>Ga0181519_10001555_pt1 | contig 20179 bp, 17 predicted proteins | sample PEATcosm2014_Bin_26_FD_121102 | JGI IMG/M metagenome (GOLD analysis project Ga0181519, IMG submission 121102) | Peatland microbial communities from MTU Mesocosm Facility, Houghton, MI, USA - PEATcosm2014_Bin02_10_metaG | ecosystem: Environmental > Terrestrial > Soil > Wetlands > Peat | place...
CCGGTACGGTGCCGCCGGGCCGTGCCCGGCGTCGGGGGCGAGCACGCGCTTCGGGCCGAACGCACCCATGTGCAGCCACACAGTCGAGGAGCCGGGGCCGCCGTTGAACAGGAACGTGATCGGCCGCTTCGGGTTCGGCTCGCGGCCGAGGAAGTAGGCGGCGTAGGACATGCTCGCCTCGGGCGTGCCCGCCGCCGGCGGCGTCTTCGGCTCGGCCGCGGCCGGTGCCGGGTCGTCGTCGAGCGGGTCCTTGACGTGCACCACGAGCACGCCGGCCTCGGTCTGGTAGGCGAGCGCGCGGCCGCCGACGGTGATGCTCTGCGAGGTGCGCTGCGATTCGTCCCTGAGGCGCCGCGGCGAGTCGCGCTCGTCGGCGCCGTCGGCGCCCGTGTCGGGCTTGTCCCTGGCGGTGGCCGCGGGCGGCACGGCGGCGAGGCCGGGCGTGGCGACGCCGAGCGCCGCGGCGAGGATCCAGAGCGAAACCCCCTTCATCAATCGTGCTCCACGCGGCGCCGGGACCGGGGAGGCCAGTCTCACACCGCGGCGCGGGCGCGGCAAGCCGTCTGGCCGGCGCTTCGCGCCGGCTGCTAAGGTGGCGCCATGCCGCCGTCCCCGGCCATCGACCTCGAGGCGATCGAGTACGCCTGGCAGCGCGGCCGGCCGGTGCTCGACGTGCCGCGCTTCACCGTCGCCGCGGGCGAGCGCCTGTTCCTCACCGGCCCGAGCGGCAGCGGCAAGAGCACGCTGCTCGGCCTGATCGGCGGCGTGCTCGCGCCCGGCCGCGGCCGGGTCAGCATCCTCGGCACCGACCTCGCCGCGCTCGGCGGCGCGCGCCGCGACGCGTTTCGCGCCGCGCACGTCGGCTTCATCTTCCAGATGTTCAACCTCCTGCCCTACCTGTCGGTGCTGGAGAACGTCGTGCTGCCGGCGCGCTTCTCGCGCGAGCGCCGCGAGCGCGCGGGCGAGCCGCGCCGCGAGGCGACGCGGCTGCTGGCCGCGCTCGGCCTCGACGACGCCGAGCTGCTCGGCCGCGGCGTCACCGAGCTGTCGATCGGCCAGCAGCAGCGGGTCGCCGCCGCGCGCGCGCTGCTCGGCCGGCCGGCGCTGATCGTCGCCGACGAGCCGACCTCGTCGCTCGACTGGGCGACGCGGCAGTCGTTCCTGACGCTCCTGATGCAGGAGTGCCGGGCCGCCGGCAGCACGCTGCTGTTCGTCAGCCACGACCTCACGCTCGGCGCGCAGTTCGACCGCACGGTCGCGCTCGCCGACCTCAACCGCGCGGCGGGGCCGTGAGCGCGCTGCCGCTGCTCGCGCTGCGCAGCGTCTGGAACCGGCGCGGCACGGCGGCGCTGACGGTGTTCTCGATCGCGGTCAGCGTCGCGCTGCTGCTCGGCGTGCTGCACCTGCGCGAGGACGCGCGGCGCAGCTTCGCCAACACCGTCTCCGGCACCGATCTCGTCGTCGGCGCGCGCAGCTCGCCGCTCAGCCTGCTGCTGTACGCGGTGTTCCACGTCGGCGAGGCGACCCAGAGCGTCTCCTACGCGAGCTACGAGAAGGTCGCGCGCCACCCGGACGTCGCCTGGGCGGTGCCGGTGGCGCTCGGCGACTCGCACCGCGGCTTTCGCGTGCTCGGCACCGAGGCCTCCTACTTCGAGCACTGGCGCTACGGCCGCGGCCGGGCGCTTGCCTTCGACGCCGGCGCGCCATTCGTCGACCTGTACGACGCGGTGCTCGGCGCCGAGGTCGCCGCGCGCCTCGGCTACCACCTCGGCGACCGGATCGTGATCGCCCACGGCCTCGGCGAGGTGAGCTTCGCCGAGCATGCCGACAAGCCGTTCCGCGTGGCCGGCATCCTCGCGCGCACCGGCACGCCGGTGGACCGCGCCGTGCACGTCAGCCTCGAGGGCCTGGCGGCGATGCACCTCGACTGGCAGTCCGGCGCGCAGGCGCCGCCGGGCGAGCGCGTCTCGGCCGAGGCGGCGCGCGCCGCCGACCTCAGGCCGCAGCGGATCACCGCGTTCATGGTCGGCATGCGCTCGAAGTCGACCGTGCTCGTCATGCAGCGCGCCCTCAACGAGTACCGCGGCGAGGCGCTGACGGCGATCATCCCCGGCGTCGCGCTGACGCAGCTGTGGGAGCTGGTCGGGGTCGCGGAAACCGCGCTGCTGGTGGTCGCGGCGTGCGTCGTGGTCGCCGGCCTGCTCGGCATGCTGACGGCGATCCTGACGAGCCTCAACGAGCGCCGCCGCGAGATGGCGATCCTGCGCAGCGTCGGCGCGCGGCCGCTCGACGTGTTCGCGCTGCTGCTCTTGGAGGCGGCGCTGCTCGCCGCGGCGGGCGCCGTGGCCGGGGTCGGCCTCATGTACGCGGCGCTCGCCGGCAGCGCGCCGCTGCTCGCGCGGCGCTTCGGCGTGGTCCTGGAGATCGGCGCGCTGACGCCGTACGATGCGGCGCTGCTGGCCGGAGTCGTCGTCGCGAGCCTCGTGATCGGCGCGGTGCCGGCACTGAACGCCTACCGGCGCTCGCTGGCCGACGGCCTGACGATCCGCCTCTAGGCGCGAAGGACAGCCGATGCGGCGCCCACCACCCGCCCGTGCCGCCGCCGCCGCGGTCGCCATCGGTGCGACGCTGCTCGCCACGCGCCTCGCCGCGGCGCCGCCGGTCGCGCCGCCGGTCGGCACCCCCGCGCCGCACCCCGCGCCGGCCGCCGCCGAGCCCGGTCGCGCGGCGACGCTCGGCTGGGAGGAGCTCGTGCCGGCCGGCGCGCGCGCGGGCTACAAGGCCGGGCCGCCGCCGCCGCTGCACGACTACCTGTCCGGCGAGGACGGGCTCGCCGCGCAGCAGCCGCAGGACTTCGCCGTCAATGCCGCCCTCGAGGGCCGGACCGTGCGCATCCCCGGCTTCATCGTGCCGCTCGAGCTCGACCCGGACGGGCGCGTCACGGAATTCTTCCTGGTGCCGTACTTCGGCGCCTGCATCCACGTGCCGCCACCGCCGCCGAACCAGATGCTGTACGTGTCGCTGCCGCAGGGGCTGACGCTCGACTCGATGTACGCGGCCTACTGGGTCTCCGGGCGGCTGTCGACGCACACGCAGAAGACCAAGCTCGGCGCGGCCGCCTACTCGCTGGCCGCGACCGGCGTCGAGGAATACAAGTACTGACCCCTGGGCGGGCGGCGCGCCGGGCGGCGTCGCCGTCGCCAGCCGCGAGGCGCGCGTCGACCTCGAGCCGCTCCCGGGCGAGCTCAGGCGGTCGCGACGGCGCCGCGTTCAGCGCCGCGCCAGCGCCGCGCGGCGCTCGGCGAGTCGCTCGCACAGGACCGCGGTGCCGAGGCCGATCCGCGGGCCCATGCGGTTGACGAGATCCGGGTCGAGCGTGATGACGTTGCCGCTCACGACGGCCCGGAGCGGCGCGCGGGTGCGCCAGCGGCCCAGCCACTCGCTGTCCTCGGCCGGCGTTCCGGCGAGCGCGATCACGTCCGGGTCGCGCGCGTAGACCGCCTCCTCGTCGACGACGAACGAGCTGACCGGCTGGTCGGCGAACGCGTTCCTGGCACCGCAGACGCGCAGCATCTCCGACAGCACGTGGCGGCCGCCGAGCGTGTAGAGCGGCATGCTCCACACCTGGTAGAACACCGTGAGCGGCCGCTCGCCCTGGTAGCGGCTGCGCAGCGCCTCGATCTGCCGGCGCAGCGCATCGGCGGCGGCGCGCGCCACGGGCTCGGTGCCGAGCACCGCCCCCAGCCGCTCGAGCGAGTCCGGCACGTCGGCCAGCGAGTGCTGCTCGAGGCTCAGCACCGGCAGGCCGAGCCGCGTCAGCAGCTCGCGCTGCGCGGTCGGCGAGCCGTCGCCCCACAGCAGCACGAGGTCGGGCCGCAGCGCCACGAGCCGTTCGGCGTCGAGCCGGTCGACGTCGCCGACGCGCGGCACGAGCCGTGCCGCCGGCGGGTAGTCGCTGGTGTCGAGCGTGCCGACGAGGCGCTCGCCGGCGCCGGCGGCGTAGACGAGTTCGGTCAGGTGCGGGGCGAGCGTGACGATGCGCTGCGGCGTCACGGCCGCCGCCGGCGCCGACTCGCGCACCTCGAGCACGACCGCGACCGGCCCGGCGCGCTCGAACTGCAACGTCAACGGCACGCGCTCGCCGGCCACGAGCGGCGCCGTGAGGCCGACCAGCATCAGGTGCAGGCCGCCCGGCTCGAAGCGGACGGCGGCGCCCGGCGCGAGCGGCACGCCGGCGACGGGCCGCATGCGCGCCATGCCGGCGTCGAAGCGCGACTCGTGCATCTCGACGCGCGCGGCGCGCGGCGAGCTCGCGCCATCGAGCCGGTCCGGGTCGCGGCCGCGGTTGGTGACGGCAAGGTAGCCGGCGGCGACCGTGGCACCGGGAGGTGTCGGCGGCGCCCACGCACCGTCGACCACGAGCGGCGCGGCCGCGGCCGCGCCGCTCAGCGCGAGGGCGAGCGCGAGCCCGGCGGCGGCGAGTCGCGCGCGCGGCGGCGGCCCGCCCGCGGCGCGCATCAGTCGCGCGCCCAGCCGGTCGGGCGGCCGGCGTCGTCGGTGAGGCCGTGGCGCACGAGCCAGCGGCGCGCGTCGTCCGCCTCGGACTCGAACCAGCGGCGCGCCGAGCCGAGCCGGAACGTGTAGCCCCAGCGGTCCATGTCCTCGAGCAGCCGTGCAGCGCCGACGCCCGGCAGCTGGTCGGCGAGCAGGATCTGCAGGCAGCACACGGCGTTCTCCTCGTCGAAGTCGCCGCCGGCGTCGCGCGCGAGCGCGCCGCGGCGCGCGCCGTCCATGCACAGTGCGTGGCAGGCCTCGTGCAGCACCGAGTGCAGCGGCGTGTCGGCGCGCACCCACACGCGCCGCCCCTCGAGGCCCGCCTCCGGATCGCCGTGGTAGCTGAACGGGATCGGCACGCCGTCGGCGACCACGGCGAGCTCGAGGCCGAAGCCCGCGAGCAGCGCGCCGACCGCGGCCTCGAAGCCGGCACCGAGGCGCAGCACGTCGCCAGCCGCGGGCGCGGCCGCGGCGCTCACGGCGCCAGCGCCGTCAGGCGGCGCATCACGATCACGGCCAGCTCGCGCGCGAGTGCGTCGCGAATCTGCTGCTGCTCCGCTTCCTTGGCGAGCACCGCAGTCTCGTTGAAGCTGTAGTCCTTGGTCAGCGTCAGCACCTTCGGCGACAGCACCTCCTTGTCGCCGACCCGCACGCGGTACTTGATCGTGTAGTAGACCTCGTACTCGGTCGGCGTGTTGAGCGCCGACACCGACAGCACGCGCTGGCCGCTGTCGTCGGTCAGCACCTCGACGGTCGCGGTGGCGTCGGTCGGGCTGCCGGTGAGCTGCACGCCGGCGGCGCGCAGCGCAGCGACCAGTGCGCCGTGGAAGCTCGTGTAGCGGTCCTCGGCGACCAGTCGCGTGGTCGCGAACGCCGGCGGCAGGTGCGACACGCCCTGCAGGTGGAAGCCACAGGCGGCGAGCACCGCGCCGGCGGCGAGCGCAGACGCGGCGAGCCGCAACGGCCTCACGAGGCGACCACGCTGACGAGCTTGCCCGGCACGACGATCACCTTGCGCACCGCGAGCGTGCCGACGAAGCGCTGTACGGTCGCGTCGGCGAGCGCCGCCTCGCGCACCGCCGCCTCGGGCGCGTCGACCGCGACGGTGATCCGGCTGCGCAGCTTGCCGTTGACCTGTACGACGAGCTCGACGCTGTCCTGCTGCAGCGCCGCGGGGTCGGCGGCCGGCCACGGCTCGTCGATGACGGCGCGCGCGTGGCCGAGCGCGTGCCACAGCGCGTGCGCGGCGTGCGGCACGACCGGCGACAGCGTCAGCACGGCGATCTCGAGCGCCTCGTGGATGACCGCGCGGCCCTGCGCCGTGCCGCCGTCGTGGCGCGTGACCGCGTTCAGCAGCTCCATGACCGCGGCGATGGCGGTGTTGAAGGTGCGCCGCCGGCCGTAGTCGTCGCCGACCTTGACGAGGGTCTGGTGGGCGAGCCGCCGCAGCTCGCGGTCGGCGGCGCCGAGCGCGGCCGGCTCGAGCGCGGCGCGCTCGCCGGCGCCGAGGTGCGCGTGCACCGCCTTCCACAGCCGCTTGAGGAAGCGGAACGCGCCCTCGGCGCCCTCGTCCGACCAGTCCAGCGACAGCTCCGGCGGCGCCGCGAACATCATGAACAGGCGCGCCGTGTCCGCACCGTAGCGGTCGATGAACGCCTGCGGGTCGACGCCGTTGTTCTTCGACTTCGACATCGTGCCGATGCCGTCGCTCTCGACCGGCTCGCCGTCGCTCTTCAGGCGCGCGCCGCTCGGCTGGCCCTTGGCGTCGGTGAGCTGCTCGACGTCGGCCGGGTTGTAGTAGACGACCCGGCCGGAGGCGGGCTTGCGGAAATAGATCGCGTTGCGGACCATGCCCTGCGTCAGCAGGTTGTGGAACGGCTCGCTGAGGGACACGAGGCCGAGGTCGCGCATGACGCGCGTCCAGAAGCGCGAGTACAGCAAGTGCAGGATCGCGTGCTCGATGCCGCCGATGTACTGGTCGACGGGCAGCCAGTAGTCGACGCGCGCGTCGACCATCGCCGCGTCGTTGCCGGCCGCGGCGAAGCGCAGGAAGTACCACGACGAGTCGACGAAGGTGTCCATCGTGTCGGTCTCGCGGCGCGCCGCGGCGCCGCAGCGCGGGCAGGCGACCTCGACGAAGGACTTGAGCTTGGCGAGCGGGTTGCCGCTGCCGTCCGGCACGAGGTTGTCGGGCAGCAGCACCGGCAGGTCGGACTCCGGCACCGGCACCGCGCCGCAGGCCGCGCAGTGGATCAGCGGGATCGGGCAGCCCCAGTAGCGCTGGCGCGAGATGCCCCAGTCGCGCAGCCGCCACTGCACCTGCAGCGCGCCGAGGCCCTGCGCCTCGAGGTCGGCGGCGATCGCGCGGATCGCGGCGTCGTAGTCCAGGCCGTCGTAGCGGCCCGAGGCGATGCACCGGCCATGCTCGGCGTACCATGGTTGCCAGGCGTCGAGCGAGTAGCCGCGACCGTCGACGTCGATCACCTGCACGATCGGCAGGCCGTACTTCTTGGCGAAGGCGAAGTCGCGCTCGTCGTGGCCCGGCACGCCCATGACGGCGCCCTCGCCGTAGCCCATCAGCACGTAGTTGCCGACCCACACCGGCACGGCCGCGCCGGAGAGCGGATGGCGCACCGCGAGGCCGGTTGCCATGCCCTTCTTGTCCATCGTCGCGAGGTCGGCCTCCATGACGCTGCCGCGCTTGCACTCGTCGACGAACGCCGCGAGCGCCGGGTTGCCGGCGGCGGCGTGTGCGGCGAGCGGGTGCTCGGCGGCGATCGCGACGAAGGTGGCGCCCTGCACGGTGTCGGCGCGCGTCGTGAACACCTTGAGCAGGCGGCGCTCGCCGTCGAGCTCGTACGGGAAGGCGATCGTGACGCCCTCGCTCTTGCCGATCCAGTTGGCCTGCATCGTGCGCACGCGCTCGGGCCAGCCGCCGAGGCCCTCGAGCGCCCCGAGCAGCTCCTCGGCGTAGGCCGTGATGCCGAGGTAGTACATCGGGATCTCGCGCTTCTCGACGAGCGCGCCGGTGCGCCAGCCGCGGCCGTCGATCACCTGCTCGTTGGCGAGCACCGTCTGGTCGACGGGATCCCAGTTGACGGTGCCGGTCCGCTTGTAGGCGATGCCCTTCTCGAGCATGCGCAGGAACAGCCACTGGTTCCAGCGGTAGTACTCGGGGCGGCAGGTGGTGACCTCGCGCGCCCAGTCGAGGCCGAAACCGAGCGCCTTGAGCTGGCGCTTCATGGTCTCGATGTTGTCGTACGTCCAGCGCGCCGGCGGCACGCCGTTGGCCATCGCCGCGTTCTCGGCCGGCAGGCCGAAGGCGTCCCACCCCATCGGCTGCAGGACGTTGCGGCCCTGCATGCGCATGTAGCGCGAGATGACGTCGCCGATCGTGTAGTTGCGCACGTGGCCCATGTGCAGGCGCCCGGAGGGGTACGGGAACATGCTCAGGCAGTAGTACTTCGGGCGCGCCGGGTCCTCGACGGCGCGGAACGTGCCGGCCTCGTCCCAATGGCGCTGGGCCGCGGCTTCGACGGCGGCGGGGTCGTAGTGTTCTTGCATCGGCTGAAAATCGCGGCGGCGGGGGGCCGCCAAGGATACCGGATCGGATCCGGGCTGCCCGGCCCGGGGCGGCCGCAGGCCTCGCGCGGCCCCGGCCGCCGGCCGTGCGTTTGTCAGGTTTTTGTCAGCTTTGGCCGGCGCTGCGCCCGCCCGCCCGCCCGGCGCCGGCCGGGCCGCGCCCGGGCGGCATCAGACGCCCCAGACCTCGGTGAACAGCCGGGCGAAGTTACCGCCGATCAGCTTCTCGATGCGGCTCGCGGGCCAGCCGCGGCGGGCGAGGTCCTCGGCCAGCAGCTGGAAGCGCCGCGGCGAGTTGTACTCGAGAATCACGTTGAACACGTCCGGCGACTCGCCGGGCGCCGAGATCCCCGCCTTGACGCGCCGCTCGACGTCGGCCCGGTGCGCGGCGCGGAACGCCTCGTCCATCGGCGCGGCCGAGATCGGCCCGTCGGTGCCGAGGCCGACGTGGTCCTCGCCGCAGACGTCGACCGCGTGCTCGATGTGGCGGATCAGGTCCGCCGCCGTCGGCTGGCCGGCGCTGCGCAGGAAACTCATCCAGTAGATCCCGGCGACGCCGCCCTTGTCGGCGAGCGCGCGCAGCGAGGCGTCGCTGGTGTTGCGGGGCAGGTCGGCGAGCGCGCGGCAGCCGGTATGCGTGATCGCGAGCGGGCCGCGCGCCGCCGCGATGCCCTCGGCGATCGTCCGCGGGCCCGCGTGGCTCAGGTCGAGCAGCAGGTGCTGGCGGTCGAGCTCGGCGATCAGCGTGCGGCCGAGGAGGCTGAGGCCGCCGTCGGCGGGCTCGAGGCAGCCATCGCCCATCAGGTTGCGGCGGTTGTAGGTGGGCTGCACGATGCGCACGCCGAGCCCGGCAAACAGCTCGAGCCGCCCGAGGTCGCCCTCGAGCATGCTCGTGTCCTGGAAGCCGTAGACGATCCCCAGCCGCCGGCTGTCCTTCGCCGCGCGCAGGTCGCGACCCGCGAGGACGCGCACGAACGCGTCCGGGTGCAGCGCGAACTCGTGGTCGGCGCGCGCGATGTTCGCGATCGTCGCCTCGAACTTGCCCGGGCCGTTGCCGACTGCGCTGACCGTCAGGTTGACCGCCGTGAGCCCGGAGGCGCGCGCGTCGGCGACCGCGCGCAGCGACAGCGGCGCGTCCTCGGCAGCGCTCGCGTCGTAGTCGCCGGGGCCGCCGAGCGCATCGATGACGATCGCGCGGCCATACGCGTCCGCCGGGTAGCCGGCGGCCGTGGCCCGCGCCGCGAACGGCGCCGCTGCCGCGGCGGCGGCGGCGAGTCGCAGGAACTGCCTTCGATCGACCACTGCGGCTTCCCCCCGGGGTGTCCTCGCCCGCGGCGCAGTCGGGCGCCGCACGCCGCTCAGCCGGCGACCGACCGCAGGGTCCGCGCGAGGCGCCCGATCTGCGGCTCGGGGAGTCCGGCGATGTTGATGCGGCTGTCGCCGGCGATGTAGACGTGGTGCTCGCTCGCCAGCTGCCCCACCGCGCGCGCATCGAGCCCGAGCAGCGAGAACATGCCGCGCTGGCCGGCGATGAAGTCGAAGCGCGGCGCGCCGAACTCGGCGCGCAGCGCCGCCGCGAGCTTGAGGCGCTGCGCCGCGACGCGCGCGCGCATGCGCTCGAGCTCGGCAGCCCACTGCGCCTTGAGCGCCGGGTCGGCGGCGATCGTCGCGACGATCGCGGCGCCGTGGTCCGGCGGAAACGACCAGATGCGCCGCGCGAGCAGCTGCAGGTGACCCATCGCGATCGCCGCCTCGCGCGCACCCGCCGTGACCGCGATCACGGCACCGGTGCGCTCCCGGTACAGGCCGAAGTTCTTCGAGCAGGAGGCGGCGATCAGCACCTCGGGCAGGCGCTCGGCGAGCAGCCGCACCGGGCCTGCGTCGGCGTCGAGGCCGTCGCCGAGCCCCTGGTAGGCGAGATCGACGAGCGGCAGCAGCCCGCGGCGGGCGAGCAGCTCGGCGAGCGCGAGCCACTGCTCGCGCGTCAGGTCGGCGCCGGTCGGGTTGTGGCAGGAGCCGTGCAGCACGACCACGCTGCCGGCGGCGAGGCGCTCGAGCGCCGCCAGGGTCGCCTCGAAGGCGACCGTACCGCGCGGCGCGTCGTAGTACGGGTAGGTGTCGACGTTGAGGCCGGCGCCGCCGATCAGCGGCACGTGGTTCGGCCAGGTCGGGTCGCTGACGACGACCCGCGCGCCGCGCCCGGCGAGCACGATCAGGTCCGCCGCGAGCCGCAGCGCGCCGCAGCCGCCCGGCGTCTGCAGCGTGACGACCCGGCCCGCGGCGCGCGCCGGGTGGCCGGCGCCGAGCACGAGCTCCTCGATGAAGGCCGCGAACGGGCGGTTGCCGCCGAAGCCGACGTAGGCCTTGGTCGTCTGGCGGGCGAGCATCGCGGCCTCCGCCGCCCGCACCGCGGCCATGACCGGGGTCGTGCCGCTCTCGTCGCGGTACACGCCGACGCCGAGGTCGAGCTTGCTCGGGTCCCGATCGGCGGCGAAGGCCGCCATGGTCGCCATCAGGCCCTCGGGCGCCTGCGGCTGCAGCGTCTCGAACACGTCAGATCACCCCGCGTCGCATCTGGTCGAGCTCGATCGACTCGAACAGGGCGCGGAAGTTGCCCTCGCCGAAGCCTTCGTTGCCCTTGCGCTCGATCACTTCGAAGAATATCGGACCGATGACGTTCTTGGTGAAAATCTGCAGCAGGATGCCGGTCTCGCGGCTGCCGTCGATGAGGATCCGGCGGCGCCTGAGCGCGGCCAGGTCCTCGGCGTGGCCGGTGACGCGGGCGTCGACGCCGTCGTAGTAGGTGTCGGGCGTGTCCTGGAACTCGACGCCGCGGGCGCGCAGCACGTCGACCGTCTGCTGGATGGCATGCGTGGCGAGCGCGATGTGCTGGATGCCCTCGCCCCGGTACTCGGACAGGTATTCCTCGATCTGGCTCTTGTCGTCCTGGCTCTCGTTGATCGGGATGCGGATCTTGCCGCACGGCGAGGTCATCGCCTTCGAGAACAGCCCGGTCTTCTTGCCCTCGATGTCGAAGTAGCGCACCTCGCGAAAGCCGAACAGCCGCTCGTAGAAGCCCGCCCAGACGCCCATGCTGCCGCGCCGGACGTTGTGCGTCAGGTGGTCGATGAGCTCGAGGCCGGTGCCGGTCGCGTGCGGGCCGCCGGGCAGCGGCACGAAGTCGACGTCGTAGATCGTGTGCTCGCCGTAGCGGTCGACGAGGTACACGAGGCTGCCGCCGATGCCCTCGATGCACGGGATGTTGAGCTCCATCGGTCCCGCGGTCGCCGGCCCCGGCCGCGCCCCGAGCTCGAGCGCCCGACGGTAGGCGAAGGCCGCGTCCCGAACCCGAAACGCCATCGCGCAGGCCGACGGCCCGTGGGCGCGCGCGAACTGCTGGCCGAAGCCCGCGGGCTCGGCGTTGATGATGAAGTTGATGTCGCCCTGGCGGTGCAGCGTGACGTTCTTCGCGCGGTGGCGCGCGACCGCCGGGAAGCCCATCCGGTCAAACAGCCGCCGCAGCTGCTCGGGATCCGGGGCGGTGTACTCGACGAACTCGAAGCCGTCCGTGCCCATCGGATTGTCGGTGGTCATGCGGAGTCCTCCGTTTGCCCGCGATCATAGCGGGCCGCGGCGCCGGCGCGGCTGCGGCGGCGCAGCACGCCGACGCCGAGCAGCGCCGCCGCGGCCCCGAGCGCCGGCCAGTTGCGCACCACCGCGTAGGGCGTCAGTCCCGTGTACGGCACGACCTCGCCTTTCAGCACCGCCGGCTCGAACTGCCGGGTCCGCGCGACGACCCGGCCGTGCGGGTCGATCAGCGCCGAGATGCCGTTGTTGGTCGCGCGCACCATCCAGCGGCCGGCCTCCAGCGCGCGCATGCGCGTGATCTGCAGGTGCTGGTGCGGCGCGGTCGAGTCGCCGAACCAGGCGTCGTTGCTGACGTTGACGAGCAGCGTCGCCTGCTTGAGCACGGCGAGCTGCTCGACGCCGTAGGCGTCCTCGTAGCAGATCGTCGCGCCGAGCTTCTGGCCGCCGGCATCGAGCGGCCCCTGGTCGTCGGCGCCGGCCATGAAGTCGACGTAGGTCAGACTCCTGAGGCGCATCCAGGCGCGGACGAACGAAGGTACCGGGAAGAACTCGCCGAACGGCACCAGCCGGCGCTTGTAGTACCACTGCTCGTCGTCGCCGAGCGCGACCAGGCCGTTGCGGAACTGGCGCTCCTCGAAGTCGTAGCGCACGAGGCCGAGCACGAGGTCGGAGCCCTTGGCGCGGGCGTCGCGGTAGATCTCGGCGAGCGCCGGCACGGCGTCGTGGTAGAGCATCGGCAGCGCCGACTCCGGCCAGATGACCAGCCGTGCGCCGAGCGCCTGCTGCGTAAGCTGCTGGTAGACCTCGAGCGTGTGCGCGCGGTTCTCCGCCAGCCACTTCTGCGCCTGCGGGATCGCGCCCTGGACGATCGCCACCGACAGCGGCGCGCCGCTCGGCCGGGTCCAGTCGAGCCGGGCGAGGCCGAAGCCGCCGGCCCACAGCAGCGCGATGCCGACGAGCGGCACGACGCGCACCGCGCCGCGCGCGTCGAGCGCGACGACCAGCGCGCCGGCCGTGACCGCGCTCGCGAGGCTGACGCCGTAGACGCCGACCAGCGGCGCGTAGCCGGCGAGCGGCGTGTCGAGCTGGCTGTAGCCGACGGCGAGCCACGGGAACCCCGACAGGAACCAGCCGCGGAACCACTCGAGCAGCATCCACGCGGCCGGCAGCAGCGCGAGCTCGCGGGCCGGGCTGCGCGTCGGCGCGACCCGCACCACCAGCCAGCCGACGACGGCCGTATAGGCGCCCATGATCGCCACGAGCCCCAGCATCAGCACGATCGCGACCGCGAGCGGCGCCTGGCCGAGCACGTGCACGCTGGTGTACAGCCAGTAGGTCCCGGCGAGGAACAGCCCGGCGCCGAAGCCGAAACCGATCCACGCCGCGCGGCCTGGCGGCACGCCGCTCCACAGCAGCCACAGGAGCGCCAGGCACCCCGGGCCCAGCGGCCACAGGTCGAAGGGCGCGAAGGCGAGCGACTGCAGCGCACCGAGCAGGAACGCCGTCCACGGCGCGTAGCGCGCGAACAGGTCGGCGCGCCCGGCCCGCAACGCGCCGCCCGGCATCAGCCGCCCACGTCCTCGGCCGGCTGCACGTCGCGCGGCGCGATCACCTTCAGCAGGTCGATGCGCCGCCGGTCGGCGCGCTGCACGCGGAACTCGAACTCGCCCAGCCGCACCGAGTCGCCGCGGCGCGGCACGCGGCCGAAGCCGTGCGCGACGAGGCCGCCGATGGTGTCGAACTCCGCGTCGCTGAAGTCGCTGCCGAAATACTCGTTGAACTCCGCAATCCGCGTCAGCGCGCGCACCGTGTAGTGACGCTCGCCGTCGCGGCGGATCGCCAGGTCCTCCTCGACGTCGTACTCGTCGGCGATGTCGCCGACGATCTGCTCGATGACGTCCTCGATCGTCACGAGCCCCGCGACACCGCCGTACTCGTCGACGACGATCGCCATGTGGTGGCGGTTCTTGCGGAACTCCTTGAGCAGCACGTTGAGGCGCTTGCTCTCCGGCACGAACACCGCCGGGCGGATCACCTCGCGGATGTCGAAATCGGCGGGCACGCTCTCCGCGTAGTAGCGCAGCAGGTCCTTGGCGAGCAGGATGCCGATCACCTGGTCGCGGTCCTCGCCGATGACCGGGAAGCGCGAGTGGCCGGACTCGACCACGACCGGCAGCAGCTTGGCGGCGCGGTCGTCGCGCGCCACGACGGTCATCTGCGAGCGCGGCACCATGATGTCGCGGACCTGCAGGTCGCCGACGGCGATCACGCCCTCGAGCATCTCGAGCGCGTCGGCGTCGAGCAGCCCGCGCTCGCTCGCCTCGCGCAGGTCCTCGAGCAGCGCCTCGCGGTTCTGCGGCTCGCCCGACATCTGCTGCTGCAGGCGCTTGAGCCAGCCGCGGCGCAGTCGGCGTGGGGGCCGCTCAGCCACGGCGGCGGACCCGGTACGGATTCGGAAAGCCGAGCTTCTTGAGCAGCGCCTTCTCGCGCCGCTCCATGCGGCGCGCGTCGGCCTCGCCCTCGTGGTCGTAGCCGATGAGATGCAGCACACCGTGCACGACCATGTGCGCCCAGTGCGCCGCCAGGCTCTTTTTCTGTTCGTGCGCCTCGCGCGCGACGATCCGGGCGCAGATCGCGAGGTCGCCGAGCGGCGTCGCGCCGTCGCGCGCTGCGGCCGGCGAAGTCTCGCCGGCCGGGAAGCTGAGCACGTTGGTCGGGCGGTTCTTGCCGCGGTACTCGCGGTTCAGGCGCTGGCTCTCGGCCGGCGTCACGATGCGGATCGCGAGCTCGGCGCGCGCGGCGCGGCGCCCGGCCGCGACCTGCGCCCATTCGACCAGCAGCCGCGCCGGCGGCGCCCAGGGGTGGCGCGTCGCGAAGGCCACCTCGACCGCGAGCGTCATGCGCCGTCCCCGGCGCGCTCGTAGGCCTGCACGATGCGCTGCACGAGCGGGTGGCGCACCACGTCGCGCGACGTGAAGAAGGTGAACGCGACGCCGCTGACGCCCTCGAGCACGGTGGTGACGTGGCGCAGCCCCGAGACGCGGTGCGATGGCAGGTCGGTCTGCGTCACGTCGCCGGTGACCACCGCCTTCGAGCCGAAGCCGATGCGCGTCAGGAACATCTTCATCTGCTCGATGGTCGTGTTCTGGGCCTCGTCGAGAATGATGAAGGCGTCGTTGAGCGTGCGGCCGCGCATGAAGGCGAGCGGCGCGATCTCGATGACGTTGCGCTCGATCAGGCGCATGACGCGGTCGAAGCCGAGCATCTCGTACAGGGCGTCGTACATCGGCCGCAGGTACGGATCGACCTTCTGCGTCAGGTCGCCCGGCAGGAAGCCGAGGCGCTCGCCGGCCTCGACCGCGGGCCGCACGAGCACGATGCGCCGCACGCGGTCCGCCTGCAGCGCCTCGACCGCGCAGGCGACCGCGAGGTAGGTCTTGCCGGTGCCGGCCGGGCCGATGCCGAAGGTGAGGTCCGCTTCGCGGATCTGCGCCAGGTACTGGGCCTGGTTCGCGCCGCGGCCGCGGATCAGCCCGCGATGGGTGTGGACGTGGACCTCGTCGTCGGCGGCCGGTGCGGCCGGCACCGACGCCGCGCCACTCGCCATCCCCGCCTCCTGAATCGCGAGGTGGACGTCGCGCGGCGCGATGCCATGGGAGGCGCGCGCGTACAGCTGCTCGAGCACCAGGGCCGCGTCGCCGGCGCGCTCGCCGCTCAAGCGGAAGCGGTTGCCGCGGCGGTTGACGCTGACGCCGAGGCGCGACTCGACCTGGCGCAGATTCTCGTCGAGCGGGCCGCACAGCGCCGCGAGCCGCTCGTTGTCCGCCGGATCGAGCACCAGGTCGCGGACGGGGCCCGGCGCGTTCAAGCGGCGCGACCGGCGCCCGGCGCAGCAGGCTTCGCGGGCGCGGCCGCGCCGAGGCGGCCTCGCAGCGAGTTCGGCATCGCCTCGGTGATCGTCACCTCGGCGAACTGCCCGGTCAGCGTGGCGGGGCCATCGAAGTTGACCCAGCGATTGCACTCGGTGCGTCCGGCGAGCTGCCGGCCGTCGCGGCGCGACGGCCGCTCGACGAGCACCGTCATGACCGTGCCGACCAGGCTGCGGCTGCGCGCGCCGGCGAGCGCGTTCAGGCGCGCCTGCAGGATCGCGAGCCGCTGCTCCTTGACGGCCTCGGGCACCTCGTCGGGCAGCGCCGCCGCCGGCGTGCCGGGCCGGCGGCTGTAGATGAAGCTGAACGACTGGTCGAAGCCGACCTCGGCGATCAGGTCGAGCGTCGCCTCGAAGTCGCGCTCGGACTCGCCGGGGAAGCCGACGATGAAGTCCGAGGTGACCGCGATCCCGGGCCGTGCGCCCCGCAGGCGCCGGATCTTCTGCTTGTACTCGAGCGCCGTGTAGCCGCGCTTCATCGCCGCGAGGATCCGGTCCGAGCCCGACTGCACCGGCAGGTGCAGGTGGTTGGCGAGCGCCGGCACGCGCGCGTAGGCCTCGATCAGCCGGTCGCTGAACTCGAGCGGGTGCGAGGTGGTGAAGCGGATCCGCGCGATGCCGTCGATCGCCGCGACGTGCTCGATCAGCAGCGCGAGGTCGGCGCTGTCGCCATCCTCGAGCGCGCCGTCGTAGGCGTTGACGTTCTGGCCGAGCAGCGTGACCTCGCGAACGCCCTGTGCCGCGAGCGCGCGCACCTCGCCGAGCACCTGCTCGAACGGGCGGCTCATCTCCTCGCCGCGCGTGTACGGCACGACGCAGAAGCTGCAGTACTTGCTGCAGCCCTCCATGATCGACACGAAGGCAGTGGCGGCGCAGGCCGAGGGCTGCGGCAGCTCGTCGAACTTCTCGTTCGCCGGAAAGCTGACGTCGACCTGCGGCCGGCCGCTGCGGCGCACCGCGCGGAGGAGTTCCGGCAGCCGGTGCAGGGTCTGCGGCCCGAACACGACGTCGACGAACGGCGCGCGCGCGAGGATCCCCTCGCCTTCCTGGCTCGCGACGCAGCCGCCGACGCCGATGAGGACGCCCGGCCGGTCGCGCTTGAGCTCGGCGTACACCCCGAGGTGCGAGTACACCTTGTCCTCGGCCTTCTCGCGGATCGAGCAGGTGTTGAGCAGCACGACGTCGGCGCGTGCCGGGTCGTCGGTGAGTTCGAGACCCTCCGCCGCCCGGAGCACGTCCGCCATGCGGGCGGAGTCGTACTCGTTCATCTGGCAGCCGAAGGTCTTGAGGTAGAGGTAGCCGGGCATGGGGCAAGGGTGGCGCGGGGTCGGAAGCGTACCGCGTCCGACCGCGCACTGAAAGGCGGCAACGGAGCCTGCCCTTCGTTAAGTCCTTTTATTTCAATCGCTTAGGCGGTAACACCCGACCGGCTAGAACGGGATGTCGTCGTCGAAGGCCTCGTCCTTGCCCCCGGCGGTCGCCGGCGCCTGCGCGAACTCGTCGGCCGGCGCCGCCTCGCGCCGCGAGCCACCGGCCGCCGGCGCCGCAGCGGCACCCGCGCCGCCCGCGCCGCCACCGCGCCCGCCGAGCATCTGCATCTCGTTGGCAACGATCTCGGTCGTGTAACGGTCGTTGCCGCTCTTGTCCTGCCACTTGCGGGTGCGCAGCCGGCCCTCGACGTAGACCTGGGAGCCCTTGCGCAGGTACTCGGCGGCGATCTCCGCGAGCCGGTCGAAGAACACGACGGTGTGCCTCTCCGTCTGCTCCTTCTGTTCACCGCTTTGCTTGTCGCGCCAGCTGTCGGTGGTCGCGATGCGAACGTTGGTGACGGCCTTTCCGCTCGGCATGGCCCGCGTCTCCGGGTCCTGGCCGAGATTGCCTACGAGAATGACCTTGTTGATGCCGCGCGCCATGTCATCGACTCCTGTTGAGTGCCGGGCCGGGCCAGCCGCGGGCCCGGGTCGCTGCAGGCCGAGAGTGTACGCCGCCGGACGCCCGGCGCACCTCGAGAATCGACTCCGTCCGGCCGGAAACGCACGGCCCGTCAGCCGTGGCTGGGGCGGGCCAGCAAGAGCCAGGCGAGTGCGACGAGCGAGGCGCCGCCGAACACCCCCACGAGTCCCATGGGGCTGCCGTACAGGGCGCCGGCGGCGACGCCGCCGGCGAAGGCGCCGAGGAACTGCGAGGTCGCGAAGATACCGAGCGCCGCGCCGCGCACCCCGGGGGCGGCCGCCTGCGACAGCCGCGCCGGCAGCCGGGCCTCGAGGTAGTTGAAGGCGGCGAAGAAGCCGACCAGCGCCGCACACAGCCCGAGGTGGTTCGAGTGGAAGAAGGCGAGGCAGCCGAGCGAGACCATCAGCAGCGCGACCGACAAGCGCATGACCTGGCCGGGCATCGCGGTGCGCTCGGTCAGGAGCACGAGCGGAATCGTCGGCACGATCGACAGGGCGAATACGCTCAGGTAGGTCTTCCAGTGCTCGTGCAGCTCGATCCCCAGCACGTCCTTGAGCGCGTGCGGTACGCCGAAGAACGTGGCGCGCAGCACGAAGTTCAGCGCGAACATGCCGATGTAGTACGGCGCGAGCTCGGCGGTCAGGGCGTCGCGCAGCCGCGGCCGGGCGCCCGCATGCGCCGGCAGCGGCGGCGGCGGCGGCACGACGCCGTACAGCAGCACGATGCAGACGAGGGCGAGCCCGGTCATGATCCAGAAGATGCCGGGCACGCCGATCAGCGGCTCGAGCACGGGCGCTGCCACCAGCGAGATCACGAACGAGCCGCCGATGCTGATGCCGATCACGGCCATCGCGCGCGTGCGCACCTCGGTGCGGGTCAGGTCCGCGAGCAGCGCCGTCACCGGGCCCGAGATGGCCCCGGCGCCCTGGACGAGGCCGGCGACGATCACCCCCCAGATGGAGGTGGCGAGCCCGCCGATGGCGGAGCCGGCGACGTACAGCACGAGCCCGGCGAGGATCACCGGCCGGCGCCCGATGCGGTCCGACAGCGCGCCGAAGGGGATCTGCAGGCAGGCCTGGGTGAGCCCGTAGGCCCCCATCGCGAGGCCCACGAGCAGCGGCGTCGAGCCGGGCAGCCCGGCCGAATAGAGCGCAAGCACCGGAAGCAGCAGGAAAAGCCCGAGCATCCGCGCGGCATAGATCGCGGCCAGGGCGCCGAGCGAGCGACGTTCGGCCGGCTCCATGCGTAGGCGGGGGGGCGGGGTCCCGGAGACTGGTCCGGGCCCGGTCGGGGCGGGCTGCACGAGGGTGTCTTACCTGAAGGGGAACGCGGGTTGTATTCTAACGAATTCGCCCGAATTTCCCGGACTCACGATGCAGCAGATCAGTATCCGCGGCGCCAGGACCCACAACCTCAAGGGCATCGACCTTGACCTTCCGCGCGATCGGCTGATCGTGCTGACGGGCCTGTCGGGGTCCGGCAAGTCGTCGCTCGCCTTCGACACGATCTACGCCGAAGGCCAGCGACGCTACGTCGAGTCGCTGTCGGCGTACGCACGGCAGTTCCTGTCGATGATGGAGAAGCCCGACGTCGACTCGATCGAGGGCCTGTCGCCGGCGATCTCGATCGAGCAGAAGTCGACCTCGCACAATCCCCGCTCGACGGTCGCGACGGTGACCGAGATCTACGACTACCTGCGGCTGCTGTATGCGCGCGCCGGGATCCCGCGCTGCCCGGACCACGGCCTCGAGCTCGCCGCGCAGACCGTCAGCCAGATGGTCGACCAGGTGCTCGAGCTCGGCGACGGCACGCCGCTGCTGCTGCTCGCGCCGGTCGTCAAGGACCGCAAGGGCGAACACGCCCAGGTGCTCGACGAGCTCAAGGGCAAGGGCTTCGTGCGCGCGCGCATCGACGGCCGGGTCGCCGAGCTCGACGACCCGCCGGCGCTCGACCTCAGGCGCAAGCACACGATCGAGGCGGTCGTCGACCGCTTCAAGGTGCGTGCCGACATCGGCCAGCGGCTGGCCGAGTCGTTCGAGACGGCGCTTCGGCTCGGCAACGGCATCGCGGCGATCGCCTTCATCGACGAGCCGAAGCGCGCTGAGCTCGTGTTCTCCGACAAGTTCGCCTGCAACGTCTGCGGCTGGTCGCTCGCCGAGCTCGAGCCGCGGCTGTTCTCCTTCAACAATCCGGCCGGCGCCTGCGCCACCTGCGACGGCCTCGGCGTCAAGCAGTTCTTCGATCCGGCGCGCGTCGTCACGCAGCCGCAGCTCGCGCTCGCCTCCGGCGCGGTGCGCGGCTGGGACCGGCGCAATGCCTACTACTTCACGATGATCCAGTCGCTCGCGCGCCACTACAAGTTCGACGTCGAGGCGCCGTGGCGCGACCTGGACCCGCGCGTGCAGCGGGTGCTGCTGAACGGCAGCGGCGAGGAGAGCATCGAGTTCCGCTACTACGACGGCCGCGGCGGCACCACGCGCCGCCGCCACCCCTTCGAGGGCATCCTGCCGAACCTCGAGCGGCGCTACCGCGAGACCGACTCGATGATGGTGCGCGAGGAGCTCGCCAAGTACC
>Ga0181519_10001559_pt1 | contig 20156 bp, 15 predicted proteins | sample PEATcosm2014_Bin_26_FD_121102 | JGI IMG/M metagenome (GOLD analysis project Ga0181519, IMG submission 121102) | Peatland microbial communities from MTU Mesocosm Facility, Houghton, MI, USA - PEATcosm2014_Bin02_10_metaG | ecosystem: Environmental > Terrestrial > Soil > Wetlands > Peat | place...
ATTATGCGAAGTGTCGTTGTAATGGCCAAGTTCAAATGTCCGCATCTGGCTAAGTTCAAATGTCCGCCTAAGGCGTGATATCCGGTGGTTTTTGACCCCTTTTTGGGGTCTGGGAGCCACCTATGAGGCTTCAGGCCAGAGTGACGTTTGCGATGCGTGATCTGGATCGGTTGAAGGTTATCCAGGCCGTGGTGGATGGCGATCTGCAGCCGATCCGGGCTGCGGAGCGACTTGGACTGACTAGCCGGCAGATTCGGCGTCTGGTCCAGCGTTACCGGCGAGAAGGTCCGGTTGGGATGACGTCGAGGCACTATAGCCGCCCGAGCAATAACCGACTGAGCCGCCAGGTGGCGAACCAGGTGGTCGCGCTGCTGGACAAGCATTACCGGGACTTCGGGCCGACGCTGGCCGCAGAGAAGCTCCGGGAGCGCCACAGCATCGATCTGGCCAAGGAGACCGTCCGGCAGCTCCAGATTGCCTCTGGGCTGTGGATCCCGCGGAAGCTCAGACCACCCAAGGTGCACCAGCCGCGAGCGCGTCGTGCGTGTTTCGGTGAGCTCGTGCAGATCGATGGCAGCGAGCATCGCTGGTTCGAGGATCGCGCGCCGGTCTGTACCGTGCTGGCGTTCGTCGACGACGCGACGAGCCGTCTCATGGTGGTGCTGTTCAACGGTACGGAGTCGACGTTCGGCTACTTCGAGGGGACTCGTCAGTACCTCGAGCGTTACGGCAAGCCGCTCGCGTTCTACAGCGACAAGGCCGGCGTGTTCCGCGTGAACGCACGCGATGCTGCTGGCGGGCCTGGCCATACGCAGTTCGGACGTGCCCTGTACGAGCTCAACATCGACTCGTTCTGCGCCAACACGGCGCCGGCCAAGGGCCGTATCGAACGGGCCAACAAGACGCTACAGGATCGGCTCGTGAAGGAGCTGAGACTGCGTGGGATATCCACGATCGACGCGGCGAACGCGTTCATGCCCGAGTACATCGAGGACTTCAACCGACGTTTTGCGAAGGAGCCGCGCGACCCGCGTAATGCGCACCGACCCATACGTCGCGACGAGAACCTCGGCACGATCTTCGCCTGGCGCGAGCTGCGCAAAGTCACGAAGAACCTGACCCTGAACTACGAGCGGAAGCTATATCTGTTGGCAGATACTCCGGAAAACCGCCCATTGATCGGCAAATACATCGACGTCTACCAGTACCCTGACGGTACGATCGAGATCCACGCGGCAGGCGAGTCGCTCCCCTACTCCGTCTACGATAAGCTTGGCGACGTTAATCAAGGCGAAATCGTCGACAACAAGCGCCTCGGGAATGCGTTGCAGCTGGCAAAGCTAGTCCAGGCGAAGCGTGACAACCGCCGCGAAGAACCTTCGACCGCGCATCGGGCAGACGGTCGGATCGTTCAAAGACTGAAGGCTCCCGGCACCAAGACGCAGCGGGAGCTGAACGAGGACGACATACGGCAAGCACTGGAACAGAGAAGCTAAGACGACAGACGGTGAGAAACGAGATGGACCTGAAGCGGACATCTCAACTTAGCCGCCAAGCGGAAATCTGAACCTAGCCAGAGCAGTCGCTGTGAGCGCCCAGTTGTAATGTCCTCTTTCTGCCATTTAGAAATGTCCCCTTTTGCCGTTGATCGGCCAGTCTTTTTGGCCCCGTTTTGGGGTCTGGAGGCTGGTCATGGTCCGCAGAGCAAGGGTGACGTTTCTGATGCGCGATCTGGACCGGCTGAAGTGTGTTCAGGGCGTAGTGGATGGTCCGCTGAGGCTGTATCAGGCGACCGAGCGGCCGCGACTGACGACGCAGTAGCTGTGTCGGCTGGTACGACTGTACGACGATGATTCCGCGCAAGAAGGTCAGCGGAACCAGGACCCAACGAGAACGGAGCCCTGCAGACCACAAAAGTGCCTTCACGACGGTGGCTCCCCGCAGGGCCTGAACGCCAGGGGTAGAATCAAAATGGAACGAGCAATAGCGGACACCTGTCCGCAGACGAAATGGAGCCATCTGAATCTAGGCCGGTCAGGAAGAGTACGGGCTAAACAGAAGGACCGGGCTATGGCCAGGAGAACTCGCTTGCATCTCCTCGCACGCGCCATCGTCGGTTCGACGATCCTGATTGGCTCGGCAAGCCTCGCGCATACGCATCTGGTCCGTTCGAGCCCCGCCGATCATGCGGCACTCACGAGCGCGCCTTCGGAAGCGTCGTTCACATTTGCCGAACCCGTGATTCTCACCGCGGCGAGGCTTGAGTCGTCGACAGGCGACGTGACCACGCTCACGCTCCCGACGGCCGGAAGCGTCGCGGAGATTCACATGCGTCTTCCACCTCTCGTGCCGGGGCACTACCGTCTGAGGTGGCGCGCAACCAGCGCTGATGGCCACGTGATGTCCGGCGACATCAATTTCGCGGTGCTCGCACCGGCGCCGCAGTAGAGTTCCCGCGACGAGCATGGAAGCCTTCGACGTCGCGTCCGTCGCAGTTCGTGCTCTGGCGTTCATCCTGTCACTGCAGTCAGCAGGACTCATACTCTTCCGTCTCACGTCCTGTCGCGGCAGCCCGGACGCCGTTCGCACGGTCGATTCGCTGGCCGGCGTGAGCGCATTCGTCGCCGTGCCGTTCGTGCTTGCGCACCGCGCGCTCGACGCCCCGCGCCTCGCGGGCGAGTGGAGCGGAATCCTCGACTCGCAGCTCGAGCGCGTTGCGTGGAGTCACTCGCCCGGATCCGCAACGATTGTGTGCGTGATCGGGCTGCTCGCGATCTGCGCCGGAACCTCCGTCGGTCGTCGCAGCGTGAGGTACGCCGCGCCTGCCGGAGTCCTATGTGTCGTGGCGAGCTTCGCCCTGACCGGCCATACAACCGATGCGGCTGCGCCAGCGATCGCGCGCCTGCTGCTGGTGTGTCACGTCGGCGTTGCCGGCTATTGGATTGGATCCGTTGCGGGTCTCTTACGGCTGTCGTTCGTTGCAGCGCAATCGGGTGTCGCGGCGTCGGCACGCCGTTTCTCTGCAGACGCCGTGTGGCTCGTGCCGCTGTTGCTGCCGCTCGGCGTCGGAATGCTCGCGGGCATCGTTCACGAGTTCTCCGCACTGCGCAGCCCGTACGGTGCGTTCCTGCTCGGCAAGGCGCTGGGCTTCAGCGTCGTGCTGTCGCTTGCGGCGCACAATCGCTTGCGTACCCTCCCCGCTCTGGCACGTGGCGACCGACGCGCAATCTACCGCTTCCGGCACACTCTGATCGCAGAATACGCGGTGCTCGGCATCGTTCTCGCCACGACCGCGACGATGTCCGCGCTGTACTCACCGCACTGACGACGCGTGCACGACGCCTCAGACACCATGTCGATTGGCATGCTGTCCGCTGGCGTCGCGCTCCCGGTCGTGTGCTTTGGTGCGATCTCGATTATGCTGGCTGCGACTGCCAAGACGGATGCCCAACTCCGCGTGCGGCGCCGCCGCTCGAATCGAGCATCCAGCCATGCCCGGCATCGACCGCACGCCGCAAATCCACCGAGGACAGATCAATGAAACTTCGCCCGGCCCGTTTTTTGCTGGTCGCGCTCGTTCCGCTCGTTCTGGCACCCGTGGCGATGAACGCTACCGCCGAGACGCCGGCACCGGCGGCACTGCTCGGCTTCAGCGCGCAGAGCACGGGCCCGGAAGCGAATCTGGAGAAGCGGTTCCAGGAGGGCATCTCCGCCGACAACATCCGTGAATACATGCGCCGGCTGAGCGCGCGGCCACACCACGTCGGCTCCGCCTATGACAAGGACAACGCCGAATGGATCCTCGGCAAATTCAAGGAATGGGGATTCGATGCTCACATCGAAACCTTCAACGTACTGTTTCCGACGCCGAAGGTTCGAGTACTCGAACTGCTGCAGCCGCACCGCTTTCAGGCGAGCCTGCAGGAACCGAAGGTCGCGGTCGACCCGACGTCGGGCCAGACTGCCGAGCAGCTACCGACCTACAACGCCTACTCCGCCGATGGCGACGTGACGGCGCCGCTCGTGTACGTCAACTACGGCAACCGTGAAGATTACGAGCAGCTCGATCGCCTCGGCATCTCGGTCAAGGGAGCCATAGTGATAGCCCGGTACGGGCGTGGCTGGCGCGGCGTCAAGCCCAAGGTTGCGGCCGAGCATGGCGCCATTGGCTGCATCATCTACTCCGACCCACACGGCGACGGCTACGCGGAGGGCGACGACTTTCCGGCCGGCGGCTGGCGCTCCAAGTGGGGCGTGCAGCGCGGCAGCGTCATGGATACAGACTATCCGGGTGATCCGCTCACGCCTGGCGTCGGCGCAACCGCGGACGCCAAGCGCCTCGAACTCAAGGATGCGAAGACCATCACCAGGATTCCGGTGCTGCCGGTTTCGTACGGCGACGCGCTGCCACTGCTGTCGGCGCTCGCCGGCCCGGTCGCCCCGGAGGACTGGCGCGGGGCACTCGCAATCACCTACCACGTGGGTCCTGGCCCGGCTCTCGTACACCTCAAGGTCGCCTCGAACTGGGACATCAAGCCCGTCTACGACGTGATCGCGACGCTGCACGGCTCGCAGGATGCCAGCCAGTGGGTCATCCGCGGCAACCATTTCGATGCCTGGGTGAACGGTGCCTCCGATCCGATTTCCGGGCAGTCCGCCATGCTGGAGGAAGCCCGCGTGCTCGGCAGCCTGCATGCCCAGGGCTGGACGCCGCGGCGCACGATCATCTACGCCGCCTGGGATGGGGAGGAGCCGGGTCTGCTCGGCTCCGTCGAGTGGGTCGAGACGCATCTCGAGGACCTGCAGCGGCACGCCGTCTCCTACATCAACTCGGACAGCAATGGCCGTGGTTTCTTCTGGGCGGGCGGCACGCAGGATCTCAGCAGGCTGGTGAACGCCGTCGCCCGCGACATTCGTGATCCCGAAACCAGGCTGTCGGCCCTCGATCGCGCGCGCCTGCACGAGATCGGCGAAGCACATTCCGCCGAGGAACGCAGCGAGATCCGCAAGCACGACGATCTCATGATCGAGGCGCTGGGCGATGGCTCCGACTACACGGCCTTCCAGGACTTCGCCGGCATCTCGACGCTCGACATCGGCTTCGGCGGCGAGCGCGAGGGTACGCAGTACCATTCGATCTACGACGATTTCTACTGGTTCACGCACTTCTCGGACACCGACTTTTCCTACGGCCGCGCGCTGTCGCAGACGGTCGGCACCACGATGCTGCGCCTCGCGGACGCCGATTTCATTCCGGTCGATTACGCGCCGCAGGCGGAGGCGATCGCGAACTACGTGAAGGATCTCGAGAAGCTGCTGAAGGACAAGCAGGACGAGTTCAGCGAGCGCGCGCTCGAGCTCAGGGAGGGCGTGTTCGCGGCAAGCAGTGACCCGCGCGAGCCCACCGTTGCCCCGCCTGCCGAGACCGTGCCGCCGTACCTCGATTTTGCGCCGATGAAGAACGCCGTCGCGGCGTTCAAGGCGAGCGCCGACCGCTACTCACGCGCGCTCACGGCCATGCAGTCCAAGGGATTCCCGGAACTCCCGGAGCCCGAGCGCCAGGCTCTCAATGCCGACCTGCTGCGCGTGTCGCGGCTGTTCCTGAACCAGAAGGGCCTGCCCGAGCGCCCTTGGTTCAAGAACCAGGTTTATGCGCCCGGTGCCTATTCCGGCTACGGAGCGGCACCGATCGCTGCAGTCCGGGAGTACATGGACGAGAAGAAATGGCGCGCGGCCGAGGCGCAGGTGCCGCAAGTCGCCCACGTCATTGAGAACGCGGCGGCGGGCATCGACAAGGCCGCGCGGGATCTCGAGGCAGCGCTCGGGGTGAAGGCGCCCTAGTCACGCCGCGACGCCGGCACTGCAAACAGGGCCACGATGCGCTCGCTGAGCAGAGCGCAGACCAGCTGCTGGCCGCGCTGGTTCGGGTGGATGCCGTCGCCCGCGAGCAGAATGTCGTCGATGGATTGTCCTCGTACTTCGCCGTAGCGCTCGAAAGCGTCGAACACATCGACGAGCGGCACGGACTCGTGCTGCGCAACCTCCCGCACGACGGCTACGTACCTGTCGAGCAGCCGGTCGATGCCACGCACCGCGTGCACGTCGAGCAGGCCCGGGTGCTCGGTGAACGCCTTTTCGTAGAAGGGATCGGCCCAGCGCATCGGATTGGGCGTCATCAGGATGACGCGCGCCCCGTCGCGCCGCAGGCGCCGGATGATGATCGTCAGATTGTGTCGGTACTCCGCGCGCGTCAGCCGCGGCCGGGTCTTGCCGAGGTCGACGTCGATCCACGAGTCGTTGATGCCGAACTGTACTACGACCAGGCCGGGATGGTGGCTGCGCACGTCGCGGTCAAGCCGCGCGACTGCCTCGCGTGTCGTCGTGTCGCCGATGCCGGCGTTGACGACTTCCGCCGCAATCGCGTGCTCCGCGAGGGCTCCGGGCAGGCAGTCCGCGTAGACCTGCTTGATCTGCGGTGCCCAGTCGAGTGCCGTCGCGGTCGTCGAGTCGCCGAGCGCGACGATCTGCAGGCGGCGGCTTGCCGGTGATTGCGCGGCACTCGCGGCGCGTTCGGACGCCTGCGCAGCTGCGCTCATGGCGAGGAGCAATCCGAGCGCAGCGCCCGTCCGGCAGACCCGCCCCCTCACGGCCGCGCGCGGCGTTCGCATCGTGTCGAGATCCTCGCGGTCGCCAAAGGATCGGTGTCGCTGGGTGCGGGCCCGGCAACCGCCGTCAGGGCTGCACGCCGGAGCGGCCGGACGCCGCTGCCGCAAGCTCGCCGATCTTCTTCAGCACGCCCGCGGTATAAAGACCGTAGTACCCGACGAGCAGGCCCACGATCGCGAGCGTGAGCGGGCTTCTCTGCAGGCCCGCGAACGGATCCTGCCCCGCGGTGGCTGCCTGCGCGTTCTGATAGACGGTGAAGATCCGGTACGCCACTCTGCCGAGGACGAGCGTGATGACGACGACGCCCATGTAGGTGTGGGGCGTGTAGTACTGACCTGCCGGCGAGACATCGAACTGCGTGTGCCGGAGACCGACCGCGCCGAGTGCTGCGCCACAGGCGACGCCGGCCACGAGCGCGGCCAGCAGCGAGGGGCTGTGCACAGCCACCGACAACATCAGGACGCCGACGACGGCGAGGATGCCGATGCGCACGCGCATGCGCAGCGGATGCACGGGCTGGCGGCCAAAGGTGCGTCGCACCCGGCGATAGATCACCCAGGCGACCACTGCGGCTGTGACGATCGAAGTGACTAGTTTCGGGTCCACGGTCTCTCGCCTGTGCCGGCCGATCATATCGCACGCGGCCGCACGGCACGAACAGCGGCCCGGTGGCGTGCAGCGGACACGCATGTGAAACGGACCCGGGCGGCGACCGGATGCCTGCGCCGCGGCACGCCGCCGGGGCCAGCGATGATCATGAGTCAGATCCGTCGGGAACCTCCGGCCGCGTGCGTTGCCGAACGCTGGGACGGCGCGACACGGACCCCTTGCACCGTCATCAACCAGTCCCCACATGCGGCTACCGTAGCGGGGGTACATTGCCCGTAGATCCAGAGGTATTCATGCTCGCTCGCGCTAACCGAATCGCCGCCATCGTCGTCGCCTTGGGAATCGGCGGTATCGCGGTTGCCCAGCCGGAACCGACACTCCACCAGGTGTACGAGGCCGCTCTATCCGGCCGCGTCGGAGACGCCCAGCGCATGATGGGCCAGGTTCTCCACGACTACCCGGACAGCGCGAAGGCGCACTACGTCGCGGCAGAGATCGACGCGAAAGCGGGTGATCTGCCGGTCGCCCGCCAGGAACTGGCGCAGGCCGAGACGCTCGCGCCGGGTCTACCGTTCGCGAAGCCGGAAGCGGTCCGCGCCCTGCGCCGCGAGCTCGCCGGGACTACGGTGCAACCGCCACAACCGGCTCCCGGCGCCGGCTCGGCCCCACTGCCGTGGGGCCTGATCGCCTTGCTCATGGCTGGCGTCGGAATCGCCTGGGCGCTGCTCCGGCGGCGCCCGGTGCAGCCGGCGGCCATCGTTCCGGGTGCGCTCGCGGGGCCTGGTTCCCCCGGCTACGGAGCGGTACCCGCCTATGCGGCGCCCGCGGGCGGCGGCCTGCTCGGGAATCTCGCCACCGGCCTTGCGGTCGGCGCGGGAGTCGCGGCGGGTGAGGAACTGGTGCGGCACATGATCGAGCCCGGCCACGCCGCCACGCGCGAGCCATCGCTGGGTGCGGCCGCCGGACTGGCTTCGGACTCGGACTTCGGCGGCGCGGACTTTGGCGTCAACGACCCAGGCTCCTGGGATGACGGCGCCGTCGGCGGAGACGACTGGTCCTGACGCACCGGACCTCAGCTTCCGGGTCTCAGAACGCCGGGGGAAGGGAGTCCCCGTGCGGATGCCGATCGGGCCCGGCCCACGGGTGCGGGTGAAACGCGCGGCCGGCCGCGTCCCGGTTGGCGCGCCAGGCGACAGTCCCGGATGCGTCGCGGGCGGTCGTTGCAACGAAGGCACGCCGAGATCTCCCGGAACTCGCGCGACTTGCCTGCGGCTACCCGCGCGATTGACGGTGGCCGGGAGTCGGGGAACGCACCGCGCTGCGCCTGGATCTCGAACTGCCTCGGAAGCTCGACTGACGCCTGATACCGATGGGCCAGCCACCACTGATGGCCATTCGCGCCCCTGCCCGCGATGTACGCACGCGCCACCATGGCAGGCAGCACTGGGCTGGTCGACGCGCTGCTCTGGGCGGAGCAGCGCTTGCGACTCCGCGGCCATCTGAGACACGCACAGGCGCGCGACCGGAACGACTGACGCAACATGCGCCGGCTGCATGCGTCGGTTGCGCCGTTCGGCGCACGCCGCCGAGCGATCGGCCAGCCATGCCGAAGCTCCCGGTGGCCGATCGGCAGCGGACCACCTGCCTGAGCACGCAGCTCCCGAGGCGAGTAAGCGCCTCGGCGAACCGGGTGCGTGCGTCTGTCTATTCGGGAAGATTCAGCTTGTGCAGGAGCGCCGCGTAGCGACGTTCGCCGTGCAGGGGTTTCAGAAGGACATCGCCTTTGATGCCGAGCACCCCGGGATCATTGGCGGCGTACGCTTGATCGAGCGAGTCGAGCGCTTTGTCCGTTTCACCGCGGTAAGCATAGATCCACGCGATTTCGGTCAGATACCGGCGGCCATACCTGCGGCGCAGTTCGTCCAGTGCTGCGTCCGAGTCTGCCCGTTGTCCCAGCGCATGGTATGCGAGCGAGCGCCCGACCAGTTGCATCTCGAGATCCGGCTCCTGCTCAACTGCGTTCAGTGCGGCCCGTGGGTCGCCTCTCGCCAGCATGACGAACGCGAGCTGGACATGACCGCCAATTCCCTCGGGTGCGAGGTCCAGGCGCTTGCGAGCTGCCGCCTCGGCTTCGGTGAGGTGGCCAAGGTACAGATATGTAAGTCCGCTCCGTGCGTACGGCTGGAAATTGAGCGGATCACGAAGCTGCGCACGCCGGCACAGCTCGATGACCTTTTCCGGCTGGCCGAGATCGCGTGCAAGTCCGGCGGCCGCCAGCAGGCTGGTCGGATCCGTGGGATCGGCTGCGAGCGCTGCCTCGAGCTCGGCTTCGGCGGCCACCAGATCGCGGTCGACCAGCCGATGGAAGTTCGCAAGGGTCGCATGCGCTGCCGGCAGCGCCGGGTTCAGGCTCAGCGCTTGCGCGGCCGCGTCCCGGGCCGCGAGGCTCCCGTGCCGCACGTCGGCGATCGGCAGCTCGTTCAGTAGCGGCTGACGCAGCAGCGCATCCGCATAGCCGGACCACGCAAACGGGTCAACCGGGTCGAGCGACACGAGCCGGCGAAAGCAATCGACTGCCTTTTCTGCATCGGTCGGCGTATTGCGTCGGACGTAGAACTGGCATTGGAGCAGCAGGTTGTGCGCGGCCGGGTTGCCGGCCGGAACTTCATATCGCCCATCGGTCGCGAGTAGCCGCGCCTGGACGATGCGGACAACCGCCCGTGCAATGTCGTCCTCCACCGCAAACGTGTCGCTCAGATCGCGATCGTAGGTCCCGGACCATAGGTGGTAGCCGTCAGCAGCCTGGATGAGCTGTGCCGTCACGCGGATCTTGTTGCCCGAGCGGCGCACGCTGCCTTCCAACACGGCGCTGACCTGCAGTGCGGCAGCTATCTCCGCAATCGTCGCATTCTTGTCCTTGAAGTAGAACGAGGACGTGCGCGCCGGGACGTGAATATCCGATTTCCTCGCCAGGAGATCGATCAACTCTTCCGTCATCCCGTCGGCGAAGTACTCAAGGTCGTGCTTCTCCGTCAGATCGAGGAACGGCAGCACCGCGACGGACGGCACGCTGCGTGCAGCCGGCAGCAGGGATGGGCGCGTCGCGCCCTGACCAGCCACCGTCGGCAGCCCCACGCGGGAGTCGGCGCGCTGCACCAGATGCCAGCCGCCAAGCGCGAGCGCGATGACGCCTGCCGACGCGGCGACCAGTCGCCAGCGGTACGGCCACGCGCGCACGGTCGGCGGCACCGTCACCGGCATCGCGCTCGTGATCGACAACGATGCACGGCCGACGGGAACCTCCGGTCCAGGCGTGGTCGCGACAGGGGCGATCAGACGGTAGCCCTTGCGCGGCACTTGCGCGATGTACGTCGGATTCTGATGGTCGTCGCCGAGTGCTCGGCGCAGCACGCCCATGGCTTGGTAAACGGAGTCCGGGCCCACAACCACGTCGCGCCATACGTTCTCGAGCAACTCGTCCACCGTCACGTTGCGGCCGGCGTTCGCAGCGAGGAAAACGAGGAGCCGCATGACGCGCGGCTCAAGCTTGATCGCGTCGCCGTTTCTGACAACGCGATCGAGGTCCGGCTCGATACGCCATTCTCCGACCTGAATGACCCCAGGTGGCGGAAACGCGACCTTCGCGACATCCACCAAGCGGCTCCCTTGGCCCGCGCGTCCCACCGGCGATATACCGGTCGGCGAATGCGGAATGACAGACTGTCATGAGTCTGCCTGAGAGCACCGGTCAGTGTCCTGCTCCTGCTAGCTCAGCTGGCCGCCCCTAACCGATTGATACATAACGCTGCGCCGGCCCGGAGCGTCACCGGCCCGGCCGGATTGCGGGCCCGTCGCCGGGCACAAGGCACCTGTCAGGTGCCGCCCGCACGACTCCCCCACGCGGTCAATGGGCCCAGAGGAAGCCATGGTTCAGGCCACTGCCATCCACGTACCAGCCGGTTACCGCGCCAGCCAGGTTGTTGGTCGAAGGCCTCGTGCCTTGACCGGGGCCGGTTCCCGCAGCGCTCGCATCAATCGTCACGAACCCGTGGCTTGCGCTGCGGGAAAAGCCGTGCGTGGCGCCGTTCTCGTCGAGGTACACGCCCGTGATGTCGTCGCAGGCACTGACGGAGAAGATTGCGGTTCCCAAACCCGCCCCGGTCGGCGCGTTCGGAACGTCGATCAGCTCGTATGACCCGTTCCGGTGGCGCAGGAAGCCGTGATAGCCAGTGCCGGAGTCGATAACATAGCCTGCTACATCCCCCGCGTCGTTGATGCTCGCGGCGATCGTACCCTGGTAGCTCCCGGTGCCGGCGAGCGGGGCATCGAACGGCGTGATCCTGCCGTTCGCTTCCCGCAGGAAGCCGTGCAGCATTCCGTTGGCGTCACTGAAATAACCGGTGATCTCGCCGCTGTCGTTAAGACACGTCTCCTCGCACACCATGGTACCGAGCGAGCCCTGCGGGTCGAAGTCCGTGATCGACCCTGAGGGTTGCCGAACGAACCCATGCTCCGTGCCGTCGACATCGTAATAGACCCCGGCGATCGCACCGGCATTGTTGATGCTCCACGCCAGCGTGCCCAGATACGCTCCCTGTCCTGCACCTGGGGCGTCGATCGTCGTGATGCTGCCATCTGGATAGCGAACGAAGCCGTGCAGCATGAGATTGGGATCTTCATACAGGCCTGCAATCACGTCGTGATCATTGATTGCATAGGCCGCTGTCCCCTGGTCGAGGCCGCTTCCCAAACCTGCTCCCGGCGCATCAAAGGAAATGAAACGCCCGGACGGCGTGCGCAGGAAGGCGTGCGGCACAACGTACGCGTCCGTGTAGCTGCCGACGATCGTGCCTGCGGCATTGTTGGCGAAGGCCTGGGTTCCGCAGGTTGTGCTGCACGCCGCAGCAACAGCCGTTGCAGCGTCGGGAGCGTCGAACGTCACAATCCCGCCGTCACTGCCGTGGTCTGTCAACCGTGCTGACTCGGCGGCGTTCACATTCCCGGCCATTGCGAACATCACGATCGCCGACGTCACCGGAATCAATTCGCCTATGAGACTCTTCATAATCGTTGGCTCCCCCGTGACTCTTGTTGACTGATCTGCCGTTGACGCTCAATCCGGCGCGGAACGCGCGCCGCGCCGATCTGCCGGCCTGTCGGCATGGACGAGGACGGCGCCTGCGAGACTTGCCTGCCATGTTGCCGATCGGGATCCGAGCGATGTGCGGTCGCGGAATCCCTTCGGTGACTTCCCGCACGCTTGTTCGGGCCCGATGCTAGTGCGAGCCGCTCGTGGCCGGCCTGAAGGTTCCCTGAAGGATTTCCGAAGGATTGCGCTCGCCGCAGGGCAGCGGTCTGATGGCAAGGGCGGCGCCTGGCATCCAGGCGCTCGCGGAGAAATCGGCCCCGCCGCAGCGCTAGGGAGTCGCGGGCTGACCCGGCGCGCTTGGAGCTTCCTTCAACAGGTAGGTATCCATCACTCTCCGGGCGATAGGCGCCGCGACACTCGAGCCGAAGCCGCCGTTCTCGACCAGCACCGCGACCGCGATACGCGGCGCTTCCGCTGGCGCGAAGGCAATGAACCAGGAGTGATCCTTCAACTGATCGGCCACCTTGTCGGTGAGCTTGACGCTGCGCGAGACGGTGAAAACCTGCGCGGTGCCGGTCTTGCCGGCGATCGCGTAGCGCGCGCCCTTGCCCACGGCGGCCGCGGTGCCGTAGACCGCAGCGCCACGCATCCCGCGCAGGACGGTATCCCAGTCGGCGTCGCTGACGCCCTCGACCGGCGGGTTTGCGATCGGCGCGACTGGCGCAAGCTGGTGATTCGCCGCATCGCCGATTGCCGTCACCACCCGCGGCCGGAAGCTCTTGCCGCGCATCGCGAGCACCGACGCCACGTGTGCGAGCTGCAGCGGCGTCACCAACAGGTACCCCTGGCCGACTCCGAAGTTCACCGTCTCTCCCGGGAACCACACCTGGTCCGCCGGACGCTTGAACGTTCGCTGTTTCCACTCGCGGGATGGCAGCACGCCCGGTTTTTCGCCGCCGATGTCGATGCCGGTGAGCGCTCCATAGCCGAACCCGGCCATGAAGGATGCGATGCGATCCACGCCGAGCGTCGATGCGAGTCCGTAGAAATAGACGTCGCAGGATCGGGCTATCGCGTGTTCCATGTCGACGTTGCCATGCCTGCCGGTCTTGCCCTCGCGAAAATCGAGCCGGCTCCCAGGCAGGTGATAGACACCGGGACAGAACACCTGCTTGTCGGCGGTAATCACCTTGTCCGTCAGGCCCGCGAGCGCGATCACCGGCTTGATGGTCGAGCCCGACGGATAGGTGCCCCGCAACGCGCGGTTGATGAGTGGCTTGTCCGGATTGTCCATCAGCTCCGCAAAATCGGAGCGCGTCAGGCCGTGAGCGAAACGGCCCGGATCGAAGCCTGGCGTGCTCGCGAGCGCGATCACGTCGCCATTGTTCGGGTCGATGGCGACCACCGCGCCGCGATGACTGCCGAGCCCCTGTTCGGCCGCCTCCTGCGATGGCAGGTCAATCGACAGCTGCAGGTCCGCACCGGCGGTGCCGACCTCCGACTTGAGATTCGACTCATAGGCGCCCTGCCGCTCGACCGAGCGGCCCTCGGCGTTGACGAGGACCTCGCGGAAGCCGTTGTGCCCGTGCAGCTGGTTCTCGTAGGAGCTCTCGACGCCGAGCTTGCCGATCAGCGACGTCCCCGCATAGCTCGCATTGTCAATGTGCGCAAGGTCATCTTCGGTGATCGCCGCCACGTAGCCGAGCACGTGCGCCGCCGTGTCGCCATAGCGGTAGTGACGCGTCTGGCGCGTGTGGATGTCGACGCCCTGGAACTCGTACCGATGCACGGCGAAGCGCCCCAGATCCTCGTCCGACATGACCAGCCGGATGGGCACGCTGTCGAACGGTCGGCGCGACCGGATCGTGCGTCGCACCTGGTCGACATCGTCGGGCGCGATGAGCCCGATCTCGACGAGACGCCGGAGCGTGGCGTCGACATTCGGGGTCTGCTCGCGAACCAGTTCCAGCTGGAAGCCGGGCTGGTTGTCGACCAGCACCGTCCCGTTGCGATCGAGGATCAGACCGCGGTTGGCGGGCAGCGGCTCGAGCCTGATCCGGTTGCCCTGCGAGGCCTGCAGGTACGAGTCGTGGCGTACGACGGTCAGATAGAAGAGACGACCGACAACCAGCGCCAGAAGTCCGACCACGATGAAGGCCGCGACGAACGCGCGGCCGATGAACAGCCGTTGCTCCTTCCACAGGTCCTTGATGTGAGAGCGACGCGGCATGGTCGGCTACCAGTGGCAGTCGGCGACGCAGGAGCGCGCCAGTGTTCGCTGGCCGCCGCCATGGAATCCGCTGCGGTCGGGACGGAGCCTGCTCATCGCACCTCTGCCCGCAGCGGCGAGCGCTCCGTGCCGCATATGGTCGCGGCACTTCGCGGCAGGCCGCCACCCACGTCTGCCGCGAACGCACGGTTGAAGCTGAAGATCGGTTGGGGCGATGTCTTAATCATGGTCTGTCCGGATGAAGCCGGGAGCAATCGCATATACGGGCCGCCTGCGGCCGGCCGCCGGACTTCTGCCGGCCACTCCGGCGGCCGCACAGCCGAGCACGCGGCGCTGCAGCAGCGCGTGCGCAGGCCGGGTGTCGGTTCCTGACCGTCTGGCAGTTCCGGAATTCCGGCCCAAACGCTGCCGCACCAGAGCGGCAGACGCGCGAGCACAGGGTGAGCAGCCACTAATTAAGACGCAGGCCGGCCCGCGCCAGTCAGTAGCGGGATCCATTCACTATATATTAATCGCCGCCCGCCGCGTGGCACCAGTGCCGAGGCCGGTCCGCGGGAACTTACGCGCGCCGAGCGGGTCTCGGTTGCGGGCAACGTGTTATGGTCGCCCGCCAACACCCCGTCGTCCGCGTATCTCCGGAGGTCGCCATGAACCGGTTTCTGATCGTTGTCCTCGCCGCTTTCCTCAGCCTTGCGACGGCTGAAGCGGCACTCCAGCCCGGGGCCAAGGCGCCGGACTTCACGACCCAGGCCTCGCTCGGCGGCAATACCTTCTCCTTCTCGCTCGCCGATGCGCTCAAGAAGGGCCCCGTGGTTCTGTACTTCTACCCGGAGGCGTTCACGTCCGGCTGCACGATCGAGGCGCACGAGTTCGCCGCCGCTGCGGACGACTACAAGGCGGCCGGCGCCACCGTGATCGGGCTCTCGCACGACGGCATCGAGAAGCTGCAGAAGTTCTCGGTCAGCGAGTGCCGCAACAAGTTCGCGGTAGGGTCGGATGCCGACCAGAAGATCATGACGGCCTACGACGCGGTGCTGCAGGCCCACCCGACCTATTCCGACCGGACGTCGTTCGTCATCGCCCCGACTGGCGAGATCCTCTACGTCTACACCGACATGAAGGATCCGAAGGAACACGTCGTCAAGACGCTGGCCGCCGTCCGCAAGTGGGCGGCGGAGCACCCGAAGTAACGGACGCCTCGCGACGGCCGCCCGACGGCCGGTAGCCACGAACGCCCCATGAAGACGCAGGCGAGCCGGGCCCGGGCGGGTCGCTGGTGCGGGCTCGCGCTCGCCGTGCTCGCGACCGCACCGGGTGCCCCTGCGCAGACGGTGGGTGGTGGCTTCGCAGAGATCACGGTCACCGGCGAGCGACCCGGTCCCGAAATGTGGCGCGTTTCGAAGGGCGACCACACGCTGTGGCTGCTCGGGGTCCTCGATCCGCTGCCGAAGCGCATGACCTGGCGGTCGGCCAAGGTCGAGTCCATCGTCGCGTCCGCAGAACTCGTCCTCCCCGCGCGGCCGTCAGTGACGACGGCCGCCGGACCCTTCGCGCTCATCGCCCTCTACTTCGACTGGCGCCGGACGCAGCGGCTGCCGGGCGAGACGACGCTGCGCGACCAGGTTCCGGGACCGCTGTACGCACGCTTCGCGGCGCTGTGCCGGCAGTTCGGCCTGCACGAGTCCGGACTCGAACACCTGCGCCCCATCGTCGCCGCCCAGAAGCTCTACGAGCGCGCGCTCGCGGATTCGGGGCTGAACTCAAACGGCGAGGTCGACAGGATCGTCCGCAGCATTGCGCACCGGCATCACGTGCCGGTGCGCGAAAGCGTGATCAGGGTCGAAGATCCCAAGGGCCTGCTCGCGGAATTGCGCGGCGTGCCAGTGTCCGCGGAACTCAAGTGCTTCGAGGCGACCGTCGCCCGGCTCGAGACAGACCTGCCTGCGATGCGCAACCGCGCCAGCGCCTGGGCGGTCGGCGACGTCGATGCGCTGCGCCGCCTGCCGGCGGCCAGCCAGCGGGCCACCTGCTGGGAACTCGTCGATCTGTCGCCGCGCCTGCGCGTACTGGCCGACGCTGCACGCCAGGAGCGACTGCGCGTGGCGGATGAGACGCTGGCAACGCACCGCAGTGCCTTTGCCATGGCGCCGATCGACCAGCTGCTCGCGCCAGATGGCCTGCTCGCCACGTTCCGCGCGCGCGGCTACCAAGTCGACGGGCCGTGACCGACCTACCAGTCACGCTGCTTTCGGACACTCACAGACGATGCACGTACCGTCGTGCGCCATCCGCTGGACCCACAGCCGCGCACCGATGACCGACGCGCGGTGTCGCATCGTGCGCAACCCGAGCCCGCCGCGCCCGTCGCTCTCGGCACCGACCGGGAAGCCCCGGCCATCGTCACAGATCTCGAGCCGTACGCGCTGCTGCCCGGCATCGAGTTTCACCAGGATCTGGTGGGCGTTCGAATGCTTGAGCGCATTCGTCAGCGCCTCCTGGGCAATGCGATACAGGTGATCCATGACCGTGGCACTCAGACCAAGCTGCTCCTCCTCGATCGCGGAGAACCGGATGTCGGTACCAGGGATCGCAGCCAGTCTCCGCACCAGCTCGCGCAGCCCCACAATCAGGCCACCCTGCGCCTCGCCGACCGGGGACAGCCCCTGGGCGATGCCGCGGCACGTGCGCACCGCCTGCTGCGCCGCGGCGGAGACCCGTGCGAGATCGCCGGCGTTCGCGAGCTGAGTCGCCTCGGCATTGCGAGTCATGGCGCTCAGCAGCAGTGACAGACCGGTCAGATCCTGACCCAGCCCGTCGTGGAGCTCCTCCGACAGATGCACCTGTTCCTCATGCGCAGCGTCGAGCACGGCGCGCTCGAGCGACCGGCGCTCGGACACGTCGTGGATGACGACGACGAATACCGGAGCACCGCCATGCGTTGCCTGGCCGACGGAGACCTCGATCGGCACCAGCTTGCCGTCCCGGGTTCGGCCGAAGCCACCACGCGCACTGACGAGAACGCGGCGCACCTGATCAGGAGTGCCTGCGTCAACGGGTCGACCGAGCTCGTCACTGAGCGGCGCCGGTAACAGCATCTCGAGCCGGCCGCCGATCAGCTCCTCGGCCGCATAGCCGAGCAGCTGCACGCACGCCGGGTTGCACATGCGCACGACACCGGCGTGGTCGAGCAGCGCGACGCCGTCGACGGCGGTATCGACGACCGCGCGCAGCTGGCCCGCCATCGCCTCGAGCTCGCGCTGCGCGCGACGGGTCTCCGTCACGTCGCGCAGCGTGATGGCGGCGCCGGCGAGACGTCCTATGGTGTCGAACACCGGCGCCACGACGCCCTCGACGAGCACGCTGGCTGTGCCGTCGCCGACGGTGCACTCGCCGGCGATCACTGCCGGCGCCCGCGTGCTCGCGACGCGCGTGACCAGCTGGCTGCTGTGGGTCTCCTTGAGATGCAGGACGGCGTCGATCGACTGCCCGAGCGCCGTCACCACGGTCCAGCCGGTCAGCTGCTCGGCAGAGGTGTTCATGAAGCGGATGCCACCCTCGAGATCGGTGGCAATCACGCCGTCGGAAACGCTGGCGAGGATCGTCTGGTAGGTGAGCTGGCTTTCGCGCAGCCGTCGCTCGAGCTCCGCACGGTTGAGCGCCACCTCGATCGCGGCAATCAGGTTCTCGATCACGAATGGCTTGATCACGTAGCCGAACGCCGTGGTGGCCTTGGCGCGCTGCAGCGTCGCGTGGTCGGAGTGCGCCGTCAGGTACACGATCGGAATCGACAGCCGCCGGTAGATCTCCTCGCCCGCCTCGACGCCATCCATCGGGCCCTTCAGCCGGATGTCCATCAGCACGAGCTCGGGATGCTCACGCATGGCCGTGTCTATCGCCTGCTGGCCGGTATCGACGGTCGCGATGACCGCACCCCCCGCACGCGTCAGTCGTTCCTTGATTTCCTCCGCGATCAGCGCCTCATCCTCGACGACGAGAATGCGACGTCCGGCAATTGCCTTAGCTGTGCTGTTCATGTTGTTTGAGCTCCACGGTGATGCGGGCTTCCGTTCCAGGGTGAGTGCCGCGAATCTCGAACTGCCCGTCGATCTGCCGGGCAAGGAGTCGAATGAGTCTCAGGCCAAGCGTCTTGCCATCATCTTCGAAGCACTGCGACACGGCGCCGACGCCGTCGTCGCTGACGCTCAGCACGCAGTGGCCGGCCACGTCGCGGTCCAGGCGCAGGCGCACGTTACCGGTGCGCCCGCCGGGGAATGCGTGTTTCAGGGCGTTCGTCATCATCTCGTTGAGCACGAGCCCGAGCGGCACGGCGCGCTCGATGTTGAGTGACATGCTCTCGACCTCGGTGGTCAGGGTGACGCCTCTGAGCCCGCCGCTGTAGGTGCTGAGCAGGTGCTTGCTGAGCGTCACCGCATAGTCCGCGAAGTCTACGGCCGCCAGGTTGCCCGAGTTGTAGAGCGTCTCGTGCACGAGCGCGATGGCGCGCACGCGGTCCTGGCTCTCCTGCAGGATGCGCAGCGTCGGCGCGTCCTCGGTATAGGTCGCGCCGAGGTAGAAGAGGCTCGACACCACCGCGAGGTTGTTCTTGACGCGGTGGTGAATCTCCTTCAGCAGCACCTCCTTCTCCTGCAGCGACTGGCGGATGCGCTCCCCGGCTATCTTGCGGTCGGTCACGTCGCGGATCGCGCTCGAGATCAGCGTGCGGCCTGCGGTCACGAGCGGGCTCAGGCTGATCTCAACGGGGAATTCCGTGCCGTCCTTGCGCAGTCCGTAGAGCTCGGTGCCGGCCCCCATCGGTCGCACGCGCGGCGCACGGTAGTAGCCGTCGCGGTGCGCGGGATGGCTGTTGCGAAAGCGGTGGGGAATCAGCACCTCGACCGGCTTGTCCTTGAGCTCGAGGCGCTGGTATCCGAACAGCCGTTCGGTCTGCGTATTCACGAGCACGATCCGGCCGCTCTCGTCGACGATGACCATCGCATCCGGGGCCGCTTCCAGCAGGCCGCGGAACATGTCCTCGGCGCGCTTGCGCTCGGCGACGTCGCGCACGACGCACAGCACCGTCGCGCTGCTTTCGGTCACCATGGGACTCAGCAGGATGTCGACCGGAAACTCGCTGCCGTCCTTGCGCCGCGCGAACAGCGCCAGGCCCTCGCCCATCGGCCGCATGCGCGGCGCGTGCAGGAAATGAGTGCGGTGTTCGACGTGGCGCCCCCGCAGCCGCTGCGGTATCAGGAGCTCGACGTTCTGGCCGATCAGCTCCGCGCGGCCATATCCGAACAGCCTCTCGACCTGCGCATTGACGAGATCGATCCGGCCGATGCCGTCGATGACGAGCACCGCGTCGGGCGTATTTTCGAATATCCGCTCGTAGATATTGCTCGCCTGCAGGCCGGACGCCGCGTCGGGCGCAGCAGCTGCGCCTTCGCCGGCACTGTCCGCGTGAGTACGCTGTTCCTGCACTGGCCGCCCGCCCCGGCACGCGGTCGATCGGAAAGACCGCTGAGCCATTTGAATTAGACCTATTCACGAACGCCGTCAAGCAAG
>Ga0181519_10001560_pt1 | contig 20153 bp, 17 predicted proteins | sample PEATcosm2014_Bin_26_FD_121102 | JGI IMG/M metagenome (GOLD analysis project Ga0181519, IMG submission 121102) | Peatland microbial communities from MTU Mesocosm Facility, Houghton, MI, USA - PEATcosm2014_Bin02_10_metaG | ecosystem: Environmental > Terrestrial > Soil > Wetlands > Peat | place...
GGTTTTCCCCAATCGGTCCAGGTTCACGCTGGCGTGTACATTTCCCCCCGAATTGGCAAAGAAGAAGCTGTCGGCCTTTTTCTCCTTCGCAATTGCGTCGTAGCGCTTCCACAAATCCAGCACGCGATCGTTGAAGGCGCTCCAGTAGGCTGGTGTGCCGCTCGCCGGCAGTTTGCTGCAAACCGCGCACGAACACTCGGGCAGCATCCCGATCGGCGGCCAGCCGTTGGTGTAAAAGCAATCCACATCGTAAAGGGAGTTCACCTCGCGCATCACCGCCGGCACGTAGTCGTCCATGTACGTTGAGAACATGCACGTCTTGAACAGCCGCGGCTCCTCCGTGCTGAACTGCACAGCGCCGTCCTTGTGGCGCATCGCCCACTCCGGGTGTGCCGCCAACGCATCGCCCCAGTTCAGGTCGGGACTCATGCGCGCCACCACCCGCATGCCGCGCTTTTTTGCCGCCGCCGCGCACTCCCCGAAGAAGTCGCGGCCATTGAGAAATTTTCCGTGCCGGTGGAACGGCACCTTGGAAGGATAGAAAGCCAGGATGCCCGTCACGCTCACAAACACCACGTCGACTTTGCACGAGTGCCAGTAGTCGGCCCACTCTTCCACGTTCATCACCGCGGGGTCGTGTTCCGTCATGTTGGTCTGGCCCACGCGGCGGACTCTCTTTTGCCACGGCTCGGTAGCCGCATCCGCTTTCGCCAGGCGCGCCGGCAGCGCAATCAGTTGGTAGGCCGGGATCGAGGTCGCAGCCATCGCGGCATGTTGCGCAGGTTGCTGCGCGGCGTCGAGAACTGAGGCCAGTGGAAGCGCTGCGGCCCCGGTGGTAAGGCTAGTCTTCAGGAATTTGCGGCGGCTGAGCATAAATACCCCGACTCCAGCGGTTCCAGAATTGCTCTACCCAGAGGCCTCGATGCCAAGTGGCGTTTTCCTCAAGAAAACGCCACCTATCGCTATTCTCAAAAGGGCACGTGAATTCTGGAACCGCTCCGAATCGTCCGGACAAGTGTACCCGTCACGCCTCAACTTCAACCAGAAAATGCTTTCGGAGGTACAGGCAATACCGTCCGCCTGGAACGGTCCTCAAGTGGGGCGCAGCTCCGCGAACAGCAGCCTACTGCGGCGCGGGAAGATTGCCGCTGACTTCGCCCGGCACTGCCGCAAGCGTCTTGGTCTCGTCGGGCAGCGGCGCGGGCAGCGGGCGCTCCAGCGCCAGCGCCAGCACTTCGTCCATCGTATCCACAAAGCGCAGTTTCATCGCGTTCTTGATGTTATCCGGCAGCTCCGACAAATCCTTCTCGTTGGCGCGCGGCAAAATCGTCTCGAAAATTCCGGCCCGCAATGCCGCCAGCAATTTCTCTTTCAGCCCGCCAATGGGCAGCACCTTGCCGCGCAGTGTAATCTCGCCGGTCATCGCAATGTCGCGCCGCACGGGAATCTTTGCCAGTGCGCTCGCCAGCGCCGTGGCCATCGTAATCCCCGCGGAAGGACCGTCCTTGGGAATGGCGCCCTCGGGCACGTGCAGATGAATATCGACGTTGCGATAGAACTCGCGCGAAAGCCCCAGCGCGTGCGCCTTGCTGCGAATATAGGCCAGCGCTGCTTGCGCCGATTCCTGCATCACGTCACCCAATTGGCCGGTAATGGTGAGCTTGCCCTTCCCGTCCAGCACCTGCACTTCTGTCGTCAGAATGCTGCCGCCCACCTCGGTCCAAGCCAGCCCCGTCACCAGCCCTACTTCGCTCTTCTCGTGCACCTCGGAGTCGCGGAACCGGGGCACGCCCAGAAAATCGGCGATGTTCGCGGCACTGATTTCTTCCTTGTGCTTCGTTCCCGCCTTCACCACTTTGCGCGCCACCTTGCGGCACACGTTGCCCAGCTCGCGCTCCAGGTTGCGCACCCCGGCTTCGCGCGTGTAGTAGCGAATGATTTCCAGAATCGCGTCGTCCTTGAAGACAATGTTCTTCTCGCTCAGCCCGGTCTGTTCGCGCTGTTTCTTCACCAGATACTGGCGCGCGATCTCCAGCTTTTCCTGCTCCGTGTAGCCTTGCAGCCGGAGAACCTCCATGCGGTCCTGCAGCGCCGCCGGAATGGTGTGCAGCACGTTGGCCGTCGCCACAAACAGCACTTGCGACAAATCGTAGTCCACGTCGAGATAGTGATCCTGGAACGTCACGTTCTGCTCGGGGTCCAGCACTTCCAGCAGCGCCGATGCCGGGTCGCCGCGGAAGTCCGACGAAATCTTGTCCACCTCATCCAGCAAGAACACCGGATTCTTCGTCCCCGCGCGCTTCATGTGCTGGATGATCTGGCCGGGCATGGCGCCGATATAAGTCCGTCTGTGCCCGCGCACCTCGGCCTCGTCTCTCACCCCGCCCAGCGAAAGGCGCACGAACTTGCGCCCCGTTGCCTTCGCGATCGACATGCCCAGCGATGTTTTCCCCACGCCCGGAGGCCCGACGAAACACAGGATCGATCCCTTGGGATTCTTGACCAGTTGCCGCACGGCCAGAAACTCCAGGATCCTTTCCTTGATCTTTTCCAGACCGTAGTGGTCGGTGTTCAAAACCTTTTCCGCGAAGTCGATCGACCGCGTTTCCTTCGACCGCTTCTTCCACGGCACCGCCAGCAGCCAGTCGATGTAGTTGCGGCTCACCGTCGACTCCGCAGACATGGGCGGCATCGCTTCCAGCTTCTTCAGCTCCTGGATGCATTTCTCCAAAACTTCCTTCGGCATGCCCGCGGCTTCAATCTTCTTGCGCAGCTCGTCGTATTCGCTCTTCTCGCCGCGGCCCAGCTCCTTTTGGATGGCCTTGATCTTTTCGTTCAGGTAATACTCTTTTTGCGCGCGCTCCATCTGGCGCTTCACGCGCGATTGGATGTTGCGGTCCAGGTCCAGCTTCTCGATCTCCATATCGAGCATGTCGGCCAGGCGCGCCAGCCGCGCCGCTGGATCAAAAATGGCCAGCAGCTCCTGCTTTTCCTCGATCCCCACCTGCAGATTCGCGGCGATGGTGTCGGAAAGCTTGGCCGGCTCGTCCATCTTCACTGTGGCGATGATGGTTTCGTAGTTCAGTGACTGCTGCAGCTTTACGTAATTCTCAAACAGCGTCGTCACGCGCTGCATCAACTGATCGGTGGCCGGCGTCATCTCGAAATCGCGCTTGCCGGTGCGCACCGTGGCCACAAAGAATCCATCGCGGTCGGTCACCTCAAGCGATTTGGCGCGCTCCACGCCCTCCACCAGCACCTTGATGTTGCCGTCCGGCATCTTGACGCTTTGCACAATATTGCAGATCGACCCGACCTGGTAGATGTCCTTGGCCTTGGGCTCGTCAATCGAGGCGTCGTGCTGCGTGGCGAGAAAAATCTTGCGATCCCCGGTCAGCGCCTCTTCGAGGGCGCGCACGCTCGACTCCCGGCCCACCACGAACGGCGTCATCATATAGGGAAAGATGACCATGTCGCGGATGGGCATCATGGGCAACTTGCGCGGCTCGTTTTTTTCGCGGGGCACAGTCATCGGCATGTCTCTATTAGACGCTCGCGTTCACCCTCAGGATGCGAGGCCGGACGCAGGTCATGTACGGATTGTACAGCCAAGCGGGTATTCAGGGAACGCGAGCAAAAGGGCACGCAGCTCGCGAGATTGCCGAAGTCTTGAGCTTGGACAAGTTTCTGCATGACCTTAGTCACACGCGCGTGCCGCCGGCGCCTGAAAAAGAAACCGCATCGCGGGTGGCGTTTTCGTGCCCGTAGGGCCGCGTCGTGTTTTTTGTCGCCGTCGCATCGCGTTCATGCAATTGCCCTCCGCCGCAGACCTTGGCATGATAGGCCATATGGTCTATAATGCCATCATGAGCGCCGTATGAAGGCAGATCTGCTCTTTAGCCAGCGGATCGACTACGACGACGGTGCAATCGTGCAGATGGTCCTGTGGCGCGTTCCGTCACCGGTTCCACCCTCGGCGCACCGCCTGAAGTATTCGCTGTTTTATGGCCGTCCCGGCGTCCGTGAGGTTGGCTACGACAACGAGCGCGGCAAAGGCGATCACCGGCATTTTCAGGGCGTCGAGACCGCCTACCGCTTCACTACTGTCGAGCGGCTGATCGCCGATTTCTGGCGTGATGTACTCAGATTGCGAGGGGAACCATGAGCCAGGTGAAATTCACCGTAGGCGGCGCGATAAAGGACGAGGCTTCGCGCCGGTTCGTCAGCGCATGGCACCGCGCCGAGCGAGGCGAGAAGTTCCATGAGCGCCATCTGGCGTTTGAAAGCTGGGACGCGCTGGCCCGCGTCCTGACGGGCAAGCGCATGGAGCTGTTGCGCTACGTGCGCCGTCACAACGTGACCAGCATCCGGTCCTTGGCCAAGGCGCTCAAGCGCGACTACAGCAACGTCCATGCGGATGTGCAGGCGTTGGCGGGCGCTGGGCTCCTCGATACTTCAGCCAAAAGCGTAAAGGCCGACTACGACGCGATTGAAACCAGGATTGCGATTTGAGGATGTGCGGCCCCGGATTTCAGAGTCGCGATCTGGGCGCTGGCCACACTCGTTGCACGGCGGCCGCCGCCCTTCATAATATTCCCTTGACGGAATATCGCCTTGAGTGCATACTTCAATTATGGCCTGGGAAGTCGAGGTCAGCGACGAGTTTGCGGAATGGTATGACTCGCTCAGTGAACCGGAAAGCGTGAGCGTAGACACTGCTGTCGATATGCTCGGCGAGTACGGCCCGACACTCGCACGGCCCTACGCCGATACCCTCAAGGCTTCGCGGTATCCCAACATGAAAGAGTTGCGCGCACAGCACGAAGGCAGGCCTGACCGCATCTTCTTTGCCTTCGATCCACGGCGCAAAGCCTACCTGATCCTTGGCGGAGACAAGACGGGCGATGACGATTGGTACATCGCGGCTATCCGGAGGGCAGAGGCAATCCATGCACGGCACCTCATAGAGATTGGAGAGGACCATGGCTAAGAAGTGGAGCGATATTCGCAGGAAGCATGCACCGGAGGTCGAAAAGCGCATCCGGAAGAGCGTGAAGGACGCCGCCAGGGTGATGAGTCTCTATCAGCTCAGAGAGGCACGAAAGCTGACCCAGGTGAGCCTCGCGCGGGTACTCAAAGTGAATCAGGGGTCTGTGTCGAAGATGGAGAAGCGCGCCGACATGTATGTGTCTACGCTGCGCAGCTTTATTCAGGCGATGGGCGGGCAACTGCAGATCAAGGCCGTTTTTGCCGAAGGCGAGGTGGAGATCGAGCAGTTCGAAGACGCAGAGAATGCCCAGGACGCAAATGACGGCGCTGCGGCATAGAGCGGTTCAAAGATAAAAGGCCAGAGTTCGATGGGCGTCCCAGCCTCGCTTCCTGCTCGTAAATTGAGAGCCCCTTCCGCCGTTTGGTGGAAGGGGCTCTTGTGGTAACGATTCGCGCGGGCTTAGCCGGCTTTTTCGAGCAAACACAGCGACAGGTCGCGGCGCTCCACCATGTCCTTCGTGATCTCCAGATCGCGCACGCGCTTGTTCGAAGGCAGGTGATACATCAAATCCAGCATCAGTTCTTCGAGGATCATGCGCAGTCCGCGCGCGCCCACCTTGCGGGCCAGCGCTTCGCGGGCCACGGCGCATGCCGCGTCCTGCGTAAAGTGCAGGCGCACATTCTCGTATTCAAACAGGCGCTGGTACTGCTTGAGGATGGCGTTGCGCGGCTTGGTCAGGATCTCGATCAGCGCGGCCTCGTCCAGCTCGTCGAGCACGCCCATCACCGGCAGGCGGCCCACAAACTCGGGAATCAGTCCGTACTTGATCAGGTCCTGCGGCTCGGTCCGGCGCAGCAGCTCCGTGTCGCGGTGCGACCGCGTGGCCTCGTCGGCCTCGGCATCGACGGTGCGGAAGCCCAGCGCCTTTTTGCCCACGCGGCGTCCCACCACCCGCTCCAGGCCCACAAATGCGCCGCCGCAGATAAAGAGTATGTTGGTCGTGTCCACGGCCGTGAATTCCTGGTGCGGATGCTTGCGCCCGCCCTGCGGAGGCACGTTGGCCACGGTGCCTTCAAGAATCTTAAGCAGCGCCTGCTGCACGCCCTCGCCGCTCACGTCGCGCGTAATCGAAGGGTTCTCGTCCTTGCGGCCGATCTTGTCGATTTCATCAATATAGATAATGCCCTGCTGCGCCCTGGTCACATCGCCGTCCGCGGCCTGCAGCAGCTTGAGAATGATGTTTTCCACATCCTCGCCCACGTATCCGGCCTCGGTCAGCGTGGTCGCGTCCACAATCGCAAACGGCACATCCAGCATTTTGGCCAGCGTGTGCGCCAGCAGCGTCTTGCCGCTTCCCGTGGGGCCGATGAGCAAAATGTTCGACTTCGCCAACTCCACTTCGCTCGAGCGCGTCTTGTTCATCTGGATGCGCTTGTAGTGGTTGTAGACCGCCACGGCCAGTTTCTTCTTCGTCTGGTCCTGGCCGATCACGTAATCGTCCAGAAAGCTCTTGACCTCGGTCGGCTTGGGTAAGTGGCCGGTGGCTGTGGCCGGAGCTTCGCCGCTGCGGTCGTCTTCAAGTATGGAGTTGCAGACCGCAACGCACTCATCGCAGATGTAGGCGCGAGGGTAGTCGCTGGGCGACGAGATCAACTTGGCCACGGCATCCTGCGACTTATGGCAGAACGAGCACCGCAGCGCTTCTTCAGGTCCCATCCGCGTTTTCATCCTGTTTGCTCCCCCCAACCGTTCCCCGACCGTACTTCGTCGAGTGTATTCCAATTCCCCATCCGCGGCTACGTGCGCGGCCGGTCGATAATCTCGTCCACGATCCCGTATTCCTTGGCCTGTTCCGCGTTCATAATAAAGTCCCGCTCCACGTCGCGCTCGATCCGCTCCAGCGGCTGACCGGTGTGGCGCGCGATCAGGTTGTTCGTGATCTCGCGAATGCGCAGAATTTCCCGCGCGTGAATGTCGATGTCCGTGGCCTGGCCGCTCAATCCGCCCATCGACGGCTGATGAATCAAAATCCGCGAATTGGGCAGCGTAAACCGCTTTCCCTTGGCTCCAGCCAGCAGCAGAAACGCCCCCATGCTCGCCGCCTGGCCAATGCAATACGTCACCACGTTGTTCTTGATGAACTGCATGGTGTCGTAAATTGCCAGGCCCGCGGTAATCGACCCGCCCGGGGAATTGATGTACAGCGAAACGTCTTTCTCCGGATCCTCACCCTGCAAAAACAGCATCTGCGCCACGATCAGATTGGCCACCTGGTCGTCGATGGGGGTACCAAGAAAGATAATATTGTCGCGCAGCAGACGGGAGTAAATGTCGTAGGCGCGCTCGCCCCGGCTCGTCTGCTCTACCACCATGGGTACCAATGCCATGCGCTCTTCACTCCTGGTTGCCAGCTTGCCGTTCCTGGCCTTTTCCTGTTTGTAGTGGCTGTTTTCGCCCCAATTCCTGCATCCAATCCCGGGAACTCAAGCTCACGCGGGCAGGCGTTCGTACAAAATTGACGCAGTTTTTTCCCGCCTTAACTGTTCCCTGATCCTAGCCAGTCCGCCTTCTTTGGTCAATCGTACTTTCAGGGTATCGAGCGGCTCCCGCGATTGAATCGCCGCGATCTGCAATTCCTTCTCCATCTCCTCATCGCTCACGGTAATGTTTTCTTCACCGGCAATGCGGTCCAGAAGAATGTTGGCTTTCACTTCGGCCACCGCGCTGTCACGCTGTGCGGTGCGCAGCCGCGTGAAATCCAGCTTGCGCATCTGCTCGGCTTGCATGCCCTGCGCCGCCAGCGCGCGTAGTCCCCGCTCCAGGCGCGTGTCAATTTGATCTTGTACAAGTGATTCCGGAACCGGGAACGCAAACTTTTCCGTCAGCGCTGCAAAAAGCCGGTCCTTGGTCTCAGACTCCACGCTGCGCTTCTTGCGATTCTCCATATACTCGCGCACGCTCTTCTCCAGGTCGGCGTAGCTCTCGTAGTGCCCCACTTCCTTGGCGAACTCGTCGTTCAGCTCGGGAAGAATGCGCTTCTTGATGCCCTTCACCGTCACTTCGTACGCTACCGTTTTGCCGGCCAGCTTCGCTTCCGCATAGTCCGCCGGGTAGATCACTTCCACCTTCAACTCCTGGCCCGGCTTGGCCCCGCGCAGTGCGCCGTTGAATGCCTCCACCGTATCCTTGCCGCCCACTTCGACCAGCGTGTCCTCGCCGCTCACCGGCAGCGCTTCGGCAGCGCCTTCAGCTTCCGTCGCGTCTTTCTGGATCTCGCCCTTGTAGCTAATCTGCGCCCAATCGCCGTCCTGGAGCGCGCGGTCCTCTTCCACCGGCTCAATCGTCGCCCGCGAATCGCGCAAGTGATCGAGTTCCTGCTTGAACTCCTCTTCCGTCACTTCCACCGAAGGCTTCGCCACCGTCACGTCCTTGTAGCCATCGATCGCGAAGGAGGGAATGGTCTCAAAAACCGCCTTCACGTGCAGCGGCGCGCCTTCTTCCACTGAAAGCTCGGTCACCTGCGGCTGCCCCACGGGACGAATGCCCAGCTCGACCACGCCCTTGTTGAACCGCTCTGGCAGCAGCGTGTCGATCACTTCCTTGCGAATCTCCGCGCCAAAGCGCTTGCGCACCACCGATTCCGGCACCTTGCCGGCGCGGAATCCGGGAATCTTGGCGTATTTGCGGTAACCCGCCGCCACTTTAGCCCATGTGCGGGACACTTCTTCCGCGGGCACGTCGATCACCAGCTCCCGGGTGCACTCGGGATTCAAAACCGGGCCGTGCGCGTGCTCATGAGGTTCTTCGGCGTGATCGTGGTTGTGCTCGGGTTCAGCCGTTTCAGAGTTGTTTTCGAGGGTGCCGCTGGCAGTCAAAATAGTCCTTCCGGGCTTGCGCTGTAGTTCATGCGGCCACGGCTGCCTCTAACGTGATTCGGCGCCGTCTGGCATGGGGATTACCTCTCTTTATGGTACGGGGCTTTGCAGGAGGGGTCAAACCAGTTGGGCGGCTCAAAACCGCCAAAGGACCGCCAAAGGCACGTTACTGTTCTGCACTCTGGGGCTTACGAACGTAAGGCAGAAAACGCGGATGCGCCGCGCCAAAATCCGTGTAATTCGTGCGCGCCTGGTTCAGGCTCAGTTGCCCGTTCACTGTTAACCGAACCTCAGACGCGTCTTCGTCTTCTTGCCCGTCATCCTCCCACCAGCAAACCGGGCACAATTCCAGAGCGCCCGGCGCGTCGAGCGTCTTATATCCACAACAAGGGCAGCGATAACGGACTTCAACCGCAGTGCTCACAGATGAATTGACGGCAGAATAGGTGCATCAGATTACGAAACCAGACAAGCAATCCGCCACCTTCACAGATTCCTTATGCCTTTTTGGCCGCCGCCCTTGAGATTCCCATAATGAGCCTCACATGCCTTGGAAGCGCAGCCACGCGCCCGAAGTCCGCTTCTGCCTCGTCACTTCCCCATCAGCTTTTTCAATCCGCGATAGTTCGCATACACCGCGGCGACAATGGGCACATAGAACAGCGAGAGATTCGCTACGCCCGAGCAGGACTTGCTCGCCACGGCCTCAATGCACCGCCAGCGATCGAAATACACCCACAAGGTCACGAGGATGGCCACCACCACGGCGATGCCGTAGGCGCGGGTCGCAGGCATGCCGCCGCCCGCGTGCGAAAGCAGGACGGCCACCAGGGCCCCCAGCGCCACAATTTGCGCAAAGAATGCTATGTGGACGTGCGCCCATGCCGAGTACTTTCCATGCTTGATGCCCGCGTTCTCCCGCGCGGCGTCGCCGTATCGCAGCCGGACCTCCGTCGCCGGCGGTCCCACCGCGTACACGTTCGCGGCCGCCGCGGCCGCCTGCGAGCGGTCGGTCGCCGCGGCAAACTGCTTCATCTGCACCCAGATGTAGGCGATCAATGCCAGCACCAGGAACCCGATGCCGTAATTTCTCAACTTCGCGTCCACGTGACCCGGCTCCAGGCCGTTCTCTGCCGGGTTGTCCTTCATGTAATACACCGTGCAGCCGGGATCCTGCGGCTCCGTGCCCACTGTGCCCTTGCCCTTGTACTGCTGCCCGTTCACGTTGAAGGCATACGTCACGTCGTACGAAACGCTCGTTGTGCCGTTGTCATGCGTGGTCACCTGCGTGTAGTTCTCGTCGAGCGTGCCCGGCGCCGTGGCATTGAAGTCATGCGCGGTGAAGGCGTTGGTCAGCAACTCCACGCCGGCCAGGGCCGATAGCGTGAAAATCACCGCGAACATCGCGAATTTGCCGCTGAACCTGCCCAGGTAAACCTGCTCCGGGGCGCTGCCGGGAAGGGTGGGTGTGGCCATTGAAGCCTCCTTGCGCAGCCCCGCAACCTGGCCCGTTCACAAACCGACGCCAAGGCAAATCTTCGTTCAGGCGGAAAAGGTGGGGGCCACGCCGCCGTGCACAAACCTGCGAGGCATGAAGCACTCCAATTTCAGCATGGAAATGCGCCACCGGCAAGCAGTTTTCGCATAGACGGGGCTCCGCATCAGGAAACTGCGCAGTGGATCAGTTTGATTGCCGTCTCGAGAGGCACGTTCGTTTCAGACTGACCCGCCGCCAGAAATTCCCGCTCACGCCCGCCCGGCAAACTCCCTGGTTTCGGTGTAGACCCGTACCTTTTCACCTTCCTGAATGTAGAGCGGAACCTTGATCTCAAGGCCGGTCTCGAGCCGCGCCAACTTGGTCACGTCGCCCGACGTGTTGCCGCGCGCTCCGGGCTCGGAGTACGCAACCTTCAACTCCACCTGCGCCGGCATTTGCAAGCCGATGGGATTGCCGTTGAACTTGTGCAGCTGAATCAGCGCTCCCTCCACCAGAAAGTCCAGCGCGTCGCCCACCATGCTCGGCGACAGCGTGTGCGTATCGAAGCTCTGCTGGTCCAGAAAATAGGAGCCGTCGCCATCGCTGTAAAGGTAGGAAGACTCCACAAGCTCCAGGTCCGGCTCGCGAAACTTCTCGCCGGCTTTGAAGGTCTTGTCGAACACCGCGCGCGTAAGCAGGTTGCGCATCTTCAGCCGGACCAGAGTCTGCCCGCCCCGCGCCGTCGGCGTGGAAGTCTCCGCCTCCATGCAGGTATACGGCACGCCTTCATACTCAAAAACCATCTTGCGCTTTACGTCGATTGCTTCAATCAATGCCGCCATGCGTTCCTCAAATAAAAGTCGATGCGGCAATAAGCGCGCGGAGCGCTCCGCCCATCTTTGGAGTGTGTTTCAAAAATCAGTCTTGTAACAAGGGCACGACTTCAGTCGGGCCAAAAGAGGCTATAAAACAAGGGGTTTTAACCCCTGAGCATTTTGCGCCAAACCCGCTAGCCCACTTTTGAAACACGCTCTACCCATTATAGGGAGACAAACGAAGTTGCTCTGCAATTTGCCCAATGCAGGGAATTCGAGCCGCAGCCGCCCGCCTACCCCTCTTCCGCCTCGCGCAGCTTCGCAATCACCGTGAAATCCTCCAGCGTAGTCACGTCGCCCCTCACTTCGCCGTGCGTCGCCAGGTCGCGCAGCAATCTGCGCATGATCTTGCCGCTGCGCGTCTTCGGCAGCGCCTCGGTAAAGCGAATATCGTCGGGCCGCGCCAGCGCGCCAATCTCTTTCGTCACCCATTTGCGCAGCTCGTCCTTCAGTGCGTCGTTGGGTTCGTTGCCGTGCTCCAGCGTCACGAACGCCGCAATCGCCTGTCCCTTCAGATCGTCCGGCCGTCCCACCACTGCGGCCTCGGCCACCTTGGGGTGCGCCACCAGCGCCGACTCCACTTCCATCGTCCCCAGCCGGTGCCCGCTCACGTTGATCACGTCGTCCACGCGCCCCATTAGCCAGAAGTAGCCGTCGGCATCCTGCCGCGCGCCGTCGCCCGTAAAGTAGCAGCCAGGCACATCGGACCAATAAGTTCTTTCGTAGCGCTCAGGATCGCCGTAAATCGTCCTCGCCATCGAAGGCCACGGCCTGCGCACCACCAGCAATCCGCCATGTCCCGCCGGAACTTTTTCAAAATGGCCGTTCGCATCCGGCTTCGTCACCACCTCCGGCTGAATCCCGAAGAACGGCCGCGTTGCCGAGCCCGGCTTCGTCGGCACCGCACCCGGAATCGGCGCAATCAGAATCGCGCCCGTCTCCGTCTGCCACCACGTATCCACAATCGGGCAGCGGTTGTGGCCAACCTTCTCGCGATACCACATCCACGCCTCGGGATTGATCGGCTCCCCCACGGTCCCAAGGAGCCTGAGAGATCGGAGATCGTACTTGTCCACAAACTCATCGCCCCACTTGATGAACGCGCGAATCGCCGTAGGCGCGGTGTAAAAAATCGTCACCTTGTGATCGTCGATAATCTTCCAGAAACGCGAAAAATCCGGCCAGTTCGGCGCGCCCTCGTACATCAGCACCGTGGCGCCGTTCTGCAACGGCCCGTACACCACGTACGAGTGCCCCGTCACCCAGCCGATATCCGCCGTGCACCAGTAAACATCCTCGTCGCGCAGGTCGAACACGTACTTCGTGGTCAAGTAGGTCTGCACCGCATAGCCGCCCGTGGTGTGCAGCAGGCCCTTCGGTTTTCCCGTGGACCCCGATGTGTACAGAATGTAGAGCGGATCTTCCGAATCCATCGGCTCGGCAGCGCATTCCGCCGCGGCCTTCGCCACCAGCTCGTGCCACCAGTGGTCGCGCCCCTCCACCATGTTCACCGGCGTGCCCGTGCGCTTCAACACCACCACGTACTTCACCGTGGGGCACGCGGGCATGGCTTCGTCGACAGTTGATTTCAGTTTCACTTCGTTGCCGCGCCGGTAGCTCGTGTCCTGCGTCAGAATGGCCACGCACCCCGAGTCCGCCACGCGGTCGGCAATGGCGTTGGCGGCAAATCCGCCAAAGATCACCGAGTGCACCGCGCCGATCCGCGCGCACGCCAGCAAAGCTATGGCCAGCTCCGGCGTCATCCCCATGTACACCGCCACGCGATCGCCCTTCTGAATGCCCAGCCCCTTCAGCGCGTTGGCGAACTTCTGCACCTCGGCATGCAACTCCGCGTAGGTTAGCCGGCGAATCTCGCCCGGCTCGCCCTCCCAGAGGATCGCAGTCTTGCTCGCGCGCTCGCCCAGCGCATGACGGTCCACGCAATTGTGGCTCAGGTTCAGCTTGCCGCCCACAAACCACTTGGCCCACGGCAAATTCCACTCCAGAACCTTGTCCCACGGCTTGAACCAGTCGAGTTCCCGCGCCGCATCCGCCCAAAATCCCTCAGGATCGTCGATGGACTGCTTGTAGAGCGCCTCATATTCTTCCAGGCTCTTGATGCGGGCCTTGGCGCTGAACTCCGCCGGCGGCGGAAATACGCGGTCTTCCCGCAGCGTTGAGTCAATATCCCGGTTGGCAATGGCCGGAACAGGTGCGGAACTCATCAGGGAATCCTCCAGGGAAGAAAAGAGACGTTCTGCGGCCGCAGGACAGTGAAGCGATTGCCCGGATGGACCGCGTGGCTCCAACTTTATCGGGCGGGACGCGTGATCGGCAAGTGCGGCGCCGGTCTCCTGCCTCTTGTAGCGCCGGTCTCCAGACCGGCTGTCGCAGGGGTCTCCAGACCCCCGCAATTCTGTAAGCCCGCAACAACAGCGAGTGCCCCGGGGTCCCCCTCTCAGACCCGGGAACCACCGCCGCCGAACGTGCCGGCTTTGTATCAGGGCGCGACTTGAAGGGAAACAACCTCTTGAGACACGACATTTAGCCCCTGACGCATGGTTCTCCTCAAACTGAGCCGCCGCCAGATCGGGGGCCTCCTGCGAACCCCTCCCCGCTTCGCAAAACCGCGACTGCCGGCATATCCCCCAATAGTGCTATTGCCTGAACGGATCGAAAAAATTAGCGTTTGAATAGCCATACCCTGTTCGTATGTCGGGCTGCGTTTGCTGCTCCACCTGAATCCGAGCTGGAACCGTTACCGCCGTAGGTTGATTTGAGGGTATCGCCGTGTTCCTGCCGAGGGTGAGCCATGTTTACTAGCCTGCTCCAAATCACCACCGTTGCCGTCGCCGCACTCTACTTTTTCTATCTGCTGGTGAGCATCCACCAGCGGCGTAAATTCATTTGGGCCCTCCTTAAGGCCGAATTCCTGCCCAAGGGTCCCGGCCCCGAGCAATGGCGTCAACTCTGTTTGGATGGAAACCAGGCTGCCACGTGGGAAAAGTGGAAGAACATGCAGAGCGCAGGCATGTGGTCCATGTACGTGAATGCCGGTGTCATGCTCGAGCTTGCCAATTTTGTAGACCAACACTGCACCGGCGTCGATCCAGGGGTCCTTGCCGCCTTGCGTGAAGACGCCATGCAGATTCGCAGTTGCTCGTTGATGGAGCTTACCAGGCACGCGCGCAGTCAGGTGAGCCAGCAAACCCTTGGGAATGCGGCCAGCGCGGCGATGTACTACGCCGACATGCTATCCAGGACGGCGCAACTTCTCGAGGGAATTAAGGTCGAGGAAGCCCTCGGTTTCGTCGGCTCCATCTGATCGCCAGACTCGCGCTTTTTCGCCCTTTTGGCTGGGAAGATTGACGGGAACCATCAGCGCATTTTCACAAATTGTGTAAAGCAGCTCCGTGCCCCTTTCTTGCGCCTTTTTCCTGGCGCAAGGGTGGGAAAGCACAAACTCCACTCTCCATAAATGATGAAAATGCTCTAGCGCTCAGGTTCGCACTTCGCGACCGGTAGATCCCGGCGTCCGTGCTTCCCGGCAGTGCCGCATGCAACGGCCGCCGCTCATTGCGCAGGAAACTGGAAGCCTTCCCGGCGAAAGAGGCTCACGCAGGCCTCCACGGCCTTGGCGTCGTACAGGGTGCCGCTCTTCGACAACACTTCATCCAGCGCCGCGTCGATACCCCTTGCGGAACGGTAGGGCCGATGCGAGCTCATGGCCTCAACCACGTCCGCAACCGCCAGGATGCGAGATTCGATGAGGATCTCATCCGCCTTTAATCCCCGCGGATATCCTGAGCCGTCCAGCCTCTCGTGATGTTGCAGAATCATCTCCGCGATCGGCCACGGAAACTCGACTTTCTTCACAATCTCATAGCCAAGCTGCGCGTGTTCTTTGAGAAGGCTGTACTGGATTTCCGTTAAGCGGCTCGGTTTCACCAGAATCTCCGCGGGAATGCCAATCTTGCCCAGGTCGTGAATACCTGCCGCCAGGCGAAGGCCCTGCGTCCGTTCGCTCGATAGGCCCAGCTTGCGCGCGATGGCCACGCAAAGATCAGCGACTCTGCGCTGGTGGCCCGCGGTATAGGGATCGCGCTGGTCTACAGTGTCTGCGATCACCTCGATGGTTTGTTCCAGGCTCGCGCTCAGGCTTTCCCGGTACTGCGCCTTGGCCAATGCCGTGCGCAGCGTGGTAATGCCGAACCCCAGTGCCGACGCCACCCGATCCATCAGCCTGCGTTCCGCCTCGCCCCAGCGGCTAACCCTGACCCCATACGCCGTCAGGCAGGCCAGGCTGCCTTCAAATTGCCGGAAAGGAATGGCAATTGAAGACATATACCCGCGTTTCAACGCTTCTTCACGCCAGGGAGCCGTCGTCGGATCGGCTGCGAAGTCTTTCACCACAGCAATTTCCCCGGTCCGAATGCACAGCCCGGTCGGGCCTTGGCCGCGTTCTGTGTCCGCCCATGTGAGATTGATCAGCTTCAGGTACCCGTCCTCATGCCCGTAATGCGCAATCGGAAGTATGTGTTTTTCTGGTCCCTCTTCGGCAACGCCAACCCAGGCCATCCTGTAGCCGGCCACCTCCACCAGGATCCGGCAGTACCCGGTCAGCAGCTCCTCTTCCGTCTTCGCATGCAGCAGCGCATCATTCATCTCGCTCAGCACGTGCAGCTCCCGGACCTTTGCGCTCAGGTCCAGCTCCAGCGCCTTCTGCTCCGTGATGTCCTCCATGAATCCCTGGTAGTAAAGTGTCTTCCCATCCGCACCGCAGATTTTGCGCCCCGTCGCGATGACCCAAACAAGTGTTCCGTCCTTGCGTCTGAATTGACGAGGACCGCTGTGTGCTTCTCCATGTTGTTCCAGAGCTCGGATAAAGGTGGCGCGCTCTGCGGGGTTGAACCATACCTGGCGGCCCCAATCGGTGACGGCGCCAACCACCTCTCCCGGCGAGTCGTACCCCAGCAGCCTTGCACCAGCCGGGTTGATGGCAAGTGTCTTGCCTTCTCCCGTGACGCGAAAGATGGCCTCCGGCGCAAATTCGAAGATGTCACGATACTGCTCTGCCGTTCTGCGCAACGCCTCCTCGGCCGCTTTCTGCCGCGTCACCTCCTTGCCAAACACGGAGACACCGACCTTTCGGCCATCCTGGAGGATAGGGCTGAAGGTCACTTCAAAGCAGGTGCCGTCCTCGAGGCAATACTCGGCTGAGCAGGGCCCTTCACGAAGCGCTTTCTCATAGAGGGGAGGGAAAAGTGCCGCCAACTCGGGCGGAAGCTGGTCGCGCGGAGTCGTTCCAGCTGCGATCTTCACTCCAAGACGCCGCGCGAAAATGTCGCTGAGAGCCTTGTTAAAGGTGACTAGGCGGTAATTCAGATCGACGGACCAGATAAGATCCTTGGTGCTCTCAATCAAGGCTGCCAGATGTGCGGCGGCAAAAGTAGGCGACTCCTCTTCCTGTGACCTGTCGCGAGATGCGCTCTCTTTCGTCACTTGGCGTCCTTCGGAGGATCACGACCACCGGCTGCAAAGCCTTTTTACCTGGCCAAAAGAAAGCGCTTGGGTACCGGTCGGTGAGTTGGTACCGTCTCGCAAAATACTCTATTGCCTAATTGGGCGACTGGCAACGGAAATTCACACAGGAGTACCCGAATCTGCATCTGCTCAGATAGAGCATTTCGCTTCGCACCGGCAGCCGCGCAAAAAACCAAGGCTGTCGCTCTTTCGCGCAGGGCGCAAGAAAGATAAGAACCTCAAATAGCAAAAAGCCCCGCACGCAAGCGGGGCCTTTTCGTTGCATCGGATCGAGCGATTCGCTTTAGTGCGCCTTCGTGGTTTCGCTTGCCGACGAAATCTTCGCTTCCGCTTCGGAGATCGCGCGCTGCGCCTCGTCGTAAGCCTCTTCGCTTTCGCCGGCTTCCTTCCAGGACTCCACGCCGCGGTCGAGTCGGCGAAGCGAAGCAAGCGTCGAAGCGAAAATGCCCTGGATGTACATGATGTACGTGGGTTGACGTACATCATGCTATAATCGCAGGATCGTGGAAGTTCCGATTACCCAATTCCGGCAGAAACTCTTCGACCTCGTCAATCAAGCCCTCGACGGCAAGGAAGTCTGGGTCTCGCACAAGGGCCGCCGGCTGCGCCTGGTGCCCGAGCATGCTCCCTCCAAACTGAGCCGCATCACGCCCATGCAGATCCTCATCCCCGCGGATTTTGACCTGGACGACCCGGCCTTCAAGGCTGAGATGCTGGCGGAGATGGAGAAGGAGTGGCAGCGCGATTGGGAGCGCGACTTCGGCCCGGCTCCAAAGCAAGCCCGGCGCCATCGTCCGCACCCAAGCAAGAACGGCAAGAAGCCGTGATCGTCTGCCTGGACACAAATGCGGCCGTTTTTCTGGCGCAGCGAGGCGCTGCACGCTTTCATCCCAGAGCGCGCAGGCTGATCGAACATGGCAGCCTGCGCATTTCCCCCATGGTGCTGCTCGAATTTGAGTATATGAACGAGATCGGCCGCAGCGCGCTACGCGGTCACGACGTATTGCGGAAGCTGGAACAAGAAGTCGGCGTCCGCGTCTGCGATCTGCCCTTTGCCGACGTAGCCAGAGCCGCGCTCGACGAGAAATGGACGCGCGACCCATTCGACCGCATCATCGTGGCCCAGGCCCGGCTGAACGGCCTGGCGCCGCTGATCTCTTCTGACGAGGAAATCGCCGAGCATTATCCCCGCACCGTCTGGTAACCTCCGCTCCAGCAAAAAGCCCCACTCAAGAGAGCGGGGCTTTTCGTTGCTGCGTGTCGACCGATTGTCCCTGACCGCATGATTTTGTACCTGTAGCGCCGGTCTCCAGACCGGCTGTCGTGCGGGTCTCCAGACCCGCACACGCACTTCTTCATTCGGCTACTGACCTAGCGCGCCTTCGTCGTTTCGCTCGCCGACGAAATCTTCGCTTCCGCCTCGGAAATCACGCGCAGCGCTTCGTCGTAGGCCTCTTCGCTTTCGCCGGCTTCTTTCCAGAGCTTCACGCCGCGGTCAAGCTGATGCTCGGCGCGCGGCACGTCGATTTCTTCCGGCTTCAAAGCGTCGCTGGCCAGGATTGTGACGCGATCGCCCAGCACCTCAACAAAGCCCCAACTCACGTTGTAGCGCAGAAGGCCCCCGGGCTCTCCTGCTTCGCTTCCCGCGCCGCTGTGAATCGTCACATCGCCCGCGCCCAGCTCGGCCATCAGCGGCGCGTGCCCGTACAGCACTTCCATGTAGCCGTTCTTCGCCGGCAGCTCCACCGCCGAAGCATCCGCCTCGAACAGAATGCGCTCCGGCGTAACCAGCCGCACGCGAAGTTGATCGGATGTCGGTTCCGCCATAGATACCTTTCGAGAGGTTTCAGGTGTCAGGTTTCAGGGTTCAGAAAGGCCGCTGGCGCGCCCGCGAAATCAACTGACACCTGAAACCTGATCCCTGAACCCTGTCCCTACACCGTCGCCTTCAATTTCTCCGCGGCTTCCAGCACTTCCTCAATGCCGCCCTTCATGTAAAACGCCTGCTCCGGCACATCGTCGTGCTTGCCTTCGATAATCTCCTTGAAGGCCCGCACCGTGTCGGCAATCTTCACGTACTTGCCGGGAATGCCGGTAAACGTCTCGGCCACGTGGAACGGCTGCGACAGGAACTTTTGCACCTTGCGCGCGCGCGCCACCGTCAGCTTGTCGTCTTCCGACAATTCGTCGATGCCCAGAATCGCGATGATGTCCTGCAGATCCTTGTAGCGCTGCAAAATTCTCTTCACGCCCTGCGCCACGTCGTAATGATCCTGCCCCACCACGCGCGCCGTCAGAATGCGCGAAGTCGATGCCAGCGGATCGACGGCCGGATAAATGCCCAGCTCGCTCAGCGGACGGCTCAACACCGTGGTCGCGTCCAGGTGAGCGAAAGTCGTCGCTGGCGCAGGATCGGTCAAGTCGTCGGCCGGCACGTACACCGCCTGCACCGACGTCACCGACCCCTTGCTCGTCGACGTGATCCTCTCCTGCAGCTCGCCCATCTCCGTCGCCAGGTTGGGCTGGTAGCCCACGGCCGAAGGCATGCGGCCCAGCAGCGTCGACACTTCGGAACCCGCCTGCGTGAAACGGAAAATATTGTCGATGAAGAGCAGCGTGTCCGCCCCTTCCACGTCGCGGAAATACTCGGCGACAGTCAGCGCGCTCAGTGCCACGCGCAGGCGCGCGCCCGGCGGCTCCGTCATCTGCCCGTACACCAGTGCGCACTTCGAATCCTGCCACTTCCCGGGCTTGATCACGCCACTCTCCGTCATTTCCAGCCACAGGTCGTTGCCCTCGCGGGTGCGCTCGCCCACGCCGGCAAAAACCGAGAAGCCGCCGTGTTTCGTGGCCACGTTCGTGATCAATTCCTGGATCACCACCGTCTTGCCCACGCCGGCGCCGCCGAACAGGCCGATCTTGCCGCCCTTCAAAAACGGCTGGATCAGGTCGATCACCTTGATGCCGGTCTCGAACATCTCCTCGTGCGTCGTCTGCTCGTCAAACAGCGGCGCAGGCCGGTGAATCGGCATGCGCTGCGTTTCGCCGATCGGCCCCAGCTCGTCCACCGGCTCGCCGATCACGTTGATCACGCGGCCCAGCGTTTCTTTTCCCACGGGCACGCGGATCGGTCCGCCCAGATCGATAGCCTTCATGCCGCGCACCATGCCGTCGGTCGCTTCCATGGCCACCGTGCGCACGCGTCCCTCGCCCAGGTGCTGCTGCACTTCCAGAATCACGTTGATGGGCGTGGGCACGTTAAAGCCGTCGCTCGTGACGCGCAGCGCCTGGTAAATCGGCGGCATCGTCGCCTCTTCAAATTGCACGTCCACGGCCGGGCCGGAGACCTTAATCACTTTGCCGATGTTTTCTGCCATTGTTCTGCCTTTTCA
>Ga0181519_10001561_pt1 | contig 20141 bp, 17 predicted proteins | sample PEATcosm2014_Bin_26_FD_121102 | JGI IMG/M metagenome (GOLD analysis project Ga0181519, IMG submission 121102) | Peatland microbial communities from MTU Mesocosm Facility, Houghton, MI, USA - PEATcosm2014_Bin02_10_metaG | ecosystem: Environmental > Terrestrial > Soil > Wetlands > Peat | place...
AGAGGCGTGGCCGGCGGTGATCTCCCCTGCGATCTTCAGTGCCGTATTGATCGGTATCGAGTATCCCTGGGTCAAGGCCCCGCCCTGCCCGAAGGAGTAACCGGCCGAGGCCGCGGTGTCCATGCCGACAACCTTCCCGCCGCCGTTCACGAGCGGGCCGCCGGAGTCGCCCGGCTGGATGTTGGCGTTGGTCTCGATCAAGCCGGTCAGCTGCTCGGATGTCCCGGTGCCTTGGTCGCTGGCGGTGATGGACTGGTTGAGGGCGACAACGGCTCCGCCGGCATAGCTGGGAGCGCCGCCGGTCCCCCCGGCGTTGCCGATCCCTTCGACCGCCTCCCCGGTGCGGACAGTCGTCGAGCTCCCGAGGCTCACCCTTCTTAGGCCCGAGGCCTTCTCGAGCTGCAGGACGGCTATGTCGCCTGTGCGGTCATAGCCCACGACCTTGGCGCCATAGGTGTTTCCGTTGCCCACGTCCCTGACGCTGATCGAGGTTGCGCCCTCGATGACATGGTTGTTGGTCAGAACCTCGCCGTTCGAGGTGAGCACCATGCCGGTTCCGGCCGCCTTCCCGTTCAGGTAGCTCAAGGTGATGTTGATGTCGACGAGCCCCGGGTCGACAGCTCTCGCGATCGCTGAGGCGTTCGCCGGTCCGCCTGAGCCGCCCGAGCCCAGCGGGCCCGAGCCCGTCACGCCGGTCCCGGAGAGACCCTCACTGGCCTGGCCGATCACCTCGATGGGAGCACGTGACCCTGACGGCGGGACAACGGCAAGGGCCATGTCGCCGGTGAGCAGGGTGATGGACGTGTAGCTGCCTGGTGCGACGAGCACACCGAGCACGCTCCTGTTGGAGGGCTGCACAACGGCATATCCCGTTCGGACGTGCACGACGACCTTCTGGAAGATGGCGAAGGTCACGAGCGCGCCGCCGTCAGCGAGACGGAAGGCTGGATAGGGGCACTCCGGCGAGGGCGCGCCGGCGGCCGCCGCAGCCGGAGTGGCCACTGTGTACTGAACCGTCGCCGTACCGAGGTTGCCATAGGAGGCGGCGATGGTGTGCGGGTTGGCCACGTTCTTGGGGCCGAACTGCGCCGTGACCCCCGGCGGGAGCCGCCCGCTGGTCGCTTCGGCGCTGAACGCGGCCGCCACCAGTGACGCCACCTTGCCCGGGGCGGTCACGAGGCCGTCCGTCCTCGACCGGTCGAGGTTCGTCACGTAGCCCTTGGCATCGGTCGCGGCGGCCGGTACCGCCACGCCCGCGGCGGTCGGGCCGAGGATCTCGCTGCTCGCGGCGAGCTTCCAGCGTCCGCCCGGTGAGGTCTTGACGTAGGTGAGGAGGTTGCTTGTCGTCGGCTGGCCAGAGGCGCGGTCGGAGGCGAGCACGCTGAAGAAGGCCGGATAGGCGGTCTCGCGCGGGACAAAGGTGCGGCCGGGAACCTGGTCGAAGGACCCGCCGAGGGTGTTGGAGCCTGCGGCCAGGTCGCCGCGGTAGGTGGCGTCGTCCAGAACCCGCTGCAGGCACGCCTCGTGGCTGTCCTGGAGAGCTATCGACAACGATCCGTTGGCCCGATTGTTTATCGTCGTGTCCGCCGCCACGATCGCCGGCACCTCATCGGGCGTGACGACAGGCTGGGCCGAGGTCGTGCTCAGCCTGGTCAGTGCCCCAGCCGGGGCTGGAAAGACGGTGACCACCAGCGCGAGGGCGCCCCCAGCCGTCGCGGCCGCGCAGCTGCGGCGGAGGCTCGAGGACCTGTGACTGTTGCCGGACATCTGCGGCGAGGATAGGGGCCGGCGGACGAAGTCAGTCGGCGGGCGGCGGCGCACGGGGACGTAACGGCCGATCATCTGGTCTCGAGGTCCCATTCGGCGAAGTACCGGGCCGGCAGTTCGCGACGCGTGGCTACGTAGCACTCGCCCAGGCGGAGCTCGACCTCCCGTACCACGTCTTCGACCACGTACCAGTCGCTGATGAGGTCATATTTGCCCGCTGCGGCCACCACCGAGCCGGACAGCTCGAAGTAGAGCTGAATGCGGGGGAGCTCAGGGCGTTTGGCCCCGAGGTAGTCAAGGAAGGCTGCGGTTGCGCCGGGCACCCAGAAGCTGGGATGACCTGTCATCGGCTCTCTTTCGCAGTCGACTCGCTCTTGACGGTTTGGAGCTTGCATCGTCCCGTTCTGTTTGGTGCCTGTTTGGTGCGCCCGCCACGCCATATCGGCTGGCTTCGTGGTCACCCCTGGCATGAGGCGATGCTCTCAGCTCTTCTCGTCACACGGGTTCGGCCGTGGCGGGCGCGACCCAATACTGAGGCTCCATCCTGTGATAACCCTTGGAGTTGGCTGTTAGCCGCCTTGGTCGCCACCGGTTCCTGCGAGTCTCGGGGGGTGCCGGTTCCCCGGTCGCGGCGGACGCGACACCGCCCACGGCGAGTCTTGGCGCCGTGGGCGGTGTCTTGAGCAAGTTGTGCGCTAAAGACTCGCTGGTCGGAAGCGACTGCTCGGAGACTGTCGATTGCCTGTCGCCGCCCAAGCGGCCTCGGCCCGTCCTCGCATTCGACGCTCTCTGATGCTCTCCGTCAGTTGTCGTACCAGGCATCGCCGCCTCGGCGATGGTCCGTCCTCGCATTTCGACGACCTGTCGGCTTGTCGTCAGTCCTACAGCTTCCTGGCGGAGCTTCCCGGTCAGGGAGCCGCCGCTCTAGCTCGTCACTGCTCGATCTTGGCTATCCGCAATGAATAGTTCGTTACCTCCTGTGGCGTTCCCATCGCTACGCCTAGGAGCACTCTAAGCACGAAGGTCCCCTGGTACAAGGCCTCCGTACTCGGACACGGTGGGTATTCCTACCCACCTGTCGGCCGGGCCGGATACCGGGAAGCAGTGTGCGCGCCCCGCCGGAGGGCGTGATTGGGCTAGACCACCTGCATGGACGACGCTCATGTCGGCTTTCTCGAAAGGCTGACGGACGAGGACCGCGCCGCGCTCGTAGAAGCGGGCCGGCGCCGTCCCATGCGCGGCGGCGAGACGCTCTTCCGGGAGGGCGACGACGCCTATGAGGTGCTGATCGTGCTGAAGGGCATCGTCAAGATCTGGATCGGGGCGCCTTCCGGTCGCCAGGTCATCTTGGACGTGCTCGACGCCGGTTCGGTTCTCGGAGAGCTCTCCTCCATCGACGGGGCTCCCCGCTCGGCGAATGCCGCCGCGCTCGAAAAGGGCGAGCTGCTCGTGGTGCCCATGGCCCGGTTCCGGGCCGTGGTGGAAGAGCACCCCCGCATCGGGCTCGAGCTGCTGCACCTGGTCGCGGAACGACTACGGGCGGCGTCGCGTCGCCAGCTCGAGTTCAGCGCCAGCGACTCGCTCGGCCGGCTCTGCGGGGCCATTGTCGCCTTCGCGGATCGCTACGGAACCTCGAAAGACGGCGTTCGCCAGGTGCTCCTGCCCATGGGCCAGAGCGACCTGGCGTCCTGGAACGGCCTGTCGCGCGAAGCCATAGTCAAGGGTTTGCGGGCCTTGCGCAGCCTTGGCTGGGTCGAGGGCGACGGGCGCCGTTTGCGGCTCGTGGGCGAGCGGGCCCTCCGCGAGCGGGCGCAGAGCTGACGCTCGAGGCAGCAGCGGAGGCCATCAGGCCTCCGCTGCTTGCGAGGGGCCGCTCGTCGGTGGCCCGGCTGATCGACTGGTCGCTCCTGGCGAGCCGGCTTCTCGGGCTCGCGCGAAGGGGTGCACGGCCCCCCGCTTCCCTCGCTAGGCAGTCGAGGGTCGTGCACCACCTGTTCATCGGCACGATCCGGTCGGCACTTGAACCCCGCCTGAAGGCGCGATCGGTCGAAGCAACATCACCGCTTCAGGATCCGACCTCGTGGCTGGCTTCGAAGGGGACACCGCAGAGCGAGGCGGTCGGTGTGGATCCTGTCAGGCGACGGCCACGACCTCGTGCAGCTCGATGACGTTGCCGTCCGGGTCTTCGATGAAGGTCTGCAGGTCTGAGCCGACCACCACGGGCGCGGCGACGTCGAGTCCAGCCGCGCGCAGCTCCGAGACCACTGCGCCGAGGTCGTCCACCAAGACGGCGAAGTGCTGTCCCAGATTGGGAGGTGGAGGGGCCGCGATGAGGTGAACCTGCTGGGCGCCGAGGTCGATCCAGGCCCCGTCGAACGGGAAGTTCGGACGGTCGTCACGCACGGATCCCCCGAGTACCTCTGTATAGAAGGCAATCGACCTCTCGACCTGCGAGACGTTGACCGAGACGTGATGGATGCCGACGGGCTGCATGCACGAAGTCTCCCCCTCCACGATCGCGGAGGCAACGTCTGCCCACTCTGTGGCGAGGCGCCGACAACACGACCAATTCCAAGACGGCGCTCAGCAAGTTCCCAGGGTTGCTCTGTACGATGCGGTTGGCGATCTGAACGGGATGGACAGCCCGGATCTCCGCCGATTGTGCCGTAACTCTTTGCAAGTGATCCAAAGCCCCCCTTGGGAGCGACCCCGCAGCCTCTCGGCAGCGGGGTCGTTTCGTTTGCGGAGCCAGCCCGAGTCTCGGTGGACCAAGGGCGCGCCGGCGGGAAAACGGGCAGACTCCCATGCCTCCCCCAGCGCGCTCCCAGGCAGGCGCCTTAGGGTGCCTGCGAGTCGGCCCGACCGGAGGTGCCGACACGAACGGGAGGCGCAGATGGCACCCGTGCACGAATTCCACACCGCGGGCGGAGAGGACAACCACGAGCCCCGGTACCACAACCAGTCGGATTGCCCTCACGGCCTCGAGATCATTCGCAATGCCCACTACGTCGCCGGTCGCGGAGATGGTCATGAGCTCTGTGGCTCGTGCGCCGAGCTCTGCCTAGAGGGGAGCTACCTCTTCGCGCGGGCGGCGTCGTAGCCGGGTCAGCTCCGGAAAGGCCGGGCTCCGTCGTGAGATCCGGGGCGGCACCTGTGCCGGGTCTCCGCTGATGGTCCTCGGAGAACCCGTTCCTGGGCTTGGCAGGCGTGCATGCAGAGCGCGGAGACCCGCCCGGAGAGGCGTTTGCGCTCGAGACCAGTGCCTTGATGCCGAGCCTCAGCCGAGCTACTCCAAGATCGACCTTTCATGCCGCAACGTCGTCGCCGAGCGCCGAGATGGTGGGCCGTCGCCTTCGTGGGCGCCGCCCTGGTCGCGAGCGGGCGGACTGCCGGACCGATGACCCTCAGGAGACCTCCGACTCACGACGAGCACGGGGGAGCATCGGCGCAAGCAGGTTGAATCTGCCGGCATGATTAGACGGGCCGAGGGCGAGCTGTTGAGCCGGGAGCGGCCTGCACATGAAGTTCCCCTGGGCGAGATCGCACCCGAGCGAGGCCAGCAATTGATAGGTCTCCGCGTTCTCGACCCCTTCGGCCACGACCCTCAGGCCCAATGAGTGACCGAGCTCGATCGTGGCGCGGACGATGGCCCGGTTGCGCTCCCCGTCGCCCGAGGCGAGTCTTCTCGTGAGCGCCTGGTCGATCTTGAGCTCGCTGACCGCCAGATCGCTCAGATAGGCAAGGGAGGAGAAACCGGTCCCGAAGTCGTCCACGGATACGACGTGACCGAGATGCCGGAGCTGCTGGATCACTTCCTGGGCTCTCTCGCGGTCGCCCATCATCGTCGTCTCGGTGACCTCGAGCACGAGCGAGTCGGACCCGAGACGGTGCCGGGCGAGCAGGAAGCGGATCCGGTCGGGGAGCCCGAGGTCCAACAGATTCGTGGCGGACAGGTTGACCGAGACGTAGAGATGACGACCGGTCGCCTGCCAGGTCGCACACTGGGCGAGGGCGAACTCCAACACGAGGTCCGTGAGCGGCCGCATGAGGCCGGCCTCTTCGGCAAGCGGGATGAACTCGTCGGGCGAGATCAGTCCGAGCGTGGGGTGGTGCCAACGGAGCAGTGCCTCGACTCCGACGACCTTCCCGGTGCGCAGCTCGTACTGCGGTTGGTAGTAGAGCTTCAGGCCCTTGGCGGCGATCACAGCACGCAGGTCCTCGACGAGCCGGAGGTGCCCGAGGCGGTCGTCGAGAAGCTTCTCGTAGGTCTGAAAGGCGTTGCCGGCTGCCTTGGCCCGGTACATGGCGATATCGGCGCAGCGGAGCAGCTCCGCGCTGTCTATGCCGTGCGCGGGGGCCAGGGCGATGCCGATGCTCACGCTGACGTGCAAGCTGGCGACGGCCAACATGAAGGGCTGCTCGATCTGCGTCGTCAACCGCTCGGCGATCGTCGTGGCGTAGTCGGCGTCGGCATCGGTCAGCACGACACCGAATTCGTCTCCGCCGAGGCGGGTCAGCACGTCGGCACTCCTGAGAACGCTCTTCAGGCGCGGGCCGAGCATCTTGAGGATCTCGTCGCCGATGGGATGCCCGAAGGAGTCGTTGATCTCCTTGAAGTGATCGAGGTCGAGCAGCAAGAGGGCGAGGCAGTTGCTGCTTTTCACCCCGGGGACCTGCTCGGAGAAGAACCTGTCGAGCACGCTCAGAAGATGACGCCGGTTGCCGAGGCCGGTGAGCTCGTCGGTGAGCGCCTGCAGCCGGTGGGACTCGGTCAGGACCCGCAGGTCGCTCAGGGAGAAGACGAGCCTCGCCCCTGCGGCCAGCAACGTCGCGGTCGCGAGGCCGACCGCGATCCAGCTGATGGATCGCGCCAGGCCGGTGAGAAGCACGGCCAGCCCGCACACGGCGGCGACGCCCGGCGCGACGAAGTGAGGCGGCGTGTCCGACCGCCTCCGTCTCTTTGTCTCCGCCGGCTGCCACAGAGCCAGAGCTATGAGAAGAACGGCGGCCGGCCAGGTGACGTTTATCAGCGAGTCGACGCGGTAGTTGGCCCCTGAGGACTGGGACAGGTAGATGGCGTCGCCCGTGGCGACCACCGCGCTCGCCACGAGGAGGACCAGCCAGCGCCGGTTCTGCCAGGTGGGGAGCATCACCGTGCCGCCTATCACGAGGGCGAGCAGGAGCAGATCGGCGATGGGGTAGGCGAGGTTGATGGCACGCTGCGCAGGAGAGCCGCCGACGTCGTGCAAGAGGGCGGCGAACACGAAGGCCGATCCGACTGCCGCGGTTCCGAGTCCTGCGACCACGCCGTCGAGCCAGTTGCTGATCGAGAGGGCCTTGACATCGGTCCGCATGAGCAGGATCAGCCCGAGATAGGCCAAGGGGTAAAAGGCCAGGCAGAGAACGTCCGCGAACGAAGGCGCCGGTGGCATTCCGCCTGCTCGTGAGCTCAAGGTCGAGACGATGTCACCGGCGGACCACGCGAGGAGGCCGACGCCGAAGACCGTGGCCACGTGCCGGCTGTCAGGGTAGAAAAGGCCGCGGGCGAGACAAAGGGCGCTGGCCGCAAGCTCGAGTCCGTCATTGGGCCAGTCACCCGAGGACGACAACCACCGGCCATCGGGGTGGGCGATGAGCGCCACGACATAGCCGAGGAAGAGGGCGCCGAAGATCCCGTAGACGACGACAGAGTGCCTCGCCGCAAGGCCACGCTCGTCCTGCCCGTCGCCGGCGCGCGTGTCTGCAAGCGCGGTCGACGGGATTGTCCACGCCATATGTAATTTATCGGCGGTGCCATTCAGCGCTTAAGCAGGTCTTTTGAGCACCAGCCGCGGATCGGCTCAGGCGGCGGCGGGTTTCCTGAGAATGCTGACCGCGAAGGAGGCGTCGGCTGACCAGGGTCGCAGATCCCATGTCGCGAAGCGGTGCTCGAGCACGAGCCCGGCGGCGGCGGCGTCCTCGTCGAAATCGGCCACCGCGTAGCCGCGGTCGGTTCCGAACCCGGCGACGACGACTCCGTCGGGGCGGATGTGGCGACCGATGTGGGAGAGCACGGCACGCTCTGTGCCGGGTCCGACGAAAGCCAGCACGTTGCCGGCCAGGATGGCGGCGTCGAAGAGCTCCGGGTGACCACGAGCCGGGAGATCGAGCTCGGCGAGGTCGGCCACGAGCCAGGTGGGACCGGGATGGTCCGCCCGGGCCGCGGCGATCAGCTCGGGATCGACGTCGACTCCGAGGACCACGTGGCCACGCGCGGCAAGGGCCGCGCCCACGCGGCCCGGGCCGCAGCCGGCATCGAGGATGTGTGCGCGAGGCACGACCATGGCGTCGAGAAGGCGCGCCTCTCCCGCGAGGTCGACCCCGTCGGCGGCCATCTTTCGGAAGCGTTCGACGTACCACTGCGAGTGCTCGGGGCCGGTGTCTGTGAACCATCGTGGCGGCGTGGACATGCGAGCAAGGTAGCGGTCGAGCGACCCGACCGGGCACCTTGGGCTGACGCCTCACCTGAAGGACGGGGCGAGAGCGCTCTGCCTGGCTGCCGCCAGGGCTCGCTCGGCCAGGAGGCCTTGCAGGCGTCTGGCGGCGTCGAGATGATCGCCCGTCCAGATCATGCGCACGGCCGTCGCGCTGGCGCGGCCGTCGCCGCCGCTCAGGTCGTGCCGGACGGCGTCCACGAGCCTCTGGTCCGCAGCAGCGTCGCGGGCGAGTGGTGCCGGGACCTCGCTCTTGTCCGCGAGGCTGGAAGCAAGGGACTCGTACCAGCCGGCCACCCGCCCGGTGTTCGCCAGCAGCTCGTGGCGTGCCGCCGCCCGGTCCCCGCCGCCGTCGCTTTCACCGTCGTCACGCCGCCAGAGGTCGAGCACGGCGTCGCTCCCCAACCTCAGGGCTACGACTCCTGTCACGAGCCCCGTCACGTCCGCGAGCGGGACAGGCTTGGCTCCCCGCTCGGCGAGGTAGCCGCGGAAGGTGTCGTCGAGCCGCCTGGCGGCGGCCGCCGAGCGGGCTGCCGCCTCGAGCGGAGAGGGCACGGCGGAAAGGCTTGCGTCGCAACGCCCCATGCCGAACTCGACGGCGGCGGCGAGGTAGCGGGCGCTGTCCCGGTACGCCTCGGCGAGGGCCTTGCGGAGCGCGGCCGCGGCACCCCGGGGCCAGAACAGCAAACCGACGACGAGGCTCACGGCGCAGCCGATGGCGATGTCCTCCACCCGGAGCAGACCCACGCGCCATCCCAGCGGCTGGACGATGTTGAACAAGATCACGAGCACGACCGTGAAGGCGGCCTGTCCGGCAGCGAACGAGACGGCCGCCGGCGCCACTCCTGCGAGCAGGACGGAGATGGGCAGCAGCAGCCACAAAAGGACGCTGTTCGTGCCGATGAGGGCCAGCAGGGCGGCACCGACGACGAAGCCGGCAACCGTACCGAGCAGGCCCCGCACCACGTTCTGTCCGGTGCTCAGGGCATTCGAGCGCAGCACCGACAAAGTGCCCAGCACGACCCAGAACGAGTGCTGGACGCCTGTCAGGCCGGCGACGAGGACGGCGAGCCCGAGGGCGAAAGCACCCCGCAGGCTGTTGTGCAAGGTCACCGAGTGCCAATCGACGTGGGACGCGGCCCGCTGTTGGGCCGCGCTGAACGTGCTCGTGAGGCCCCCCGGCTGACGTCCCGTCACGCGCTCGAGCCAGCTGCGCCGCTCGGCGGCAGCCGCGAGGTCGATGTTGGCTGCGATCTGAGAGACGACGAAGCTGAGCTCCTGGGACCGGAAGCTCGGGTCGAGGGAGGAGACGAGCAAGGTGATCCGCTTGTCGGAGTCGGGCCCGGTCCCGGGCGGTACCCGTTCGACAGGCAATTCGGCTGTCGCGTTCTGCTCCACCTCGGTGAGCGATCGATGCAGCGCCGCCAGCGCCTCACGCAGGCCGTCCGGGCTCGCGTTCTGATCGTCGAGCAGCCCGGCGCCGAGCTCGAGCACCGATGCGGCCGCCAGCTTCACTTTGCAGGCGCCGGCGTTGACGGGTACGCCCGGCGGGTGCGCAGCCGCGCCGTCGACGACCGCGTCGAGCCAGCTGATCTCATCGACGAGGCGAACGATCGTCCGGGCGCTCGTGTTGAGGCCGGTCGGGCGGTAAGGCGTCGCATAGAAGCTCCGGTGCAGCGCGAAAGCCGCGGCTCTGGCTCGGGCGACGGCCTCCTCGTGCTCGGGGGCCGACGGTGCCGACTCGCCGCCGAGAAGGTAGGCCACGTCCGAGCGCATCCGCGCGGCCAGCGCCCGGCAGGCGTCCACCACCGGTGCGCGCAGTGGGTAGCGCGAGGGCGCCGGCCACAACACCGTGACGGCGACGAAGGAGGCGGCCGCGGCCAGCGCCCAGCCGGCGAGGCGGTCCGGGATCGACGAGACGGGTGCCCGCAGGGTGACGGGGAGGATGAAAGAGAGCAGCAGCGAGGTGGTGGCCGCCGTGAGCACGGAGCTGACGGCGCCCGAGAAGAGCACGGCAAACCCGGCTGCAGCCATCGCGACGGCCGCGAGCCAGGTCGCACGCGAGGCCAGCGTGCCGACGCAGACGAACGTCGCGCCCACCACGGCGAGGGCGACCTGGTTCTGCAGGCGCAAACGGATCGGGCCGCCGAAATCGACGAGGAGCAACAGGGCGAACGAGCCGAATGCGGCATAGGTGGCGATGGTCGCATTGCCGATGACCTTGTCGCCGATGGCGAACATGGCCGGCATGACGATTGCCGTCCGTCCGGCGCGGCGGAGGGCGGCAAGATCGCGGTCCCGCGTCGCGAGCCAGCGCAGACCAGGCATCGCGGTCGCTCGGCCCCCTCTCTCGTGCGATCAGCTCGCCTTCTCAGACTTGGTCCCCACACGGTAACGGGACGGCGCGTGCGCTCGGGCTGCGGCTCGCGTTCTGGCTGGCGGAGATTACGTCGACGCCCACCCGCGAGCGGCCCCTCCCGTCCCAGCCGCGGCCAGTTCCCGCCCCACCCGGATTAGAACATGGGAGCGCGGCCGCTCGGGCTCGGAGAGAGGGCCGCCCGCAGACGGCGGGTGTCTACTGCTCGGAGGTGGAGTGCCAGTCGGGACAGGCAGCGTACGACGCTGTGGCGGAGCCCTGCAGCGTTCGGGGTCCCGCGTCTGCCTGGGGGCCTTCGTCGTCCTCGCTCTCGCCATGACGGCGATGGCTTCCGGCGTCGCGACCGCCGCCGGCACGAGACCCGGTTTCAAGCTGGAGGCCGGCTCCACGCTCGCCAGCGGGTCGTGGCTCGAGTCTCGCAACGGCATCTACAGGCTGACGATGCAGTCCGACGGGAACCTCGTCCTGTCCGGTGAGGGGGTCGTCATCTGGGAGACCGACACCGGCGGGCACCCCCGGGCGGACGCTCTCATTCAGAGCGACGGCAACCTCGTCGTCCGCCAAAAGCGCCTTGTGATCTGGGACTCGGGCACGAACGGCCCCGGCGACGCGGATTCCGCCCTGCTGCTCAAAGATGACGGTGACCTCTACATCTACTCGCACTCCAACAAGGAGCTGTGGAGGACCTCCACGCTCCCACCTCCGCTGACGCTGCAGCCGTTGTCGTCGCCCGCGCTCGCGGGCGAGGGATCCTGGCACCCGGCCGGGCGCCTCGACATGGGACAGGTCGGTGTCTACGAGACGCTGCTGCGCCCGCCCGGCTCCAGCCTCGAGGCGGGCGTGGCGTGGATGGACACCCGCGTGCTCCGCGCCGCGCTCTACTCAGGCAGCCTGAGCCCGGGACCCGGTCCTTGGAAGCTGACCGCCCCGGTGAGCCCGGCGGCTGCCCGCACGCTCGTGGCGGCATTCAACGGCGGCTTCAAGTTCCCCGCCGCTGCGGGCGGCTACTACTCCGAGGGACGCCTTGCCCATCCACTCGTCAACGGCGCCGCCTCCCTCGTCATCTACTCCGACGGCGACGCCACCGTGGGCCGGTGGGGCCGGGACGTGACGATGACGAGCCAGGTGATCGCGGTCCGCCAGAACCTCTCGCTGCTCGTCGACAACGGCCGGGCAGTCACCGGCTTGAACCCTTACGACACCTACGCCTGGGGCGCAGCCCTGCACGGGAGACCCAACGTGTGGCGATCCGGCATCGGCGTGACCGCGAACGGCGCGCTCGTCTACGTGACGGGCCCGTCGCTCGAGATCACCCAGCTCGCCGCCCTGCTGGTGAGAGCGGGCTGCGTGAGAGCGATGACCTTGGACATGAACCCTGACTGGACCGTGTTCGCCACCTATGACCCTTCGGCACCGTCCGGGCTGGCGGCGCCGTCGAACGGACAGGACCTCGTGCCCGGCACGGTCCAGGGGCCGTACACGTTCTTCGAGGCCTGGTGGGCGCGCGACTTCGTAACGATGTCCGCCCGCTGATCTCGCCGCGGCGGGTGACAAGACCCGCCCGCCAGTAGCCTCACGAGCCGCCCGGCCACTTGGCCGGCGGCTCGGGTCAAGAACCTTCGGTGTCCGGGGGGGACGTGTCCGAAGTCGCGGGACCCGATGCCCACGGCAGCTTCTCGCCCGAGGCCCGGAAGAGCGCAAGCGCCGCGCCAACCTGCACGAGGCCGGCGATGATCGTCAAGAAGATGCCGACCTGGGCGCCATAGCTGTAAGCGGTGATGCCGAGCACCCCCGCGTGCCCGCTCGGCAGCGAGATCCAACGGATGATCACGATCAGCGTCCCGAGCGCGGACGCCCCCAGCACAACCACAGCCGGCGTGACAGGCATGTTGGACAGGTTGAACTCCGAGCGCACCATCGCCAGGTACACGCCTGCCGCGATGATCAGCAGCCCGCCGAACCAGCCGTAGCTGGTGCTCCAGCCGCTAACCGAGGCGCTGAAGGCCGGCGAGGAGAATCCGTACCACGGCAGGAAGAGAGATATGAAGCTGAGGCCCGCCGCGCCTATCACGGCCCAGTCCAGCCTTGACAAACGCTTCATCTCAAATTTCGCCATTGAGGTTCCCCCTCCTAAAGTCCGTTCAGACTACTCGACTCACAAGCTCGCTCTAGGCGAGCAATATCAGTCGTGCTGTCACGACAGTCGAGCGACACCACATAGGGGTCTTCTCAAGTTTCGGCAGACGCGGCGATCACCTTTAGCAGCGCCAGATCTTGCCGGAGATCCTGGGTGCGATCGCGACGGCCGGGCACAGCCGACGGCGATGGATTATCCGCGGTCTCAGTTCAGAGAAGGAACGCGGATGCGCATGCCGGTGACGATATTTGGCACGAGACGGACATAAGTGTCCGAGGCGCCCGCGAGCGTCCACGACTCGAGCGGGAGCTGCTTGGCGCGGTCGAGCTCCTCGGCGTCGGTCACGATGTGGGCCAGGCCCTGGACCATGACGCTCCAGCCGAGCGTGTGGTGCAGCTCGTAGTGGTCCGCCTCGAAAGCGACGACGAAGTCCGAGGCCGCTTCGTGCGGCTTCGTGCCCGCAGGGCAGCGCCAGACGATGTCGCCGTCGATCATGGCGAAGTTGACCGGGACGACGACTGGCAGGGCGCGCGCCGTGAGGGCGACGTGTCCGACCGGCTCGTCCCGCAGCAGCTCCAGGCAGTCCTCCGGCCCCAGCTCCTCGAAGACGGGCCGCTGATGACACTCCACATGTAAAGAGTCGGCCCGGGTGCCATCGCCAGTTAGGGTCGAAAGTCACCTCCGCGCCCGCCGTGTGGCCGCCGGAGCGCCCTTTTTGGAGAGCGTGCCGGCCAGCAATGCCAGGACCAGGGAAAACGCGCGCCTACTCGTCGTCCTCGTCCCTGTGGCCGCTGAAGCCGAGGACGAGAAGGCCCACAAGCAGGAGGACGACCACTCCGACGCCGACGCCGAGCGAGATGAGGGTGTTGTCGAGGTTGACCGTCGACAGGGTGGTCAAGGTCAGATGGGCCGAGGCGCTGAGGATGTCCCGTACCCCGGCGAGGATGCCGATCACCAGGAAAGGTCGCACGGGGAACACCGAGGAGCGAAGGTGGCCGAAGACCGTGTGGGCTATGTCCAGGAGGATGATCACAACCAGGATGCCGTCGATGGCCGAGACGACCGTCTGGGGGAAATCTCCCCAGTGGCTCAAGAAGCTGACCACCGTACGGACGAGGACTATCCCCGCCACCAGCAGCAGGCTGGCCACGATGGCGTACTCGATGGCGAGGATGGCCCATCTGACGAACGAGTCCATTCCGACGCCGGTGGTCTTCTCCGCCGCCGGCCGCGTCTCGCCCATGAGTCCTCACGATACCGGGGAGGCGGCCTGTGGGCTCGGGTCAGCTTGCGCCGCACCCACGAGAAACCGGTACCGGCCAGGGCGACGGGCCGAGGAACGTCGCCGTCTCGCTCCGGACCGGGAGGCCGACCCCGCTTTACAGGTGCGAGAAAAAGTGATATCACTTTGATAGGGTGACGCTCGGGCTGAGCCCAGGTGACAGGAGGCAAGGCGATGCAGGCATCGACAATGACAGAGAACGCCGCTTCTTCTGAGAAGGGCGGCACCCCGCTCGAGGAGCGTGCGGCGTGGTCGGGGCCGGGCATCGCCGTCCTCATCGCCTCGGTGGCAGCCATCATCGCCGGGATACTGCTGGTCAGGACGGCTCTTGTGGCAGAGGTCTGGACAGGAGTGGGCCTCTTCTTGCTGGCGATGGCCGGCATCAGCGGGCTGACCGCCATCAAGCCAGGGGAGGTGCGCGTCATCCAGCTCTTCGGCGGCTACAGGGGGACCGTGCGCAGGACCGGCTTGCGCTGGGTGAACCTCTTCGCCGTCCGCCGCCGGGTCTCGGTGCGGATCCGCAACAAGGAAACGCCGACCGCGAAGGTCAACGACGCTGATGGCAACCCCATCGAGATCGCCGCAGTTGTCGTCTGGCAGGTTCGCGACAGCGCGCGTGCGACCTACGGGGTCGAGAACTTCGTCGCCTTCGTCGACACCCAGAGCGAGGCCGCCCTCCGTCACGTGGCAAACGGCCATCCCTATGACAATGCCAACAGCGAGGTCCTCTCCCTTCGCGACCACACCGACGAGGTTGCCGGCCAGCTCGTCACCGAGATCGCAGCCCGGGTCGTCCCCGCCGGGGTCGACATCATCGAGGCGAGGATCACGCGGCTCTCCTACGCGCCCGAGATCGCCCAGGTCATGCTGCAGCGCCAGCAGGCGAACGCCGTCGTGGCCGCCCGCTCGCGCATCGTCGAAGGCGCGGTCGGGATGGTCCAGATGGCACTGGCACGCCTGGCCGAGGAGGACATCGTCGAGCTCGACGAAGAAAGAAAGGCCGCCATGGTCTCGAATCTCCTCGTCGTGCTCTGCGGCGACCGGGGCACGCAACCGATCGTCAACGCCGGGTCTTTGTACCAGTAGAGCGGTGGCCGAGGAGATAGTGGCCGATCAGCGGGCACCCGAGCGCAAGAGCGTCCTGCTCCGCCTGGACCCGTCCGTGCACGACGCCCTGGCCCACTGGGCCGCAGACGAGCTGCGGAGCACGAACGCCCAGATCGAGTTCCTGCTCCGGCGGGCCCTCAGCGAAGCGGGCCGAGGCGGGTCACCCCGCCCCCTTCCGAGACGCGGGCGCCCGAGAAAGGACTCGGACCTGGCTTAGCTGCGCTGGCGCCCGCTCAGCCGCGGGCGGGGGAGGCCAGGTGTCTTTTCGCGCGGAGCTCCCGGACGATTATCCCGAGAAGGTCCGGGTCGGCCAGCACGAGGCCGTCGATCTCCTTCTCGCCGAACCACGCGATGTGGTCGTGCTCCTCGGGAGCCCTGTTCTCCGGGGATCCGGCCCATCTCTCGACGAGGAACACGCGAGCGTCGAAGTCATGACCGGTGAGACGCGCCACCACCCGGACGTCGTCTCGTGCAACCCCGACCCCGAGCTCTTCGAGCAGTTCGCGCCGGATCGCGTCCGAGTCCGACTCGCCTTTTTCGATGTGGCCTCCTGGCGCGTCCCAGCAATCAGGCGCCCAGGCACGCGAGGAGTTGCGGTGGACGAGCAGCACCCGTCCCGAGTCCAGCAAGAGGCCGCAGACGACATCGTTGAACGCTGAGGCGCTTTCGGCCATGGCAGAAGATAGGCGCGACTGGCTCCCGCCCGCGGGCCGCGGCTGGCCGAAGAGGGCCCTTCGGCCAGATCCGACCGTCGATCCCGACCGTCGATCGCGGGCGCCGGACGTTTACTCTTTGGCCGATGCATCTCGGCATACGGGGACGTGGCACCGACACGCGGCCCGTCGTGGCACTCGCCCTCGCCGGTCTTCTGTTCGGCGGGCTCCTCGGCGCCTGTGGGGGTTCTGCGATCCCTCGACCCGACGCGGCGGTCAAGACCTTCCTCGCGGCCTGGGCTGGCCGGGACTGGGGTGCCATGAGTCGCCTCGTCGAGCATCCGCCGTCCGACTTCGCCACGGTCAACGCCGCCGCACTCTCGGCTCTAGGAGTGAGAAGAGCCAGCTACCTGGCCAGTGCTCTCAGCGAGAACGGGGACACGGCCACCCAACAGGTCACCGAGGTCCTCGAGCTCGCCGGCGTCGGGGACTTGGTCGTGCACACCACCGTGCGTCTCGTGCAGCGTTCGGGCCGTTGGCTTGTCGTCTGGTCTCCTGCGACGATCGACCCGTCGCTCACGGCGGGCGCCCATTTCGCCGTCGAGACGACCTGGGCCGCTCGCGCCCCCATCCTCGCTGCCGACGGCGTCGCGCTCACGGCGCAGGCTCCGATGGTGGTCGTCGGGCTCGAGGGCAGCTACGTGAAGGACCCGGCCTCGCTCACCGCCGCGCTCGTGGCCGCCGGCGCACCCTCACAAGCGGTGGCCGCGGCACTGGCGGCGGCGAAGGTGCACCCGAGCTGGTTCGAGCCGGTCTTCACCATCACCCAGGCTCGCTATGTCGAGCTCAAGCCGACGATCTACCCGCTTGCGGGCACGGTGTTCGAGACCACCTCGATGCGCTCGGCGATCACGCCCGGGCTCGAAGCGCACGTCGTCGGCAGCGTCGGCCCGGTCACGGCCCAAGAGCTGAGCGAGCTCGGCCCACCGTACGAGGCATCGGACATGGTCGGACAGACCGGTCTCGAGCAGGTCTACCAGAGCCGTCTCGCCGGCACGCCCGGCGAGACGATCAAGGTGATCGGAGCAGACGGGAGGGCCGAGGCGACGCTTGCCAGCTTCCCCCCCAGGCCGGGCGGTCCCGTCGAGACGAGCATCGACCCGGTTGTGCAAGAGGCGGCAGAAGCCTCCCTGGCGGGACTCACGAAGAAGGCGGCGTTCGTGGCTGTCCGCGCTTCGACGGGCCAGGTGCTCGCCGTGGTGAGCGACCCCGGCTCCTACGGGTTCGACCAGGCTCTCGACGGCGCCTTCCCGCCCGGGTCGACCTTCAAGGCGGTCACGAGCACGGCGTTGATCGAAAGGGGCCTCCTACCCTCCTCTCCGACGAGCTGCCCCGGCTCGATCACCGCCGGGGGCGAGGTCTTCCACAACGCCGAGGGGGACGCGCCTGTCCAGAACCTCGCCCAGGCCTTCACCGAGTCCTGCAACACCGCCTTCATAAGCCTCGCCACGACCCACCTCGACGACGCGAGCCTGCCCGCGGCCGCAGGTTCGTACGACATCGGCGAGACCCCGGCGATGGGACTGGCGGCGTTCGGGGGCGACGTGCCGACCCCGGCTGACCAAGCCGCTCTGGCGGCGACCGCGATCGGTCAGGGCCATGTGCTCGTCTCGCCCCTGGACATGGCCATGGTGGCCGCGGCGATCGACTCCGGGACGGTACGCGAGCCCCGGCTGGTCTTCGGTGCCCCGGACGACCGTGCCGGGACCCACGCCCTGCCAAGAGCAGTCGTCGCCGATCTCCACGAGATGATGGCGGATGTCGTCGCCACCGGCACGGCCGCGCACACGGGTCTGCCTGCCGGCACGTACGCCAAGACGGGAACGGCGGAGTACGGGACGGGCGACCCGCCCCTCACCGATGCCTGGCTCATCGGGTTCAAAGGCGACATCGCCTTCGCTCTGTTGGTCGTCGACGGCGGCTTCGGGGGCCCGACGGACGGCCCCATCGCGGCGCGGTTCCTGGACGCGCTCGACCGCGCCGGGTAGGGCCTGCGACGAAGGCTTCCTGGTGCGCCCGCCCGGCCGTGCCCCGTGCCGCCTGATCGTTTCCGACATCAGGCGAAGGCTGTCTCGGGGCACACACCCGGCCGGGTCGGGCGCGACGTCATGGTGCGCCGATCACCTGTGACAAAGCTTGGGTCGGGCTCGGAGAAGGCTCAGAAGCGACGCCATCGAGAACTGACGGTCGCTGCCGCGTCACGGGTCACCAACCGGTCCCGGTACCCGCCGAGCAACTAAGTTCGTCTCCTTGTGGGCAACTCCCCCGACACGGGCACGCGCGTGGGGAGGAACGCCGCCAGGAACAAGCCGTCTTCGATCGAGCGCATCCAGCGCCTGGAACGCCTCGAACGCGAGCGTCTCGAGGACAAGGCCCGCAAGGAGGATCGCCGGCAGGCGGCGATCGCCGGGGCCAAGCCCTCCGGCGGGCGCCACGACCTGGTCGACCGCATCGAACTCGTCACGAGGTACCCCATGGCCGCCCTCGGGGTCGCGTGGCTCGTCATCGGCATCATCGTCGTCTCGACCGATGTCAACGGCTCGGCCTCGGCCGCCCTTGTCGGCACCCTGTTCGCGCTTTGGGTGGTCCTGCTGGTCGAGTACCTCGTGCGACTCGTGGTCAGTCCCGACAGTCGGGGCTACCTCAAGCGCAGGTGGGTCGAGCCGGCCACCGTGGTGCTGCCCCCGCTGCAGGGCTGGCGGCTCGTCGGCATCGAGAAGATGAGCCTTCTCGTGCACGAGGGTGAGCTGCGGGTGGAGTCGGTTCTCAAGCACCACAGCCTCTTCCGCGTCCTCCTGGCCGCCTGCGCGACCCTTCTCCTCGGGGCCTGGCTCGTGCTCATCTTCGAGGAGAACGCCAAGGGGTCCAACATCCACAGCTACCCGGAGGCCCTGTGGTGGGCCATCGTCACGGTGACGACCGTCGGTTACGGGGACCGCTATCCGGTCTCGGCAGGCGGCCGCGTCGTTGCCGCGGTGCTCATGCTCGTCGGCATCGGCCTCATCGGCGTCCTGACCGCCACCGTTGCGTCCGTGTTCATAAAGGAGCACACCGACGCGAACAAGGAACAGATCAACAAGAACCACAGGGACCTGGGCGAGCAGTTGGCTGTGATCAGCGAAAGGCTCGGTGACGTCGAGCGGCGCCTTGGCGCGAGCCCGGACGACATGGCCGCCGTCGACGCCAAGGCGGACGCACAGGCCGCGGCGAACGGTCCGCTCGAGGAGGGCAAAGACGCCGCCGGCTCCTGAGAGAGTGAGAACATCGTTCCCATGAAGGGGACACTCACACAAGACGGCAAGGCCACTGACGCGACCCAGGACGGCATCGACCAGGCGACGGCCGGAGGCGGGTTCTTCTGGCTCGATCTCGACCTGCACGACCCGGGACCCGACGACGACATAACGGCGATGTTGACGAACTCGTTCCACTTCCACCCGGTGGCGGTGGAGGCGGCGGACCATTTCGGCGAACGGGCCCGCATCGACGACTACGACGACTTCGTCCACGTCGTCACTTTTGGCATGGCGGCTGATGGCAGGAACGTCGCCGAGGTGCACTGCTTCATCACCGACAAGTTCATCATCAGCCTCCACCAGGGCGACTGCCCCGCTCTGGCAACGGCTCGAGCCCGCCTCGGCAACCACCATTCCTCCGAGTCATCGGCCCAGCAGGTAGTCGCCTTCTACCTGATCATGGACAATCTGATCGACTCGTTCTTCCCCGTCCTGTCGGACTTCGACGACTCGATCGACGACCTCGAGGGCGCCATCTTGAAAAAGCCCACCGAAGAGCAGCTGGGGGTACTTTTCGAGATGAAGCGCCAGATCATGGCAATCCGCAAGGTCATCACGCCCCAGCGCGACATGATCTCCAGCCTCAACGGCGGCATGGTGGAAATCCCCGGGATGACCGACGCGGGTTCAGCCTATTTCCGGAATCTCTATGACCACCTCATCCGCATCAGCGACATGGTGGACTCATACCGGGACCTGATCGGCGGCGCCATGGACACGCACCTGTCCATGGTGTCCAACCGGCTGAACGTTGTCATGAAGCAATTGGCCGTCATCGCCACCATCTTCCTGCCCCTCGGCTTCCTGACCGGGTTCTTCGGGCAGAACTTCTCCTGGCCGATCGCTCATCTGCAGGTCGGCTTCGGTTACTTCCTCTTCCTCGGCCTCGGCTCCGAGGTGGTCGCGATCGTGATCCTGTTTATCCTCTTCAAACGGCGCGGCTGGCTTGGCAGCGGGCCCACGGCCTAGGCGCGGGAGCCGATGATGCT
>Ga0181519_10001562_pt1 | contig 20138 bp, 15 predicted proteins | sample PEATcosm2014_Bin_26_FD_121102 | JGI IMG/M metagenome (GOLD analysis project Ga0181519, IMG submission 121102) | Peatland microbial communities from MTU Mesocosm Facility, Houghton, MI, USA - PEATcosm2014_Bin02_10_metaG | ecosystem: Environmental > Terrestrial > Soil > Wetlands > Peat | place...
CTCCGCTACGACCAGCTCATGGACCTCGGGTGGAAGCGCCTCATCCCCCTGTCGCTCGGCTGGCTGCTGATCGTGGCCGGCTTCATGATCGACGGCTGGTGGGGCGTGGGCATGGCCGCCGGGGTGGTGGCGGGGGCCGTTCTGCTCAGCCGGGCCTTCTCGGTGGGCGGCGAGCGCGAGGAGGAGCGGGCGATCGTCCCCCAGGTCGGGCTCCGCCTCTGGAACCGCCCGCCGGAGGACCCGCCGGTGGCCCCGCCACCGGCCCCGTCGACCTCCGAGGGAGGGACCCGCTGATGGAGACGCCCGGACCCGACAAGCAGCGACAGAACTTCATGGGGGGCTTCAAGCTCACCCTGGAGCACCTGGGACGTCTCCCGGTCACCCGGCAGTATCCCGAGGAGAAGCGCCCGAAGCAGCCCCGCCAGCACGGCCGGCACGTTCTCAACCGGTACGAGGACGGCATGGAGAAGTGCATCGGCTGCGAGCTGTGCGCCGGCGTGTGCCCGGCGGACTGCATCTACGTCCGCGGCCTCGACAACCCCCCGGACCACCCGGTCTCCCCGGGCGAGCGGTACGGCTACGTCTACGAGATCAACTTCCTCCGCTGCATCCACTGCGACATGTGCGTGGAGGCCTGCCCCACCGAGGCGATCACCGAGACCAAGCTGATGGAGTTCTCGTTCACCAACCGGAACGACGCCATCTACACCAAGGACGAGCTCCTGGTCGACGACGAGGGCAAGCCGCGGCACCTCCCCTGGGAGGACTGGCGGGAGGCCGACCAGCTCCACACCTCGGGGTGGATGCGGGCCACCTCCCCATCCGGGGCGGCGGCCTTCGAGGGCGAGGTCCAGTGGTCCGGGGAGCTCGGCTTCGGGGTACGCACCCCCGAGGGCGGCCAGAGCGGTCGGCGCGACGACGACGCCACCGGCTCGATGCCGCTCCGCGAGACCCTCGAGCGGCACCTGCGACCGGTCGACGTGCCCGTCGAACGTCGAGGCCCCCGGGGTGCCGTCGGACGGCTGCGCGAGAAGATGGAGCGGTTCGCCCCCGGTGCCCCGAAGAAGCACCGGAAGGAGGCCGACGCCGCCTACACCGCGGCGGTGGCGGCCGGCGACAGCCGTCAGCACGACCCGGGGGACGGGTCCGAGGCCGGCCCGCCGACCGACGGGGGTACGGACTGATGCTCACCGCAGCGGGCGCGCTGTTCGCCGCCGTCTCCACCTCGCACGTCGACTACGTGTCGATCGGCACCTTCGTGGTCGCCGCCGCCATCGTGCTGTCCGGGGGGATCGGGGTGGTCGTCGCCCGGAACCCGGTGCACTCGGCGCTGATGCTGGTGATGACGCTGTTCGGCATCGCCGTGCTCTTCGTGCTCCAGCGCGCCGACTTCCTGGCCGTCGTCCAGGTGATCGTCTACGCCGGGGCCATCGTGGTCCTGTTCCTGTTCGTGATCATGTTCCTCGGCGTCGACCGCGAGGAGAACATCGCCGTCGAGCCCCTGCGGGGGCAGCGGCCGCTCGCGGTGGCCCTGGTGGCGCTGGGCTTCACGGGGCTGGTGCTGCTGGCCGAGGTGTCCAAGTGGACCACCGGCGCCCCCTCGGTGTCGGGGTCGACCGACGTCGCCGCCTCCAACGTCTCGCAGATCGGCAAGTCGGTCTACACCACCTACCTCTTCCCGTTCGAGGTCACCGCCGCCCTGCTGGTGATCGCGGTGGTCGGTGCGGTGGTGCTGGCCCGGCGCCCCCCGGTGGCGAGCAACGCCGGGTCGGTGCCCGCCGGGGAGGTCACCGAGGACGTGACCGGCGACGACGGGAGCGTCAGCGACCGTCCGGTGGAGGAGGCGTTCGCCGCCTCCAGCCCGTCCGAGTCCACCGACGAGGCGTCCGGGGAGGTGACGTCGTGAACGCCGCCAACACCGCCATCAACGGCGGGATCCCCGGCGAGTGGTACCTGGCCCTGGCGGCCGTGCTGTTCGCCATCGGCGCCTTCGGACTGCTGATCCGCCGCAACGTCCTGGTGATGTTCATGTGCATCGAGCTGATGCTGAACGCCGCCAACCTGACCTTCGTCACTTTCGCCAACATGCTCCACGACATCGGCGGCCAGGTCCTGGTCTTCTTCGTCCTGGTGGTGGCCGCCGCCGAGGTCGTGGTCGGCCTGGGGATCGTGGTCGCCATCTTCCGGCGCCGGGCCAACGCCACCGCCGACGACCTCCACCTGATGAAGGGCTGACCGGACCGTGCTCCAGGTGACCTACCTGATCATCCTGCTGCCCCTGGTGGGCTTCGCCGTCCAGCTGGTGGCCGGCCGCAAGCTCGGCGACCCCCTGGCCGGGTGGGTCGCCACCGCCTTCGTGGCCGCCTCCTTCGTCGTCTCGGTCGGCGTCTACCTGGACCTGCTGACCGTGTCGGGTGCCGACCGCTCCTACACCCAGAACCTGTGGACGTGGATCCCGGTGGGCGGCCTCCAGGTCCACGCCAGCCTGTACGTGGACCCCCTGTCGACGACCATGTTCCTCTTCGTCACCGGGATCTCCGCGCTCATCCACCTGTACTCGATCGGGTACATGAAGGGCGACCGCGACTTCTCGAAGTTCTTCCTCTACCTCAATCTCTTCGTCGCCTCCATGCTGATCCTGGTCCTCGGCTCCAACATGCTGATGACCTTCGTCGGCTGGGAGGGCGTGGGCACCTGCTCCTACTTCCTGATCTCCTTCTGGTTCACCCGGGAGGAGGCGGCCAGCGCCGGCAAGAAGGCGTTCATCTACAACCGCATCGGGGACGTCGGGTTCCTGGCCGCCATCTTCCTCACCTTCGAGTCGACCGGGACCCTCGAGTACCAGCAGGTGTTCAAGGACATCCCGCACATGCAGCCCGGCACCATCACCGCCATCTGCCTGCTGCTGCTGGTGGCGGTGGCCGGCAAGTCGGCCCAGCTCCCGCTCTTCCCCTGGTTGGCCGACGCCATGGAGGGCCCGACCCCGGTGTCCGCCCTCATCCACGCCGCCACCATGGTCACCGCCGGCGTCTACCTCCTCTGCCGGGTCAACCCGCTGCTCCACGCCTCGCCGGACGCCTCGTTCATCGTGGCCATCGTGGGTGCCGCCACCGCCTTCGTGGCCGCCACGATCGCCTGCGCCCAGCAGGACATCAAGAAGGTGCTGGCCTACTCGACGGTCTCCCAGCTCGGCTACATGTTCCTGGCCATCGGCTGCGGGGCCTACGAGGCGGCCGTCTTCCTGATGGTGGTCCACGCCTTCTTCAAGGCCCTGCTCTTCCTGGGGTCGGGCTCGGTCATCCACGGCCTCCACGACGAGCAGGACCTGAAGCGCATGGGGAACCTGCGGATCTACCTGCCCCTCACCTTCTTCACCTTCGCGGTGGGCTGGCTGGCCATCGCCGGCGTGCCACCGCTGTCGGGGTTCTGGGCCAAGGGCGACGTGCTGGACAACGCCTGGGCCGCCCATCCGGCGCTGTGGGTGGTCGGGGTGGTCACCGCCTTCCTCACCGCCTACTACATGAGCCGCCTGACCGGCCTGGCCTTCTTCGGCAAGGACCGCTGGAACAAGCCGCCCATCGACCCCGGCTCCACCGCCGCCCGGCACACCGAGCACCCCAACGCCGACGGCTCGCTGCCCGAACCCCACGAGTCGAAGCCGATCATGACGGTGCCGCTGATCATCCTGGCCGTCCTGGCCGCCTTCGGCGGCCTGCTGGCCACCGCCAATCCCCACCTCTCGCTGGACAACTGGATCAGCCCGGTGTTCACCGGCACGCTCTACAACGACCACGAGGTGTCGAGGACGGTGTGGAAGCTCTCCACCCTCGACGCCGTCATCGCCATCATCGGCGTCACCGTCGCCCTGCGGATCTGGGTCCGCCGGGCCGAGAACCCCAAGCTCGAATCCAATTTCCTCCTCCACTCCTGGTACCTGAACGAGCTCTACGACCTCCTCATCGGCCGACCCGGTGCCCGCCTGGCCCAGTTCTCCTCCGCCGTCATCGACACCAAGGTCATCGACGGGGCGGTGAACGGCGTCGCCGTGCTCACCCGCCGGTCCGGCTCGGCGGTTCGCCGCATCCAGACCGGGTACGTGCGCAACTACGCGCTGTGGATCGTGGTGGGGATCGTGCTGGTCCTGGCCTTCATGCTGACCAGGCTGTGGTGGGGCTGATGACGACCGAACCGTTCCCGTTCCTGACCGTCCTGGTCCTCATCCCGGCGGTGGGCGCCCTGGTGGTCGCCCTCATCCCCTCGAAGGGCGTGGACGCCCGGGCCCACCAGGCGGTGGGGGTGACCGTCTCGCTCGTCACCCTCGTCCTGGCCGCGGTGGTGGCCGTCCGCTTCACCACCGGGTACGGCGGCTACCAGATGGTCTCCGACCACGTCTGGTCGAAGACGCTCGGCATCCACTGGTCCCTCGGGATCGACGGCATCTCCCTGTTCCTGGTGGTCCTCTCGGCCCTGCTCTTCCCCCTGACCCTCCTCGGCGCCGCCGCCAAGCGGGACCCGCGGTCGTTCGTCGCCTGGGTGCTCCTCCTCGAGGCGGCCTGCCTGGGCAGCTTCGTCTCGCTGGACCTGGTGCTCTTCTTCCTCTTCTTCGAGCTCACCCTGATCCCCACCTACTTCCTCATCGGCGGGTGGGGGTACGCCCGGCGCGGGTACGCGGCGATCAAGTTCTTCGTCTACACCTTCGCCGGCTCGGCCTTCCTGCTGGTGGGGATCGTGGCCATCGCCTTCATCCACCAGTCGCAGACCGGGGTGCTCACCTTCGAGCTCCCGGCGCTCATGCACACCCACCTCTCGGGCACCGCCGGCGTGCTGCTCTTCCTGGCCTTCACCGCCGCCTTCGCCGTCAAGGCGCCGATCTTCCCGTTCCACACCTGGTCGCCGGTGGCCTACACCGAGTCACCCACCGCCGGTTCGGTGCTGATGGCCGCGGTGATGGCGAAGATCGGCACCTACGGCATCATCCGGTTCGACCTCAACCTCTTCCCCCAGGCCACCCGCACCCTGACGCCCTGGCTGCTCACCCTGGCCGTCATCGGCATCGTCTACGGCGCCATCGTGGCCTGTGCCCAGCGGGACATGAAGCGGCTGGTGGCGTTCTCCTCGCTGGCCCAGATCGGCTTCATCGTGATGGGCACGTTCGCCCTCACCTCCCAGGGCCTCACCGGCGGGGTGATCCAGATGGTCAACCACGGCCTGATCATCGCCGCCCTCTTCCTCCTCATCGGCTGGATCTACGACCGGCGCAAGACCTGGCAGGTCAACGAGCTGAAGGGCCTCCAGTTCTCGGCACCGGTGATGGCGGCGATCTTCACCGTGGTGATGCTGGCCTCCATCGGCGTGCCCGGGCTGAACGGGTTCGTGGGGGAGTTCCTCATCCTGGTCGGCACCTTCATCGTCCACCGCTGGTGGGCGGTGGTCGCCCTCCTCGGCGTGATCGTCGCCGCCCTCTACCTGCTCTGGGCCTACCAGCAGGTCTTCCACGGGGAGCCCACCGAGGCCGACCGCAAGACCCGTGACCTGGCCTGGGGGGAGCGCCTGGTGATCGCCCCGCTCATCGTCCTGATCGTCTTCCTCGGCGTGTACCCGAAGCCGGTGCTCGAGCGGATCACCCCGTCGGTCAACCAGCTGATCGCCCACGTCGACCAGGTCACCCGTACCAAGGAGCCGGCGGTGTCCACCGGCTCGTCGAGTCTGCCGAGCCCCACCCGGCCCGGAACGGGAGGTGGACGGTGAACCCGGCACTGCTGGCCGCCTCCTACCGGGGCCCGGTGATCCACACCCCGCACATCGACTACCTGAGCATCCTCCCCATCCTGATCATGATGGGCGGGGCCGTGGTGCTGATGGTTGTGTCCTCGCTGTGGCGCAAGGTGCTCGGCGTCGGGACCGGGACCCTGTTCGCCGGGGTGACGTCGGTGGCCGCCCTGGTGGCGGCGCTCTTCCAGTGGAGGGAGATCGACCTCCACGGCGCCAAGGTGACCATCGCCGGCGCGGTGGCCATGGACGGCTTCAGCGTCTTCATCTCGGTCACCGTGGCCATCGCCATGCTGCTCAGCGCCCTGGTCGGTGACGGCTATCTGCGGCGCGAGGGGATCACCGGCCCCGAGTTCCACGTGCTGGCCCTGCTCTCCGCGTCGGGGGCCATGCTGATGGGGACGGCCAACGACCTCATCGTCGTCTTCCTCGGTCTCGAGATCCTCTCCATCGCCCTCTACGTGCTGGCCGCCTTCAACCACAAGCGGGCGGAGTCGGGCGAGGCCGCCCTCAAGTACTTCATCCTCGGCAGCTTCTCGTCGGCCATCTTCGTCTACGGCATCGCCCTGGTCTACGGGGCGACCGGCTCCACCAACCTGGTGCAGATCAGCGACTATCTGGCCCGGAACGTGGTGGCCCACAACGGTGTACTGCTGGCCGGCCTGGCCCTCCTGCTGGTCGGCTTCGGCTTCAAGATCGCCGCGGTGCCGTTCCACCTGTGGTCCCCCGACGTCTACGAGGGCGCCCCCTCGCCGGTCTCCGGCTTCATGGCGGCGGTGGCCAAGGCCGGGGCCTTCGCCGCCCTCCTCCGGGTCTTCGTCTCGTCGTTCGGCACCCTCCGGGCCGACTGGCAGCCGATCGTGTGGGCGCTGGCCTTCCTCAGCCTGCTGGTGGGCGCGGTGGTGGCCCTCAACCAGCGCGACGTCAAGCGGATGATGGCCTACTCCTCGATCAACCACGCCGGGTTCATCCTGCTCGGGGTCCAGGCCGCCACCGTCCGGGGCGTCTCGGCATCGCTCTACTACCTCCTCGCCTACACCTTCATGGTCATCGGCTCCTTCGCGGTGATCGCCGTGCTCGCCCGGGACGGGGACACCGGGCACCAGCTCGCCGACTACCGGGGCCTCGGGCGTCGCCAACCGGTGCTGGCGCTGGCGTTCGCCATCCTGTTGCTGGCCCAGGCCGGCGCGCCGTTCACCACCGGCTTCCTCGCCAAGTTCCAGGTGGTGGCGGCCTCGGTCGACGCCCACTCGTACCTGCTGGCGGTGGTGGCCATGGTGTCGGCGGCGATCGCCGCCTTCTTCTACCTGCGGCTGGCCGTCACCATGTACTCACCGGTCGGTGCGGCCGGCGACGAGGCCCCGGGCGCTGGCGGTGGGGGTGCCCCGGACACGCTGCCCGAGGACGACGCCGCCTCCGGCCGCATGCTCGAGCCGGCCAGCCTGGCCGTCCTCACCGAGGACGCCCCATCGGCGTCGGTCGACGAGCGGATCGTACGGGTCCCCGGCCTGACCTGGGTGGCCCTCGGCCTCTGCGTGGGGTTCACCGTGGTGTTCGGGATCTTCCCCGCACCGATCATCGACTTCGCCCACCACGCCACCCTGCTGTTCACCTGATCCCCACGGCCCCGTCGGTCCCCGAAGCCACGCGCCCCCGGCGCTACGCTCGGTCGGGGCGGTAGGACGACGGAGGCCAACGGTGACCACTGACAACGGGGGACTGACCCCCGACCCGGCGAAGGAGGCCACCAAGCGCGAGACCCGCGACGTGGTGCGCATCGTGGTGGCCGTCGCCCTGCTGGTGCTGCTGATCGCCTTCGTGCTGCTGAACAGCCAGCAGGTCACCGTCCACTTCATCGTCTTCAAGTCCCGGGTGGCGCTGATCTGGGTGTTGTTGGTGACGGCGCTGCTCGGGGCCCTGGTCGACCGGCTGTGGATCTGGCGTCAGCGGAACCGCCAGCAGAACGCCGCCAAGAAGGCCGGCGGGAGCTGAGGGGTCCGGCCCGCCCCGCCCGCGGCCGCCGGCTGATCCGGCGGATCCGGCCCGGCCCGCCGTCGTGCTCGCGGCGGGTGATGGTCAGGGTGGGATCACGGACCAACGGCGCAGGTTCGCAGGCCCTGTCCGACAGGCACACACCGAGGAGCGCAACCCCGATGCCGAGGAGGTCGACGACGGAGTCTGCGACGCGGCACCGGACGGCGAGCGGATGCCCGAAGCCGGAGGCCGACGGACCGGAGTCCGGTTCATGAGCAGGGTCGATGCCCCGTCGGTGGTCACCGCCGCCCCCGGTGCGGACGGTCGGCGCTACCTGATCGGCGGCGGGGGCTTCAAGCCCGGCGACGACCGGAGCCGCGTCGACGCCTACCAGCGCCACTGGAGGGTCCCGCTCGACCTCCTCGCCCTGGTCACGCTGTGGCTGATCGTGGTGCCGCCCCGGGTGATGACGTCGGGCCACGATCTCTACCTGGTGCTGCTGGCCGTCCGGATCGGTCTCTCCGTCGTCTACGCCGTCGACCTCGGCGTGCGGGCCCGGTTGGCGCCCCACCACCTGTACTACGTGCGGCACAACCCGCTGTCGGTGGCAACCGTCTTCCTCCCGTTCCTGCGGGTCCTGTTCAGCCTCCAGCTGCTCCGGGCCATCTTCCAGCGCGGGAACATCGCCATGTTCGCCCTCGCCGCCGGCCTGCTCTTCCTCAATCTGACCGTCATCGTCTACTTCTTCGAGCGCCACGCCCCCCACGCCAACATCAGAACGCTGGGGAACGCCCTCTGGTGGGCGGTCGTCACGCTGACCACCGTGGGCTACGGCGACTACACCCCGGTCACCACGGAAGGGCGGATTGCGGCCACCCTCCTGATGTTCGTGGGCTTCGCCGTCCTCGCCACCATCACCGCGCAGATCTCGTCATCCTTCATCGACCAGGCCGCCCGGGCCCGGGCCAAGCAGAGCGCTTCGGCGCCGGCGGCCCCGTCCGGCGAGGAGGTGACCCTGCACTCGATCGCCGATCGGTTGACGGCGATCGAGTCGGCGCTGCAGGGCCAGGTACGCCCGGGTGCCGGGCCCCAGGAGTCCGGGAGCCCGTAGGCACCGGCCCACCCGCCCTCCGGCCGGTCGGGACGGGGATACCGTGGGGCCGTCCGCCGGCGCCCGGCCGCCGATCCGACCGCGGACCCACCACGACGGAGAGGAAGCCGACCCGGTGAGCGAGACCCTGGCCACCATGACGCTGATCTTCGTGGTGGCCGTCCTGTCGCCGATGCTCAGCGACGCCTTCGGTCACCACCGGATCAGCGCGGTGGTCATCGAGATCGTCGGGGGCATCATCATCGGACCGGGTGCGCTCGACATCGCCCACCTCAGCTCGGGGATCACCACCATCTCGGAGCTCGGGCTCGCCTTCCTCATGTTCTTCGCCGGCTTCGAGATCGACTTCGCCAAGCTGCGGGGGCGACCCATGGGCCTGGCGGTCGGCGGGTGGGGGATCAGCGTCGTGCTGGCCGCCGGCATCGGGATCGGCGCCCAGTTCGGCGCCGGCGCCGTCTCGTGGTCGGTCATCGCCCTGGCCCTGACCACCACCGCCCTCGCCGTCCTGATGCCGCTGTGGCGCGACGCCGGGGTGCTCGACACCCGGTTCGGGGTGCTGGGGTCGGCGGCGGGCACCCTCGGCGAATTCGGCCCCATCCTGATGGTCGGCCTGGTCTTCACCGACGACAGCGCGGCACGGACGTCGCTGGTGCTGGTGTCGTTCGCGGTGGTGGCGATCGGCTCCGCCATCATCGCCAGCCAGCCGAAGTCCGTGCGGATCGTCGGTGCGCTGCGACGCCACACCCACACCAGCGGCCAGCTCCCGGTGCGGGTCACCGCCCTCATCCTGGTGGCCCTGCTGTGGCTGGCCAGCAGCTTCGGCATCGACGTGCTGCTGGGGGCCTTCGCCGCCGGTATCGTGGTCCGGCTGGGCTCGGCCGGCCTCGACCTCGACGTGATGTCGGCGAAGCTCGACGCCATCGGGTACGGCGTGCTCATCCCCATCTTCTTCGTGGTGAGCGGGATCAAACTTGACATCACCGCCCTCGTCGACGACCCGAAATCGCTGCTCCGGGTCCCCCTCTTCCTGGTCGGCTTCGTGGTGGTCCGGGGCATCCCGGTGTGGCTCCTCTACCGGCGGGCCCTCCCGAAGGGGCAGTGGCTGCCGTTCGCCCTCTTCTCCGCCACCACCCTGCCCCTGGTGGTGGTCATCGTCGAGCTGGCGCTCCCGGCCCACCTGATCGAGCCCGGCACCGCCGCCGCCCTCGAGCTGGCCGCCGTCCTGTCGGTGCTGCTGTTCCCGACCGCCGCCTTCCGGATCCTCGACCGCCAACCCGGAGGGGTCCCCGGCGGGCTCGGACCGGTCAACGGGGAGCCGTCGGTCGGGGCCTGACCGGGTCGGACGGCACGGGTCACGGTGGCCGCTTCCGACCGGCGGTACAGTGATCCGATGCCGACCGAGGACCACGAGGCGGAGCGCCTCCGACAGGAGAACGAGCGTCTGGAGGCCGAGGTCGAAGCCCTCCGCGAGGCGGAGGGGCGAAAGCCCCACCGGCTGCGCCGCGTGTCCGCCTGGGTGGTGCTGGTGCTGGCCTGCATCCTGGCCGTCGTGTCGGTGCTGGTGGTGTTCGTGCGGAACGAGGCGCTCAACACCGACACCTACGTGAACACGGTGGCGCCACTCGCCCACGACCCGGCGGTCCAGACCGCAGTGGCCAACTCCGTGTCCAACGCCCTGCTCGCCAAGGTCGACGTCAAGGGGGAGATCCAGGACGCCCTGCCGCCCAAGGCGTCCTTCCTGGCCACCCCGATCGCCAGCGGCGTCAGCACCGCCGTCCACACCGTCGCGCTGAAGGCGGTGCAGTCCGACCAGTTCGCCAAGGCGTGGACCGCCATCAACCGGAACGCCCACGAGCAGCTGGTCAACCTCCTGACCGGCCAGTCCACGGGTGCGTTGGCCAGCAAGAACGGCGAGGTGACCCTGGACCTCGGCAAGGTGGTCGCCCAGGTCAAGTCCCAGCTCGACGCCAAGGGGATCACCATCTTCAACAAGATCCCGACCGGCAACGGGCCGACCCTGACCATCTTCAAGTCCGCCCAGCTGGCCAAGGCCCAGGTGCTGATCCGCCGGCTGAACCAGCTGGCCCTGGTCCTCCCGATCGTGACCATCGCCCTCTTCGCCGCGGCGGTACTGCTGGCCCGCAACCGACGGCGGGGCTTCGCGCGGGCGATGGCCGGGCTGGCGGTGTCCATGGCGGTGATGCTCGTCGCCTTCGACATCGGGCGGAACCAGTACCTTGACCACCTGCCGGGCAGCTTTCCCCAGCCGGCGGCGGCCTCGGCCTACGACATCGTCACCGCAACCCCGCTGACCACCATCCGGACCATCCTGGTGCTGTCCCTCATCGCCGCGGTGATCGCCCTGGCCGTGGGCAATGCCTGGCTCCGGGCGCGGCTGTCGAACCTCCACGCCCCGTCCTGGCTGGTGGAGGGGCCTGTCGCCCGGTTCCTCGCCACCTACCGCAAGGCGCTCGAGTGGGTGGTGATCGGCCTCGGCGGACTGATCCTCTTCACCCGGGACAACCCCTCGCCCCGCACGGTGATCGTGGTCGTCCTGGTCACCCTGGCGGTGGTGGCACTGGTCGCCTGGGTGTCGCACTGGCCGGCGGCCCCGGCCCTGGCCGGCGCCGGGGGCGCCGTCGTTCCCCCGGGGGACTCGACCTCCGGGATGCAACCGACGGGCGCGGCGTCCACGGCTCCCGAGGCGTCCACGGCTCCCAAGGCGTCCACGGCTCCCGAGGCGTCCACGGCTCCCAAGGCGTCCACGGCTCCCAAGGCTGCTGCGTCGGGCGGCGGAGCGGAGGCGTCCGGGTCGAAGGCGACCGGGCCGGAAGCCACCACCGACACCGAAGGCGACACCGGCACCGACCCGGACGCCGGAAGCTGAGGCGCCCGGCCCGTCGGGCCTAGCGGGTCGAGCTGTCCACCGGATCGGCGGGCGATCCGGAGAGCTCGAGGTCACCGAACTCCGCGGTGATGAACTGCTCGGTCTCCTGCTGGGCGGCGACCTGTCGCTTCTCGGCCCCGGCGGCCAGCAGACGGCCGAGCACGGGGATCTCCCACAGCGACTCCGCCCGGAAGATGGCCATCACCACCGGTACCAGATGCTCGGCGGTGTCGAACACCACGTAGCGGGGCAGCCAGGCGGGCGCATACTTGGCGTTGAACAGCCACAGCGACTCGATCTGGGCGAAGCTCGACAGCCGCTTGAGGAACCAGCGCTCGGCCCGCTGGACCGCCCCGTCGCCCTTCTCGCCGGCCAGCGTCGACCGCATGGCGGCGAAGTTCAGGCTCAGCCCCTCGGAGCCGCCCTCGCGGAGGTGCTCGATCGTCGAGCACAGGGCGAAGTCGAGGAGGCCGTTCGGATGGTCGGCCGGGTCGCGACGCATGAGGTCCAGCGAGTAGCCCCGGATGCCCGGCGCCGGCACGAACTGGCACATGGCGGCGGCCCGGCCGTCGGGTCCGCGGACCACGGTCAGGAGGAGACCGGTGTCCCTGGGGTCGAAGACCCGACCCAGCATCATCGAGAACCCCCGCTCGTGTTCGCCCTGACGGCTCTTCGACATCAGGCCGATCAGCTCCTCCGACAGCGCCCCGTCGATGCGGGACGGATCGTGGAAGGTGACGGTGTACCCGCGCTTCTGCACGCGGTTGTTGGCCTGGCGGAGCCCCTTCTTCTCCCCGCCGGCCAGTGAGAAGTGCTGGACGTCCACGACCGCCTCGTCGCCGAGGTAGACGTTGTGCATCCCCGACTCCTGGTAGACGGGGAGCCAGGCTTCGCCGGCACCCATCACCGCGGGGATCCACCCGTGCCCGTCGGCGAACGCCCGGAAGGCGTCCCAGACCTGCTCGCGCTCGTTGAGCGGCCCGATGGGGTCGGGGGAGATGAGGCAGATGCCCCCGTAGACGGCGTAGGCCACCAGGCTGTCACGGTGGAAGAACCACTGCTTGTCGCTCCGGAGGGCGAAGTAGTCGAGGGTGGAGTCGCCGTGGCGGCGCACGATGTCCCGGGCCCGGAACTCGGCGGCCCGCCCGCTGGTGAGGCGCCGGTCGACCACCGGACGCGAGACCAGAAAGAGGGTGATCGCCACCAGGGCGATGCCGATGACCAGCAACGTGGGGGCGAGGAACCGGTCGAGGCGGTGCGGGAGCGCCGTCGACGTGACCCCCACCATCCGCTGGGCCGCCGCCCACCAGGCGGTCCACCACGAGATCGCGTAGTGGTTCCGATGGACCCCGACGTGGGCGAAGAGTTCGATGGACGCGGCCGCCAGTACCGTGATGGCCACCGCCCCGAGCACCAGGGCGACGACCGCGGAGCGCATCGAGGGCCAGTCGGCCGAGGCGGTGAACTCGCGCCGGTTGACCACCAGCAGGACGAGGATGGCCAGCGCCAGCAGTGACTCCTCCACGTCGCCCCCGGCCAGGAGGTGGAGCACCAGGGTGCCGCCCAGCAACACCACCGCCACCTGCCACGCCAGGTGCTGGCCGCGCAGGATGCCCCGGCCGAGGCCGATCAGGGCCAGCCCCGCCAGGCCGACCAGGGCGCCCGCCGCCACCGTGGCCCGTAGGGGCAGCACCTCCAACAGCAGGTGGAGCCGGGAGCGCAGCGGCGGGGTGATGGCATCGATGACGTCGAGGACGCCGGCCACCAGGATCGCCACCGCCGCCCAGCGCCGGACCCGTCGAGTCCGACGGTGGGCCTGTCGAAGGTCGGGCGCCGGTGGCCACGAATCGCCGCGCGGGTAGGAGGCGACCAGTGTGGGATGGAGGGCGTGCACGGTGCGCCGGAGGACGACCATCCGCTCGATGAGGCTGGGGGAGCGGAGGTCGGTCTGGGCCAGCAGCAGCCGGACGTGGAGCTCGGCACCGGTCTCGACCTCGATCCAGCTCACCCGCTGGCGGTGGACGAACACCGGTGGCAGGCCGAGCCGGCCCCGCTGCTCCTCGACCACCTCGGCGGTGGCCCCGACGTTGGCGTAGAAGCCGACCCCGAGGTTGGTCAGCTCCGAGTGGAAGGTGGCCCCGGTGATCAGGCCGGCGTACCCCTCCTCGACCAGCCGGCGGGCGGCGTCCCGGGCCCGGTCGTTGGCCGCCCCCTCGCTCGGGGTCGACTCGAGGGTGCCCCCGCCGAGGATCGACCAGGCCCGCCGGCTGAGGAGCCCGAGCACCACGGCCAGCACCGCCAGCGCCAGCAGGGCGACCACCGAGGCCACCAACAGCTGGTCGCCCCAGTCCGCCTGGTGGGCGTGGCGGATGGCCCGGGCCGGGAGGCCGTTGCCGAGATGCTGGAGGACCCACGGGGTCACGGCCAGCCGGAGCAGCCCGGCCACCGCGAACGGCACCAGGAGCCACCAGGCGTACTGCCCGAAGCGCCGGTAGAGGACGCGGGAGGTCACGAACCGGCTGAGGGCCGAGGGGTCGCTCAGGCGGTCGAGGCCGTCGAGCCAGGGGGCCGAGTCCTGGGACTGCTCGGCCAGGATCCGCCACCGCTCGCCGATGACCGCCCCGGGCTTGGCGTCGGCCGCCGGTTGCGGCCCGGTGTGGGGGGTGTCGGTCCCCGGCGCGTAGGCGTGCTCGCCCGGTTCGACGCGGACCCGCCGGAGCCCGGAGGTGGTCGAGAGGTGGAGGTCGACCACGGGGAGCGGTTCGACCCCGATGGCCTGGAGCGCCGCCGCCGACTCCGCATCGTCGGCGTACCCCGGCTCATGGGTGCCCGTCTGGCGCACCACCCGCCGGCCGGGGGTGTGGAGGAACCGCTCGACGGCGCCGCGGAGGGCCGGGTGGGCGGCCATGCTGCGCTCCGCCTCCTCGCGGGGCCGGGTGCAGCCGGTCAGGTCGAAGAGGTTGCCGGCGATGATGAGGATGCCGGGCCCCTCCCAGGCGTTCAGCGCCCGGGCCAGCTCGGTGGAGAGGGCGGTCGACGACGGGGTGGGCGCCGAGGTGAGCAGCAGGTCGCTGACCACCATCACCCGCTGCCCGATCGGCACGTCGACGACGGTGGGCCGGCGTTCGGGGCCGTCGACGGCGCCCGGGGACGTCTCCGTCTGGGGAGGTGGAATGGTCACGCGCCCCCAATCGTAGAGGGTGGCCGGCAGTAGGCTCGTCCGGGTCCGGTCGCACGTGGCCGGAGCGACCGAGGGGAGACCATGTCCGACGAAGCCACCACCGGGACCGCCGCCCGGCGGGCGCGTCCGTGGTGACCGCCCGACCGTCCCCCTCCAACTGGGCGTGGCACCGGGGGCCGGTCGAGCCCGGCGAGGCGGTGGTCTTCGACGTCGACGGCGTCCTGTCCGACGCGGTGGGCCGCCAGCACTTTCTGGAGCACGGTCGACGCGACTGGGACCGGTTCTTCGCCGCCTGCGGGGACGACCCCGTCATCGAGGAGCTGGCCCGGTTGATGGAGCTGCTCGACCCGGGCCTGCAGGTGGTGCTGCTCACCGGTCGTCCCTTCGGGGTCCAGCCCCAGACCCTGGCCTGGCTCGAGCGGTACGGGCTGCGCTGGGACCTGTTGGTCATGCGCTCACGGGGGGACTACGCCCAGGTGACCTGGTTCAAGCGGGAGGAGGTCGAGCGGCTCCGCTCCTACGGGTTCGATCTGCGCCTGGCCTTCGAGGACGACCCGAACAACACCGCCATGTTCCACGCCGAAGGCATCCCCTGCGTCTACATCCACTCCGGCTACTACGAGTGAGGACGGGCTACCGTCCCGGCGTCGCACCGTCGAAGGCGGCCACGTACGGTCCGTGGGGCCCGACCGCCACGCGGGCGACGGCCAGCGGGCGGTAGACGTAGTCGCCGAAGATGGCGTTCGGCGAGTAGAGCAGCCAGGTGTTGCCTCCCTGCTGGAAGAGCGACTCCTCGCCGGGCCCCTGACCCTGGCCGTTGGAGCCCACGAACGCCGCCGGCAGCGTGTCCTGGCACGGGCCCTGGATGCCCGCGCACCGCATCATGCCGACGCCGTTGCTGTTGCCCTCGGAGGTGTTCCCCGAAAAGAAGAGGTAGTAGGTGCCGCCCAGGTCGACCATGTCCGGCGACTCGGCCAGGGCGTCCTCCCACGCCTGGGTGGACTCGGCGATCTGGTGGGCGGAGCCGAGCAGGGTGACACCGTCGGGGGCCAGCTGCTGCTCCCAGATGGTGGTGGGGATCACCTGCGTCTTGTCGGCGTTGGTGTCCGACTTCCAGATCAGGTAGCGGGTGCCGTCCGGAGCCGTCACCGTCCGGGGGTCGATGCTTCCCCAGGTCTGGCAGATGACCGGTCCGGGGCTCGGGTGGAACGGACCCTCGGGGCTCGAGGCGGTGGCGCTGCCGATGCACTGGTCGGGCACGCCCATCGGGTTCTTCACCGCCGGGTACTGGGTGGTGAACCACATGGCGTAGCCGGAGGCGGCCTTGCGGACGTCGACCGTCCAGATCCACCCCCACGAGCCCGGTGGGGGGGTGGGCATGGCGTCGGTGGAGGCCGGCAGGTGGGTGAGGGTGGTGAACCGGCGCACCGGCACGTACGGAGGCACGCCGGGGGCGTGGCCCCCGGTGTAGAGGTAGTCCGCCGATCCGCCGACCATGACGAAGGGGTTGGGGAAGTTGTGGTGCACGATCAGGCCGGCCGGCGTCCGCGGGGAGGCGGCCGCCGGCGGCGGCGCCGGCGCCGTGCTGCCGCCGGCGGCCGTCACACTCACCACGGCGGCGACCGCCACGGCCACCGCCACGACGGTGCCCACGATCCACAGGGTGCGTGACCGCCCGGACCGCCGACGTTGCCGGCGGAGCTCCACCCTCGTCGGTCCGGCGCCGGCGACGGCCCCGCCCGGGGCGGTCTGCTCGGGTGGCGTGTCCAACCGGGTCAACGGGTACGCACCTCTCTTCGTCGGTCGGGCACCCCCGGCGGGGGCGGTCTCCAGCGGGACCCCGGTGGCACCGCGGGGCTCCCGCGGTGCACGCCGACCGTCCACCACGTGGCGTCCGGTACGCGGTCGAAGGTGGCAGATTAGCCCGCCACGGTCGGGAACCCGTGGCGCGCCGCCCTCGACCTCCAGGCGGCCACGGCCCACCCGGCGGCCAGGGCCAGGGCGGCCAGGAGCAGGACCGGGAGGTCCCCGAACCGGACGTAGACCGTCCGACCGGTGCGGCGGTCCAGGGTGGCGAGGACCACCTGGCGGGCACCGAGGGTCGAGCGGGCCAGCAGCACCCCGCGGTTGGTGACCGCCGCGCTGAACCCGGTGGGCGCGGCCTGGAGGAGGTCGCGGCCCAGCTGTACGGCCTGGACCTCCGAGGCGGCGATCTCCTGGGTCGGCACCTGGGCGGTGGCGTACGACGAGGTGTTGGTCGGGACGATCAGCAGCTCGGCGCCGTCCCGCACCGACGGACGTCCGCGGTCGGCGTAGAAGACCTCGTAGGAGATCATCGCCCCGAGCGGCCCGGCCGGCGTGGTCATGAGCCCCGAGCCCGTCCCCGGCACGGCGTCGAGGGGCACCGCCGAGAGGTTGCCGAGGTGGGAGAAGAAGCCGCGATCGGGGACGTACTCGCCGAACGGCACCCGGTGGACCTTCTCGTACCGGGCCACCAGGGTCCCGTCGGGACCCCACGCCACCGCCTCGTTCCGGAAGGCGGTCGAGGACACCGTCTCGGTGATCCCCACGACCAGCGTGGTGTGGAGCCGGGCCGCCAGCGCCGACAGGGCCGCCTCCTCCGGCGAGTCGTCGAGCGGGGAGTCCAGCGACACCACGTCCTCGGGCCACAGCACCAGCTCGGGTCCGTGTCCGCGGTGGGACTCCGGGATGCGGGCGGTGGCGGCCAGCTGGGCGGCGAGGACGGTGGCCGGGTCGACCTGCGACTTGCGGAAGCCACGGACCCCGCCGCCCTGGACGGCGGCGGTGGTGACGGTTCCGACCGAGGGTCCGCCGTCGGGGGCCGCGGCACCGGCCACCGTCGGGGCGACCACCGCCACCAGGGCCACCGCCGCGGCCACCCACGGGCCCCACGGCACCACGCCGCGGCGGCCGGCCACCGCCACCGCCAGGGCCCCGACCGCCACCCCGCCGGCGTAGACCACCAGGGTCAGCCCCAACGGGCCGCCGAGTCGGGCCACCCCGAGGACCGGGCCACCGGCCTGCCCCAGGAACACGCCCCCGATCGGCAGGCCCCCGAACGGCCAGGTCATCCGGACCGCCTCGGCCAGCGTCATGGCGGCGGGGAAGGCCAGGGCCCGGGCCGCCAGCGGACGCGCCGGGACGGCCAGGCAGGCCAACGCCGGAAAGAGGGCCTCGACGGCGATGAGGACGGCGGCGCCCGGCACGGTGAAGGAGCGGGCCCAGGCCAGGCCGGGTACGTAGAGGCCCAGGCCGACCAGCCATCCCGCCCACAGGCGGGCCCGGGGGGCGAGTCCCCCGAGCCGCCACCACAGGAGACCGGCGGAGGGGAAGGCCAGGATCCAGAAGCCCCAGGGAGGGAGGGACAGCGCCAGTCCGACACCGGCCAGCAGGGCGGGCCCGGCCACGCGCCCCCGCCGCGACCGACGGCCGGAACCGGCCCCCGGGGGCCGTAGCGGTGCCCCCGGCGCGGCCGCGGACTCGTCCTCGGGCACCGTCGCCGGCGGTGCGGTGCTCACCCGATCGGCTGGCCCGGTCCGGCCACCAGTGAGCGGAGCACGGTGCGGGCGGCCGCCCGGCCGCTCCCGATGCACGCCGGGATGCCGACGCCCCGGTAGGCGGCGCCGGCCACGGCCATGCCGGGCAGCTCGGCCACCGCCTTCTCGACGGTCCCCACGCGGATGAGGTGGCCCACGCGGTACTGGGGGAAGGCCGCCGTCCACCGGGTCACCCGGCTCTCGAGCGGTGCTCCCCGGAGACCGAGCACCGGTGCCAGTTCGGCGAAGGCCGACGCCGCCAGCTCCTCGTCGCCGAGCTGGTCGGCGCGCTCGTCGTGGAACCGGCCGACCGACACCCGCAGCAGCTCGTCGTCGGGGCGGGCCAGGTGGGGCCACTTCCGCGAGAGGTAGGTGCACCCCGTCATGAGTGCCGGGTGGCCGTCGATCGTGGTGGTGCGCGGGACGAGGAAGCCGGTACCGACCAGGGGCCGGCCCACGGCGTCGTCCTTCACGGCCATGGTGACGACGGCCACCGAGGCGTACTCGAAGGTGCTGAGCATGCCGGCGGCGGCCGGGGCGTGGACGGCCAGCAGGACGGCGGCCTGGGGTGCGGGTACGGCCAGCACCACGCCGTCCACGTCGAGCTCGCCACCCGACGCGGGTCCCCCCGGCCCCCCCACCGCCAGTCGCCAGCGGAGCCCGATCCCCGGGACGTCGACCCGGGTGATCGCCTCCACCCGGGCGCCGGTGCGGAGGGTGGCGCCCCGCACCCAGAGCTCGTCCCGCAGATGCCGCGTCAGCGCCGCCGTGGAGCCGCCCAGCGAGTAGAAGACCGGTGACGACGGGTTCGATCCGACGGTCGGTGACGCCGCCGCCCGCGCCGCCTGGGTCCGGCCGAGGCGGCGCATGAAGCTCCCGGCCTGGTGGGAGGTGGCGATCAGCACCGGAAAGGTGGCGGCGGCGCTGAGGTCGTCGACGTCGCCGGCGTGGATGCCGCCGATCAGCGGGTCGGCGAGCCGCTCCACCACCGCCCGACCGAGCCGCTCCCCGACGATGGCGCCCACCGACCGGTCCCCGAAGGCGGAGGGGGTGCCCAGGTGGGGCTTGACCAGGTCGCTCCAGATCCGGGCCAGCTCCGACGGGCTGAACAGCCCCGACCGGGCCAGGGGCAGCCACCGGGTGGGGATCCCCAGGGCGAGCCCGTCGGGCATCGGCCGCAGCCGCCCCCGGGCCAGGATCGACGCCCCCGACGCCCCGACGGGCACCAGCTCGCCGCTGATCCCGAGCTCGTCGCAGAGGTCGACCGCCTCGGGCCGGCGGGCCAGGAAGGCGTCGGCGGCCAGGTCGAGGGTCCTCCCGGCGAACTCGGCCGACCGCACCTTGCCGCCGAGGCGGTCCCCCTCCTCCAGGAGGTGGACCTCGGGCCGCTCCCCCCCGCCGGCCACCAGCTCCCAGGCGGCGGCCAGGCCGGCGATCCCGCCGCCCACCACCGCCACCACCGGACGCCGGGGGGTGCTCACGTCGCCACCGCGGCGGCGACCACCCCGGCCAGCACGCCGAGGAAGGCGGGGTCGTCGTTGAGCGACGGGGTCCGGGCGAAGGCCACGCCCTCGTCCCGGGCCACCCCCGCCGCCTCGAGGTCGAGGTCGTAGAGGACCTCCAGGTGGTCCGAGACGAAGCCGACCGGGCAGACCGCCA
>Ga0181519_10001563_pt1 | contig 20136 bp, 16 predicted proteins | sample PEATcosm2014_Bin_26_FD_121102 | JGI IMG/M metagenome (GOLD analysis project Ga0181519, IMG submission 121102) | Peatland microbial communities from MTU Mesocosm Facility, Houghton, MI, USA - PEATcosm2014_Bin02_10_metaG | ecosystem: Environmental > Terrestrial > Soil > Wetlands > Peat | place...
GCGGGCGTGCAGCTGCGGCTGGTGGCGGCCGAAGACACCGCGTTCTTGCTGCTGAGCGGCGCGCCCATCGCGGAGCCGATCGCCGGCTACGGACCGTTCGTGATGAACACGCCCCGGGAGATCGAGACGGCCGTGGCCGATTTCCAGGCCGGACGCTTTGGCCGGATGACGCGGAACGAGCAGCCAGTAGGAGTACAATAAACCGCGCTCCGCAACGTACGGGCGCGATGAGGCTGGTCACCATGATGCCGATCAGGCTGAGCCGAGGATTGGGCGTGCTGGCGGCATGCACCTGGTCGCTGCTGTCCGCTGCGGCCGCGCCGCCGCCGGGCGGAGCGAGTGTGCCGGCCGCCGCGAGTGTGCCGGCCGTCGCGAGCGTGCCGGCCGTCGCGAGCGTGCCGGCCGTCGCGAGCGTGCCGGGAGAGGCGGCTGCCCAACCGGACGACCTGGATGAGATCGTCGTGCAGACGCGCGAAGCGCGCTTCGTCGCGCCGACGCGGCGCGACCAGATCGGACGCATCTGGGCGCCGGTTTGGATCAACGGCCGCGGACCGTTTCGCCTGGTGCTCGACACGGGCGCGAGCCGATCCGGTGTCACCGCCCAGGTGGCCGTGGCGCTCGGTCTGCCCCTCGATCAATCGCCACCCGTGACGCTACGGGGGGTCACGGGCACGGCCACCGTGCCCACGATCCGCGTCAACAATGTGTCCGTGGGGGATCTGCTGCTCGATGCCACCGTGCTGCCGATCGTGCCCGACGCGATGGGCGGCGCCGAGGGCATACTCGGCAGCACGGGCTTGTCGGACAAGCGCATTTTCATCGATTTCCGCCACGACCAGATCGTCATCATGTACTCGCGCGGCCAGCACTCCGGGCAGGATTTCCACAACATCCCGTTTCGCGCGATACGCGACAACCTGATCGTCATCGACGCGTACGTGGGCGATGTGCGCACCAAGGCGATCATCGACACCGGCGGCCAGATCAGCGTCGCGAATCTGGCGCTGCGCGATGCACTGGCGCGTCACAATGCGGCCCGCCGGGGCAAGGCGGATCAAATCATCGGCGCGACCATGGACGTCCAGGACGGTGAAATCCTACCCACGCCGGCGATTGCGTTCGGCTCGCTGCAGATTCGCGATGCGGGCGTGACTTATGCGGACGCGTACATTTTCCGACATTGGAAGCTGACCGACGAGCCCGCGATTCTGATCGGCATGGATGCCCTGGGTCTGCTCGACGCGCTCATCATCGATTACCGCCGGCACGAAGTGCTGATGCGCCCCGTGCGCGGAGGCTGATCCGGCAGGCGGTGCGCTTGACCGGGCCGCGGCCGGACGATAAGTTGCGGGCAGGGGTGTCGTCCATGAACAGGCCGCTGATCGGATTGGTGATATTGGTGATCGCAGGGGCGATCGGCGGCGGTTGGTACTACTGGCGATCCAGCCGAGCACAGCCGGCGCCGGTGACTATGGCGGTGGAGGCACCGCCGCCGCCCGCGGCGCCGCAGGAAGCGGCACCGGTGCATCCGGTGCCGGAAGCCGGTCCTGATTTCGGCAATGCACCGTTGCCGGCCTTGAACGACAGCGACCCGGCCATCCGCAATGCCCTCGATCAGGTGTTCGGCGCGGCCACGGTGATGCAATATCTGGCGCCTGAGAATATCATCCGCCGCATCGTGGTCACCGTGGACAACCTCGCGCGCCAAAAAGCCCCCCTGCAACAGCGCCCCGTGGGCACTGCGCCGGGCGCATTCATCGCCGCCGGAGACGAGCTGCACGCCAGCATCGATCCGAAGAATTACGCGCGCTATCAGCCGATGGTGTCGGTGATCAGGAATCTCGACCTGCAGCGCCTGACCGCGCTGTACGTGCATTTCTATCCCTTGTTCCAACGCAGCTACGAGGATCTCGGTTACCCCAACGCCTACTTCAACGACCGGCTGGTCGAGGTCATCGACATACTGCTGGCGACGCCGACGCCGGCCGCGCCGCCGGAACTGGTGCGGCCCAATGTCATGTACCTGTACGCCGACCCTGCGATCGAGGCGCGACCCGCTGGGCAGAAGTTGCTGATGCGCATGGGTGCGGACAACGCCAAGGCGGTCAAGGCCAAGCTCATGGAGCTGCGCGCCGCGGTGACGGCGGCGCCGATCAAGCACAAGTGACCCGAATGCAATTGAATCCCACGACTTCTCAAATACAAAGGGGCAAGACATGTCCACCGTGGCGGAAGATCTTCAAAAGAGCCTGAAGAGCACCCAGAGCGATTTTTTGGTCATCGGCGCTGCGTCGCTGGGCACGATTTTCGAATGGTACGATTTCTACCTATACGGGCTGCTCGCGACCGTGATCAGCGCCCAATTCTTCTCCGCGGTCAACGAAGTCACCGGGTTCATCTTCGCGCTGGCTGCATTTGCCGCCGGCTTCGCGGTGCGCCCGTTCGGAGCGCTGGTGTTCGGACGGCTCGGCGACCTGGTGGGGCGCAAACACACCTTTCTGGTCACCATGAGCATCATGGGCGCGGCCACGTTCGCGGTGGGATTGCTGCCGAATTACGATTCCATCGGCGTGGCGGCGCCGGTCCTATTGATCGCGCTGCGCCTGCTGCAGGGACTTGCGCTCGGCGGCGAATACGGCGGCGCCGCAACCTATGTCGCGGAGAGTGCGCCGCCGGAAAAGCGCGGACTGTATACGAGCTGGATCCAGACCACGGCCACCCTCGGGCTGTTCTTGGCGCTGCTGGTGGTGATTGGTGCACGCGGCTTTTTCGGCGAGGAATCCTTCAAGGTCTGGGGTTGGCGGCTGCCGTTCCTGGTGTCGATCCTGCTGTTGGCCATTTCCCTGTGGATCCGCATGCAGCTCGCCGAAAGCCCGGTTTTCCTGAAGATGAAGGCGCAGGGTGCCGGCTCGAAGGCGCCGCTCAAGGAGGCGTTCGGCCGCTGGGTCAATCTGAAGGTGGTGATCATCGCGCTGCTCGGCGCCGTCATGGGCCAGGCGGTGGTGTGGTACACGGGCCAGTTCTATGCGCTGTTTTTCCTGGAAAGAATGCTGCGGGTGGACGGAGCCACCACCAATGTGCTGATCGTCATCGCCCTTGCGTTGGCGACGCCGTTCTTCCTGTTCTTCGGCTGGCTGTCCGACAAGATCGGCCGCAAGCCCATCATCCTGGCGGGCTGCCTGCTCGCGGTGCTCACCTATTTTCCGCTGTTCGAGTCGCTGACGCGCTATGCCAATCCGGCGTTGTATGCCGCTCAGACGTCGGCACCGGTGTCGGTGATCGCCGATCCCAACGAGTGCTCGTTCCAGTTCGACCCCATCGGCAAGAACCGATTCGACTCGACGTCTTGTGACATCGCCAAGAGCTTCCTCGCCAAGGCCGGCGTGACGTACCGGCGCGTCGACGCCGGGCCGGGCACGGTGGCGCAGATCCGCCTCGGTTCGAACACGCTGACTGCGCCCGACCCGAAGATCTTGGCCGGCAAGCCGCTCAAGGCGGCAATCGCCGATTTTCAAAGCGGCGCCAAGTCGGCGCTGAAGGGTCTGGGCTATCCGGACAAGGCCAATCCGGCCACCATCAACAAGCCGATGGTGATTCTGATCCTGTTCATCCTGGTGCTGTACGTGACCATGGTGTACGGCCCGATCGCGGCCTTGTTGGTGGAGTTGTTCCCGACGAGAATCCGCTACACCGCGATGTCGCTGCCCTATCACATCGGCAATGGATGGTTCGGCGGCTTCCTGCCGACCACGGCTTTCGCGATGGTGGCCGCGACCGGAGACATCTATTACGGGCTCTGGTATCCGGTGGTGGTTGCAGCCGCGACGTTGGTGATCGGCGTGTTTTTCCTCCCGGAAACCTACAAGCGCAGTCTCGACACCGCGTGACGTCCCGGCGGGGCGCCGTTGCCGGCGCTCCGGCCGGGGCCGGGCGTTACAATCCCTTAACGTTCTGGCCGAAATTCAAAGTGTGACGTTATGTGAGGTATGGACGCGGGCCTGCCCGGTACCCTGTCACATACCATGAACGGGAATCCCCATGCTTGAGTCATCGAATCGATCGCATCGGATATCGGCGTTGGGCGCCGCGGCCGTGGCCGCCGCGCTCGGCCTGCAGGGCTGCATCGTGCAGCCGGCGCCGGTGTACGCGCCGCCGCCGCCCGTTTATTCACCGCCCCCGCGGGTGTATGCCCCGCCGCCTCCGCCGCCGGCCTATGCCGAACCGGTGGCGGAAGTGCGCATAGCCGAAGCGCCGCCGCCGCTGCCGGACTATGAACAGCCGCCGATTCCCGAGCCGGGCTATCTATGGACGCCCGGCTACTGGGCCTGGGGCCCCGAGGGATATTACTGGGTGCCCGGGACCTGGGTTTCGCCGCCACGGGTGGGCTTGTTGTGGACACCGGGCTACTGGGGCTGGGGCGGCGGCGTCTACCTGTTCCATGCCGGATATTGGGGCCCGCATGTGGGCTTCTACGGCGGCGTCAACTACGGCTATGGCTACGGCGGCGTCGGCTTTGCCGGCGGCCGATGGGTCAACAATTCTTTTGCCTACAACACCGCCGTCACCAACGTCAACGTGACTATCGTGCACAACACCTACAACGAGACCGTCATCAACAACGTCAGCAGCCGGGTGAGCTACAACGGCGGCACCGGCGGAGTGGCGGCAGCGCCGTCGCCGCAGGAACAGATGGCGGCGCGGGAACCGCATGTTGCGCCGACCGCGCCGCAATTGCAGCACGTCCAGGACGCCGGCAGGAACCGCGCGCTGCTGGCCAAGGTCAATCAGGGCCGTCCGGCCATCGCGGCCACGCCGCGGCCGAGCGCCTTCAGTGCGCCATCGGTGATGCCGGCGCGCGCGTCGGCTGCAGCACGCGGAGCGCCATCGGCGGGCGGAGCGCCACCGGCGGGCGGAGCGCCACCGGCAGGCGGAGCGCCACCGGCAGGCGGAGCGCCACCGGCAGGCGGAGCGCCACCGGCAGGCGGAGCCAATCCGAACGGCGGCGTCAATTTCAATGCCGGCGCGGCGCATCCCGGTACTTCGAACCCGCAGGCGGCCTACGCCAAGCCGCGCGCCATCCCTCCGGGCCAGCAGCAGAAAAAAGTTCAGGCCAAGAAACCTGCGGCGAAGCAGCCACAGGAGAAGGATCGAAAGCGCGACGCCCAGTGAGGACGGCCGGGGTGCGGCCGCGTCACGCGGGTTATTGCGCCCCGTCGGCCTTCACGACGGGCAATTCGACATAGCCGGCCTGCGGGCCGGCGTCGAAGATCCTGACCGTGGCTGCCTGGTAATCGGCGGGTTTGGCGAAAAAGATATTTCCGACGAAGGTCTGCGGGTTCCGATCGTACAGCGGAAACCAGCTGGATTGCACCTGGACCATCAGGCGATGACCGGGCAGGAAGACATGATTCGCGGTGGGCAGTGCGAAGCGGAACAGCAGTTTGCGTCCCGCCGGCAGCGGCTGTGGGTCATCGAATCCCAGGCGGTAGCGGCCGCGGAAAATGTCGGCCGATATCATCAATTGATACCCGCCGAGCCGCGGCTGACGCCCGACCTCCTCCGGGTAGACGTCGATGAGCTTGACCACGAAGTCGCCGTCCGTGCCGCTGGTCGAGGCGAATACGTTGGCGATGGGCTCACCGCTGATTTTCAGCGGCGAGGTCAAGGGTGCGCTCTCGAAGCTCAGCACGTCGGTGCGGGCGGCGGCGTCGCGCTGATCGCTGACCAGCCAGCTTTGCCAGTCCTTCTCGCCGTCGCCCTCGATGTGGATGGGGCGCGGCAGGTAAGGCACCGGCTTGGCGGGGTCGGAGACATAGGCGGCATAGTCCGGCGAGGCCGGCGGCGGCGCCTGGAAGGCCAGCTTGCCCCCCGGCTGAAGATAGAGCTTCGACGGCACGGTGGTGCAGCCCGACGCGCAGCCGAGCGGCCAGCCGGGAAGCGCCAGCCAGCGGTTGGTTCCCGTCTCGAAGGCGTTCACCGCCGCCAACGCGAGCGGCGGCGGGTCGTCCTTCAGAAAATGATCCAGGAACGGGCGCAGCAGGTGCATCCGGAAATAGAGCGCGGTGTCGCTGCCGAATTCGATGTCGCCGATGGCGCTGCCGTCGAGCCGCTGTTGGTGGTGGAACCACGGCCCGATCACCAGAAACACCTTCGATTCCCGATCCTGCGGCTTGATGGCCTTGTATACGGCGATGTTGCCGTAGATATCCTCCTGGTCCCACAAACTGTGCACCAGCATCACCGGCACGCCGATGGGTTCGGCGGCGAGGATCCTGTCCAGGGCCTGCGCCTGCCAGAACGCATCGTAAGCCGGATGAGTCATCATCTTGACCGCGAAACCGATCTGCCCGAGGCCGTGCAGCCGCGCCATGTCGCCGGCGGAACCCGCGGCGAGCCAGGTGTCGTAGTCATCGTAATGGTCGGACCACCAGCCGACTTCGCCGCCGCGCGTGGCCTCCTGATCGTGGGCGTAGATCAGATTGTCCTGGCGAAACGCGCCGTTGTGGAACCAGTCATCGCCGCGCCAGCCATCGACCATGGCGTTGATGGGCACCGCGGCGCGCAGCGCCGGATGCGGATGGACCAGCGCCATCAGCGAGGTGAAGCCGTCATAGGAGATGCCGAGAATCCCCACCTTGCCATTCGATTCGGGAATGTTTTTCACCAACCAGTCGATGGTGTCGTAGGCGTCCGTCGAGTGGTCCACGGCGGTCGGGTTCAGCGGCCCGTGCAACGGACGGGTCATGACATAGTCGCCCTCGGAGTCGTGTTTGCCGCGCACGTCCTGCAAGACGCGGATGTAACCGCCATTCAGCACCGCATCGTCGGCGACATCCGTGCTGTCGAGCACCGCGGCCAGGTGCGCGCTGGTGTTCTTCGAGGTGCGGTCGGCGGCGCCGTAGGGGGTGCGCGTCAGCAGGATCGGCGCATGCAGGGCGCCGCGCGGGATCAGGATCACCGTCTTCAGCCGCGTGCCGTCGCGCATCGGGATCATGACCTCGCGCTTCACGTAATCGAAGGTTTCCGACTTCGGCTGGAAGTAGAGCGGTGTCTCATTGGCGAGCGTCTCGGCCGCGACCGCGCCGCCGCTGGGGTAGGCGGCCGCGATGACGCTGCCGATCACAAGGTTCGCGATTGCCGCACCGGCGGGGCGCCTCGTGCCCGCGGATCGCAACAGCAGCACCAGGCCGGCGGCCACGATGCACAGCGCGCCGGCGATCACGAAGGCAGGCAGGTAGGTCGACAATTCGGTCCGCATCAGGCCGGCGCCGAAGGCCGCGCAGGCCGCGCCCAGCTGATGCCCCGCGAATATCCAGCCAAACACCAGACTGGCCTTCTCGCGCCCGAAGGTCTTCACCGTCAGCGCCACCGTGGGCGGCACCGTCGCGATCCAATCCAGGCCGTAGAACAGCGCAAACGGCGACAGCCCCTGGAAGGTGAACACGGCGAACGGCAGATAGAGCAGGGCGAGTCCGCGCAATCCGTAGTACCAGAACAGCAGGCGCGCCGCGTCGTAGCGGTCGGACAGCCAGCCCGATCCGACGGTGCCCAGGAAATCACAGACGCCCATGGTCGCCAGAATACCGGCGGCGGCGATTTCCGGCATGCCGTTGTCCGAACAAAACGGAATGAAGTGATTCTGGATGAGGCCGTTGGTGCTCGCCCCGCAAATGAAAAACGTGGCGAACAGGACCCAGAACGTGCGCTCGTGGGCGGCCGCGGCCAGGGCGGCGAGCGCAGCCCCGGCGATCGAGGTCCCGCCGGCCGCGGACGCAGCGGCGGCGGCCGGCGCCGCTGCGGGAGCCGCGGCTCGGGCGTCGGTGGGCGCCGCACCGGCCTCGCCATAGGGCTTGAGACCGAGGTCGGCCGGCCGGTCGACCATCACCAGCCACACCGCTGTGGCGGCGACGCCGAGCAGGCCGCAGATGATCACCAAGGCGCTGCGCCATCCGGCATGCATCGCCACCGCCGCGAGCAGCGGCAGGAACACCAACTGCCCGGTGGCGGAGCTCGCCGTCAGCAGGCCGACCACCAAGCCGCGCCGCGCGCTGAACCAGCGCGTGGACACGGTCGCTGCGAGCACCAGGGCGGTCAGGCCGGTGCCCAGGCCCACGATCACCCCCCACAACAGCACCAGCTGCCACAGGGCCGTCATGGCGAGCGAGGCGGTCAGTCCGGCGGCGATCAGTGTCAATGCGCTCAGCGCAACGTTGCGCACGCCATAGCGGTTGATGAAGGCCGCCGCGAATGGGCCCATCAGGCCAAACAGCAGCAGCCGCGTCGCCAGCGCCGAGGAGATGGCGGCGGTCGACCAGCCGAATTCGCGCTCGAGGGGCAGCAGCAGCACGCCGGGTGCACCGACGGCGCCGGCCGTGACCAGCATGGTGAGAAACGTCGCCGCCACCACCACCCAGCCATAATGTATGCCGCGGGCCGCCAAAACTGCCGCCAGACGTTTACTGATCAAGAATCGACCTTTAGGCCCGACGCCGGGCACTTTCGACATATTCGCGCCGCCGCCGTGCGCCACCGCTCGAATCGGCCATCCCGCTGCTTGCGGCGAACCGCACCCGGAGGCATGATCGGCGCAACAGAACGCATTTAAGGTCGACATCCGAACGCAAGTCAATGGCTGGGGGTCGATGCGCGCAGCGGCGTGGATCCATCAAGGGGGTAATCAATGAACAGTCTGTCCTTCGAGGTCTCCGATGGCGTTGCGACGCTGTCCATCACGCGCGCCGCCGTCAGCAATGCCATCGACATCACGGTCATTCGCGCCATGCACGTGGCGCTCGATCAAATCCAAAAGGGCGACAGCGGCGCACGCGCCGTGGTGTTGACCGGCAGCGGCGATGTCTTTTGCAGCGGGCTGGATCTGCATTCGATCGACCTGACCACCCAGCAGGCGCGCCAGCGCGCGCACTTCGAGATGCGCCGCTTCATGGACCCGCTGATCCTGCGCCTGGGCGCATTCCGATTTCCGATCGTGGCGGCGGTCAACGGCGCGGCCGTCGGCGCCGGGATGAGTCTGGCACTGGCAAGCGACATCATCGTCGCCGGTGAAGGCGCCTATTTCTGCCCCTCTTTCGCGCGGCTCGGTCTGGTGCCGGACGCCGGAATCACCTTTCATCTTGCGCGCTGCATCGGCGCGAGCCGCTCGCTGTCATCCTTGATGCTGGCGGAGAAGATCGATTCGAAGATGGCGCGCGAATGGGGCCTCGCGTATGCCGTTGTACCGGATGCGCAGGTGGTCACGCATGCGCAGTCGGTGGCACGCAAGCTCGCAAGCGGGCCGACCGCGGTGCTCGGCCAGATCCGCGCCCTGCATGCCTCAACCTTCGACCATTCGCTCGAGCAGCAGCTGCGGGCGGAGCGCAGCGCCCAGGAGATGTCCCTCGAGACGCATGATTGCGTGGAGGGCGTGCGCGCCTTTTTCGAGAAGCGCGAACCGAATTTCTCGGAGCACTAGGAAACGCTCGGAAAAACGCTCAGGCGGTCTGCGACCGGGACGCAGGTCCATCCGGGAGGGTGCCGGCCCAGCCCCGCAGTGCGCCGATATCCCCGGGCGTGGTTCGGCAGCAGCCTCCGATGAGCCGCGCGCCGGCTGCGTACCAGCCGGGGGCGAGTGCTGCCAGCGGCGCGCCGCAGCCGCCCAGCCAGCGCTTGTTGACGGCGTCATAGTCGCCCCCGCCATTCGGGTATGCCACCAGCGGCCGGCTGGTGCGGGCGCGCATGCGCCGCAGCAGCGATGCGATGTGGGCGGGTGCGGTGCAGTTGACGCCGATGGCCGCGATCTGCGGAAATTCGCGCAACCGCGCGGCGCATTCGCCGACCGGGTCGCCCTCGCTGGTGTGCGCATCGTCGCGGCAGGAAAAGCTCATCCAGGCGCTGACGTCGGGAAACTCCCCGAGCAAGCGCGCAAGGATCAGCGCTTCGCGCAGGCCGGGAATGGTTTCGCAGGCCAGAAGGTCGGCACCGGACCGTGCCAGCACTTCGAGCCGCGGACGGTGAAATCCGATCAGGGCCGCATCGCTTGCCGCATAGCCGCCGCGGTATTCCGAGCCGTCCGCCAGCATCGCACCGTAGGGGCCGATCGACGCCGCCACCAGCGGCCGCCGCCGGCCGACCCGATTGGAAGGATCCGCCCAGAATTCCTGGCGCGCCGCGACGGCGAGTGCGACGGCCTCGCGCATCAGCGCCGCCGCGGCCGCCTCGCCGATCCCGCGCCGCCCGAAGCCCTCGAAACTCGCCTGATAGGTCGCCGTGGTGGCGACATCCGCACCCGCTTCGAAATACTCGAGATGCACCGCGCGGATCATCTGCGGCCGTTCGATCAGCATTTTCGCCGACCACAGCGCATCGTTCAGGTCGGCGCCGCGCCGCTCCAACTCGGTGGCGAGCGCCCCGTCCAGAATGATCACCGTGCGCGCCGCCAGTAAGTTTGCCAGCGATTCGTCCGGCTGCAGAGCGGGGCGATTCACGGCCGCAGCCGCTTCGGGCCGCTGACGTAGGGGCTGCCGCGCGCGAAAAATCGCAGGCGTGCATCCGCCGCCTTGGTCAGGCCGATGCGCACGCTTTGACCGATATCCAAGTTTCCCCGCCCATCGCAGCCGATCCACAGCGGTCCCGGCGACAGCAGGTCGACTCCGTCGAGGCGGCGATCGACCTTCAGGGCCGCAGCCAGCCGACCGGGTCCGCGGGCGAGCGCCGCAATGGCCGCACCCTGACGCGCACGCCGCATCAACTCGATGCCGTGCAGCGGTTCGAGAGCCCGCAGCAGCACGCCGGCGCCGATCCCGGCAGACTCACTTGACATATTCAACATATACGACGTGCCGTAACACAGGTACACGTAGGCGTGGCCCGCCTCGAGAAACAGCGAGCGGTTGCGCGGCGTCATTCCACGATGGGCATGACAGGCGGCATCGTCGGCCAGATACGCCTCCGTCTCGACGATCCGGCCGATCGCGGTGCCGCCCGGCAGTTCGCGCACCACCAACTTGCCGATGAGGAAGCGCGCCAGGGCGACCGTGTCGCGCGGCAGCGCGCGGCGGCTCAAGCGACGAATCCGTGGCGCTCGCCGCGCGGAAATCTCAGGCAGGCTCTCAGTCATTACGCACGCAATGGACAATTCTGCCATACTCCTGCGCCCGGGGGATCCATGCTCAGCGCACGTACGATTCAGGATTTGCATGCGGATATTTTCACCTTCCTGAGCGGCAACCTGGATCGGTCGGCAACCCATTGTCGCGTGCCGACGGAAGCCTCCGATGAGAGTCTGGTGTACGCCAGCGATGCCGATCAGCTGGCCGAGGCGCGGAGCCACCGGCCGGCCATACTCATCGTGCAATCGAAGATTCTCGCAGCCACCCTGGCTGCCGTGGACGAGGCGACCTGCGTTTTTTCGGTGCAGAACATTCCGATGGGCATGGCGGTACTGCTCAAGTACTTCGACGACAAATGCCTCAGATTCACGCAATGGGGCGAGCACCATGCGACGGCCGTGGTGCATCAGACCGCGCGCATCGGGCAACGGGTGTTCCTCGGACCGTACTGTGTGGTGGGCGCGCACGCCTTCATCGGCGATGATTGCATGATCGGTGCCCACACGGTGATCGAGAACGGCGCGCAGATCGGCGCGCGAACCATGCTGCATCCGCACGTGTTCCTCGGCTCAGGCTGCCAGATCGGCAGCGATTGCGAGATCCATCCGCACACCAGCATCGGCAGCGACGGCTTCGGTTATGCGATGGGATGCGACGGCAGGCCGCGCAAGATCCCCCATCTCGGCAACGTGAAGATCGGCGATGCGGTCGAAATCGGCAGCAATTGCGCCATCGATCGCGCCACGCTCACCTCGACCTACATCCGGTCGGGCACGAAACTCGACAACATCTGCCACATCGCGCACAACTGCGATCTCGGCGAAAACGGATTCTTCACGGCGGGGTTCATGATGGGCGGATCCACCAAGATCGGCCGCCAATTCTCGGCCGGCGGCAATTCGGTGGTGACGGCACACGTGACGCTGGGCGACAACGTCGTGCTCGCGGGCCGCTCCACGGTCACCAACGACGTGCCGCAAGCCGGTCCCTACGGGGGCTATCCGCTGCAGCCGCTGAAGGAGGCGATGAAAACCATCGTCAACATCGGCCATTTGAACGAGATCCGCAAAAACCTGCGGCGGGTGATGAAGAAACTAAACCTCGAGGAAGTGGCGCCGGATTCCACGGACGTTTAGGCTCCCAGCCACCGAGTAGCCGGACAGAGTTCCCGATGCCCACGAGCCCGCGCGGCCGCTCCCCCGTCATCTTGCCGCTCGTCCTGTTGATTGCGGCCATGTTCAGCGTGCAGTTCGGTGCGGTGCTGGCCACGACCCTGTTTCCGGTGGTGGGGGCGGCCGGAGCCGCGACCCTGCGGCTGGTGTTTGCGGCCGCGATGCTGCTGGCGTTCTGGCGCCCTTGGCGCATTCGTCCAAGCCGCCGCGAAGCGCGCACCATCGTGGTGTACGGCGTTGCGATGGGCCTCATGAACCTGTTTTTCTACTCGGCGCTGCGTACCGTGCCGCTGGGCATCGTGGTGGCGCTGGAGTTCACCGGACCGCTCGCCGTCGCCATGGCCGCCTCGCGCCGGGCGCTGCATTTTCTGTGGATAGCGCTGGCGGCAGCCGGGCTGCTCCTGCTCCTGCCGGCGCCGGCCGGTGGCGCGCCGCTCGATCCGCGCGGCATCGCCTGTGCACTGGGAGCGGCGGCATGCTGGGCGCTGTACATCGTCTTCGGCCGGCGCGCCGGAGCGGCGCATGGCGGCCAGACCACCGCACTCGGCATGCTGGTCGGCGCGCTCGCCATCCTGCCGCTGGGGATCGCACAGGCGGGCGGACGAATGCTGCTGCCGGTGCTGCTGCCGGCGGCCATCGGGGTGGCGCTGTTGTCGAGCGCATTGCCCTATTCGCTGGAGATGTTCGCGCTCACCCGCCTGCCGACGCGCACCTTCGGCGTGCTCATGAGCCTGGAGCCCGCACTGGGGGCGCTGGCCGGGTTGATCTTCCTGGGCGAACAACTCACGCCCCTGCAATGGGCGGCAATCGCCAGCATCATGCTCGCCTCGGGCGGCAGCGCCGCCACGGCTTCGGCCTCAGCCGCCGAGTAAGGCCGACTTCAGATCCGCCTGCACCGGCTTTTCACCCAGCCACACGCCGAGCAGGGCGCGCTGGAATGCGCCGCCGGCGATGGGATTGCCCTTGGGCGCGCCGTTCAAAGCCAGCTGCGTGCTGCCGTCGGCGAGAAAATCGATGCTGATGACGTCGCCCTTGCTGGCGGCGCCGATCGAGCGGATGGCCGCCACCAGCGCGTCGAGCTGCGGCCGGATGGCATCGAGCGCCGCCTGGCTGGTGTTCAATTTGATGCCGTCTTGCAGGGCCTCGGTCAGCCGATCCGCGCTCAAATCGCGCATCAGCGACATCGTGACGCGTTTCGGACCGGGCGCGTCGAGCACTTCCTGCGCGTTGGCCCGCTTCGCGGTGAGGTACAGTGCGGCGACATACACATCGAAGACCAGGCGCGTGCGCTTGCCGGCGCCATTCAACACCAGGGGCGTGCCGCCCACGCGGGCCGTGTCGTCGATTTTCACGCCGGATATCTCGGCCGCCCCGAGCGGGCCGGCGGCGATCAGAAGACAGGCTGCGCAGAGCAGGCGAATCAAGCGGAACTCCCCCCGTTGTTGCCTTCAACCGGGCCGTCAACCGGCCAGGGCCACCGCCACATATATCACAACCGCGCCCGCGAGGGTCATGGCGGTGGTCAGAAACTTCGGATGAGCATGATAGCTCTCCGGGATCAGATCGCTGGCGCCGATGTAGAGAAAAAAGCCGGCGAACAGCGCGAGCACGATCCCAAAATCGCGCGCCGGCAGAACCAGGAAGAACGTGGAGAAGATGCCGGCCGCGGGCGCGACGGCATCGAGCAGCAGCCAGCGCAGCGCCGGAGCGCGGTCGCCGCGGCTGCGCAGCACGATGTTCATGGTATTGATGCCGTCCGAGAAATCGTGCGTCAGGACGGCGATCGCCACGATGATTCCGACCGCGCGTGAGGATTGAAACGCAAGGCCGATCGCGATGCCGTCGAGAAAACTGTGGATGCACAGGACCGCGGCGCCGACCACGCCGCGCGATCCGGCACCGGCGCCATGTTGATCCGTGGAGCCGTGGAACCTCAGGATTCGGTCAAGCACCAGATAAAGGAGAAAGCCGAGGGCGGTCCACGCCACCAGGGCGCCGGGGGCGGTGTATTTGAGGCCGTAATCGAGCGCTTCGGGCAACAGATCGAAGAACGCCACGCCGATGACGGCGCCGGCACTGAAGCCGAGAATCAGATGCAACTGGTCATGCAGCCGCAGCGCCAGCAGTCCGCCCGCATACGTGCAGAGAAATGCCGCGGCGGCGATCACAGCGAGTAACACGGAGCGACCCCGATTGTGGGTTGAAGCGGGGGCATTCTATCCATTCGCGCCGTGGCGCGCCGTGCGGCCCGGGCGGCGTACTGAATCCGCACGCGTCGCGCGCAACCAGCTATATTGCGCCATTGGACGGCCGCCCGACTCCAGGATGCGGCCCGACGACGGGAGAATGCGTGAGCTACGACACCTACCACAAGCGCAAGATCGGCAAGCATCTGCTCAAGCCCGAGACGCAGATGATGGGCTACGGCTACGATCCAAGCCTCTCCGAGGGGGCCCTCAAGCCGCCGGTCTTCCTGACCTCCACTTTTGCCTTCAAGACCGCGCAGGATGGCAAGGATTTCTTCGATTTCACCTCAGGACGGCGCGAGCTGCCCGCCGGCCAGACTTCCGGGCTGGTGTATTCGCGCTTCAACAATCCGAATCTGGAAGTGCTCGAGGACCGGCTGGCGTTATGGGAGGCCGCCGAGGCCGCGGCAGTGTTCTCGAGCGGCATGTCCGCCATCTCGACGGTGCTGTGGGCGTACGTGCGGCCGGGCGACGTGCTGCTCATGAGCCAGCCGCTGTACGGGGGCACCGAGACGCTGATCGAAAAGACGCTGCCGGCCTTCGGTGTGCGCGCGGTGAGCTTCTCGGACGGCCACGATCGGCAGGCCGTCGCGACGGCCGCGGAGCGCGCCACGTCGCTGGCCGCTGCCGGCGGCGGACGCGTCAGCCTGGTGATGACCGAGACGCCGGCCAATCCGACCAACAGCCTGGTCGATCTGGCGATGATGCGCGAGATATCCGAATGGATCGGCGCCCGGCAGGCCGGCAGACCGCCGGTGGCCGTCGACAACACCTTTCTCGGCCCGGTGTTTCAGCGGCCGCTGGCACACGGCGCGGATTTGGCGCTGTATTCGCTCACCAAGTACGTGGGCGGCCACTCCGATCTGGTGGCCGGTGGGGTGGTCGGCTCGCGCGCCATGGTGGAGCCGGTCAAGAGGCTGCGCGGCGCGCTCGGCACCCAGCTCGATCCGAACACGGCATGGATGCTCATGCGCTCCCTGGAGACGCTGTCGCTGCGCATGCACAAGTCGGCCGACAACGCGAAGTTGGTGGCCGCTTTCCTGCGGACGCATCCGAAAATCGCAGCGGTCAATTATCTGGGATTTCTGGCCGAGGGGGATCCGCGCCGCCACTTGTTCCTGCGCCAGTGCGACAGCGCCGGCTCGACCTTCGGATTCGCCGTCAAGGGTGGGGAGGCGGAGGCGTTCAGGCTGCTCGACGCGCTGCAGGTGATCAAACTGGCCGTGAGTCTCGGCGGCACCGAGACCCTGATGTCGCACCCGGCGAGCACCACGCATTCCGGCGTGCCCAAGGCGACGCGCGACCGTCTCGGGGTCACCGATGCCCTGATCCGCATTTCCGTGGGCATCGAGGACGCGGACGATTTGATCGCCGATCTCGACGCGGCGCTGGCCGCCGTATAAGGGAAGAAGTGCTACTCATGATCGGCCGAATTTTGCTGACCGCCGGCCTGCTGATCCTCGCCGGGCACTGTCCGGCGGCGGAATTGCCGGATCTGTCGCCGGTGGTGGTCACCGCCACGCGGGTGGCGCAGTCGAGCGCGGATCTGCCGGTGGCCATCGATCGGGTCGGTCAACACCAGATCCGCGACGGCCAGCCGCAGGTCAATCTGTCCGAGTCCTTGATCACGGTGCCCGGCATTTCGGTGGAGAACCGCCAGAACTACGCCCAGGACCTGCAATTGTCCATCCGCGGCTTCGGTGCGCGCTCGAGTTTCGGGGTGCGCGGGGTGCGGCTGTACTCGGACGGCATCCCCGGCACCATGCCGGACGGCCAGGGCCAGTTCTCCCAGTTCGATCTGGGCTCCGCCGATCACATCGAAGTGCTGCGCGGACCGTTCTCGGCGCTCTACGGCAACTCCTCGGGCGGCGTGATCGCGATTTTCACCGAAGATGGCCCTCCCGGAGCCTTGATCGCCGGCACGGCCGAATACGGCAGCTTCAACACCCAGCGCTACGCGCTGAAGGCGGCGGGCGACAGCGGCTTCAATTACCTCGCGGACGCGGCACATTTTCAAACCGACGGCTATCGCGATCACAGCGCCGCGGAACGCAATAATCTGAACACCAAGCTCGTCTTCGGTGCGGGCGGCGACTCGACTCTTACGCTGGTGGGCAACGCCATCGAAACGCCGGCGGTGCAGGATCCGCTCGGGCTCACGGCCGCACAGCTCGCCGCGGATCCGCGTCAGGCCGGCATCGGCGCCCTTGCCTACAACACGCGCAAGTCCCTCACCCAGGAACAATTGGGCGCGAATTATCAAGACCGGCTGGGCGCCAACGACGACCTCACGGCGATCGCCTACTCGGGCCATCGGGACACCACCCAGTTTCAGGCCATCACCCAGGCCTCCGAGGCGGTGCCGACCAGCCCGGGGGGCGTCATCGATCTGGCGAGAAATTTCTGGGGCGCCGATCTGCATCTGGCCGACCATCGCAGCCTCGCCGGCACCCCGCTGCAGCTGACCGCCGGCTTGAGCTACGATGATCTCGAGGAGGCGCGCAAGGGCTACCTGAATTACATCGGCGGCGAACTCGGGGTGGAAGGCGGCCTGCGCCGCAACGAAGCCAATCATGTGTATGACCTGGATCAGTACGCGCAGGCGCAATGGGACCCCGCCGATAGTTGGCGCGTGCTCGCGGGCCTGCGCCACAGCGTGGTGGACGTCGAGTCCCACAATCATCTCGCGGATGGCGGCCCGGTCGACAGCGGCGTGCGGTACAGCGCCACGAATCCGGTTGCCGGCGTCACCTACCGCGCCGCGCCGTCGGTGAATGTGTACGCCGCCTATGGCAGGGGCTTCGAGACGCCGACGCTCAACGACCTCGCCTACCGGTCAACCAACGGCAGCATTCCGGGCTTGAATCTCGGGCTGGTGCCGGCGCGCAGCGACAACACCGAGTTGGGCATCAAATTCGGCGACGGCAGCCTGCGCGCCGATGTCGCCGCATTCACCGTGGACACCCATCATGAGCTGGCGGTGCTGCAGAATGCGGGCGGCCGCGCCGTGTACCAGAACATCGGCGAGACCACCCGCCGCGGCGCCGAACTCGGCCTGGATTCCGTCTGGGCCGGAGGCCTGCGCGCGCGCCTGGCCTACACCTACATCCGCGCGGTGGTGGCGCAGGCCTATTCCACCTGCGTGGGTCTGCCATGCAAGCCGGCGACGGTGCCGGTGGGGAATCATCTGCCGGCGGTCCCCACGAACTCGGTGTATGCCGGCCTCACCTGGAACACGGCGCCGCGGGGCGTGTCGGTCACCCTCGAAACCCAGGGCCGGGCACGCATTAATGCCGATGACCTCAACAGTGCCGCGGCCCCCGGATTCTGGGTGGTGAATCTGCGCGCGGGGTTGGAACAGGACGGCACCGGCTGGCATTTCACCGAGTATCTGCGGCTCGACAATCTGGCGAATCGCGCCTATGTCGATACGGTGATCGTCAATGAGAGCAATTCACGGTTTTTCGAACCCGATCCGGGCCGTACCAGCATGATTATGTTCACCGCAGCATGGCGGTCGCGGCCCTGAGCGGTATGAAGCGCGCCGGCGACGATGCTGCGGAAATCATTAAGTGTCTGTACACCAAGCGGCTTGAACCGCGTTACTTATGTGAGGTCTCTTAGGTATGAGTTCACAATGGCGGGCGGTAGGCGGCAGGAGAGCTAAGGTCATGAATACCAACATCGGTCGCTCCATTCTGTTAGGCACGCTCGGCCTGGCGCTCTGCGCCGGGCCCGCGTTGGCGCAGCACGGCGGCCATGCGGGTGGCGGCCATGCGGGTGGCGGCCATGCCGGCGTCGCGCATGCCGGCGGCGGCCACGCGGCAGGCGGTCATTATGGCGGCGTGCAGCACTATTCGGCGCGCGGCGGTGCGAGCGCCTACCGCGGGGGAGGCGGTGCCACGGTGGGGGCGAGCTATCACTATGCGGCGCGCGGCAGCTACGGCTACCCGGGCGCCTATCATTATGGCTATTCCACCGGTGCGTATTGGCATGGTGGCTACTGGCACGGCGGTTTCTGGCCCGGAGCTTTTTACGGCGCGGGCTTTGCGTGGTTCCTGCCCGTGTTGCCGGCGGTTTACGGGACCTACTGGTGGGGCGGTGTCCCGTATTACTACGCCAACGATGTGTACTACACCTGGAATCCCGGCTATGACGGGTATGTGGCCACCGACCCGCCGCCGGCTGCGGATCCGTCGGATGGTTCGGCCGTGCCGCCAGGCGCACCGCCAACCGGTGCGCCGCCGCCCGGAGCGGAGTCGGCGCCCATGTCAGCGCCCATGTCAGCGCCCGATGCCGGTGGGCAGATTTTCATGTATCCAAAGAATGGCCAGAGCGCTGAACAGCAGTCCACCGACCGGCGCGAGTGCCAGCAGTGGGCGGCTTCGCAGGCGGGCGGAGATGCCGCTCACGCGCCCGATTATCGGCGTGCCATGGTGGCCTGTGTCGAGGGCAGGGGCTACAGCGCCAACTGAGCGGCGCCCAGTGCGCGGCGTCGACTGTGAGCGGCGCCGATGGCAATGCCCGGTGATCAGTGCTGCCAGCAGGTGGAGGAGTTATCGGCTCCGCCGTTCATGGTGGCAGTCTGGGCGCCGGCGGAAGTCACCGTGAACGACACGCAGGCCGTGTCCTTGGCCTGATCGTTACCGGGCACCGGGACGGCGGTGAGGGTGTAGGTGGCCGGAGCCGGCGGGGTGGTGGTGGCCGCGACGACCGTCGGCGCATTGATCTCGTAATAGCCGCTGCCCACCACCACGGGCCACGCGCCCGTATACCCCAGATCGGTGGTGAGCACGCTGTAGGAGTTGGCGGCACTGTAGTAGCGCTCCTCCAGGCCGGCGAGCGCCAACAGTGCAGTTTTCGCCTCGGTGCGCCGCGACCGGCGGATATAGGTGTTATACGAGGGGATCGCGATCGCAAACAAAATCGCCGCGATCAGCAGCGCCACCATGAGTTCGATCAGGGTGAAGCCGGCGGCGCGCCGCGATGCAACTCGGTTGGGCGTTTTCATCAGCGTTTCTCGATCCAGGTGAGCCGGCTGCCCTTGGTGCCTGCCGGCGGGTTGGCCTCCACCACGGTACCGGTACCGGAGACGTTCTGGGTCACCAGGTAGCTTTGGCCGTTGTAGGTCACCATCGACGGGGTGCCCGTGCCGCTCAGGGCCTCGCCGCTCACCACCTGGCCGCCGATGTCGACGAAGGTGTGATTCGAGCCGAAGAACGAGGTCTTGAAGGCGCCGCCGGTCGAGGGGTCGATGGCCAGGGTCCAGCCGCCCGCCGCGGTGGAGGAGCAGTTGGCCAGAGACGTGGAGGGCGGAATGGTGGTGTTCACCACGAAGGCGCCGGACAGCAGCACCGGGCTGTAGATGACCTGTTCGTAGACCGTCGGATTGGTGCCGCTCGCGGTCAACTCGTTAACGTCGCTGGCATTGGTATGTCCCGAGGTCAGCGGCACATACCAGCCGTATTCGGTGCAGCCGGTGGTGCCCTCCCAGCAAATGGCGGTGTTGGTCACCGCGCGGTAATCGACGCCGCCGGAACTCTCGTTGGTGATGGATTGCGCCTGCAGATTCGAGATCCCGAGGGTGCCCGGGCTGCTGGTCAGGCTGGCGTA
>Ga0181519_10001565_pt1 | contig 20112 bp, 19 predicted proteins | sample PEATcosm2014_Bin_26_FD_121102 | JGI IMG/M metagenome (GOLD analysis project Ga0181519, IMG submission 121102) | Peatland microbial communities from MTU Mesocosm Facility, Houghton, MI, USA - PEATcosm2014_Bin02_10_metaG | ecosystem: Environmental > Terrestrial > Soil > Wetlands > Peat | place...
GCCGAAGGTCGAGCGCTCGATCTGGTCTTTGAGGCGCTTGACGTAATGGGGGTGGCAATGGCCCAGGCTGCCGACCGCGATGCCGGCGATGAAATCGAGATACTCCGCGCCGTCGACGTCGGTGATCGTGCAGCCCTGCGCGTGGTCGACCACAATCTGCGAGAACAGCGCGATCGATTGAAGCCCCGGCGCCATCGCCTTGGCCTCATGGTCGAAGATCGCCTTGGATTTCGGGCCCGGCACAGTTCGGCGCTCGCCGATACGCGTGATTGTCGACGCGCCGCCAAGCGATCGAAGATCGTTCACGATATCAACTCCTTGCTGATGCGACGAGCCGAGGACGCCGCTGAAAGCGCACGGCCAGATGCTCGGCGATCGCTTGCGCCGCTTGGTCGCGATAGAGCGCATAGCTCGGCCACGCGTTGAGGTCGATGATCATCGCCTCGCCGTCCGGTTTGATGATGGCGTCGCCGCCGAAGATCTCGACGTCGAGCGCGGCGGCGGCGCGGAACGCCATGTCCCGCAGCTGACCCGCCTCAACCGGGTAGCCGAGCATCCCTTTGTCGCGATGATAAAACCACTGGAACCAGGAGTCCTCCGCCGGCCCGCCAATCTGCCGGACGCCGTAGAATTTGACGAGATCGCCTGGCACGTGCGCCTGCGCAACCACGAAAGGAATGCCACGTCCGGCGAAGCGGCGCAGCGCCTCGCGCCAGCCCGTTTCCGACGCCGCGTACATGACATCGTCGCTTTGCGTCGCGTGGAAGTCGTAGCGCTTGATCCACGCACAGTCCGCAGGGCGAGACTTGTTCGAGTCGGTCGCAACGATCTGACTCAACGGCGCGACGACACGATGGCGCGCGAACAGCTCGATCATGCGGTGCCGGTAGGTGTTGCGAATTGCGGCGGGCGAATTGACGACGATCGCGCCCGCCTCTTCCATCGTCGCCAAGCGATCGAGGACTTCGCCGCGCTCGCACATCGCGAAAACATTGGCGAACGGCGTTTCGACGAGCTCCTCGGCCGTAACGAGTTCGACTACGAACCCGCGCGCGGCCAACGCAGATGCGACGCTCTTCATGATGGCCGCGTCGTCGTCGACGCGGCCGGGTGAATGCGCTTGCTCTCGATAGACGCCCCAACAGGTGCCGGTCGTGCTCATTTTTCGACGCCGTCGTGAGCGCGCCTCAGCGCGCCATGCTCCGCCGCCTCCACGTCGCATGCCCGATCGACGTCGAAGACGAGCGGCAAGGAGACTCCATAGATTGGCGCTCGCGCCGATAGCCACTTCAGATAGTCGCGCAGTCGTCCAAACTCCGCCTGCGGCGCAAGCGGCAGAACCGCCGGCAGCCAGTAGAGTCCCGCCGTCACGCAGTCGCCGCTTTCGGCGCCCAGAGCGTGAATGCGGCCTTGTCGGTCAAGCGTCGCCCACAGCGGACTTTCGTCGTCGACGTGGGCGGTGACCCCGAGCACGACGGCGTCTTCTGCAAAGGCGGCCGCAGAGCGGACGAATAGGCGGAAGTCCTCGACCGGCAGGATCGAATCGACCGTCGTGATCAGCGCTGGCCGGCCCGCCAAGCGGCCGGCGACGATATCGAAGCTGGCGTAGGACGACGGCGTCGTGCGAACGATCAGATCCAGATCGAAATCGCGCGCGTTGTGGTCGAGCCACCGCAGGCAATCGTCGCTTTCCTCGTTGACGATGATCGTCACGCCGCGAGCCTCGATGGCGCGAAAGCGCTCAAGGGCGTGGTCGATGAGCGGCCGCCCGCAAACCAGCGTCATCGCCTTGCTCGAGCGATAGCCGTCGGCTCTGAGACGCGCGCCGTGACCAGCGGCGATGACGCCGCACCGCAGAGAAGAAAGATCCGAGACGGTCATTTCAACAGGTCGAGAAGTTGGGGAAGCTCACCGAGCGCCGCGGCGACCGGCGCAGCATGAGGTTCAGAGTCGTCAGGCGTGATCCAGGCGAAGGCCAAGCCTGCGCGGCGCGCGCCCTCGCCATCACGGCGAAGCGAGTCGCCGACATAGAGCGTCGTTTCCGGCGCAGCGTGGAGCGCATCCAGCGCTGTGCGAAAGATTGCCGGGTCGGGCTTTTGCACGCCCACGCGATGACTGTCGACCATCGCGCCGAACAGCGGAGCCAGTCGCGCGCTGTCGCATACCGCTTCGAGATTGCCATAGAAGTTTGAGACGACGCCAAGCTGGTAGCGCCGGCTCAAAGCCTCAAGCGCGATCCGATTGCGCGCCAGGATGGCAGAGGCCCGCGACAGAAATCCTTTCGCTACGCGCCGCCCGCGCCTGCTGTCGGCCGAGACGACGTCGCCGATCGCGGAATTGCGCGCCGCAAGCTGGGCTTCGAGATTAGCGGCGAGTGCGCTCACGGTCTCCTGAAAACCCGCAGTGGGCGCGAGCCTTCCAACAAGCGCGTCATCAGCGGCGTAGAAAGCCGGCGCGAATGCGCCCGCCGTCATCGCCAAACCAGCGCTCTCATAAAGGGCATAGAAGCGCTCCTCCCACGCGACTCCATCAGCGTCGAGCGTTCCGCCGAAATCGAACAGCACCGTTTCGATCGTCTGCGGCAAGCGCGCGAAACGGGCCGGCGCGTCATTCACCTACGAGCGACCGCGGCTCGCGAAGAGCCTCACGTTGTCCGACGGAGGGGACTCCGGCAACTCGAACGGCTCGTCATCGATGAATGCGTTGCAGGCGTCATGCGCGACGCTGTCCCGGAACTGACGCGGCGGGCTCTTCATGTAGTAGGCCGACGGCGCCTCGAGCGGACCGACAATTCCGCGATCCCGCGCGAGCTTCGCGCAGCGGATCGCATCGATGACGACGCCGGCGCTGTTCGAAGAATCCTCTACGGAGAGCCGGAGTTCAAGCTCAAGCGGCGCGTCGCCGAAGCCGCGACCCTCGAGGCGAATGAAACAGATCTTGTTGTCGTGCTGCCAGGCGATGTAGTCCGATGGACCGACGTGGATGTCGGCCGGGTCGAGCCGTTCGTCGAGTTGGGACTGGACGGCCTCCGTCTTGGAGATCTTTTTCGACTTGAGCCGCTTGCGCTCCAGCATGTTGAGAAAGTCGGTGTTCCCGGCGGTGTTGAGCTGATAGGTCCGATCGACGCTCACGCCGCGATCGGCGAAGAGCCTCGCCAGCGTGCGATGGACAATCGTCGCGCCAACTTGGCTCTTGATGTCGTCGCCGATAATCGGCAGCCCCGCGTCGCGGAACTTGACCGCCCATTCCGGGTCAGAGGCAAGAAACACCGGGATGCAATTGACCATGCCGACGCCCGCATCAAGGCAAGCTTGGGCGTAGTGCTTGGCTGCCTGCTCCGAGCCCACAGGCAAGTAGCACACCAAGATGTCCGCCTTCGAGGCGCGCAGCGCCGCAGCGATATCGGTCGGTTCGAGGTCGGCCGAGCGAAAGGCGGCGTCGTCCGGATATTCGGCCATGTGCGGCGCGACGCCGTCGAACACAGGACCCGCTTGGACGACGACGTTCGAGACAGGCAGCGAACTCTGAAAAATGCGGGTGCAGTTCGGCTTCGCGAAAATGGCCTCCTCAAGCGGACGGCCGACCTTGCGCTTGTCGATGTCGAAGGCGGCGACGAATTCGATGTCGCTCGCCCGATACCCGCCGATCACATGCCGCATGACTCCGTCGACGGCCGCATTGCGGCGGTTGCGGTAGTACTCCACGCCTTGCACCAGCGCGCTCGCGCAGTTGCCGACGCCTACGATTGCAACCTTGACCTTCTTGTCCATTCTGTCGGAGACCTCCAAAGCGCCGGGTTTGCAGACCGAACAATCGCAGCCCGGTCAAAATTCCCAGAGCTCGCCGTGCGTTCTAAGTATATATGACCGAATTGCAACAGCAAGCGCTTGTCGTTCGCCCGGTAGGCGAGGACGAGGGGGACGCCGGGGTCACATGCCGAACATCGGGGCGCTGCTGTTGCGGCGCCTCAGGTTGCGATAACGGGCGGGCGCCCAGAGCGGAAAGAACTTCGAATAGCCGTGATAGCGGAGGTAGAACACCCGTGGGAACCCTGTCGCGGCATGGAAGGGCTCGCTCCAGAAACCGTCTTCGCCCTGGGTGGTCGCGAGATAGGCGACGCCGTTCGCGACAGCCGGATGCTCGGCCTCCCCCGCGGCCATCAGCCCAAGGAGCGCCCATGCTGTCTGCGAAGCCGTGCTCGGCGCCGCCCGATAGCCGTCATAGCGGGGCTCGTAGCTGTCGCTTCCCTCACCCCACCCGCCATCTGGGTTCTGGATCTCGACCAGCCAGCTCACCGCGCGACGAACGGGCTTGGATTGCGGGTCCTGGCCTGCGATCGCCAGCGCGCATAGCCCCGACCACGTCCCGTAGATATAGTTCACGCCCCAGCGGCCAAACCAGCTTCCGTCCTCTTCCTGATCCTTGACGAGCGCCTCGAGTCCGCGGCTGAGCGCGGGCCCACGATCCCCGCTCCGATGACGCGAACCGCGCGAAGGCTCATAGGAGGCCGTAGTGGAGAAATTCGGCGAGGACCCGCAGCCGGCTTGCCTTTGCCCGCCTGCGCGGCGGCGCAAACCCCGCGGTGAGCATCTTGTCGAAGATCGAGCCGTAGGCCGCGGCCATGAGACGCGGCGCTCGCACTGCCGCGCGCGGCGCCGCGTCCATGATCGCGCGCGCCTCGTCGAAATGCGCGCGTGCGCGAGTCGCGACCTGGCGGCAGGCGCCGTCAAGCTTTGCATCCGCCGCGGCTTTGAGCGGATCGTCGGTCGTCACACCCGCAGCCAGCAGCGCTTCGCGCGGCAGATAGAGCCGTCCGATCGCTGCGTCTTCGTCGATGTCCCGCAGGATATCCGTGAGCTGCAGCGCGCGTCCAAGGTGATGGGCGAGCGCTTCCCCCTGCGCTCCCGGCAAACCAAAGATACGAACCGACAGCCGTCCGACCGCGCTTGCGACCCGATCGCAGTAGAGATCGAGCGTCTTCCAGTCGGGTGCGCGAATGTCCCCTTCCGCATCCATCGCCATGCCGTCGATGACGGCGTCGAAGTCCTTACGTCGCAGATCGTAGTCGCAGACGGGCTGCGCGAGGTCGGAAAGTCGGGGCGAATTACGCCCTTCGTACATCGCGGCGACGTCCGCGCGCCAGCGATCAAGCTCGGCGAGACGCTGCGCAGGCGTCGCCGACCCGCATTCATCGGCGACGTCGTCGACGGCGCGGCAAAACCTGTAAAGGGCGAACATGGCCTCGCGGCGCGCTTTCGGCAAAACGCGCATCGCAAGATAGAACGAGCTGCGCACTGCGGGCGCCGTCGTTGTCGTCATATTCACCGCGCCTCACACGCCGGCGCCCAAAAACGGCCCTTCCAATAGCCGGCCGGCCCGCGCCAATACTGTAACGTAGATTCCACGGTCAAGACGATACAGGCCACGGCCACCACGGGCAACGCGCGACCTGCGGCGAGCGGACGTCGATGCAGTCGCAGGGTCGGCGCCTCCACAATGGCCGTCATCGCCCAGGCGAGCGCGCCGGCGACCTGAGGTATTCCGCGATAGGCGACCGCGAAAAGCAGCGGCGCGACGTGGACCAACGCCGTGTCGCCGACTGCGCCGAAAAGCCGCAGCGGCAAACAGCGAGGCTCGGCAACGGCTGAGCGCACGACCACAGGCCGAAAGTCAGCGAAGGCCGGATGGTGGCGCAGGCTTACAACGTCCTCCGTCAGGCCGAACCATATCGGCCCCTGCCGCTTCATGAGCTGGCCGAGGGCGCAGTCGTCGATCAGGGCCGCGCCAAGCGCTTCGAGCCCACCCGCCGCTGGCGGCGCCTCGCCAACATGTATCCGCCCACCACCGCAGCCGTGCGCCCGGTTGCCCCGTTCACCCACGGGAACGGACAAAGCATCCGGAAGAAGAAGACGAACGCTGGGACGAGCCAACGCTCGGCGGCGCTTTCGCAGTTGAGCTTCACCATCAGCGAGATCAGCACGCTTTTCTTGCGCGAGCGACCACGACCAGACGCGAGAGCGCATGAAGCGTGTACTGAATATCGGCGTTGCTAAACAGCGCCGACTCCGACGCCCGCGGGCCGAAATGACCGCCGCCGCCGAAGGCCACGAGTCCGTCCCCGTGCGCCCGCCGGCGCAGCCGCCCTGTCGCCGCGCTCGCCACAGAGCCAGAAACCGCCCCCGCCGAGCAAGAGATAGACTCAGACGGCCAGTGCAACGAGGGAAAGGGCGGCGGCGATCATTTCAGACGGCCATTCGCGCGAAACCAAGCAATCGCGTCGGCGAGGCCCTCGCGATAGGGCCGCGAAACATAGCCGAGTTCGTGGCGCGCCTTGGAATCGTCGAAAAACATATGATGGCCGGCCATCCGCAATCCATCAACCGTCGCGAAAGGCTCGCCGCCACGCATCCGCGCGACCAATTCTGCGCCAAAAGCGATCGGATAAAGCATCCGGCGAGGAAGTTTCAACCTCGGCGGCCGTCGTCCAGTCAAATGCGCGATGTCCGCCAACATGTCGGCGAGCGACACGTTCTCGCCGCCGAGGATATACCGCTCTCCGATGCGCCCTCGTTCGAGCGCCGCGAGTTGGCCCGCGGCCACGTCGTCGACGTGAACGAGGTTGAGACCCGTGTCGACGAAGCCGGGCATGCGCCCCGACGCCGCCTCGACAATGATGCGCCCCGTCGGCGTGGGGCGGACATCGCGCGGGCCGATCGGCGTCGACGGATTGACGATGACCGCCGGCAATCCGTCGCTTTCGATCATCGTCTCGACGAGGCGCTCGGCGGCGACCTTGCTCCGCTTGTACGCGCCGATCGCTTCGTCCTCCGCTAGCCGATTATCCTCCGTGGCGAGCGCGCCTTCGCTGAGCTTGAGCGTGGCGACGCTGCTGGTGTAGACGATCCGCTCGACGCCCGCTCTCAACGCCTCTTCCATAATGAGGCGCGTTCCTTCGACATTGTTGCGCGTGATCTCGTCGGGGCGTCGCGCCCACAGCCGATAGACAGCCGCCGCGTGGAAGAGAAATCGCACGCCCTTCAGCGCCGCCGCCAGCGAGGCGCGGTCGGTCAGATCGCCTTCGACGACGGCGTCGTGAGGGTCGAGATTGACGCGCGAACTCGATGACCTCACGAAGGCGACGATTCTGTGCCGGCCGTTCCTTCGCAGCGCCGCGGCGATCGCCGAACCGACGAAGCCGCTGGCCCCCGTGACGAGCGTAGTCGATGAGCCGTTCGCGACGCGAGCGGAATGATCGGCTCCCCTTTGTTCGCAGTTGTCCATGCGCCCTCGGAAAGCTTCCCGCATTGGCGCAGCGCGAAACGCGCCGGCGCCGACTTGTCGAGAGCCTCGGACGCCGCGGCGACAATCCCCGCGGCGTTTAGCCCTGCCCTCGCGTAGATCCTATCAGGCTTGTCTTGGCCGGTGAACGCGTCGGGCAAAGCCATGACCCTCAACTTGAGCCCGCGGTCAAGGGCGTCGTTGACGAGGAGAGTGTGCAGGACCGCGTTGGCGAAGCCACCCATCGACCCTTCCTCGATCATGACGAGGATCTCGCGCTCGCGCGCAAGCCTGAGGATGAGATCGACGTCGAGCGGCCTAGCGAAGCGCGTGTCGGCGACAGTCGTCGAGAGCCAGCGCGTTTCGAGAGCTCGCGCCCCTCGAGCGCACCCAGGCCGAACCTTCATTGCTTCGTCAAAGCATAGGCGCAGATTTGCTTGAATGGGCGCGACGATATTTTCGCTCGTGGCCACAGACCGCCGCTGTCCTGAAACGTTCAAAAGCACTTCGTCCCGAGCCAAACGACACGAAATTCTTGAGGCAACCCCATGTCGTCTTGGAATGGTCGACGGACCAGACTCTTGCCTGTCAAATTCTCGTAGCGTATGTTTCTGTGTCAGCTATTCGTAGCAGTGGACAGAGCTAGGAGCCGGATTTTGACGCCGAAGGCGGGAGGAGGGAGAAGCGTGTGAAGATCTTGCTCGCCCAGCCGCGAGGGTTTTGCGCAGGAGTCGTCCGCGCCATCGAGATCGTCGAGCAGGCGCTGGAGAGATATGGCGCGCCCGTCTATGTGCGGCACGAGATCGTTCATAACCGCCACGTCGTGGAGTCGCTCAAGGCGAAGGGGGCGCGGTTCGTCGAGGAGTTGGACGAAGTGCCGGAGGGAGCGATCACGATTTTCAGCGCCCACGGAGTTTCGCGCGCAGTTATGGACGAGGCGAAGCAACGCGCGCTTCCTGCGATCGACGCCACGTGCCCGCTGGTCACCAAAGTACACATTCAGGGACGGCGTTACATCGCGCAAGGCCGGACCGTAGTGTTCATCGGTCACGCCGGACATCCTGAGGTCGAGGGAACGCTTGGTCAAATCGACGGCGAATTGCACTTGGTCGGCAGCGAAGAGAATGTCGCGAAGTTGCCCATCCCGCCCGAGACTCCCATCGCGTATATCACCCAGACCACGCTGAGCGTCGACGATACGCGTGGCGTGATCGCGGCTTTGCGGCGCCGCTTCAAAGACGTCGTGGGTCCCGAAACGCGCGACATTTGCTACGCCACGCAGAACCGGCAAACGGCGGCGCGGGAATTGTCGCAGATCGCCGACGTGCTGGTTGTCGTGGGGGCGCGGAACAGCTCCAACTCCAATCGGCTCCGGGAAATCGGCGAGGAGCGCAACATTCCAAGCTACCTCGTGGCGGACGCGCGCGAGATTGATCCCCAATGGGTGCGCGGCGTTGGCGTCGTGGGCGTCACGGCGGGCGCGTCGGCGCCGGAGACAGTGGTCCAGGAGGTCGTTCAGGCCTTGATGCAGATCGAGCCGTCAGAGGTGTCGAGCCTCGACGGACCCAGCGAGACCGTCAGTTTCCGTCTTCCCGCGGAATTGCTGGCCTGAGAGCCGAACCAATCGCAGATCAATCGTCATAAGGAATTCTCTTCTCGGTGGGCATACCCCTCAGACAGGTTGTCCGGGTCGGCGCACACGTCGTCCGCCAACATCTTGCGGGCCGCAAGCGCTATCCGCTCGTCCTGATGTTGGAGCCTTTGTTCCGTTGCAATCTCGCCTGCGCCGGCTGCGGCAAGATTGACTACCCAGACCCAATCCTCAACAAACGCATGCCGGTCGAAGACGCGCTCGCTTCGGTCGACGAATGTGGCGCGCCCGTCGTCGTCATGGCTGGCGGAGAACCACTTCTGCATCGGGATCTGCCCGAAATCGTCGCGGGCGTGATTGCGCGCAAGAAGTTCGCGATCGTCTGCACCAACGCTCTGCTGCTCGAAAAGAAGATCGACGAGTATAAGCCGAGCCCCTATTTCGCCTGGTCGATCCATCTCGACGGCGATCGGGAGATGCACGACAAGTCCGTCTGCCAGCCGGGCGTCTACGATCGAGCCGTGGCGGCGCTGAAGACGGCCAAAGCGAAGGGCTTTCGCGTCACGATCAACTGCACGTTCTTCAACGACGCCGATCCCGCGAGGATCGCCGCCTTTTTCGACGCGGTCGCCGCGCTCGGCGTCGATGGAATCACCGTCTCGCCAGGCTACGCCTACGAGCGCGCGCCGGACCAAAAGCACTTCCTCAACCGCGCGGCCACCAAGCAACTGTTCCGATCGATCTTCCAACGAGGAAACGGCGGCCGCAAATGGGCATTCAACCAGTCTGGGCTCTTCCTCGATTTCCTTGCCGGCAATCAGACCTACCATTGCACGCCCTGGGGCAATCCGACGCGCACGGTGTTCGGATGGCAGCGGCCCTGCTATCTGCTCGGCGAAGGCTATGTCGAAACTTTCAAGGAGCTGATGGAGGAGACGGACTGGAACGCTTACGGAACCGGCAACTACGAGAAATGCGCCGACTGCATGGTGCATAGCGGCTTCGAGGCGACCGCCGTCAGCGACACGGTCGCGAAGCCCTGGAAAGCGCTCGGGGTCGCGCTGCGCGGCGTCAAGACCGACGGTCCCATGGCGGCGGAAATTCCGCTCGACGGCCAACGTTCCGCGGTCTTCGTCTTCGACAGCACCGTCACGCAAAAGCTTTCAGAGATCGGTAAGGCCGAGTCCGGGGAAAACGCTCGGAAGAAGGCCGCGGCAACGCCTTAGCGAGGCGAAAGCAGTTCCGCCGTCGTGCCCCAATCAAGCGAGGCGGCCTGACCGGACGGACGCGCTAGGCCTACGACAATGGCGCCCGCGTCGATTCGACCCTGGGAACCGATCGCCTTTGCGGCGAGCGGTGGCAGATTGCGCTCCGCAGGATCAGCGACAGCACACGGAATTGCACAGGGCGCTTCCAGTTCACCCGCGAGCCGTCCGACGATGAGGCTTTCCATGTCGACCACGGCGGCGCCGGCCGCGCGGCGCAATTGCGCTTTCTCACCTGCGGTGAGGACGGGGCTTCAGCGGCTGCGAGGCGCCGCACAGAAGCCTGCTCTCCAGCCTCGCTGGAGACGGCGCTTCAGCGCGGACGCGGCGCCCTCGTTGGTCCGAGTGCGTTCCTCACGAACCGAAGCCTCGTCGCCAAGGACCAGGTTCCCGGGACGCAGGCGCGGATCGAGCCCGGCGCACAGACACCAGCCTATCGCCAGTTGGGGTTTCGACCCCGCGAGTTCGGCAAGTCGACGCTCGAGAGAAGACGCGCCGCCGCAAGCCGACATGCCATTGGCTCCCGCCGGAATCGAAGCTTCGCGCTTCAACCCGCGGATGATGACGATGCCGGGCGCTGGACTCGCCACGCCAACGGACGGGCGGTGCGGGGCGCGGCCGCGGAACGCCCGTCGCCGCGGCAGCTAGCCGCCAAGCAATTTTTCTGTCCGCTCACGCAGCGCGTGAACCAAGGCGTCCGCTCCGCCGCCGCCAGCCAGGATCGCGGCAAATTCGTCGCGGCGCGTCGCAAGGTCGCTGACGGTTCCGTTGAAATAGACGTCAACGATGCGCCCGCCGCGAACGAGATAATTGATCTGCACCGTCCGCCCGCCAGGCTGCAAAATCTTCGACTTGACAACTTCGCCGCCGCCGCGGGTCTCCTGGGTCGTGTCCGGCTCGACGACAAAGCTTTCTCCGGAATAGTCGTTGATCTGGCTGGCGTAGTCAGCGACGAGGAAGCGGCCGAAGGCCTCGCGGACGGCTGCCTGCTGCGCCCCTGTGAAACTGCTCCACGCCGGCCCGGTGGCGAGCCTCGTCATGGTCGCAAGGTCGAAAGCAGAGGTGATCGCCGGCCCGAAGCGACGATCGCGTTCTTGCACGCTCAGCTGGCCGGCAAGCTGAATGGTCGGCAGCAATTGTTGATAATAGGCTTCGATACGTCGCGCCGCCGGAGTGAGTTCTTCGGCCTGCGCCGGGATCGCGCCCAAAAGCGCGGTCAGCAGAACCGTAGCGACGCCCATCGACAAGCCGAGGCGGAACTTGAATCCTTTCATATGCGGAATTCCACTTGCCCGGACGGAATACCCGCCGGCCGCCGTTCGATAATCTCTCAGCGCGCGCCTGTCCAGCGACATCCGGATCGGATCTAGCAGGCAGCTGAAAAACACGCCGCGTGATCGCGATTGAGGGCTGGCGGCGAGCTGCGGCGGCGCGGCCGTTTTGCGAACCTTGCCCAACCTGCTCACCGTTCCGTTGATGGCGACGCGCGGCTCGAAGTCCCGCTGCTTCAGGCCCTCGACGAAGGCCTCGGCGTCGTAGTTCTTGTCCGCGCCCAAGCCCGCGCCTTTCGGCAGGTCTTTGGTCACGCTCGCCGCCGCCTCGCATTCGGCTGCACCCGTCGCAAGGGTCGCCTCGGCGCCGACCACGAGGCCGTTGCGGTTCTCAATTAGCACCTGGCCGATATAGGCTAGGCGACTCTCATGGCCGGCGCCATTGCGATAGAGCCGCGCGTCCTCGTCGGTCGTCGAGGCGTGCGTCGCGTTCGACCGCTTCGTCGTCCTGAAGCTTAGCTCGCCGTTGCGGCCCGCCGTCGGCGACTCGTCGGAACGGTCCTTGGCCCGAAAACTCTTCATCGACGCTTTCGCCTTCAGCATCGTGCCGCGGACCGAAAAATGCTCGGCGCTCAAGTGGAGCTTCACGCGCGGTTGAGGGCGGAAACGAACGCTTGCGCGATTTCGCTGGTCAGCAGCCGGTCGTGGTTCTTCGAAAAGCTCAAGGCGTCGAAGATCGGATCGTCGATCGCGAACCCGGCGAACCAGCAAAACAACAGATCGAATTCCAGCCGCTTGACCAACGGGCGCTCAGAGCGGATCGAATGCAAAACGGCAACAGGCTCGCGCGCAGCAGGCGCTCCAGCGCAATCGAGGGACGAGCGCCCGCTTCGTAAAGCGCCGCAAACGCCCGATCGAGTCCCGCGAGCGAAGCGGTCACCAGTTCCCGCGTCGCGCACAACGGGTGTCCCGTGGGAACTCGCGCCTCGGCGTCGACGTCAGAAAGCAGCGCCCCGCTCGTCCGATCCTGCCCGCGCATCGAATCGATTCGCCGTCCCTTCAACACGAAAACAGAATCGCCCCCCGCAACCGAAAATCCAGCGCGTCCTTCAGCAGCCTGCTCGTCGTCGTCAAGCGCTCGGCCGCCGCACGCCATGAGGGGCCTTCGAGATTGCCTACTTATTCCATTCGCGCAATCGATTGATGAGGCAGTATCCATCAAGATCATCTGAAGCAACGACAAATTCGTCCGCAGCGGAGGAGAGACCATCCACCAATTGGCGCTTGAAGCGCTTGTGATGCGGGTCCAACTCGAGAGTTGTCACCACGATTAGAATTCTTCTAGGGCCGCCAACGTTGGCCCGCCAGACGTGGGCGGCTCTGGCGAGGGGATGCGAGAAACTCATAGCAACTCCTCCTGGAGCGACCGTATTTTACAGGACTGTCATAATCCAGGCACCGGAATTGCGGGGTGGACGCGCTGGGCTTCTTGATCGCTGGTCTGTTTCAAGCGAGCCGCCACCGCCCCAACGATCCCGGGCGGCGCACGCCTGTGAACAGCGCCAGATGCCGTCACCCGTTCTGCAATTGCCCACTCCGGCGCCGCTTTGCCGCCGAAGATGTGAACCGCGCCGTCGTTGACTTCGATCCGGTCGATCGTTTGTCTTGACGGTCGCCGCCGCGCCGGCGTTCCAGACCGCCGGTTTAAAACGAGCGAGCCCACGTCTCAAACAACCAGACGATCCATATCGACGGCGCGAGGAAGGTCGCGAACGGCAGACGCGAGCCGGAGCGAAAGCGACGACGCTTGCGGATCTGCCGCGCAGAGTAGGCAAGCAGCGCAGCGAGCGCGGCCAGCTCGATCGCCGCCGGCAACGACGAGGCGGATAGCCACGCGCCGGCGACGCCGGCGAGCTTGACGTCGCCGAGTCCGAGTCCGGGGCGCCCGCGCAGTTGGCGATAGATGAGTTTGATCGCCAGCAACGCCGCGGCGGCGAGCGCCCCCTGCGCCGCAGCGATCGCCGACGCTTCGAGGCCGCCGCTGGCGACCGCAGCATCGACCAGACCAAGAGCGAACGCGGCGGCGACGAGCGGGTCGGGAACGACGAAGCGGCGCGCGTCGGAAAGCGCGATCGCCAGCATCAGCCAGCCGAGCGCGGCCCCGAGCGCGCCGCGCGCGTCGGTCGAGATCGCCAGGCTGGCGACAAAGATCGCCGCCGCGGCCGTCGTGAGCGCGAAGCGGGTCGTCAGCCGCGTCGTCCGCGTAACTGCGCCGTCGCCGGTCGTAGGCTCCGCGCGATCGATGCTCATCGGCCGGCCGGCGGCTCGCCGAACGGGCCAAGTCGGCCGCCGCTCATTTTTGCGCGCAACTCAGACGCGACGGTTGCGGCGTCGGCGCCGTTGCGAATGATCCGCGGCCGTATGAACAGCACCAGTTCTGTGCGCTTGACCTGCTTGTCCTTGTAGGCGAAGGCGGCGCCGACGACCGGAATCTGGTCGAGGATCGGCACGCCGGAGCCCGTGCCGTTCATCGTCTCGCTGATCAGACCGCCCATCAGCACGGTCTGGCCGTCGGCGACCGAGAGTTCGCTTTTGAGCTTGCGGGTGGAGATTGTCGGCGTGGTCGAACTCGACGACGAGCTGGAGCTGCTGCTCGAGTTCGCCACGCTACTGATCTCCTGCTCGATGTCGAGCAGCACCGAGCCGTTCGAATTCACCCGCGGCTGCACGCGCAGGATGACGCCGGTGTCCTTGTATTCGATCGTGTTGACGACCGTGTTGCTGGAGCTCAGCACCGTGGCGCTGCCGGTCGACACCGGCACCTGGTCGCCGACCGCGAGCGTCGCCACCTGGTTGTTGACCACCACCAGCGACGGATTGGAAAGCACCTTTACCGTTGTGTACTGGTCCAGCGCGCTCAAGATGACCTGCGACGAGGAGTTGTTGCCGAGAGTGAGGTTGAACCCCGGCAGGCTGGGATCGATTGTCGAGGTCGAGCCAGTTGAGTTGCCGATCGAACCGTAGTGGTTCTTGAAGAAGAACTGGACTCCGTAGGTCAGTTCGTTGTTTAGCGTCACCTCAGCGACCGTTACGTCGATGGCGACCTGCAGCTTCGGCTGATCGATCTGCATGATCGCGCGCTCGATTGTCCGCGTCATCTCCTCGCCGGCGTAGATGAGGATCGCGTTGTTGGGAATGTCCGGCGTGATGCGCACGGCCGCGCCGCCTGCAGCGTCGGACTTCGCCGCGAGAGCGTCGGATGACGAAGCGGCGGCGGTCGCGTCGGATGTCGTGGCCGCCGCAGACGCGGCGGGAGTGGACTGTTTGGCGCCCCCGGTGAGCCGCTCGACGGTCGAAAGCCGCGCGGCGCCGGATCCGGGCGCAATCTGACTAGCGGCCGAATCCGTCGCCGCGCCGGATGCGCCGAAGGTCTTGGTCAGCAGGTCGGCGATCTGCTTCGCGTCGCCGTAACGGAGTCGATAGACTGTGGCCGCGGCGCCGCCGAGCGGCGCGTTGTCGAGCCGCGCGATCCACTTTCCCGCCGAGCGCAACAGTTCAGAACGCGCAGCGACGACCAGCACCGCATTCTGACCGCTCATCGCCTGGAACTTGACCGTATCGCGGCTCAGGCCGCCGTCGCCCGAATCCATGACCTTCTCGAGTTCGCCAACCAGCGCGTCGGGCGAACTGTTGTGGATCGGGTAGATCCCGACCGACTGTCCGCGCAACCAGTCGACGTCGAACGTGCGGATCGTCTCCACCGCCGCTTGCCGCTCGACCCCCGAGCCGACGATCAGCAGCATGTGTCCCGATGGATCGCTGCGCACCGCGCCGGGTTTGCCGGAGAAGCTGTCCATCAGCTTGATCAAGGTGTCCGCCGCAACGAACTGCACCGGCACCACGGTGACCCCGTAGCCGGCTTCGACGCCATCCTTGGAATCGGCGCGATCGACGCCGCCGGCGAGCCCGCCGCCGTCCGGAACGATGCGGTAGCCGACCGGGTCGCGTAGCAGCGCCAGATTGTTCGCCTTCAGCGCGCTTTCGAACGCGAACAGAACGTCCTTCTTGGCGACCGGCCGCGCCGACGAGAGGGAAATCGTCCCTTGGGCGCGCGGATCGATGACGTAGCCGAGTTTCAGCATGCCGCCGAGCACGGCCTGCGCCGCAGCGGCGATCGGTGTGTTCTCGAAATCGAGGGTATAGTCGCCCGACGCGTCGGGCTGCGGGGCTGCGGTCTCGCCTGTCCCGCTTGGCGAGCCGTAGTAAGCAACCGCCGCCGAGGGGGCGCTTGCTGCAACCGGTCCGCCGCCGCCGCCTTGAGACGCGCGCGGCCTGAGATCGAGCGACCACAGAGGATCCGCGGCGCCGGCGCGGTCGCCGCTGGCGACGTCCGAAGCGGTCTGCAGACAGCCGCCGACCCAGAATAGGGACACGATGACGCCGGCGACCCGCGCCCACCGGCGCGATGCGAAAGCGAAGCTGCGTCCTGTCAACACACGCCACCCGGCCGTTCGGCCACCCGCTCTGTCATGAAAGCTTTGGCCGCGAAATTTAAAACGAGGGGGAGCAGGAACAGAACAATATGACGCTTATGTGAACTACAGTATAGGACGTGTATCTGAATGAACGTTGAAGCATCTATGCCGCATACCGAATGGGACAGGGGCGGCTACGTGATCCCTTTCGCGCGATATATTTTTTCTGCCAAAATAATCGACGAAAATACCTTCAACGTGATCTCGACTGACGCCTGCGCCGACTCCCGTTACGGCTTACGCCGGCTGTGGACCGCCTCGGGCGTTTCGGGGCACGACCTCGCCGCCGCTGCGGCCGAGTTTTTCGCCCTGCGGCGCGCGCCCCTGACCGAACTCGTGGGCGCGCCATCGCTCGCCGATCGCTTCTCGCCGCGCTTTCTGCGCGAAGTCGCGATCTATCCTTTCGCGGCCGCCGACCGTCGGCCCGCTTTGGCGATGGGCGACCCAATGGACCGCGAGGCGCGCAAGGCGGCCGAGCTGGCGCTCGGCGAGACGGTCGCTGTCGTCGTCGCCTCCTTCGAGGACATCGCCGCCGCGCTCGGCGAGCAGGGGGAAGCCGCGCCGCCGGCCGACGTCTGCGAACCGGCGCGTGAAGACAGTCTCGACAATTTGCGCGACCTCGCGAGCGGCGCGCCAGTGGTGCGCGCGGTCAACGAACTGATCGACAAGGCGATGGAGTTGCTTGCCAGCGACGTTCATCTCGAGCCGTCGCGCGGCGGCCTGACCGTCCGCATGCGCGTCGACGGCCTCCTGCGCGCGCTCAACGCGCCGCCCGGGGTCGCGCCACAGGCGCTGATCTCCCGCATCAAGATCATGAGCGGCCTCAACATCGCCGAACGCCGCCTGCCGCAGGACGGTTCGGCGCGGCTTGCGACGGGGCGCGGCGACCTCGACATCCGCGTTGCAACGATGCCGACGCCGTACGGCGAATCCGCCGTCATCCGCCTCCTGCCGCGCGATCGCGGCCTGCTCGACATCAAGCGCCTCGGCATATCGGCGCGGGACGAAAAGCTGATCCGTCACCTGCTCGATCAGCCGCACGGCCTCGTCATCATCACCGGCCCGACCGGCAGCGGCAAGACGACGACGCTGGCGACGCTGCTGTCGCTGCTCAATCAGCCGTTCCGCAAGATCCTCACCATCGAAGACCCGATCGAATACGAACTGTCGGGCGTCGCGCAATCGCAGGTGCGACCGGAGATCGGCTTGACCTTCGCCGCCGCGATGCGCGCCTTCCTCAGGCACGACCCCGACGTGATCATGGTCGGCGAAGTGCGCGATCCCGAGACCGCCGGCATCGCGGTCCACGCCGCGCTGACCGGGCACCTGGTGCTGACGACGCTGCACACCGACACCGCAGCGGCGGCCGCGCCGCGCCTAATCGACCTCGGCGTCGAACCGTTCCTGTTGAAATCGACGCTGCGCGCCGTCGTCGGTCAGCGGCTCGTCCGGCTATTGTGCGAGCGCTGCAAATCGCCGCGTGCGCTGACGCGGGACGATTTCGAGCGAGACCCACGCTACGAGGCGATCGGCCTGCGCGAAGGCGAGACGCTCTATGAGCCGAAAGGCTGCGACCGCTGCTCGGGGGTCGGCTACCGCGGCCGCATCGGTGTGTTCGAGGCGCTCGCTGTCGACCGCGAGACGCGCGATCTCATTGGCCCCGAAAGCGAGGCGGGAACTCTCGAGGCGGCGGCGCGTCGCGCCGGTATGACGACGATGATGGACGACGCGATCGCCAAGTGCCGCGCCGGCGTCACCTCGGTCGCCGAGGCGTTGCGCGTGACGTCGGTGCGCTAGCGATGCCGACGTTTCACTATCGCGCCGTCAGTCCGGCCGGCGACGTGAGCGCCGGCAGCATCGCCGCCGGCGACGCCGACGAGGCGGCGCATCGGCTGCAGTCGCGCGGCCTGGCGCTCATCGACGAGCCGCGGGAGGAGGGCGGCGGCCAATTCTCCCTTGCTGGCTGGGCGTTTCGTCCGCGCCCCGAAGACGTGACCGTGTTCACCGCCGACCTGGCTCTGCTGCTGCGCACGGGGGCGCGGATCAACGAAGCGCTGGAGCTGCTGGCGGGCGACGCCGGCGCCGGGCGACTGCGGTCTCTGCTTGCCGAGCTCGTGCGGCGGATTCACTCCGGCGAATCGTTCGCCGAGGCGATCGCCAAGCATCCCGAAGCGTTCCCGCCAATTTATGGAGCGCTCGTCCAGGTCGGCGAAGCTGCCGGAGCGCTTGCGTCGGCGCTCGAGGCGGTCGCGGTTGGACGCCAGCGGGCGGAGGCGCTGAAGCGCCGGCTCGCCGACGCGCTGCGTTATCCGGCCTTCCTTCTGCTCGGCGCGGGCGCTGTGCTGCTGTTCTTTCTGCTCGTCGTGCTGCCTCAATTCGCCAACGTGTTTCGTGATTTCAACGCCAAGCTCGATCCGACGCTCGCCTTCTTCCTGGCTCTGTCGGAGGGCTTGCGCGCCCATTTCGATGTGGTCGCCCTGACGTCGGCGGCGATTCTGGCGGTCGCCGTCGCCGTCCTGCGCCGGCCGTCGGCGCGCGCCGCCTTTGCCCGCGTCTTCAGTCGGTTGCCGTTCGTCAACGTCGTCACTGAACAGCGGACGGCGGCTCTCTTCTGCCGCAACCTCGCGCTGATGTTGGCGAGCGGGGTCAAGCTGCCCGACTGCCTGCGCATCCTCGCCGACATGCGCGTCTTCGGGCCGGATCTCGCCGTAGGCGAGGCCGTCGGCGCGCGGGTGCGCCAGGGCGGCCGCCTGTCGGACGCTTTGGCCGAAACGGGCGCGCTGCCGCCGCTCGCCGTGCGCGCGCTGAGGCTCGGCGAACAATCCGGGCAACTGCCGACGTTGGCCGCACGCGTCGCCGACTATTACGAAGCGAAGCTGCAGCGCACGCTCGATCGCGTCGTCGGCGTCGTCGGGCCGGTGGCGATCATTGTCATAAGTCTGATAGTCGGCGGACTTATCGTCTCCGTGATGACGGCGCTGTTGTCGGTCAATCAGGCGGCGATGTAGGGGCGGAATGTCGAGTGCAATTGCGCGGCGCGCGAGTCGGGGTCCGCACGGCGAGGCGGGATTCACCTTGGTCGAGATGTTGGTGGTCATCACCATCATCGGCCTGATCATGGCCCTGGTCGGGCCGCGCGTGCTCAACTACCTCGGCGAGTCGAAGGCGAAGACCGCGCTGATCCAAATCGAGAGCTTCTCCTCGGCGCTCGATCTGTTCTATCTCGACAACGGGCGCTACCCGACTTCGAACGAGGGCTTGACGGCCCTGGTGCGGCGGCCGCCCAGCGCCGGGGGCTGGAACGGCCCCTATCTGAAGTCTGGGTCGGTGCCGGCCGACCCCTGGGGCCGCGCATACCTCTATCGCGCGCCCGGCGATCGCGAGCCGTATGAAATCGTCTCGCTCGGCGCTTCGGGGCAGCCGAACGGGACGGGAAGCGATGGCGTCATCAAGAGCGCGAATCGTTGAGCGGTTCGTCGACGGCGGCGACGCCGGGTTCACTCTGATCGAAATGGTCTGCGCGCTGGCGATTGTCGCATTGCTCGTCGCGGTCGCGCTGCCGGCGATCCCGCGCGCGACCTCGCGGCCGCGTCTCGAGGCCTACGCCGTCGAGACCGCGGCGCTGCTGATCGGCGATCGCAATGCGGCGATGCGCCGCGGCGCTCCCGTCGCGACGCGATTGGACGCGCGTGTGCGCGCAATCCGCTCCGGAGCCGGCGACGCGATCGTCACGTTTCCCGCCGACGTCGCCTTCAACGCGCTCCTCGCCGAGACCTGCGACGGACGAAGCGCGGCCGACACGATCGAATTTTTTCCCAATGGCATGTCGTGCGGCGGCGTGATCGTCGTGGCGCGCGGTGACGCGCGGTTTGAAATTCGCGTCAACTGGCTGACTGGCGTCGTCGAAGTGCGCGACGCCGCGTCGAAGACGTGAGGGCGCGCGGACGACGTTTCGACGGAGTCCCGCGCCAGTAGGGCGCATCCGACCTTTTTCATGTCTTCGTCGTCAGACGGTCGTCGTATCGATAACAAGGCGCGCTTAGTTCCGGCTGGGGCAATTCCATGTGGGGGTGCTGAGGTGAAGAAGATTTTGAAGAGCTGCTCCGCGCTAGTCGCGGTTGCGTCCTTGATTCAGTCGATGGCGGTCGTTCCCGCGGCGGCGGCGTCGACCA
>Ga0181519_10001567_pt1 | contig 20110 bp, 16 predicted proteins | sample PEATcosm2014_Bin_26_FD_121102 | JGI IMG/M metagenome (GOLD analysis project Ga0181519, IMG submission 121102) | Peatland microbial communities from MTU Mesocosm Facility, Houghton, MI, USA - PEATcosm2014_Bin02_10_metaG | ecosystem: Environmental > Terrestrial > Soil > Wetlands > Peat | place...
CAGGCCGCCGTTGGCCACGCTCTTGGGATCCAGGGTCAGGGCCGTGGCCGCGCTGGCGTCGATCGTCCCCGTGGCCGTCACGCTCGCCGTCCCCGCCCCGCCGACGATCCCGGCCCCGCTCAGGGTCCCGCTCACCACCACCGCGCCGCTGTCGATCACCTTCTGGGTCCCCGCCAGGGTGTTCGTCGCGGACAGGGTCCAGGATGATCCCTTGTCGATGTCGTAGACGCCAAATCCGGAGAAATTCAGGCTCGCGCCCCCGGACACTGCCCCCAGCCCGCCCAGTCCGCTGATCGTGCCGGTTCCGGAGGCCAGTTCCAGCGTTCCCCCCCCGCCCTGGGCCCCGTCGAGGACGGTGGAGCCTGACTCCACGATCAGCCGATCGCTCGCCGCCCCGAATGCGATCCCGAGGCCCGGATCCGACTCCCTGTTCATGCCGCTGATGGTTCCGTAGTTGACCACCGTGGCGCCGCCGCCTGACAAGGCGGAGATTCCCACCCCCCCTGAGATCACCGCCGCGGTGTCGCCCGGCCCGCCGTTGACCACCCTGCCGCCGGCGGTGAGTTCGACGCCGCTGTTCTGGTAATCGGCTTGGGGGTGGAGGGTGATGCCGCCCATAATGACGCCCGTGTTCTCCACCGTCCCGCCGGCCGCCAGCCATACGCCGACGCCGCCGGAATTGCCGAAGTCGGAGTAATAGGATCCCTGGCCGCCCGCGATCGAGCCGGCGTTGGCGACGGTCCCACCAGACTGGAGGATCACGCCGGCGCCGGCGCCGCCCCCCGTCCCGGTGGCGTCGGAGCCATAACAGCCGTAGCCACCCACGATGACGCCGCCCGCGTTGGTGAGCGCGCCGCCGCCGGCGAGGACGACACCCGCGCCCCCTTGCGATCGGTTGTCCTTGGCCATCCCCGTCCCGCCCGCCCCGCCCGTGACAGTGCCCGAAACGGTGATCGCGGAGCTGGCCAGGGCATCGACGCCGGCGCCGCCAGCGCCGGTGATGTCGTACGATCCACCACCGACGCCCCCGACGATCTGGCCGGTGACATATTGATGAAGCGAACCTCCGTCAGCGAGGACGACGCCCGCGCCACCCGCGCTCGCGGCGGCGTGCAACGAAGGGCCGCCAGATCCACCGACAATACGATCGAGGTCCAGGACCATTCCGGCGGCTTCGAGGACGACGCCCGCGCCCCCGGCGCCCCCGGAACCGGGGGGGCTGGATAAAAATCCAAATTGCGCGCCACTGCCGCCGTAGATCGCGCCCCCGGCGGCGGCGATGAGGCCCGACACGAGATCGACGCCGCTGCCTCCCGCGCCGTCAGGGAGGGAGGAATCGAGCGGCGAGTAACCGACCGCGCCACCGACAACGGTGCCAGAATTGACGATCGTCGAGCCGGCTCCGGCGTGAATGCCTGTTCCGCCCGCCCCGGCCCCGTAGCGGGAGTTGGCGGACCCGCCATATCCGCCGCTTATATACAGGACATTGTCGATCAGCGATCCAGCGGCGGCTTCCACCCCGGATCCGCCAGCGCCAGCCGGCGCGTGGAACTTGCCGATATAGCCCGCATTGTGGCCAACGCCGCCGATGATCAATCCGTTATTCGTCAAATGCGCCGCGAAGGGCATTGTGAGCCCCACGCCTCCGTTGCTCCCCGCGAGCAACCCGGAGGCCCCGTAGGCTCCCGCCCCCATTTCGACGACCACGGCGCTGTAGGCGGAGGTGAGCGTGAACCCCCCGGTGATAGGGCCGTCAATGTATTTGGTGGTCATGGGCGATCCTCCGTTCAGGGTTCTGCCAGGACAGTAAGCGGCGGAAGCTTGGTCCGACGTGGAGATTTGGAGCCGCGCGCTGCGATCAAGCGGCCGCTCGATTCGCCACTGAGTTCGCCAGCACGGGTCCGGTTCAAGTCGGCGGTTGTGTAGGTGATATGAGCCCAGGGGCGGATGCCGTTCGGAGTGCCGTCGCCAGCGCCGCGACACAGGCAAGTGTGCCAAATTTCGCGCCACGCTCGTCGTCAATTGGACGTCAAGGAACGTCAATTGTGGCGGTCGGCCGCGACCTATCGCCCCTTGCTGAGCGTCCGGTTACGTCGGAACGTCGCTGGAAACATTCGCTTCCTTCGGACAAACCCCAATCGTGCGATTTCATGCTCGCTTCGTCGGCGCCTTCGCCCTGGAGGACGCGCAGGGCCAGAATGTCCTGCCGCCTTTGCGCAAGACCCGGGCCCTGGTGGCGATGATCCTCCTGGCCCGCGGCGAGGCCCTGTCACGTAGCGATCTGATTAAGTTCGCCTGGAAGGACCGCGACGATGAACAGGGCCGCGCCAGTCTAAGGCAGGCGCTCTATGAGGCGCGGAGGCTCACCCAGGGTGAGTCGCCCCTGATCTACGCCAATCGAACGACGGTCCGCGCGAATCTGGCGGTTCTGGAGAGCGACCTCGACCGGTTGAACGCCGCCGCTCGCGGGGTCGACCTTGAAGCCCTGGAGGCGGCGCTCGGACCGAACGCGTCTGCCTTGCTCGCCGACCTGGATGGGATTTCGCCGACCATCGACGCATGGCTGGCGGCCATCAGGCGGGAAAAACTGGCTGAGCTTCGCGAGGTCGCGAACGCGGCCGCCGGCGGCGGTCATGGCGGCGGAAGCCTTGGGCAGGGGCCCGGGCCCGAGGTCGCCCTGGCCGCGGCTGACCGCGCCGGTGAGGCCGCCGATGTGGCCGCAACGCCGCGCCCGCCGAACCGCACCCGCCTCTTGGCCGGCGCGGCCCTCCTGGTACTCTGCGCTGGCGTCGCCGGGGCCTGGTGGCTACGGGCCGCCCCGCCGCATCGGGTATTGGCCGTGGAGCCCTTGAACGCCGGTCAAGGAGATGGGCCGGCCCAGGCCGTCAGTCGAGGCCTCTCGGGCGACCTGGCCCACGCTCTGGTGGCCAATCCGGCCCATATCGTGGTCAACCAGATCGGCGAGCCGGGGGTGCGGGCGGCCGACGCCGATTTCATTGTTTCGGGCGATGTCGCCACCTTGGGCGGGCGCCTCCAGGCCCATGTCCAGCTGGCGAGAGCCCGAAGCGGCGCGATCCTCTGGGCCAACGATTTCGCGGCCGACCCGGGTCATCCCGATGTCATGCGCGAGCAGATCGCCACCAAGGCCGACGCGGTGATCAACTGCGCGCTCAGCGCGCGCCATGGCGGCGCCGCCCGGATAAGCGACGAGGCCGATCGGCTCTATCTGAAGGCCTGCGACCTCGTCGAGCAATACCGTCTCGACGAAGCCCTGCAGCCGTTCCGGGAGGTCACCGTCCTGGAGCCCGGCTTTGCGCGCGCCTGGGCCGATCTGGCGATCACCGAGGCTCTCACCGCCGACCCATCGGATCCGAAGCGCCAGGCGATCGCCTACCGCGAAGCCGCGGCCTACGCCCGCCATGCCCTGGCGCTCGATCCCCGGACGGGCCTTGCCTATTACGCCTTGGCCCAGGGCATGCCCGGTATCGCCAACTGGCGGCGGCGGGTCGAAATCATCGCCGATGGCCTGAAGGTTGAACCCGACGGGTCCGAGCTCAACAACGCCATGGCCACCGAACTGATGCGCGTCGGTCGGTCCGCGGAAGGCATCGCCTATTATCGGCGATCGATGGCCGCCGATCCGCTCAATCCGATAAAAACCGCCACCCTGTTCCACGCCCTTGCATTCAACGGTCAACTGGATGAAGCCGAGCCGATGATCGACAGGGCCTTGCGGCTTTGGCCCCAGAGCGCGGTGATCTGGCAATACGCGTTCGTCGTCGAACTGCGGGTGGGCGATCCCCGGCGCGCCGAAGCGATGCTGGCCGACCCTGACCACACCCTCGTTCGGGACGACAAAGAGGCCGACGAAGACCGCCAATTTTTGCGCCTGCGCCGCGATCCCAGCCCGAAAAACATCGCCGCCGCGATCGGTCGCGAACTTGCCCTGTCTTCCGCCGACCCGGATCAGGATCAGCTTCCGGCGGCGCTCCGCATCGCCCGCCTTGGGCAAACGGACCTGGCCTATCGCCTGGCCCTCGAACCTCGCGGCGCCATGGACGAGGACAACGACGAGGTGATGTTCCGCGCCGGCCTAACGCCGTTCTGGGACGATCCGCGCTTCATGGTCCTGGCGGCTAGGCGCGGGCTCCTGCCGATCTGGCGCGCCACCGGGGTCTGGCCCGACGTCTGCGCCACCGGCCGCCCGCCCTGGTGTGGGCAAGCCGGGCCGGGCGGCCCGATAGCCTCTGTTTCAGGCAAGGCTCGATTATAGGTGACGGCGAGTTCGCGCGCGCCGACCTCGTGCGACGTCCCGCCGCTTCGTCGGCGGTCGCGTCCAAGCCTTGGCGATGATACGCCTAGTCCCCCGAAGAGGAGCTTTCATGTCCACCGAACCTTTGACTCTCGCCGAGCTGGATGAGCGGCTGTCGGCCGTCCGCGACAACTTGCGCGAGCTGGTCGAGCAGGCCGCGGCCTATTCCGGCGCGGGGGACGAGGAACTGATGGCCTCGCGGATCGCCGAGCAGGAGGCGCAGCTCAAGACGCTGACCGGCATGCGCGACGCGCTCCTGCGGCCCTCGGCCTGACGGGGCCGGCTCGCCGGAGCCGCCGGCGCGGAGGTCCCTTACCGGCGCACGCGGAACGGCCAGCTCAAGGCGCCGCCGGCGAAGAGAGCCCACCAGATGAGCACGGGCTGAAAGGCGATGCGCGGCCCGTGATACCACCAGCTGTCCGGCAAGGGCGCAAGGCGAACATGCCAAAGCGCCTGATAGATGTTCGCGGGCCAGACGCAGAGGGCGTAGGCCGCCAGCATCACGCCGGCCAGTCGCCGGGTGAGCGGGATGGCCAGCCCCACCGCGCCGGCGATCTCGCAGGCGCCCGTCACCAGCACCACCGTGCGCGGCGCGGGGATCGCCGGCGGCACGATGGCCGCGATCGCGCCCGCCGACGCCATGTGCAGGCCGCCGGCCGCCAGGTAGATCCCGGTCAGCGCCCATCGCAGGATCCAGCGGAGGCGCTCGGCGCCGTCGGCGCGTCCGGGCGCCCGCCTGGGGCGAGGATCGAGGGTCATGGCGCGTATCGCTCTCCGGGGCGCTGACAGCCCAAACGATCAGGCGCGAGCGTCGCCTTCCCTTGGCGGGGAAGGAGGATGAGGCTGACCGCGCCCTTGGCCGCCCCGACGCCTATTCGACGATGTTGGTCGCGCCCTGGGCCTTGAGGGCGGCCACGGCGGCGGCGGCCTGGGCCGCGTCCCTGGGCTGGATCCACAGCACCAGGCCGCCACGCGCGAGCTGATCGCTCACCATGTCGGCGTGTTCCTGGTGAAAGCCGTGGGCCACCAGAAGGCCGGTCAGTCCGGCGGCGCCGCCGGCCCCGGCCAGGGCCAGCAGGGCCAGCCCCAGCCCGCCGCCGGTGAGGATCACCGCCCCGGCCGCCGCCGCCGCGCCGACATAGAAGAGGCCGCCGATCAGGGCGCCGGTGACCGCGCCCTCGCTCTCAGGTTCGAATTCCGCCTCCGTGCGCGTGGCCGGATCGAGCGCCAGTTGCGCGGCGGTCTTGTAGCCCGAAAGATCGCCGCCCTTGGCCAGGACGCCGAACTGGGCCCGATCGAAACCACCGACCTCGAGGGTGTCGATCGTCGTCTGCAGCGCCTTGGCCGACGGCAGGACGCCGACAACTCGGTCTAGGGTATCGCTCATCGTCGGCTCGCTCCGCGTCGGGAAAACCCCGCCTAGCGATCATCCGCGTCCTGGGTCAACCGATTAATCCGGCAAACGCGCCTTCAACCACCTGGGCGGCGTCGTCCCTCTCCAGGGTGACCAGGGAATCGGACCCTCTCAGGTCTGGGTGGCCGCCTTGCGCATCAACGCGATCTCAACCGGCGCCGGATCCGACGTCGCCAGAGCCTCACCACCACCTAGTGCCGGCTAAGCTCCGCGCGGCCGACCACCATGTGGTGCACCTCATCGGGGCCATCGGCGAAGCGCAGATGGCGCTGGTCGATGTACATGGCGGCCAGCGGCGTCCATTGCGAAATGCCGGTGGCGCCGTGGATCTGGATGGCCTGATCGATGATCTGGCACACCCGCTCGGGCACCATGGCTTTCACCATGCTCACCCACACCCGCGCCTCGCGATTGCCCAGCACGTCCATGGCCCTGGCGGCTTTGAGCACCATCAGCCGCATGGCCTCGATCTCGATCCGCGCCCGCGACACCGTCTCCAGGTTCTTGCCGAGCTGGATCAGCGGCTTGCCGAAGGCGACCCGGGTGGTGGCCCGCTTGACCAGCAGATCCAGCGCCCGCTCGGCCTGGCCGATGGAGCGCATGCAGTGGTGGATGCGCCCCGGGCCCAGGCGCACCTGGGAGATCTCGAAACCCCGGCCTTCGCCCAGGAGGATGTTCTCCTTGGGCACCCGGACATTGTCGAGCTTGATGTGCATGTGGCCGCGCGGCGCGTGGTCGTGTCCGAACACCTCCATGGGCCCCAGAACGCGGACGCCGGGCGTGTCCATGGGCACCAGGATCTGCGACTGCTGGAATTGCGACGGAGCGTCGGGGCTGGTCTTGACCATGCAGATCATGATCTTGCAGCGCGGATCCCCGGCCCCGGAGATGTAATACTTCTCGCCATTGATCACCCATTCGTCGCCGATAAGCTCGGCCCGGGTGGCGATGTTCTTGGCGTCGGATGAGGCCACACCCGGCTCGGTCATCGCATAGGCCGAGCGGATCTCGCCGTTGAGCAACGGCTTGAGCCAGCGTTCCTTCTGCTCGGGTGTGCCGACACGCTCCAGCACTTCCATATTGCCGGTGTCGGGCGCCGAGCAGTTGAGGGATTCCGAGGCCAGGGGCTGCTTGCCCAGCTCCGCGGCGATATAGGCGTAGTCCAGATTGGTCAGGCCCCGGCCAATTTCGGAGTCGGGAAGAAAGAAGTTCCAAAGGCCCGAGGCCTTGGCCTTATCCTTGGCCGTCTGCAGCAACTCCAGCTGGCCCGGCGCCCAACTCCAGCGATCGGCCCGGCCCTCGCCCAGCCGGAAGAACTCCTCGGTGATCGGCTCGACGTTTTCGGCGATGTGCGTCTTTACCGCCTCGAACAGTGGGATCGACTCGGCCGACATGGCCAGGTTGTTCAGCTCGGCCTCCACATCAGGCTTGGTCTCGACGGCGATCTGGTTCAAGGCGGTCTCCCTTAGCGTTCGTGTCTGGCGCTTCGCCCACATCAATGCGCCACGGGGCGGCGACTGTCACGTGCGACGAGACGCTCGCGGGTCAGGATCCATCGACCGATGACAGCACCGACAGCACATCCGGAACGGCCAGACGCCAGGCAGGTCATCGCTCAACTTGATCTCGCGCCGCATCCCGAGGGGGGTTGGTATCGCGAAACCCATCGAGCCTCGGGCGCCGATGGCGGCCGCGGCGCCGTGACGGCGATCCATTTCCTGCTGGAAGCCGGTCAGCGGTCTCACTGGCACAGGGTGGACGCCACGGAGATCTGGCTGCACCAGGCCGGCGGCGCGCTCACCCTGCGCATGGCCAGGGACGCGGAGGTCGCGGAGGTGCGGATCGGGCCGGACATCCTGGCCGGCGATCGCCTGCAGGCGGTGGTCGAGCCGGGACATTGGCAGGCGGCCGAGGCGGGCGAGGACTGGGCGCTGGTCGCCTGCGTGGTCGCGCCGGCGTTTGAGTTCGCCGGCTTCGAGATGGCGCCGGAAGGCTGGGAGCCGCCGAAGCGCTAGCCATCGAGGTGGGTTAACTTGGCTGTTCCCGCGCGGTAGCATGGTCGCCTCAAACACGGGAGGCGTGACATGCATCGACGAGACTTGTTGAGAGGCGTGGCGGCCAGCGCCGTTCTGCCGGCGGTCGGCGGCGCCCTGGCGGCCAGCGCGGCGCCCATCGGCGCGGCCCGTGTCCGGCCTGGCGAAGCCGGCTGGCCGGACGAAGCGGCCTGGGAGGGGCTGAAGCAAGCGGTGGGCGGCCGGCTGGTGAAGCCGACCTATCTCTTCGCGCCCTGCGAGACCGATCCCAAGAGCGCGGCCTGCGCCGCCCTCTTCAAGGAGGCGGCCAATCCCTACTATATCGGCGACCAGGCGGGCGGCACCCAAGTGTCGGGTTGGCTCGACGCCTGGAGCCCCAAGCCGAGCGTCTGGGCCGTGGCCGCCAATTCGACGGCCGATGTGGTCGCCGCCGTCAACTTCGCCCGGCGCCACAACCTTCGCCTGGTCGTCAAGGGCGGCGGCCACAGCTATCAGGGCACGTCGAACGCCGCCGATTCCCTGCTCGTCTGGACCCGGACGATGAACGACATCACCCTGCATGACGCCTTCACGCCTCAAGGCTGCGAGGGGCTCGGGCCGCCGGTTCCGGCCGTCTCCATCGGCGCCGGGGCCATGTGGGCCGACGCCTATGGCGCGGTGACCACCAAGGCCGGCCGCTATGTCCAGGGCGGCGGCTGCGCCACCGTCGGCGTCGCCGGCCTGATCCAGAGCGGCGGCTTCGGCTCCTTCTCCAAGCGCTATGGCCTGGCCGCCGCCAGCCTGATCGAGGCCGAGGTGGTCACCGCCGACGGCGTGGCGCGCGTCGTCAACGCCCGGCGGGATCCGGATCTGCTCTGGGCCCTCAAGGGCGGCGGCGGCGGCAGCTTTGGCGTCGTGACGCGGCTTACCTTGAAGACCCATGAACTCGGCGAAATCGCCGGCGGCTTCGATCTGACCATCAAGGCCGCGTCGGACGAAGCCTTCCATCGCCTGCTCCGAAACTTCGTCGCCCTTTGCCCGAGCTTCATCAATCCTCATTGGGGCGAGAGCCTTCACATCCGGCCCTCCAATCAGCTCAGCGTCTCCATGGTCTTCCAGGGCCTCACGGGCGCCGAGGCCAAGGCGGTCTGGAAGCCGCTGCTCGACTTCGCCGCCGCCTCGCCCGGCGATTTCACCGTCGACGGACCCAGCGCCGCCGCCCAGCCGATGCGCGGCTGGTGGGATTACGCCGCCGATCGCGCCGCGCACGTTCCTTACGAGATCTTCGACGAGCGCCCCGGCGCGCCGGCCCAGCACGGCTGGTGGCGGGGCGACGCCGATCAGGTCAGCATGTTCATCCACGGCTACGAGAGCCTGTGGCTGCCCGTGTCTCTCCTGGCCCCGGACCAGCAGGCGCGGCTGGCCGACGCCCTCTTCGCCGCCAGCCGGCATTTCAGCGTGGCCCTGCACTTCAACAAGGGCCTCGCCGGCGCGCCGGAGGCGGCGATCGCCGCCGCCAGGAACGCCGCCACCAATCCGGCGGTGCTCGACGCCTTCACCCTGGCGATCATCGCGACCGGCGGCCTGCCCGACTATCCCGGCTATCCCAAGCCGGACCTGGCCGGCGCCAAGCGCGACGCCGAGCGGATCGACGCGGCGACGGCGGTCCTTCGCCCCCTGGCCCCGGCCGGCGGCTCCTATATCTCCGAGAGCAACTATTTCAATGACAACTGGGGGGCCGCGTTCTGGGGTCCGCACTATGCGAAATTGCGGGCGGTCAAGGCCAGGTACGATCCGGGCGGCCTTTTCACTGTCCACCACGGCGTCGGCAGCGAGGCCTGGAGCGCCGATGGCTTCACCCGCGTGGCCTGACACCTCGACGCGGGATCGGCTAGCATAGGGAGATGAATCGCCGTCCCGCTCCGCTCGCCCTCGGTCCCGTCCACTTCATCGGCATTGGCGGCATCGGCATGAGCGGCATCGCCGAGATCATGCTGCGGGTCGGCTATTCGGTGCAGGGCTCCGACGCCCGGGCCGGACCCAACACCGAACGCCTGGAGCGCCTCGGCGCCCGCGTCTTCGTCGGCCATGACGCCGCCCAGATCGAGGGCGCCAGCGCCGTGGTCTATTCCAGCGCCATCAAGCCGGACAATCCGGAGATGGCGGCGGCCAGGGCCCGGCGGATCCCGCTGGTTCGCCGCGCCGAAATGCTGGCCGAGCTGATGCGCCTGCAGCTCTCCGTCGCCGTGGCCGGCACCCACGGCAAGACCACCACCACCTCGATGATCGCCGCCGTGCTCGACGCCGGCGGCCTCGATCCCACCGTGGTCAATGGCGGGGTGATCAACGCCTATGGCGCCAACGCCAAGGTGGGGGAGGGGGAGTGGATCGTCGTCGAGGCCGACGAGAGCGACGGCACCTTCGTCACCCTGCGCTGCACCGCCGCCATCGTCACCAACATCGATCCCGAACACCTCGATCACTACGGCGACTTCGCCAATCTCAAGCGGACCTTCCGCGACTTCGTTCAGAACATCCCGTTCTGGAGTTTCGCCGTTCTGTGCATCGACGATCCCGACGTCCAGGAGGTGGCCTCCAAGATCGAGAACCGTCGCCTGATCACCTATGGCGCCAATCCGCAGGCGGAAATTCGGGCCATGAACATCGCCATGGGCGCCGACGGGGCCACGTTCGACGTGGTGATCAACGCACCGCACACGGACAAAGTCACCCTGGGCGGCTTCTCCCTGCCGATGGCCGGCCAGCACAATGTGCTCAACAGCCTGGCCGCCATCGCCGTCGGCCGTCAGCTCGGCGTGCCGGAGGCTGCGATCCGCAAGGCCCTGGCCGAATTCGGCGGGGTCAGGCGTCGCTTCACCACCACCGGCGAGGCGAGGGGGGTCCGCATTATCGACGACTACGGCCACCACCCCGTCGAGATCGCCAGCGTCCTGGCGGCGGCCAGGGCGGTGACGAAGGGCCGGGTGATCGCCGTCGTCCAGCCGCACCGCTATTCGCGGCTTCGCGACCTCTTCCGCGACTTCTGCCGCTGTTTCAACGACGCCGACGTGGTCATCGTCGCCGATGTCTATCCCGCCGGCGAGGCCCCGATCGAGGGCTTCGATCGCGGCGCCCTCGTCGAAGGCCTGCGCCGCCACGGCCATCGCCACGTCGTGGCCCTGGAGACGCCCGCCGACCTGCCGGGACTGGTCGGCGCCGAGGCCCGGCCGGGCGACCTGGTGGTCTTCCTGGGCGCCGGGGACATCACCGCCTGGGCCCACGCCCTGCCGGCGCAGCTGGCCGCGCTGCCCGCCGCATGAACTGGCGCGAGCGCCTGCCCCCCGTTCGCGGCAAGCTCCTGTTCGATGAGCCCCTCGCGCCTTTCACCTGGTTTCGCGTCGGCGGGCCGGCCGATGTGCTGTTCCTGCCCGCGGACCGTCAGGACCTCGCCCAGTTTCTCCGCGCCCTTCCGGCCGAAGTCCCGCGCACCGTCCTTGGCGTCGGCTCCAACGTCATCGTCCGCGACGGCGGCCTCGAGGGCGTCGTCATCCGCCTCGCCGGCCGGCCCTTCGCCCAGATCCACGTCGACCGCGAGGCGGGGCGGGTCATCGCCGGCGCCGGCGCCCTCGACGCCGCCGTCGCCCGCGCCGCGGCGGGCGCCGGAATCGCCGGCCTCGAGTTCCTCGCCGGCATCCCAGGGACGATCGGCGGCGCGGTGACCATGAACGCCGGCTGCTACGGCCGCGAGATCAAGGACGCGCTCGTCGCCGCCTCCGGCTCCGATTTCAGCGGCGAGTCACGGGTCTGGGAATCGCCGAATCTCGGCTATGGCTATCGGACCAGCACGGCGCGGGGCATGATCTGGGACCAGGCGATCCTTCAGGGTACATTTGATGATCAATTAGCGATCAATTCGCGCATGTCCGAGATCACCCAAAGGCGGGAAAACACCCAGCCGCTGCGCGAAAAAACCGGCGGATCGACCTTCAAGAATCCGCCCGGCCGCTCCGCCTGGGAGCTGGTCGACGCCGCCGGCTGGCGCGGCAAGCTTCACGGCGGCGCCATGTTCTCGCCCCTCCACGCCAACTTCATGATCAACACCGGAGAGGCCACTGCGGCCGACCTTGAATCCCTCGGCGAAACCGTCCGCGCCGACGTGCGATCGAAGTTCGGTATTGATCTGGAATGGGAAATCCGCCGGATCGGCCGGCCGCCGCCGGCCTAGAGAGCGATTTCCATCGGAAACCGGGCGAATCCGGTTAACCTTTTTTCGATCGCCGCCGTCGATGGAGCCCTGATGAACAGCCACTCCCGTTCCGGGCGTCCCCTCTTGGGGCGACACGTGGCCCTGTTGCAAGGCGGCCTCTCGGCCGAGCGGGAGGTCAGCCTGATCTCCGGACGCGAATGCGGCGCGGCGCTTGAGCGGCTGGGCGCCCGGGTCAGCCGCGTCGATGCCGGCCGCGATCTGGCCCAGGTGCTCACCGCCCTCGCCCCCGATGTCTGCTTCAACGCCCTCCACGGCGCCTGGGGCGAGGACGGCTGTGTCCAGGGTGTGCTGGAAACCCTGGCGCTGCCCTATACCCACTCGGGCGTGCTCGCTTCGGCCCTGGCGATGGACAAGGCCAAGGCCAAGGCGGTGATGGCCGCCGCCGGCGTGCCGGTCCCCGCGGGGGGACTCTTCAATAGATTCAAGGCCGGAGCCGATCACGTGATGGCGCCGCCCTATGTCATAAAGCCCAACGCCCAAGGTTCGTCGGTCGGCGTGTTCCGGGTCTTCGAAGGCGCCAACGGCCCCCCCTCGGAGCTACTCGCCGACGCCTGGACCTTCGGCGACGAGGTGATGATCGAGCCCTATGTCGCCGGCCAGGAGCTGGCGGTGACGGTGATGGGCGACCGGGCCCTGACCGTGACCGAGATCGAGCCGCGCACCGGCTTCTATGACTACGAAGCCAAATACGGCGAGGATGGCTCGGCCCATATTCTGCCGGCGCGGATCCCCGAAACGGTCGCCGAGGCCGCCATGCTGCATGCGCGACAGGCGCACACCGCGCTAGGGTGCGAAGGGATCACCCGAAGCGACTTCCGTTATGACGGCGTTAACCACATTCTGGTCCTTCTGGAAGTGAACACCCAGCCTGGAATGACGCCGACTTCGCTCGCCCCGGAGCAGGCGGCTCACATGGGGATCGGGTTCGACGAGCTGGTGCTTTGGATCACGGAGGATGGCTATGCCCGCGGCCCTGCGCGGGGAACGGCGGGCGGCCGCCAGACCTCGGGCCAAAGTGTCGAGTGAGGCGGCCGCCAAGCCCTTGCGGGGCCGCGCCGCTCGGGGGCCGTCGCGCGGGGTCTCCAAATTGCGCGCCGCTCGGCGCGGCGGCTTGTCGCCGCGCCTCGCGATCGCCGCGGCGGCGATGCTTCTCGTCCTGGTCGGCGTCGTGGTGCTGGCGACCGGCGGTCGCGGCCAGACGCTGGTCGCATCCGCTCGTGGCGCCATCGACAGCCGCTTCGCCACCTTCGGCCTTCGCCTGGGCGTTATCCATCTGCAGGGGGCCACACCGGCCGCGCAGGGCGAGATTCTTCAGGCCGCCGCGCTCAAGCCGGGCGCGCCCATTTTCGGGCTCGATCTCGCGGCCATCCGCGCCAGGGTCGAGCGGGTGGGCTGGGTGGAGCATGCCCGCGTGATCCGGCTCTTTCCAGACACAGTGGTCATCGCCGTCGACCAGAGGCCTCTGTTGGCCGTGTGGGAGCGGGCCGGCCGCGCGACCGTGATCGCCGACAATGGGGCGGTGGTCTCCCAGGTGGATCCCAGCCATTTCACCAGCCTGCCGCTGGTGGTGGGCGATGGCGCCAATATCGCGGCGGCGTCAATCCTGCCGCTCGTTCTGTCCCACCCGCGCCTGGCCGCCCGGCTGGAGGCCCTGGTGCGCGTCGATGACCGGCGTTGGGACCTGCGCCTGAAAAATGGCGGGACAATCCTCCTGCCCGCGGTGGATGAGCGTGGCGCCCTGGGGCGGCTCGAGGCGCTCGATAGGACCTCGAAAATCTTGGATCTTGGGTTCGCGCGCATCGATCTGCGCGATCCGGAGATGGTGGTGGTGCGTCCGCGGCAGGCCGCCGCGACGCCGACGGTGGCGGCTGATGGGGTCTAGATGACGCAGGAAGTTCTCGAGCATCGGGCGGCGACGCCCAAGGTGAAGAAGCGCGAGGGCCGGGAAGGGTTCAAGCCCAGCCTCGGACGATCCGGCGCCGTGGCGGCCGTGGATCTTGGCGCCTCCAAGGTCGCCTGCTTCATCATGAAGCCCGATGGCGTGCGCCGAGCGGATCGGACCCTGACCACGGCCGGCGTCGGCTATGTCCAGTCCCACGGGGTGCGCGGCGGGGCCATTGTCGATGTCGATGAAGCCGCTCAGGCGATCGCCCAGGCCGTGGAGCGCGCCGAGAGCATGGCCGGGGTCGATGTGCAGGGCGTCACCGTCGCCACCGCCGCCGGGCAATTGGCCAGTCACAGGGTGGCGGCTCAGATCTCGCTGGGCGGCCGGCCCATCGGCGACGCCGATTTGGAGCGCGCCATCGCCCAGGCCATGGCCAGCCTTCGCCTCAACCGGCGCAAGGCGATCCACCTTCGCCCGATCGCATGGTCGGTGGACGGCCAGCGCCGGGTTCGCGATCCGAGGTCCATGGTGGGCCGCGTCATGGGCCTGGAGATGCTGGTCGTCTCCATGAACGAGGGCGTCTACCAGACCCTCGGTCACTGCGTGGAGCGCGCCCATCTCCAGTTCGACGGCGTCGTCGCCTCTCCCTTCGCCTCGGCCCTCGCGGCGCTTGAGGAGGACGAGATGGATCTTGGCGCCGTCTGTATCGACATGGGCGGCGGTTCGACGTCCGTGGCGGTCTATTCCGGCGGCGCCCTCGTGCATGTGGATAGCCTGCCGGTCGGCGGGGCCCATGTGACCCAGGATATCGCCCGCGGGCTTTCCACATCCATGGCGGGCGCTGAACGGATCAAGACCCTGCATGGCTCGGCGATTGCCTCGGCCAATGAGGATCGCGAGATGATCGAGGCCCCTCCGCGTGGCGACGACCCGGGGGCCGGACCGGTGACCGCGCCGAGATCCATGCTCAAGGGCATCATCGCGCCGCGGGTCGAGGAGACCCTGGAACTTCTCAAGGAGCGCCTGAAGGCCGCTGGCGCCCTGATCGATCCTGGCGCGGGCATCGTGCTCATCGGCGGCGCCAGCCAGCTGGCCGGCGTGCGCGAAGTGGCCGTGCGCGTCTTCGATCGGCCCGTGCGCCTCGGCCGCCCGCGCCGCATTCCTCATCTGGCCGACGCGGCGTCCGGACCGGCGTTCTGCGCGGCGGCGGGCGTGCTCCAACGGGCCGCGTTCGGGCCGCGCGAAGTTGGCCCCAAGCGCTCTCGCGCCTCCGCCCGCCCCTCGACGCCAGTGGATCCCAGGGCCAATGTGGTGACCAAGGCGGCCGCGTGGCTTAGGGATAATCTTTAAGGATCGGTTGGAACTGGCGATCCTGCCGGGCTTCGACGCGCCCATAACGCCGCCGGGGGTTCCGAGCCCTTCTTGCGGTCACAAGTTGCTTGTGCGGGGTGGGTTGTGGGTGGCCAAGGCGATCGGTTTTGGGTGCTCGGTTGGCGCATACCTTCAGCTTAGGCTTGGCCGAAATTCTGATGGAATCGTTTCGGCTAGGGCTCTATTATGGAGCCCTGAGGCGTTAGGTTTTCATTGGGTCACAAAAATAAGAGCTTTCGGGGCCATCGCCTGACGATCTCGTCCTCCGTTTTCAGCGAGGCCTTGAGCCGGCCGGCGAAAGCCAGGTTCAGTTCCATCCCCGGCCGGCGTGAGGAGTGACAAAAATTAACTCCACAACGAACGCTGGAGCCTTGGCGGCGCAAGTCCTACGGATCGGGTTCTGTTGGCTGGCTGCGTCCTCCGCGCTGGCTGGGAACGTCTGTTTCACCATTGCCGACAGACCGCCTTTTCCCATCATCATGCAGGCGCCCCCGCCTGATGGAGACGGGACCTTAGGCTACGCTTTCTACCCGGCGACGGCGGCCGCGACCATGCAGGCGCAGACCATTTCCGCTTCCAAATCTACTCGCGTGGCCGGAATTTACTGGCAATGGGCGAATCACGGCCCACGCGCGGCAGACAGGGGCGCAAAGGGTAACATTACGCCGGGCGCACAAAATGTTCAGGTTCGTTTTTCGTCCAAGGCGTCAGCAAATGCCTGCACAATGGCGCAAACCGCAGCGGCCGTGGGAAAGAGTCCAGAGCCCTTTCTCGATCGCGGTCACCTTGCCTCCACCACCTCGCCGGTCACCCAAGACACCCTTGACTTGTGCATATTGCCTCGGCAACCGCTGCCGCCGTCCACGCCGCTTTTGTTGGATTACGAGGTTGCGGATGGGCGAACGGCCGCAGAAACGTCAGATTTCCTTGTGGATTGGGCCCGGTTCGTACGCGCGGCGGGACACAGATCGATTCTATATGTCAATCCGCTTGACGCGCCTTCTCAGCGGCTCACACAAATGACGGTAAGCAACGCGCCCATCGTGGCCGCGGCTTTTGACTTAGTGGGTATTTTCCTGTGGTCGAGAAATGTTCAAGCGGACATCTACCGCAGTTTTTCGGCGCAAGAAGCCATGTATCGAACGTCACCATCGAAGTTGATGATCGTATTTGAGCTCAATCATACTACGATGGAGGATGCCAAGGTTGTGCACGAATTGATGAAATCTGGAAGGGCCGGATCATTGAATTTCTGGAGAAACCACGCGGTTCAGGGTGGCGATTGCGCAACCGACGTCAACCGGAAAATAGCCTGCGCCGCCTTTGGCAGGTGTACCTAGTGGCCGCTCCACTGCGCGGTTGAGACATGGGTCGGTTTTTGTTTGATGCCGCTAAATGGAGATCGGAATGGGTGGTTCCGTTTGCCGGCTGCAAGGCGCCGGCGCCGAATTGGGATCGATCTTGGCTGCGTCTCCAGGAATTGGAGATTCGCCGATATGTTCCGACGAGAGGGCCGACGCAATGAAAAGAGAGTCTGGCGAGTCCAAGGCGCCGCCAATCTTTCGCGAGCGCCAATCCTGTCCCGATGGCTAGACTGATTGATCGCCTAATCTTTGTAGGCGCGGGCAAAAGCCCCTCGTTTGATTATTACTTTGCGTCGAGACTGGAGTTACACGCCGGGCCCGCGCTAGAATTTTATGATTTGGACGCCTCCATAGGGGAAATAGATAAAGTTAAGTGGCGGGGCGCCTTCGTAATTTTTTGCCGATATGCCAGCCGCCGCTGGATAAGAGCAATTAAACAACAAGCTGATGAGCTAGCAGGTATCGGCTTATTTTTAGATGATGACATTGAGGCGCTGGTTGCCTTCGATGGTATTGGCCTCGCGTATAAATTTAGACTATGGCGTCGCGCACTGCGGCATTGGCCAACATTACTTCCAATGCTAACGGCGCTTTGGGTTTCGACACCGGTGTTGGCCCAACGCTGGAGGTCCATGTCGCCTCGATTGCTTCCTCCCATCGCGGGCGCCTATGACCTTTGTGAAGCGCCAGCGCCCAACCCCGAACCCTTAGTTGCCCTCCACTCCAGCGCCTCGCATGTATCTGACCAACGATGGCTTGAGCCGGTGGTTCGCGGCGTGCTTGCTGAGGACCGGGAAATTTGCTTCGAGGTGGTGGCCGACCATGCCCAGGCAAGGCGTTGGCGGGGAGATCCGCGGGTGAGGGTGATTGGAGCTCAATCGTGGACGACCTACCGAGCCGAGACGGCCGCCAATGGTCGCCATCTTTTGCTGGCGCCCTTGCTTCCCAGCCGACCCAATGCCGCGCGGGCGGCGGTAAAGCGTATAGACGCCACACGGTGTGGCGCCGCTCTTCTAGTCTCAGATCCGCGTGTGTATCAGGTGTCCGACGAGGAGGCCGCCCTCGGAATGGTGGCGCCTCTCAACGAGCGCGGATGGATAAATTCGATAATTGGGCTCGCTAGGGACGATGGAAGGCGCGAGTCCCTTAAGTGTTTGAATCGGCGGGCGCTTCTTAAGGCTAGGCAAGCGGCGCGCCCACTGTTTGAGTGGGAGGAGAACGGCGCGGGCGGGGCGTGGCGCCTGACCGAATGATCATGGCTGGCGCACCATTGCCGAAAACGTTCCCGCGACGGTTCGGTCGGTTTTTCCGTCGCATCACACAGGCGCTGATATTTGGCCCCAATCCGGCGCCGAGAATGATTTTGAGGGCTTGGTGGCGACCAAAGTTGACCCGCTTCAACGGAGTTTTCGACGCCGGCTTCTATCTGGCCCAGATGCCGGAAGGTCCTGCCCGACGAGGGGCCGCTCGGGATCCGGCGCTCCATTATCAACTGATTGGCCGTCGGCAAGGACGAATTCCCAACCTGGATAGTGCGGCTCTTGAAGTGACCGACGGAAACACAATAACCACATGGAGGAATCCCTCCTCCCCGGTGGGCGTTGCCCTCGTTCTTAACCATGCGCGCGGCGGAGGTAGCAGTCACCTGCTCAAGTTGTACACGCGCGCCATGGAAGAGGAAGGTTGGAAAATCATCGCTCCCCAACGTGTCGGCAATGAAACGCCCCTTTTCATTTGTCGAGATTCCACGGAAAAAATATTTTTGGATCTACTAAAAGACCAACAAGTGCTTCGAAGTTTCGCTATGTCGCACGGCGTTAGCAAGATCATCATCAATCATCTAATTGACCTGCCATTGGAATCTCCCGGATTTATCCAATCTTTATCGAGGGATTTGTGCGCCCAATACGAAATATTGTTGCACGACTATTTCATGGCGTGTCCGCGGATCGATCTCATAGACAGCGAAGGCCGGTTCTGCGATTTGGCCGGCGCGACCAAGTGCGCGCTGTGTCTAGGGAAATCCGGCCCGGTGCTAAGGGGGCTGGATCCAAACAAATGGCGGGCCGCGTCGGAGGTTCTTCTATCTGGAGCGGCTCGGGTGGTCGCTCCTAGCGAAGATCACGCACGACGTTTGCGTCGTACCTTTCCCGGCGTTGAGATCGAGGTTTGGGAGCCCGAGGACGATCGCGCGCTGCCTAGTGTTGACGCGCCCCCGCCGCTCACGCCAGGAGAGCCGATGAGAGTGCTGCTCCTTGGCGCGTTGAACCATTCAAAAGGGCAGTCGGTCGTGCTCGCTCTCGCCCGCGAGCTGTCGGCGCGAAAAGCCCACATGAGGTTAACCTTGTTGGGGCCCGCAAGCGACGCTGGACGGCTGAAACGCGCTGGAGTGCGTGTTCTGGGCCGATATTTGTCGAGCGAAGTTGAGCACCTAATTCGGGTCCAGCGCCCGCATTTGATTTTTCTTCCAGCAATCTGGCCGGAAACTTGGTCGTTTGTTCTGACCGAAGCGCTACGCTCGTCGGCCGTGATCACCGCCTTCGATCTCGGCGCCATAGCCGAACGCCTCCGGCGCCTGCGCCGGGGCCGCCTAATTCCTTACGCGTTTCACGCCGACCCGGTTCGCCTAGCTGACTTTTTTCTCAGCCTACGTTCCGAATTCGAAACTGACGCCAAATTGAGAAGCTAGGTGGTGGTGAGGATTTAACGTTGGGGGATTCACGTCAGGAGCGAACGGTGATTCAAGGCTGATTTTTGGGATCAGCCATGAGCGCCATTCACGACACTGACCTGCTTACGGACCCTCAGTGGGCGCGGATAGCGCCGCTGATGCCCGGCGGCTGTAAGGGCAAGCGCGGACCCAGGACCAACAACCGGCTGTTCCTGGACGGTCTGCTCTGGATGGCCAGGAGCGGCGCGCGGTGGCGCGACCTGCCGGAGCGGTTCGGCGACTATCGAACGGTGAAGCGTCGCTATTATGATTAGATCGAGCGGGGCGTGCTGGGAGAGATCTTCGAAGCGCTGAGCACCGAGGTGGACCTGAAGTGGATCAGCGTGGACGCCACCGTAGTGCGGGCACATCAGCACGCCGCAGGCGCCCGCAGGGAAAAAGGGGGCCTGACGCCCAGGGGTTGGGCCGCTCCCGCGGCGGCCTGAGCACCAAGGTTCATGCCGCTGTCGATGCGTCAGGCAAGCCCGCTCGCCTGGTGGCAGGCCCCGGTCAGCAGGGTGAAGTCCTTCGCGCGGCCGAACTCCTCGCCGGCCTGGAGCCCTGCTGGGTGATCGCCGACACCACCTACGACGCCGAACACTTCCATCTCGCGATCGAGAAAATCGGCGCCGAAAGCGTCGTCAAGCCAAGGCCAAATAGGACCAAACCCTACCCGTTCGATCCCGCGCTCTATAAACAACGCAACCTGATCGAGCGCTTCTTCAGCAAGCTCAAGCATTTCCGACGAGTGGCCACCCGGTACGACAAGCTCCTC
>Ga0181519_10001571_pt1 | contig 20072 bp, 20 predicted proteins | sample PEATcosm2014_Bin_26_FD_121102 | JGI IMG/M metagenome (GOLD analysis project Ga0181519, IMG submission 121102) | Peatland microbial communities from MTU Mesocosm Facility, Houghton, MI, USA - PEATcosm2014_Bin02_10_metaG | ecosystem: Environmental > Terrestrial > Soil > Wetlands > Peat | place...
ATGCGGACGGATCGGCTTGGTTAAGGGACGTCCGCACCTACGCCGAGAGCAGACATCGGAGAGGCGGTTTCCGGCAGGTTCCGCCGGCGTGCTCTGGCCGAAACGGGAATAATCGCCCCGGAGCGCGCAACGGCAACAAGCAGACGCTCGTTCATGGCTCGCAAACGTGCAGGTTGGTATCGTTGTCCTCAGAACTCGCGCGACGCTTCCTGTTGCGAGGGACCGAGAGGATCACATTCTATTCATCTCTGGCCCGCCAAAACCAAGACATAGTCGTCTCTGCCTATCTGACGGCGACCGTTCCCACAGCTCGATGGTGCCAACAAAAACAACGATAGATGGAGGGACAAGCGATGCCGTATCACCTGGAAGGCCGTCTTCTGGAGGTCTGCGACTGCCGAGTGCTGTGCCCATGCTGGATCGGTGAGGACCCCGACAACGGCACCTGCGACTCAATGCAGGCCTGGCACATCGACAAGGGCAGCATCGACCAGACGGATGTCGCGGGCCGCACCATCGCCATGGTCTGCCATATCCCCGGCAACGTGCTGAAGGGCGGCTTCCGCGTTGCACTCTATGTCGATGACGGCGCCACCGACGCGCAGCAGCAGGCGCTGCTGGATGTGTATTCCGGCAAGCGTGGTGGCCCGGCTGCCGAGCTTGCCAAGCTGGTGGGCGAGGTCGTCTCCGTCCAGCGCGTGCCGATCACATTCACCGTGCAGGAAGGACGTGGCACATTGAAGATCGCTGATGTCGCCCTGGCCGAACTGGAGCCGTACCGCGGACCGAGCGGCGCCGTCACTACGCTGACCGATACCATCTTCTCCACCGTCCCCGGCGCGCCCGTGTTTGTAGGCAAGGCGACGCGCTATCAAAGTAAGAATCCTGCGCTGGGACACAACCTCGACATGACAGATCATAACGCTTTACAAAGCACTTTCGTATTCGACGGCTGACGTCCGTGGCGCGGTGGAAGGCGCCCACCGCCGCGGGCTTTCCGCCTCTCGCGGTGGCGCTCGTGATCCTCTCCTGGATCAGCTTATTGGTGTGGGATGCGAGCCCCTATGGACGTTACTTGCACCACGGCGATTGGACGACCATCGGTTTCGGCTCGTTGATCTGCATGGCGGTGCCAGGTGGCTCTTGGCTGGTGCCGGGCATACTTTATGCGGGAGGCTGGTTGTTGATGTCGGCGGCGATGATGCTGCCGACCACCGCTCCATTGATCGGGATGTTCGATCGTATGATCACCGAACGTCGGGATCGGGCAACGTTGCATGCTCTGCTGATGGGAGGCTACCTGTTGGCATGGGCTGGATTCGGTGCGGCCGCGCACCTGCTGGATGGAGTATTGCATGCGACGCTTGGCGGCTGGGTGTGGCTTGCCTTACACCCTTACGTGCCCGGTGCGGTGATCCTGGCACTGGCCGGTGCATTTCAGTTTTCGCCTCTTAAATATTACTGCCTGGACAAGTGCCGTACGCCGCTTGGCTTTCTCACCAGCTACTGGCATGGCCCGAATCCTCGGCTTGAGGCGTTCCGGCTGGGTCTGGCGCATGGCCTGTACTGTGTGGGCTGTTGCTGGGCATTGATGCTGACGATGTTTCTGGTCGGCACAGGTAGCCTGGGCTGGATGCTGATGCTTGGTCTGGTCATGGCGGTGGAAAAAAACCATCCTTGGGGGCGGCGCCTATCGGCGCCGCTCGGTGGGGCACTCCTGGCTGGGGCGGGGTTCGTGCTGCTTCGTTAGCTGGCCTGAAGCAGGCATGGGGGATGCGATTCGCTGCCCCGCCTGCCTGCTGCCTCGGGTATCAAGCTAAACAGCTGCCATCTCGTCCCGACGCAGCTCCAGAACCCCGGTGGGCGCCAGACTCCACCCCCTACAGTACTCCCCGAACCGCCAGATTGCGCATCAGCGCGCCCGTCCCGAACGCCCACCGCTCGCACTCATCGCTCGGCTGCACACGGTTCACCAGCCGTCCGAGACCCGGCGCGGCGATGGTCACGATGTCCCCGGTCCTGTGGGTGAACCCCTTGCCCGGCGCGTCGCGGTCCTCGACCGGCGCGAACATGGTGCCGCAGAACAGCACCGCGCCGTCCGGAAAGGCGTGGTGCGCGTTCACCATCTGCGCCACCAGATCCGCCGGGTCGCGGCTGATCCGCGCCATCGAGGAACTGCCCTCCAGGCGGAACCCGTCCGCCCCCGCCACGCTCAGCGACACCACCGTCGCGCGCACATCGTCCAGCGTGAAGCCGCTATCGAGGAAGCGGACAAACGGCCCGACGCAGGTCGAGGCGTTGTTGTCCTTGGCCTTGCTCAGCAACAGAGCGGAGCGGCCTTCCACGTCACGCAGGTTGACGTCGTTGCCCAGGGTGGCGCCGACGATGCGCCCGTCGGAGGCGACCACCAGCACCACTTCGGGTTCGGGGTTGTTCCACTGCGACATCCGGTTGACGCCGGCGTCCATGCCGGTGCCGACGGCGGCCATCGGCTGGCACTTGGTGAAGATCTCGGCGTCGGGGCCGATGCCCACCTCCAGGTACTGGCTCCAGGCGCCCTGATCCATCAGCATCTGCTTGAGCGCCATCGCCTCGGGGCTGCCCGGCTTCAGGCGCCGCAGGTCGTCGCCGATCAGGCGCTGCACCTCGCCGCGCAGGGTCGCGGCGGCGGCCGCGTCACCCCGGGCGCGTTCCTCGATGACGCGCTCCAGCATGGAGATGGCGAAGGTGACGCCGGCGGCCTTGACGGCGTGCAGGTCGATCGGCGCCAGCAGCCAGGGTTTGCCGCCGTCGCGCCGGTCGGGCGGGGTATTGGCGAGGATGGCGTCCAGCCCGCCCAGGTTTTCCCCGCCGGCGGCGCGCAGGGCGGCGGCGGGGTCGGGCGCCTCGCACAGGTCGCGCATGGTCGGAAAAGCGGCGGTGATGTCGATGACCCCCTCGGCGCGCAGCGCGACCACGGACGGCCCTTGCAGGTCGGGCCGCCAGACCCGCCCGGCGAGCGCGCCGGCGGTGCCGTCGCCCGGCAGGGCGGGGGCGAGGGCGTCGCGGATGTCGTTCATTCTTCCCGCCCCACCACCGGCCCGGCGCCGGTGCGCTCGACGATCAGCCCGTAATGCTCGCACCGTCGGTGCCTGGCGAAATTGAAGATGTTCTCCTTGTAGCTGGTGCAGAGATCGAGGTCGCAGCGCGCCACCTGCACCTCGTCGCCCAGCGTGCTGCACTGCGCGACGAGCTCGCCGGACGGGGCGATGATGCAGGACTGGCCGATCATCTCGACCCCTTCCTCCAGCCCGGCCTTGGCCGCGGCCACCACCCAGGTGCCGTTCTGGTAGGCGCCGGCCTGCATGACCAGGTGGTTGTGGAAATTGCCCAGTCCGTCGGTTTGCGGCATGGCAGGGTCGTGGGTCGGCGTGTTGTAGCCCAACACGATCATCTCGACGCCTTGCAGGCCCATCACCCGGTAGGCCTCCGGCCAGCGCCGGTCGTTGCAGACCATCATGCCGACGCGCCCGCCGAAAACTTCCCACACCGGCCAGCCCAGGTTGCCCACGGCGAAATAGCGTTTTTCCAGGTTCTGGAACGGCGCCTCCGGGTGCGGCTCGGCGTAGCCGGGCAGGTGGATTTTCCGGTATTTCCCGACGATCGCGCCGTTCTTGCCGACCAGAACGGAGGTGTTGAAGCGCCGCTTGCGGCCGTTCTCGACCGTCAGTTCCGCGTAGCCCAGATGGAATCCGATATGCAGCCGCCGCGCCGCGTCGAACAGCGGCTGCACCGCGGGGTTCGGCATGGCGGCCTCGAAGTAGCTGTCCAGCTCGTCCTCGTCGGCCACCAGCCAGTGCGCGAAGAACGCGGTGAGGGCCGCCTCGGGATAGACGACGAGGTCGCCGCCCATGCGCGCGGTGTCCTCCATCAACGCCAGCAGGCGCGCGACGACGTGCTGGCGGCTTTCGGTGCGGGCAATCGGGCCGAGCTGGGCGACGCCGACGGTGACGATTCGGGGCATGGGGCCTCCTGCGCTTGGTCTGGTGCGGCCATGATAGGCAGGAAAACGGGCGCCGTGCACGTGGTCCAGAACGAGCCGGATCGCGCGCCGCGGCGTGACGGTGTAAGCAATTCACGCGTGGCCCGCCTGGCGGAATGGTAGACGCAGCGGACTTAAAATCCGCGGCCAGTTGGCGTGGGGGTTCGAGTCCCCCGGCGGGCATGCCGGCCAAGCCTGTGGCGCCGGCCCGGCAGCGCGCGTATCATTTTCTGGGCTGCCAAAGCCGGCCGGCCTCGATGACGGGGGCGTTCGTGGACCCTTACGCGGTGCTGGGCGTGCCTCGCGACGCCACCCCGGCGGCGATCCGGCGCGCCTACCGGGCCAAGGCCCGCCGCGCTCACCCCGATGGCGGCGGTTCGGCGGAATACTTCGAGCAGGTCAAGGCCGCCTACGACACCCTGATCGATGACGCTCGGCGCCGGCGCTACGACGAAACCGGCGAGCCCGGCGAAGGGCCGGCCGATCACCGCCGCGCCGAACTGATCGAGACGCTGTTCACCGCGCTGGATACCGCGTTGCTGAGGCTGTCGCAGCGCGCCAGGCTGCCGGAACACGCCAATCTGGTGTTGCTGACCGCCGAGGTGCTGCGCCTCCAGCGCCAGGAATGGACCGGCCGGCGCCGCGAGTTCGAGCGGGTCGCCGAGCAGTCCCGTCATCTGCTGGGCCGGTTCATCACCGCGTCGCGCAACAACCTGATGGAGACCGTCGTCGAACGGCGGGTCCAGAAATGTCGGACCGAGATCGAGGCCCTGGACCAACGGATCAGGACCGCCGATGAGGCGCTGAAGGTGCTGAAGGAGATGACCTTCCGCGCCGACGACGACACCATCGAACGGCAATGGGCCTCGATTGCCGAACTGGTGCGCCGCTACGGGTGACCGGGCCGCCGGCCCCTTGCGCCGCCGTTCGTCCTGTGTTCATAGTCAGACATGTCAGACAGGCCAGACAAGGTGGACGGACCCGAATCCCCGCCCGATGGCGCGCCCTCGCCGATCATCATGATGCCGCTCGCCCGCGCGCATCGCGACGACGGACTGGCCGGGCAGGTCGTCACCTATGTGCGCGGCTACATCGCCAGCCACGGCATGCGGCCGGGCGACCGGCTGCCCGGTGAGGCCGAGGTCGCGCGGGTCCTGGGCGTCAGCCGCCCCGTCGTGCGGGAGGCATCGCGCACGCTGGCGGCGCTCGGGCTGGTCGACATCGCGCCCGGCCGCCCGCCGCGCGTCAGCCGGATGCGCGGGCGCGTGCTGCGCCATTTCTTCGAGCACGCGTTGATGACCGGACAGGCCGGCGCGCAGCATGTGCTGGAGGTTCGCCGCGGCCTGGAAATCTCGATGGCGGCGCTGGCGGCGGCCCGCCGTGACGCCGGCGCGGTCGACCGGCTTGCCGGGCTGGCCGCGCAGATGGCCGGGAGGCTGCGCCACGCCGAGGAATACGTGGTGCTGGATCTGGAATTCCACCGCACCATCGCCGCCGCCACCGCCAATCCGTTCTACGTGGAGATCATCGACGCCTGCCGCGCCGCCTTCGAGTCTTCGATGGACGTCGGCATGCGTCACCGTTTCACCGCGGCCGAACTGGACCGGGTCCAGGCGCTGCATGTGCAGATCGTCGAGGCGGTGCGGCAGGGCGATGCCGATGCCGCGGCGCTCGCGATGACGCGCCATTTCGACGATGCGCTGGCCGCGGTCTATCGCGGCATCGCTGCCCGCCGCCCCAACTCCGCACGAAGGCAAACCACCGATGGCTGACGACACCACGATTTTCGACACCATCCGCACCCATCTGTTCACCGCGGTGATCGGCGACATTCTCGATGTCGCCGGGCTCACTCACCAGTTCCTGCCGCCCGCCATCCGCGCGCTGCGACCCGCGACCGTTCTGGTGGGCCGCGCCATGCCGGTTCTGGAGGCGGATTGTTGCGGCGAGACGGTCGCTGCGGAAAGCCGCGCCTTCGCCTTCGGGATGATGTTCCGCGCGCTCGACGACCTGCGCGCCGGCGAGGTCTATGTCACCACCGGCGCCTCGCCGCGCTACGCGCTCTGGGGCGGGCTGATGAGCCGGCGCGCCACCGCGCTGGGGGCGGCGGGGGCCGTGGTGGACGGCTACCACCGCGACACGCGCGAGATCGAGGCGCTCGGATTTCCGGTTTTCTCGCAGGGCGCCTACGCCCAGGACCAAAGGCTGCGCGGGCGCGTGATCGATTTCCGCTGCCCGATCGAGTTTGCCAACGCGGTGCGGGTGAACCCCGGCGACGTCATCGTCGGCGACGTTGACGGCGTGGTCGTCATTCCGCAGCAGCATCTGCACGACATCGTCGCCGACGCGCTGGCGAAAGTGCGCGGCGAGGCCACGGTCCGCGACATGATCACGCGCGGCGAACGCACCGAGGCGATCTACGAGAAGACCGGAATCATGTGAAACGCCGGCAACCGGCTGCCCCGTCAAAACCGCAACAACATGCAAAACGCCCGAGAAAAACCATGAAATCGAAACGCTGGAGCGTCATCCTCTTTCTCGCCGCGTGCGGCGCGATCAACTACACTGATCGGTCCGCGTTCGGCATCACCGCGCCGCTGTTCAGCAAGGAGCTGGGCATCGGGCCGGCCGAGCTGGGCCTGCTGTTCGGCGCCTTCTCGATTGGTTACGCGCCGTTCAACTTCGTCGGCGGCTGGGCCTCGGACAAGTTCGGCGCCAATCGCGTCTTCACCGTCGCGCTGGCGATGTGGTCGGTGTTCTGCGCCGCGATCGCGGGTGCGTTCAACATGGCGTCCATGCTGGTCGTGCGCATCCTGTTCGGCGCCGCGGAAGGGCCGTTCGGCTCGCTGATCAACAAGATCTCCAATGACCGCTTCGAGCCCGAGGAAGCCGCCGCCGCGGTCGGCGTGGGCAATGCGGGCAATCCGGTCGGCGCCGCGGTGGCCGGCCCGATCGTCGGCTACATCGCGATCACCTATGGCTGGCGCTGGTCCTTCATCGTGTTCGGCGCCCTCGGCCTAGTGATGGCGCTGGTATGGGTCGTCCGGATGGGCGGCTGGACGCGCGGGCAGCGGGTGGTCCGGCCGGCGCCCGCTCTCGCCAGTCCCGCCATGGCGAAGTCGGACGCGCCGCCGCTGCGCTTCTACATCACCCGCAGCCCGATCCTCGCGACCGCCTTCGCCTTCTTCGCCATCAACTACATCCTCTACTTCTTCCTCTCCTGGTTCCCGAGCTACCTTGTCACCGCCCGGCATCTGTCGATGGCGAGCATGAGCTTCACCACCGTGATCCCCTGGGTGCTCGGCATCGTCGGCATGGCCGGCGGCGGCTTCCTGACCGACTACGCGGCGCAGCACATGGATCGCTTCGTCTCGCGCAAGGTCATGCTGGGCGGGTTCCTCGCCCTGTCGTCGCTCTGCATCGGCTTCGGCGGCACTGTCGACAGCCTGACCGGCGCGGTCGTGCTGATGTCGCTGTCCGTGCTGTTCATGTATCTTTCGGCCTCGGCCCCGTGGGTCATCGTGCAGGACCTGGTTGAGCCGGACCGTGTCGGCAGCGTCAGCGGATTCAACCACATGCTGGCCAATCTCGGCGGCCTCGCCGGCCCGGTGATCACCGGCTTCATCATCCAGGCCACCGGCTCCTACACCAGCGCCTTCGTGCTGGCCGGCGGCATCGGCGTCGTCGCGGCGCTCGGGGTCGCGGTGTTCCTGCCGCGATCCGTGGCGGCCGCGCGCGACATGCATTGGGTGGCGGGAGGACTGCACGCATGAACGAACTGCTGGTGCTGGCGCCGACCGACCAGATCGCGGTCGCCGTGCGCGACATCGAGCCGGGCGAGACGGTCACCTTGCCCGACGGCAGCCGGATCGTCACGCGCACCCGTGTGCCGTTCGGCTTCAAGGTCGCCATCCGCGCCATCGCCGCGGAGGAGAAGGTGTTCAAATACAATGTTCCGATCGGCACCGCGACGCAGGCGATCGCGCCGGGCGAGGTTGTTCACCTGAACAATCTGCGCAGCGATTACATCGCCACGCGACGCGAAAGAACGTGAGCGCAAGGGCAAAGATGATGAACGGTTATCTCCGCCAGGACGGCCGCAAGGGCATCCGCAACACGGTCATCGTGGCCTATCTGGTCGAATGTGCGCGCCACGTCGCCCAGGAAATCACCAACCGCTTCCGCGGCCAGTGCGTGCACATGATCGGCTTCCCGGGCTGCTATCCGAACGATTACGCCAGCATGATGATGCGCCGGCTGACCACGCATCCCAATGTCGGCGCGGTTCTGCTGGTCTCCCTGGGCTGCGAAAGCATGGACCGGAACAATCTGCTGGCCGAGGTGCGCGCGTCCGGCCGCCCGGCGGAGCTGATCGTCATCCAGTCCAGCGGCGGCACGCTGCGCTCGATCGAGGCCGGCGCGGCGTGGGTGGAGAACGCCATCTCCGAGATCGCCGCCGTGCCAAGGGTGGAGATCACGGCTGCGGATCTGGTGGTCGGCACGGTCTGCGGCGGCTCCGACACGACGAGCGGGCTGGCGGCGAACCCGGCCATGGGGGTTGCCTTCGATCTGCTGGTCGCCGCCGGCGGGCGGGCCATCTTCGAGGAAACCGGCGAGCTGATCGGGCTGGAGCACTTCATGGCCGAGCGCGCCGTGACGCCGGCCCTGGGTGAGGAAATCCTGGCCTGCATGCGCAAGACCGAGGACTATTACCGCACGATGGGCCAGAGCAGTTTCGCCGTCGGCAATGCCGAGGGCGGGCTCACCACCATCGAGGAGAAATCGCTCGGCGCCTACGCCAAGAGCGGCCAGTCGCGCATTGCCGGGTTGATCAAGCCGGGCGACATACCGCCATACGGCGGGCTGTTCCTGCTCGATGTGATTCCCGACGGCGAGGTCCGGTTCGGCTTTCCGAACATCAACGACAACATGGAGATCGCCGAACTGATCGCCTGCGGTTCGCATCTGATCCTGTTCGCGTCGGGGCGCGGCTCGGTGGTGGGATCGGCGATCTCGCCGGTCATCAAGGTCTGCGGCAATCCCCGCACCTATCGCGCGATGACGGACGACATGGACGTCAATGCCGGAGCGATCCTGGAAAACGAGGCCACGCTGGACGAAGTCGGCCAGAGCATCTTCGCGCTGATCCAGGACGTCGCGGCGGGAACGCCGACCAAGTCGGAGAAGCTGGGGCACCAGGAATTCATCCTGTCGTACAAGTACTTCACCCCGATCGGACCGGCCTGCCTGCCGAGGGTCGCATGAAGATAACCGCGCTGGAGACCTGGCACTGCAAGCGCGACCTGTCGCTGTTCCCGGCCAGCCGCGCGGGGACGCACATGCCGTGGGATGTGGTCGTGCTCGCGGTGCACACCGATGCCGGCGTGAGCGGCCATGCCTCCGCTCTCGCCGCCCGATCGGGCCGCGTTACCGAGGCGTATCTGCACGACAACATCGCCCCGGTGCTGGCCGGCCGCGACGTCTCGGACCGTGAGCGTATCTGGCACGATCTGTGGACGCTCGACCGCCACCTGACGTTCTTTCCGGTCTATCTTCCGGGTCCCGTCGATGTCGCGTTGTGGGATATCGCGGCGATCGCAGCGGGGTTGCCGCTGTACCGCTATCTTGGCGCCTATCGCGACAGCGTTCCGGCCTATGCCAGCGGTTTGTTCCACGACACCACACAGGAATACGTCACCGAGGCGCTCGACTACCAGCGCTGCGGCCTGGCTGGCTACAAGGTGCATGGGCCGGGTCCGTGGCGGCGCGACATCGAGGTGCATCGGGCGCTGCGCGAAGCAGTCGGACCGGATTTCCTGCTGTTCGCCGATCCGGTGGGCGAGTACACGCTGGACCAGGCGATTCGTGTCGGCCGCGACCTCGAGCGGCTGAACTACGAGTGGTTCGAGGAGCCGTTCCGCGACTTCGAACTGTCCAAGTACCAGTCGTTGTGCGCGGCACTCGACATCGCCGTCGCGGCGACCGAGACGACGCGTGGCGCCCACTGGGGTGTCGCGCAGGCGATCATGCAGAAGGCCGCCGATATCGTGCGCGCCGACGTCTCCTGGAAGGACGGCGTCACGGGCACGATGAAGATCGCGCACCTCGCCGAAGCCTTCGGTCTGAACTGTGAGATCCACACCACGACCATGGCGTACATGGACGTCGCCAACCTGCATGTGTCGTGCGCGATCCGCAATTGCGAGTATTTTGAACTTTTCGTGCCGGAAGAGCCGTTCCGCTTTCCGATGAAGGGCTCGCTGCCGGTGGACGCGACCGGCATGGCGCATGTCCCGCAGGAGCCTGGGCTCGGCGTGGCGCTGGACTGGGACGAAATCGACGGCCTGTGCGTATCGCACCGCAAGACGGATGTGTAGGTAATTCGCGAACAGGAGTGGGAGTGAAATGCAAATCGGTCTCGGACTCTATCGGCACCAGCTGACCCCGGACAACTTCAAATTCGCCAATCAGCTCGGCGCCGAGCAGATCGTGGTGCACCTGGAAAACTACCTGGCCGCCGAAGCGGACGGCAAGGTGATGCTGTCGCGCGGAGAAGGCGACGGCTGGGGCCGGGCGATCGACGGCTACTGGACCTATGACACGTTCAAGTCGCTGATCGACCGGCTCGGCGAATACGGCCTCAAGCTGGCGGCGATCGAGAATTTCGCGGTCAAGCAGTGGTCCGACGTCCTGCTCGCCGGCCCCCGGCGCGATGAGCAGATCGCGCAGATGAAGCAGATGATCCGCGATGCCGGCCGCGCTGGCGTGCCGTGCTTCGGCTACAACTTTTCCATCGCCGGCGTGTGGGGATGGGTGCGCGGTCCGTTCGCCCGCGGCGGCGCCATGAGCGTCGGCTTCGATGCCACCGCCATCGACATGCAGGAACCGATTCCCGACGGCATGGTCTGGAACATGCGCTACGGCCAGGGCCGTCCAGGGGTGACGGTTCCGCCAGTGTCCTCCGACGAACTCTGGACGCGCGCGGCCTATTTTCTCAACGAGATGCTGCCGGTGGCCGAGGCCGCGGGGGTCAAGCTCGCCGCCCATCCCGACGATCCGCCAATGGACGCGCTCCGCGGCGCCGCGCGCTTCGTCAACGAACTGAGCAAGTACGACCGGCTGATCGCGCTCAATCCGAGCCCGGCCAACAACCTCGAGCTGTGCCTGGGCAGCCTGCAGGAAATGAAGGGCGGCGATGTCTATGACGCGGTCGACCGCTATTCCCGGGCGAATCGCATCGGCTACATCCATTTCCGCAATGTCGTCGGCAAGGTGCCCCAGTACCACGAAGTTTTCGTCGACGAGGGCGATATCGACATGGTCCGGATCATGCACATCCTCAAGACCAACAAATGGGAGGGCGTGCTGATCCCCGACCACACCCCGGAACTGCACTGCGACGCGCCCTGGCATGCCGGCATGGCCTACGCGATCGGCTACATGCGCGCGTTGCTGACGACCGCCTGACCGGCACGGGGGATCAGCCCTCGGTCCCCCGGCCCTCGAAGAAATCGGCATTTTCCGCGGCGATGCGGTCGATGGCGGCGAAGGCGGTGCGCAGGTGTTCCTGCATCACCGCCCGGGCGCCTTCGCCATCCCTTGCGGCGACGTGGTCGATCAGGGCCGCGTGCTGGGCGAGGATCATGACCGACCAGCCCGGCTCCTTGAGCGACAAGAACCGCACGCGATCGAGCTGCGCCTTGGCGCTGGCGATCATCGGCCAGACCGAGGGGCGTCCGGCCATTTCCATCAGCCGGCGGTGCATCGCCTCATCCAGCGCGAAGAAACGGGCGATGGCGTCGGCCTCGATCGCTTCGGTCTGGGTGGCGAGGAGTTGCCGCAGGCTCGCCACGTCGTAGGGTGTCGCGGCGCGCGCGGCGTCCAGGATGGCCTGGCATTCCAGCGTTTCGCGAACGAACTGGCTGTCGTTCACCGCGGCGATGCTGATCGGCGCGACGAAGGTCCCGACCTGCGGCACCACGCGCAGCAGGCCCTCCTTGTTGAGCCGCCAGAACACCTCGCGGATCGGCGTGCGGCTGAGCCCATAGCTTTCCGCGAGCCCCGCCTCGGTGAGCGCCTCGCCGGGGCGCAGTTCACCCTGCACGATCCGGCCGTGCAGGTTCTCGTAGATCTGTTGCACGGTGGCACGGCCCGTTATCCGGGCGAGGTTGCGCTGCCGGATCATCGGCGCGGCGGTGCCCGTCAAGGGGCAACCGGCCGCCGGCCCGGCGTCGACCTGGGCAGCGTTTCCATGGTGAGACGAACCAACGGCATTCCCTCCCGGCGATGTTCACTAGTTTGCCGATGTGCGCCAGCCCGTCAACCGCCGCTCACCGCCCCCTGGACGTCCTGCCAGACCAGTCCCGCCGCCGCCAAATCCTCAAGCGCGGTGCCGACCGCCTTGAACAGGGTTATTTCGTCCTCGCTCTGTCGTCCCGCGGTCTCGCCGCGGCACAGCGTGAACAGGCTGCCGGCGATCTGTTCGCGCCTCAGCACGCCGGCGGCGAGCGGCTGGGTGAGGTCGCCCGCCTCGGCCAGGGCCGCCTCGGTATCGATGAACACGCGGGCGCGGCGCACCGCCTCGTCGTCGGCCTCGCGCATGGTCGGGCGGAAGCCGCCGATCAGGTCGAGGTGGGTGCCGGGCCTGAGCCAGGCGCCGTGCACCAGCGGGGCGGTGGCCAGGGTGGCGCAGGAAATGATGTCGGCTTGGCCCACCGCGGTTTGCAGGTCGTCGGCCGGCTCGGCGTCGAAGCCCGCCTCACGCAGCGCGGCGGCGAGCGTGGCGGCCTGGTCGGGCCACAGGTTCCACACCCGCACGCGGCGGATGTCGCGCACGCTGGCCCAGGCCGGCGCCAGCATGGACGCGATATGCCCGGCGCCGACGATTAGCAGCGAACCGGCGTCGTCCCGCGCGAGGAAATCGCCGGCCAGCGCCGAGGCCGCCGCGGTGCGCCGACCCGTGATCTCGTTGCCGTCGATCAGGGCAAGGGGCCGTCCGGTGGCGCCGTCGCACAGCAGATAGGTCGAGGACACGGCGTTCAGGCCGAGCGCGCCGTTGTCGGGAAACACGGTGACGATCTTCACCCCGAGCGCGGACCGCCCCCGCCACGCCGGCATCATCAGCAGGGTGGCGGTGGCGCTGCCTGGCTGTTCCAGCGCGTGGGCGTGGCGCAGCGGCGCCTCGGCCCCCGCGACGAAGGCCTCCCGCAGCGCCGGCACCAGCCGGGCGAAGGGCAGGCTCGCCCGGGCACGGGGCAGGTCGATGACGATCGGTCCGGTGGAATCGGTCATGCTGGGCTCCGGTGGTTGACGACTTTCTGCTCGCCATGCAGGAAGGACGCCATGGCGAACGCCCCCATTCTCTCCGATCGCCGCCGTGTCGTCATCGTCGGTGGCGGCGCGGTCGGCAGTTCGATCGCCTACCATCTCGCCGTTCACCCACGCTTCGCCGGCAGCGTGACGGTGGTGGAGCGCGACCCGACCTACGCCCGCGCCGCTTCCTCTCTCTCCGCCAGTTCCATCCGCCAGCAGTTCTCCACGCCGCTCAACATCGCCCTGTCGCAAGCAGGCCTTGCCTTCCTTGGCGAGGCCGGGCGCCTTCTGGCGGTGGACGGCGAGGGCCCGGCGCTGGGGCTGCGCACGCCGGGCTACCTGTTCCTCGCCACCGCCGCGGGGCTGGCCGCGTTGATCGAAAACCACGCGGTGCAGCGCGCGGCCGGCGCCGAGGTGGTGCTGCTCGCCCCCGCCGCCCTGGCGGCGCGGTTTCCCTGGCTGTCGACCGAGGGCGTGGTGGCGGGGGTGCTGGGCCTGTCCGGCGAGGGCTGGTTCGACGGGCCCGCGCTGCTCGCCGCCTTCCGCCGGCGCGCGCGCAGCCTGGGCGTGACCTACGTGGCGCGGGACGCCGTCGGCTTCGAGCACGACGGCGCGTCGGTGCGCGGCGTGTGCCTGTCCGATGGCGGCGTGCTGCCCTGCGACGTGGCGGTGAACGCGGCGGGGCCGTGGTCGGCGCGGGTGGCGGGATGGCTCGGCATTGACCTGCCGGTGCGGGCGCGCCGGCGGATGATTTTCGTCCTGGCCTGCCGCGACTCGCTGCCCGGTTGCCCGCTGGTGGTCGATCCCAGCGGCGTCTGGTTCCGTCCGGAGGGGGCGGGCTTCATCTGCGGGCGCTCGCCGGACGAAGGCGAGCCGGACCCCGACGAGCCGCCCCTGGAGGTGGACGAGGCCGAATTCACCGAGCGGATGTGGCCGGTGCTGGCCACCCGCGTGCCCGCCTTCGAGGCGGTCAAGATCACCGGCTCCTGGGCCGGCTATTACGAGCTCAACCTGTTCGACGGCAACGCGGTCGTCGGCCCGCACTCCGATTTTCCCAATTTTCTGTTCGCCTGCGGCTTCTCCGGCCACGGCATCCAGCACACGCCGGCCATCGGGCGCGGCGTGGCGGAGTTGATCGCCACCGGCGGCTACACCACGCTCGACCTGTCGCCGCTGGATTTCCGCCGCATCCCCGAGGGGCGGCGGCTGGTCGAGCGCAACATCGTGTAACCCGGCCTCAGTCGGCAAGCGCCCGCGCGGGGTCGCGGCAGGGCAGGCCGAGGGCTGTGGCCACCGCCGCGTACGTCACCTGACCCGCGTGCACGTTCAGCCCGGCCAGCAGATTCGGGTCGGCCCGCGCCGCGTCGCGCCATCCATGGTTCGCCAGTGCCAGCACGAACGGCAGCGTGGCGTTGCCGAGCGCCAGCGTGGACGTGCGCGCCACCGCGCCGGGCATGTTGGTGACGCAGTAGTGCACCACCCCCTCCTCGACGTAGGTCGGCTGGGCATGGGTGGTCGGCCGGCTGGTGTCGCAGCAGCCGCCCTGGTCGATGGCGATATCCACGATCACCGAGCCCGGCCGCATCCGCCGCACCATGTCGCGGCTGACCAGCTTGGGCGCCGCCGCTCCCGGCACCAGCACCGCGCCGATCACCAGGTCGGCCTCGTGCACCGCCGCCTCGATCGCCGCCGTGGTGGAGAACAGGGTGTGCAACTGGCTGGGAAATTGCTGCTCCAGCTCGCGCAGGCGGGGCAGCGACTTGTCGATGACGGTGACGGTAGCGCCGAAGCCCACGGCCATGGTGGCGGCATGGGTGCCGGCGACGCCGCCGCCAATCACCACCACACGGCCGGCCGGCACGCCGGGCACGCCGCCCAGCAACACGCCGGCGCCGCCCTGCTCGCGCTCCAGGCAGTGCGCGCCGACCTGCACGCTCATTCTCCCCGCCACCTCGCTCATCGGCGCCAGCAGCGGCAGCGTGCCCCGCGCGTCGGTCACGGTCTCGTAGGCGATGCAGGTGGCGCCGGAGTTCATCAGCCCGAGGGTCTGTTCGCGATCGGCGGCGAGGTGCAGGTAGGTGAACAGCACCTGCCCCGGCCGCAACCTGGCGATCTCGTTGGGCTGGGGTTCCTTCACCTTGACGATCAGCTCGGCCCCGGCGAAGGCGGCTTCGGCGTCCGGTGCGATAGTGGCGCCGGCGGCGCGATAGGCGTCGTCGGGGAACCCGATGGCGACCGCCGCGCCCTGCTGCACCACCACGCTGTGGCCATGCGCGACCAGTTCACGCACGGCAGCGGGGGTCAGGCCCACCCGGTATTCGTGCGTCTTGATTTCCTTGGGAACGCCGATCCTCATCTGTTTCCTCCCCGGAGTACAGCTGACGAATTGGCAAAATTATAGCGCCCGGGCGCGACCGTCGGAATGCGGCCCGCCGCGCATGGAGCGCATGGCCGCATCGGCGAAACCGCGCCGGCGCGATAGCGGATGTTGAGCGGCGTTGACCGCGCGGCGGGCCGGCGAGGAGCGGGTCACCCGCTCAGTCGTCGTGCTTCACCTTGAGCGCGTCGTCCTCGTCGTCGGCCAGCTCGATGTCCTCGGCCTCGTCCGCCTCTTCCTCCTCGACCTCTTCCAACGGATCGGTTTCGACCGGGGTGGGTTCGGGGACGACGGCTTCGAAGGTGGGGGGGACCGGCCGGTTGGACCACCGGATCGCGCTCGCACGCGCCGCCGGCGCAGCGCGCGGCTTCGCCCGGGGCTGCTCCACGCCGCATTTCGGGCATATCGCCGGCGTGCGGGTAAGGTCATAGAACCGCACGGCGCACGCCGTGCAGGTCATTTTGCGGCCGAATTCAGGCTTGCTCACGCGTACTCCAGTTCCGACAAGGTCCGTTGCGTGACGGCGGCTTCCCGGAGCATGCAACACCCGTTGCATATGGGACATCCGCGCCGGGCTTACATCGCCGGGACGGAAATAATTGGCTCCACACTACGCATTCCTGCAACAATGCGGGGCCATCTTGACCGGGCCGGGGGGACCATCCCCATCTTCAGCGCATGACCGAACTGCTTGCCGCCCCGCCCGCGGGCAGCCGGGCCAGCCTGGACCTCGACATCACCGGCATGACCTGTGCGTCCTGCGTCGCCCGCGTCGAGCGGGCGCTGCGGCGCGTCCCCGGGGTGCTGGGCGCCGAGGTGAACCTCGCCACCAACCGCGCCCGGGTGATCCACGAGCAGGGCAGCGCCGATGCCGCCGGCCTCGCCGCCGCCGTGCGCCGCGCCGGCTTCGACGCCCACCCCGCCGCCGCCATCGACGCCGCCCGCGACCCGGCTCCGCAACGCCGCGAGCTTGTCCATCTCGCCGCCGCCGCCGTGCTGTCGGCGCCGCTGCTCGCCGGCATGGCGGGGCACGCCGCCGGACTGCCGTGGATGCTGCCGGACTGGGTCCAGGCGGGGCTCGCCACCGTGGTCCAGGCCTGGCTCGGCGCCCGTTTCTACGTCGCCGGCTGGAAGGCGCTGCGGGCCGGCGCCGCCAACATGGACCTGCTGGTCGCGCTCGGCACCTCGGCGGCCTGGGGGCTCTCGACCTGGAACCTGATGACTGCCTCCCCCGGCGCCATGCCGGCGCTCTACTACGAGTCCTCCGCTGTGCTGATCACCTTCATCCTGCTCGGCAAATGGCTGGAAACCCGCGCCGTGGGCCAGACCGCCACCGCCCTGCGCGCGCTCGCCGGCCTGCGCCCCGACACCGCCCGGCTGCGCGGCGGGGCGACCATCCCGACCGGCCAGGTGGTGGTCGGCGACGAGGTTGCGGTGCGCCCGGGCGAGCGCGTCCCGGTCGATGGCGTCGTCCTGGAGGGCAGCGGCAGCATCGACGCCTCCATGCTCACCGGCGAGAGCCTGCCGGTGGAGACCGACCCCGGCGCCACCGTCGCTGGCGGCACCATCCTGAGCGACGGCGCGCTCGTGCTGCGCGTCACCGCGGTCGGCGCCGAGACCGTGCTGGCCCGCATCGTCCGCTTGGTCGAGGGCGCGCAGGCCTCCAAGCCGCCGATCCAGCGCCAGGTGGACCGTGTCAGCGCCGTCTTCGTCCCCGCCGTGCTGGCGATGGCGTTGCTGACCTTCCTGGGCTGGTGGGCGGCGGGTGCGGGGGTCGCGGCCGCCCTGCTGACCGCCGTTGCCGTCCTCGTCATCGCCTGCCCCTGCGCGCTCGGCCTCGCCACTCCCGCCGCCATCATGGCCGGCACCGGCGCCGCCGCCCGCCGCGGCATCCTGATCCGCGACGCCGCCGCGCTCGAACGCGCCCGCGCCGTCACCCTGGTCGCCTTCGACAAGACCGGCACGCTCACCGAAGGCCGCCCGGACCTCGTCGCCATCGTCCCCGCCGCCGGCCTCACCGAGACGGCCGTGCTGCGCCTGGCCACTGCGCTCCAGGCCAACAGCGAACACCCGCTGGCCGAGGCGATCCGCCGCCGCGCCGTCGCCGCCCCAGCGGCCGAAAATTTCCGCGCGCTGCCCGGCCGCGGCGTTGCCGCCACCGTCGAGGCCGTCCCCCTGCTGCTCGGCAGCCGCCGCCTGCTGGACGAGGCCGGGATCGCTCCCGGCGTCCTGGACGCCGCCGCCGCCGCGCTCGAAGCGCAGGGCCGCACCGTCTCCTGGCTGGCGGAGACCGCCCCGGCGCCGCGCCCGCTCGGCCTGCTCGCCTTCGGCGAGGCGCCGCGCGCCGGTGCCCGCGAGGCCGTCGCCACGCTGCGCCGGGCCGGCATCGACATCGTCCTGCTCACCGGCGATTCCCGCGGCGCCGCCAACGCCATCGCCGCCACGCTGGGCATCGACCGTGTCGTCGCGGAGGTTCTGCCCGAAGACAAGGCCGGACAGGTCGCCGCCCTGCGCCGCCAGGGCGCCGTGGTGGCGATGGTCGGCGACGGCGTCAACGACGCCCCCGCCCTGGCCGCGGCCGATGTCGGCCTGGCCATGGGCACCGGCACGGACGTCGCCATGGCGACCGCCGGCATCACACTGATGCGCGGCGACCCCGCCCTGGTGCCGCAAGCCCTCGACATCGCGCGGCGCACCCACCGCACCATCCGTCAGGGCCTGTTCTGGGCCTTTGCCTACAACGCCATCGGCATCCCGCTCGCCGCCGCCGGCCTGCTCAGCCCCGTCGTCGCCGGCGCCGCGATGGCATTGTCCAGTGTCAGCGTCGTCACCAACGCGCTGCGGCTGCGGCGGTGGGGGGCGAAGTAGCAAGCAAGGCCAGGGCGGAGACCTGGCCTTGCTTGCTTACCCGAACAGCTCTTCCAGTTTCCGCCGCATGACGGATGGATCGACCTCGACGCCGGTCCACAGCGCGATGCCGATCACCGCCTGACTGACGATCATTCCCTGGCCGTCGAGTGTGCGGCAGCCCCGCGCGGCGGCTGTGTGCAGGAAGGCGGTGTGTGGCGGGTTGGCGATGACGTCCGCCACGATGAGGCCGGGCCGCAGGCTGGACCACTCGAGATCGGGTCTGGCATCGACATCGGGGAACAGGCCGATGGACGTGGCGTTGACCAGGATTTCGGCCTCTTCCGGCACAAGGTAGGCGCCGTTCCAGACCACCAGCTCCGCCCGCGCCCGCGTCTTGTCGTTGATCAGGGCGACGACTTCCTCGCCGCGCGCCGCGGTGCGATTGACGACGGTGATGGCCGCGACCCCGGCCGTCGCCGCCTCCACCGCGATGGCGCGCGCCGCCCCGCCGGCCCCGAGCAGCACCATCCGCTTGCCAGCCAGCTCGGTGACGGTCCGCAGCGAGGCGATGAACCCCTTGCCGTCGGTGTTCTCGCCGATCAGCCGGCCGCCGCGATTGACGACGCAGTTCACCGCGCCGATCACCGCGGCGGATTCCGCGAGTGCGTCCAGGTGCGCGATCACCGAGACCTTGTGCGGTTTCGAGCAGTTGAAGCCGAGCCAGCCCATCGCCCGCGCACCCCGCACGGCGTCGCCGAGATTCTCAGGCGCCACCTCGCAATTGATGTAGCGCGCGTCCAGCCCGTGGTGGCGATAGGCGGCTTCCACCATCGCGACGGTCGGATTCTGGGCGCTCGGCGTTGCCAGCAGCCCGGTCAACTGGCTCAGGAAATTATGCGGTTTGCTCACGATGCATCTCCATTCCAATGTCTGACGCGGCGTCGTCACGCCGGGTCGTGGTTCTCCAGCGCCCGCACTTTCGCCAGCCGGCGCCGGTGGCGTGCCGCGCCGGTGAAACGGGCCTTGAGAAAAGTCTCGATCAGTTCGCGCGCCAGCGACGACCCGATCACCCGGCCGCCCAGGCAGATGACGTTCATGCCGTCGTCTTCGACGCCCTGGTGGGCCGAGAAGCCGTCGTGGACCAGTCCGGCACGAACCCCTGCCACCTTGTTCGCGGCGACGGCCGCGCCGACGCCGCTGCCGCAGACCGCGATGCCGCGCGCAACCTCACCGGCGGCGACGGCCCGCGCCAGGGGGATGATGAAGTCCGGGTAGTCGTCCGCCGGGTCCAGCCGATGGGCGCCCAAATCCACCACCTCGTAGCCCGATGCCCGCAACGCCTCCGCCATTTCCTGTTTCAGGCCGAACCCACCATGGTCCGCAGCGATTCCTACCCGCATGGTCGCTCTCCCCCGGTGTCGATCGGGTCATCGCTGCCACAGGATGTGTCCATCTTCCAGCGGAATCGCCACGCCGTCGCGCCATGGTGTCAGGCGCGCCGTATAGTCCGCG
>Ga0181519_10001573_pt1 | contig 20065 bp, 9 predicted proteins | sample PEATcosm2014_Bin_26_FD_121102 | JGI IMG/M metagenome (GOLD analysis project Ga0181519, IMG submission 121102) | Peatland microbial communities from MTU Mesocosm Facility, Houghton, MI, USA - PEATcosm2014_Bin02_10_metaG | ecosystem: Environmental > Terrestrial > Soil > Wetlands > Peat | place...
CGACCTCCCAGTAGCCCTTGCCGTCGGCGGTGGACGCCATCCCGACGATCGGCTCGTTGAGGGGCTTGCCGCCCATGGAGCCGTCGAAGGTGGCGTCACCGAAGGAGAAGATCCCCCCGTCGGAGGCGACCAGCCAGTAGCCGCCGCTGTCCGGGGTCGACGCCATCCCGACGATCGGACGGTTCAGGGGCTTGCCCCCCATGGACCCGTAGTAGGCCTCGTTGCCGTAGGCGAACACCCCGCCGTCGGAGGCGACCTGGAGGTACCCGCCGCCGTCGGCGGGCGGCGCGGGCGGCGGGGTGCCGAACACCGCGGCCGGACTGACGTTCCCCGAGGCGTCCTCGGCCACCACCCGGATCCCGGTCGAGCCCACCGGTGCGGTGATCGTCTCGGTGGTCCCGGCCGGTCCCGAGGGCGCCACGACCACCTGGTGGCCGGACGGGCCGACGGTGACGTCGTACCGGGCGACCTCGCCGTCGTACCAGTTGTCACCGGGTGCGGTGAAGGTGGCGGTGGGTGGGGAGGTGGCGGTGCCCGGCGACCACGACGGGTTCCGGAGCGCACCGGGGGGACGGCTGTCGACGCCGTAGTTGCCGCTGTTGTACTCGTCGTGGCGGCCGCTCCACCACTGGTCGTTGGCGGTGGCCTTCCCCGGGGTGGCCCAGGCGTAGAGATAGCCCTCCCGGGTGGTCGTGACCAGGTCGACGTTCCCGGTCGAGAGCAGGTCGCCGGCGGCCGGGGCGTAGAGGTCCCAGCCGGTGGTGAACTTCGGGAACCCGGGGGCCTCGGCCCCCGAGGCGGTCACCGCGGTGATCTCCGAGGAGTCCCCGCCCTCCACCACCGAGCCCTGCCCCGAGCCGGTCACATCGGTGATCACCGGCGACGAGAGGAACCCGAGCCCCTGCCGCTGGCCCGGGAAGCCGGGCAGCTGGGCGCCGCTGGGATCGGCGGCGGCGTCGGCCGGGTAGGCGGACTCGTCGTCGGTGAGGGGCAGCTCCGCGTTCGGGTACTGGAGGCAGCCGAAGCTGCCCGACCCGATCTGCGACTGGGCGTAGGCGAGCGAGCCCCCCACCTTCCCGAAGGCGCCCGACGAGGTGAAGGAGATGGGGACGTCGGGGGGCGGGGAGTCGTCGCAGTTGGTCGCCGATCCGCCGTTCGACCCCAGGGTGCTCAGCAGCGAGAAGGCGGCCAGTGCGGCGTTGCCGTACGAGCCGGCCAGCTGGCCCGCACCGTCGATCTCCACGGGGTTGGTCCACACCGGGCTGTCGGCCACCACATCCTTGCCGCTGCCGTCCACGTCGGCCGCCACCGGCGAGCTGGCCCCCTCGGTGATGGCGTCCTGGGCGGAGCCGTAGTACTCCACCAGGCCGGGCACCGTCACCGGCCAGCCGCTGAGGGGCTGCCCGTTCGGGCCGAAGGCGAAGATCTCCGAGTAGGGGAGGGGCTGGGTGCCGGGGGAGGTGATCTCCGAGAACTGGCTCCGCTCGACGATGTCCGGGGGCGTGTCGGCCCCGCCCGGCCCGTCGCCGCTGTTCTTCCCGTCCAGCCAGGCCACGGTCGGGGTGGCCACCAGGCGCTGGTCGTCCTCGAGGGTGTACCCCGACTTCACGGAGAACGACGGCGGCAGCGCCACCTTCACCGGCCAGCCCGGCACCGGCTGGCCGTCGGGCTGCCAGGCGTGGAGATACCCGTCGCCGCCGGCCTCCACGATGTCCAGCACACCGTTGCCCTCGAGGTCGGCGAGGGTCGGGCTGGCCGTCGACTCGGTCACCGGGATCCGCACGTTCGGCTCCTCGGGCCGGGGAACGGCCGGCGGCGTCACCCCGAGGTCCATCCGCTGGGGCCACCCGGGCTCGAGATGGCCGGTGCTGTCGAAGACGTCGACGGTGCCGTCGAGCGTGGTGACCACCACCGACTGCTGGCCGGTGTGGTCGAGGTCGCCGACCGCCACCGTGCCGATGATCGGCTGGTGGCCGGGGTCGATGCCGGGGTGGGTGACGAACCCCGCCTCCGGTTGGACGGTCACCGGCCAGCCGGGCAGCTCGTCGCCGGTGGCGGGGTCGACGGCGTGGACGGTTCCCGACGTGTCCCCGAAGATCTCGTCGAGGTGCCCGGAGCCCTGGAGATCGGCCAGCTGGGGTGCGCCCTCGGCGCTGACCCGGGCGTCGGTGCCGGTGGGCCCGGCGGAGCCGGCCCCGGCGCTGCCCGGGTCGATGGCCTTGGGGTACCCGGGGAGGAGCGTCGGGTCGTGGACGACGTCGACGGCCCGTCGGTCCTCGCTGACCGCGCCGCCGGTCTGCGTCACCACCAGGCGGAAGGTCACCGTGTACTGGTCGGTGGAGGAGAGCTCCTTGTCGGTCGAGAGCGCCGCCGGGGCCTCCCAGAACGTCGAGGGGAGGGTGGAGAGATCGAGGGTGCCGAGGGTGCCCGAGAAGCTCCCCGTGCCCGAGCCCGTGCCGATGGTGGTGAAGGCGCTGTTGGCCGGCTGGCCCCCGGTGGCCGCCTCCAGCGACCAGCTGAACCCGGTGCCGGCGGTGGCGGCGTCGATGGTGCCGGTCACCGGCACCGAGGCGGTGGTGGTGGGGTCGAAGCTCGAATACCAGTCGGGCGAGTCGATCGACGCGGCGGCCGGCACCCCGCCCGCCGCCACCTGGGCCATGGCCGCGTCGAGGTTCGGCATCCCGTAGCCGTACTGCTGGTTCCAGTCGTCGGGGGCGCCGGCGGTGATCGGCGTGCCCGGCCACCCGAGGGTGGTGTCGGTGAAGGGGGTGGCCGTCTCCTCGAGGACCTGCACCGCCTCGGGACCGGTGAGCGGCTGGGGGATCAGGTGGTCGGCGTAGGCGAGGTCGCCGTAGGAGAGCAGGAGGCCGATCACGCCGCCGGTGGTGGGCGTCGACTCCGAGGTGCTGCCGCCGCCGGTCGCCACCGTGAACATGGCGTGGGTGCCCCACGAGGTGAGGTCGGACCGGACCCACTTGGTGCCGTCGGGACTGGCCACCGCCCCGTTGCCGGGGATCACGTACGGCCAGAACATGCCGCCCTGGTGGTCGGTGGAGTCGAAGTCGTTGGACGCCTCGACGACGATGACCCCCTTCTGGTGGAGCTCGTCGAGGACCTGACGGGCGAAGGGTGAGTAGCCGAGGTCGGCGGTGACCGACACGATCACCCGGGCCCCCTCGTCGGCGGCGAACTGCCACGCCTTGGCCAGGTTGTCCGTCGGGTCGAGCGCCTCGTCGCCGGCCTTGACCGGGAGGATGGTGCACTTCGGGCACTCGTGGTGGATGACGTCCATCTGGCCGTTGGCGTGGCCGTAGGCGGTGTCGATGGTGGCGGGGTCGTTCTGGTTGTCGTAGAAGTCCCAGCCGGAGATGTCGTTGGTGTACCCCAGCCCGGTGTGGTCGACGCCGTCGGAGAACGCCGCGATCAGGTCCTCGGGGTCGATGACCCCGTTGTGGTTGCTGTCCTGCACCCGGGGGTCGTGGGACCACTGGGCGGCGTTGACCACCCCGGATCCGTCGGGGTCGTAGTCCGCCTCGGTGTGCGAGTAGTCCGTGGCACACGGCTCGGTGACCCCGCCGACCACCATGGTGGCGGTGGCGACGGTGGCGCCCGAGCAGGGGACCGGGACGGCGTGCCAGTTGACCGTCACCGCGTCGGCCAGGGTGGCGGCGTCGCCGAGGTGCCAGTTGATGCCGCCCTCCACGTAGGCGATGGTCACGTTCGGGTCGCCGGTGGTGTAGTCGGTCCAGGCGGCGTCGAGGTTCATCCCGGTGGGCCCGTCGGCCTGCACCTGCACCGGCGTGGCGCCGACCGGCGTCGGCACCGCGGTGAGCGCCGGCAGCAGGCCGACCACCACGGCGGCGGCGTACGCCGCCAGCCGGCGCCCGCGGCCCCCGATCGCCCGAGACCGAACCCATTCGCCCACGACCAATCCCCCGATCTCCGAACCGCCGGACCCTCCCGGACCGGGACAGGCTACTCCGGGGTCGGAGGGCGTCCCGGCGGGGTGGCGCCGGTCAGGAGGCGGGGGTGGGGTCGAGCTGGGGGGCCCGGGACGGGGGCCCGGCCGCGGCCGGGGCCTGGGCGGCCACGAAGTCGCGCTGGCGCACCAGGGCGAAGGCGGCCACCGAGCCGATCAGGGCGACCACCGCGGAGATGACCATCAGGTGGTTGAAGGTCGAGGTGAAGCCGACCTGGTAGGCGTGGAGGAGGGTCTGGCGGGCGCTGGGCACCGGGATGGCCGCCGCCGCCTGGCGGACCCCGCCGCCGGTGATGGCGGCGCTGAGCTCCGAGCCGCCCCGGGTGGCCACCGACCGGCCCAGGGCGGACGACGCCAGCGCCGTCTTCGTCCCCTGGACCACCTGGCTCTGGAAGATGGCACCGAGGCCGGCGATGCCGGTGGCGATCCCCACCTGACGGAAGGTGTTCGACGACCCCGAGGCCATGCCGCTGCGCTGGTGGGGCACGACGGCCACCGAAGCCGAGGCGATGACCGGGTTGGCGGTGCCGATCCCCACCCCGCAGACGATGAAGCCGGGGAGGAGGACCAGCCAGGTGGAGGCGGCGTCGGTGAACGACATCAGGAAGCAGCCGACGGCCACCAGCAGCAGCCCGGTGCCCATCAGGTAGCGCGAGTGGACCCGCACGGTGAGGCGTCCGGCGAACGGCGCCACCGCGAAGGACAGCACGGTCAGGGGCAGGAAGCGGAGCCCGGCCTGGAAGGGGCCGTAGCCCAGGACGTCCTGGATGTAGAGGGTGATGTAGAGGAACATGGCGAAGATCGACGCGGCGATGCAGAAGGTGGCGACCGACACCCCGACCATGGCCGGCCGGCGGAAGAGCGTGAGGTCGAGCATCGGGTCGCGCTGCTTCCACTCGGCGACCAGGAAGACGACCAGCAGGACCGCCGAGGCCGCCAGCATGCCGATGACCGCGGCGGAGTGCCACCCGAGGTCGTTCCCCCGTACCAGGGCGAACACCAGCAGGAAGAGGGCGAGCGAGAAGGTGATGAACCCGGTCCAGTCGATCCGGCGCTTGTTGGGGTCCTTCGACTCGTCGATGCGGGCCAGGGTGATGATCACGGCCACGATGCCGATGGGGATGTTGACGAAGAAGATCCACCGCCAGCCGATGCTGGAGGTGATGGCCCCGCCGATCAGCGGTCCGATGGCCACCGCCCCGCCGACCACCGCCCCGTAGATCCCGAAGGCGGTGCCCCGCTCGCGGCCCTGGAAGGCCTGGGCGATGAGGGCGAGCGAGGTGGCGAACATGATGGCACCGCCCACCCCCTGCACCGCCCGCGAGAGGTTGAGCATCAGCGCCGAGCTGGAGAGGCCGCAGACCAGGGAGGAGACGGTGAACACCGCCAGGCCGACGGCGAAGACCTCGCGGCGGCCGAACATGTCGCCCACCACCCCGGCGGTGAGGAGGAAGGCGGCCAGGGTGAGGGAGTAGGCGTCGATCACCCACTGGAGGTCGCTGAAGCTGGCGTGGAGCGACGACTGGATGTCCGGGAGCGCCACGTTCACCACGGTGATGTCCAGCAGCAGCATGAAGATCCCCGTGCACACGGCGATGAGGGTCCACCACTTCTTGTCCATCACTCGGCTCCTTGTCGGTCGGATCGCATCGGCAGCGGCGGGGGCTCGCACCGCCGGACGTCCCACTCGCCGTGGGCGGCCAGCAGCTTCTTCAGGACCCCCTGGAGGGCCCGGTGCTCGTCGGCGTCGAGGTGGACCCCGAAGACGGCGACCACCTGGTCGACGAAGAGTGGTCCCGACCGTCGGAGGGTGGCCCGTCCCGTCGGGGTGAGGACCGCGTAGACCAGCCGCCGGTCGGTGGCACACGCCTCGCGTTCGACCATACCGGCGGCGGCCATCCGGTCGACCAGGCGGGAGGCGCCGCTCTTGGAGGAGAGCAGCAGCCCGGCCAGGTCGGCCATCCGGAGCCGCCCCCCTGGCGAGAGGCTGAGCCGGTAGAGCACCTCGTGCTGGGCCAGGGTCACCCCGGAGCCGGCGCGGAGCCTCCGGTCGATGGTCTCCTCGAGGAGGGACCGGGCGAAGCAGAGGTTGAGGAACCCGGCGATGGTGTCGCGCACCTCGGGGGACGGCGCCTCGTCGAACACCTCGAAGTACGGAGCCGGGTCGTCGGTGGCACCATCCGGGGCGGCCGGGGCGGGGTGGGTCACCGCCGAATGTTTCCATGGCAATGGTCGACGTGTCAACCAGACGGGCGGTCGGCTGGTCCAGGCGGTGCCGTCGTTCAGGCGGTGCCGTAGGTGGTGTGGCGCGAAGCCGCGGCGATCCCCGAGCCGGCCAGCTCCGACGCCACCGCCGTGAGGTCGGCGGCCAGCTCGGCGGCCACCGCGGCGTGGCCGGCGTGCACGGTGGCGTGGAGGCTGTCGGGCGGCGTCTGCCGGTCGAAGTACCAGCCGCCCCGCTCGATCAGGGCGTCCCCCAGGGCGAAGGTGTCGATCCCCGCCGGCCCGCCGTCGCCCCCGAAGGCCAGGACGGTGAGGTCGGGGTCCCCCCGGAGGGCGAGTCCCGGTGTCTCCTCGATCGCCCGCCGGATGGTGGCGGCCGCCCCCCAGGCGTCCTCCGCGAGCCGGAGGTACCCCTCCTCGCCCAGGTGGTGGAGGACGGCCCAGCCGGCGGCGATCGGCCCGGCCGGCCGGGTGCCCGCCATGGCCGGGGAGGCGTAGAGGCCCCCGAGCCAGTTGGAGGTGATGAACGGTTGGAGGCGCGCCAGCTCGGGCGTCCGGTAGAGGACCACCGACACCCCCTTGGAGGCGTAGCCGTACTTGTGGAGGTCGGCGGAGATGGAGGTGACGCCGGGCACCGACAGGTCCCAGGACCTGGTCACGTGACCGAGACGCCCGAGGAAGGGGAGGAGGAACCCCCCCAGGCAGGCGTCCACGTGGCAGAGGGTGCCCCGCTCGGCCGCCAGCGCCGCCAGCTCGGGGATCGGGTCGATCACCCCCTGGGGGTAGGAGGGAGCCGAGCCCACCACCAGCACGGTGTCGTCGTCCAGGGCGCCGGCGGTGGCGTCGACGTCGGCCCGGTAGTCGGCGCCCACGGGGATCCGGCGGCACTCCACGTCGAACCAGTGGGCGGCCTTCTCGAACGCCGCGTGGCCGCTGGTCGCCACCACCATGTTCGGCCGCTCGGTGCGGCCCTCTGACCGACCCCAGTCGCGGGCGGTCTTGACCGCCTGGAGGAGCGACTCGGTGCCGCCCGAGGTCAGGTAGCCGCGGACGTCGCCGGTCCCGTCGGCCGCCACCCGGTCGGCACCGAGCAGCCCGGCGGTGATGGTGACGATGTCGTGCTGCATCCACCCGAGACTGGGGAAGACCAGGGTGTTGAGGGCGTTCTCCACGGCGTAGCGGGCGGCCGCCTGCTCGAGCAGGTCGAGGACCTCGTCGCCGGCCGTGTAGACGAGGCTGAAGACCCGCCCTCCCCGCCAGTCCCGGTCGTCGGTCCGGAGCCCGTCCAAGCGGGCGAGGACCTCCTCGGCACCGGCGCCGCGCTCGGGGAGTCGGTGGTCGGGGAAGCCGTCGGCCATGGCCGCAGCCTAGGGGTGACCTGCGCCCCGGATCAGGAGATGTCGCGCTGGGTGAGCACGGCCGAACCGATGACGGCGAAGACCAGCCCGTAGGCGAGCATCAGCAGCGTGCCCTGCCACCAGTTGAAGAGCTGGAAGCTGGCCGCCCCGTCTCGGTGTCCCTGGGAGACGTTGGCGGCGGCCGAGGCGGCCCCGGTGGGGACCCACCGGGCGGCGCCGTTGACGAGCCCCACCAGGATGGTCTGCCCGATGATGAACCAGCCGAGGACGGTGACGATGGCGGCCACCTGGTTGGTGAGGAGCGACCCCACCCCCACGCCCAGGATGCCGAAGAGGGCCATCACCAGGATCATCCCGGGGGCGACCGACGGGACCTGGTGGAGGAGCGAGGAGAACGACCCGCCCCGGGCCACCAGGGCGAGCCCGCCGCCGGTCAGCGTGGCGACCAGCAGCACCACGGCCAGGGCCGCCCCGGCCAGGGCGGCCAGGATGAGCTTCCCCACCACGAACACCGGGCGGTTCGGGGTGACGAGGAAGGCCGTGGTGACCGTCTTGTGCCGGAACTCGGTGGTGATGCACAGCACGCCGAGCAGGAGGGCGAACAGGTAGCCGAAGGACAGGCCGGCGCCGGCCAGGTTGTTCAGCTGCTGGGTGGTGTGGGGGACGATGTAGCCGGCGTTCGAGCTCTGGTTGAAGTCCGGCTTCTGGAGGAACAGGCCGAGGATGGTGAGCCCGAGGGCGAGGACGGCGATGCCGGTCAGCACCCACGGCACCGCGGTGGTACGGAGCTTGAGCCACTCGGCGCGGACGACGCGGATCACGACGGACCTCCCGGGAGCGGCGCGGGTGGGGGCGGTGGCGGTCCGCCGAACCCCTCGGGGATGCCGGGCGGCGGTGGTGGCGACGGCGGCGGTCCGCCGAACCCCTCCGGGATCCCCGGCGGGGGCGGGGCGGGCGTGCCGGTCCCCGACTGGTACCCGTACCCGGCGGGCATCACCGGGTCGTTCGTGCTCGACGGCCCACCCGGCACGGCCGCCTCGAAGCCGTGGGTGAGGGTGAGGAAGACGTCCTCCAGGCTGCCCTTCTCGTAGGCCACCTCGTAGACCACGATCCGGTGCTCGGCCAGGATCGGGCCCAGCCACTCGGGGGTGGCCCCGTCGATGCTGATGGTGTCGGGGGCGATGGTCCGGAAGGTGATGGCGGAGGCGGTGAGCATGTCGGTGAACCGGCCGATCTCCGGCGATCGGACCCGCATCCCGGTCGAGGTGCCGGCCCGGGTGGTCAGCTCGGCGAGGGTGGTCTGCAGGACCAGCTGGCCCTGCGAGACGATGACGACGTCGTCGACCGTCTCCTCCATCTCGGAGAGGAGGTGCGAGGAGACCAGCACGGAACGGCCGGTCGAGGCCTGGTGCCGGATGAAGGTCCGGAGCCACTGGATGCCCTGGGGGTCGAGTCCGTTGGCCGGCTCGTCGAGGATCAGGATCTCGGGGTCGCCGAGCAGGGCGGTGGCCAGCTGCAGACGCTGGCGCATGCCGAGGGAGAATTTCCCGACCCGCCGTCGACCGACGTCGGCCAGGCCGACCAGGTCGAGGACCTCCTCCACCCGGATGAGGGGGATCCCCGCACTCATGGCCACCATCTTCAGGTGGTCCTCCGCCCGCCGGCTCGGGTGGAAGCTGGTCGCCTCGAGGACGGCGCCGACGTGGCGGACCGGCTCCTCGATCTGCTGGTAGGGACGCCCGCCGAAGGTGGCGCTGCCCCCGGTAACCTTGACCAGGCCGAGGAGCATCCGGAGGGTGGTCGTCTTCCCCGAGCCGTTGGGGCCCAGAAAGCCCGTCACCCGGCCCTGGGCCACCTCGAAGCTGAGGTCGTTGACGGCCAGCACACCCCGGAACTGCTTGGTCAGATGGGTGATCTCGATGGCCGAGGGCATCGCGCGACCGTAGCAAGTGCGTCGCGGCGAGATGCGCAGGGCGGCCCGGACGGGACCCGGGGGTCAGGCGACGGCGTAGATGTCGGCGGGGAGGAGGAGCCCGACGGCCACCACCAGCTCGTCGTGGACGCGGCCCATGTTGCTCCAGCCGTTGACCCAGCCGACCAGGGCGGAGTACCAGACGTGTCCGAGGATGCGGGCCCGGTCGCCGAGGTTGGGCGGGTGGGGCTCCCCGATGGCCCGGGTGATGATCCCCTCCATCAGCACCGACACCTGCTGCTGCGACTCCACCGCCGCCGGGTCGGGGGAGGCGAGGGCCGTGAAGACCGCCGCCACCAGCTGGGGCTGGCGCCCCATCGACCGGAGCGCCCGGTCGAGGACGTCGATCACCCGCTCGCCGGCGGAGTCCCCCTGAGCGGGGAGCTGGGCCAGGCGGGCGTCGAGCTGCTCGACCCAGTGGACCAGGGCGGCGGCCAGGAGGTGGTCCTTGCTGGTGAAGTACCGGTAGACGGTGCCCATGGCCACATCGGCCCGGGCGGCGACGTCACGCATCTGGACCGCGTCGTAGCCGCCATCCAGGGCGAGGGAGATGGCGGCGTCGATCACCCGCTGACGCCTGGCCTGCTGGGCGCGGGTCAGGGTGCGCGGCACCGGGCTGTTCGCCATCCGGTCACACTACTCCGCAGCCCCCACCGGCCTTCGACATCCGGGTGTCCGCCACGGGATTCCGACCGTCACTACCATGGGGTGGCCATGGCCCTCCCTGACGGCGCGGACGCCATCGCCACCACCGACGGACGGGTGCCCGGCCGGCGCGGACGCGCCACCCGCCAGCGCCTCCTCGAGTGCACCACGGACCTCCTGGTCGCCACCCCGTGGCGGTCGATCAAGGTGATCGACATCGCCCGCGAGGCGGGCACGTCGCCGGCCACCTTCTACCAGTACTTCGAGAACGTCGAGGCCGCCATCACCGTCCTGGCCGAGGAGCTCGTGGAGGGTGCGGGCGACCTGGCCGCCCTGGTGGACGGCGACTGGTCGGAGGAGGCCAGCTGGGACACCGCGGTCGCGGTGGTCGGGGGCTTCATGGACTACTGGGAGTCCAACCGGGCGGTCTTCCGGGTGGTCGAGCTCACCACCGTGGAGGGGGACCTCCGGTTCCAGGGCCTGCGGGTGCGGGCCCTCAACGCGGTGACCGTGACGCTGGCCCGGGTCATCGCCACGGCGAGCGACGGCTCGCCGGCGGGGTCGGATCCCATGGCGGCGGCCGGCACCCTGATCGCCATGCTCGCCCAGGTGGCCGGGCACCGGTACGGGTTCGAGTTCTGGGGGATCCGGACCGCCTCGCTGGTCGACAGCCAGGCCCGACTCCTCCACTGGGCGGTCACCGGCCGACCGGCCCCCGAGGGGGCCGGCGTGCCCGGAGCCGACGGCCCACCGCCACGCACCGGCCCGGTGGTGGGGGGCGGTGCGGCCCTCGCCCGGACCGCACAGGTGAAGGCGGCCAGGGCCAAGGGGTCGACGTCGGGCGGTGCCACGCCGCCGGCTTCCCCCCGGGGCGCCGGCACCCCGAAACGGCCGACGAAGGCGTAGCCCCCGCCGGCGGTCCGGTCCCCCGGGAGCCGGACCCGCCGCTCACCCGCCGGTGTTGGGGTCGGGTCCGGTGCCGAAGAGCGTCCCGAGCAGACCGCCGGCGAGGGCGGCGTCGGCCTTCACGGAGGGGTCGCCCGACTGCTCGAAGGTCGCCAGGGCCGACTCGAGCTGCGCCCGGGCCTCGGGTTCGCCGATCCGGGGGAGGGGGGCGGCCGCCTCGGCGGCGGCGGTGGCCGCCACCGACGGCGGCGGCGAGCCCACCGTGACCGTGTACCGGCCGTCGCCGGTGGGGGCCACCCAGGCCAGCCGGCTCCCGTCGGGACGGACCTGCACGGCGTCGACCGCCGCCGCCCCGCCCACCGTCACCGCCCCGTGGACCCGGGCGGGGACGGTGACCACGGTCTCGGCCGACCGGTCGCCCCTCGCCACCGGGGCCGGGTCGGTGGCGATCATGGTGAACGCCCCGTCCGCCGGGTCGTCGTCGTAGGCGAGCAGGGTTCCGGCGGTCGCCGTGGGGATCACCCGGCTGAGGTACGTGACCCGGCTGGGCAGCAGTGTCTCGGTCGCCGCCGGCCGGTGCGCCGGCGTCTGGCTCGGGCCGACGTACCGGCAGTAGACGGCCCAGCAGCTCTGCAGCGTGGGGTCGGTGGTGTTCCCGGCCCAGGCCCACACGCTGCCCCCCACCAGCGCCGTCTGCTGGGCGTCGGTCATCCCGGCCAGGACGGTGCCGTCCTGCGAGGGCGGGTTGCCGAACTCGGTGACGAAGGTGGCGGCGTGCATGGCCTCGGCCTCGGCCAGGGCGGTGGCGTACCCGAACGTGTACGAGGGCGGGTACGGGCTCTGGGCCACGGGGACGTCGAGGAAGCTGGCGTCGGCGGTGAAGACGTGGGTGTAGATGTGCGGGGCGTAGACCAGGTCGGGGTACGAGCTGAACGGCGCGCTGACCTGCGGCGAGAAGTCGAACAGGTTCCGCAGCCCCAGCGGCTCGTAGAACATCGACTGGCGGTCCACGTGGGTCTGCGCCGGGTAGGCGCAGGCCCCGGTGAGGCTGGTCGGCCGGGTGGACGGGCAGGTCGGCCTGCCGTCACGCACCCCGGTCAGCGCCTCGATCACCCGCGTGTAGAAGGGGTAGAGCTGCTGCGAGGAGGCGTCGTAGAGGTTGGCGATCGGCAGGGCCGCCTCGCTCCCCACCGGTGGCTCGTTCATGATCTCGTAGCCCACCACCGTGGGGTCGTCGACGAACCGGTCGGCCAGCGCCGCCATCGCCCCGATGTAGTGGTCCTGGAGCCCGGGCCCCGGCGACTCGCCGAGCGGGCCGGGGACCGTCTCGTTCTGGAAGAAGGCCTCGGTGGCCGCCGCCGAGGCCGGGTTGATGGCGGACTGGCCGAGCAGGGCGCAGGCCGGCTTGCCGTCGGTGAGGACCGCCCAGGCCGGTGCGCCGTCGTTGCCGGTGCTCTTCGTGCATCCGGCGGGCAGTGGGGTGCCCTTGGCCGGGAGCACGTAGCGGGAGTACTGGTCCTCGTGCATGTCGAGGATCACGTAGATCCCCTGCTGGGCCGCCCATCCGACGAACTGGGCGATGCGGTCGACGTAGGCGGTGCTGTAGTGCCCGGGTGTGGGCTCGAGCAGCGACCAGCTGACGGCCAGCCGCACGATGTCGAATCCCATCGCCCGCATCTGGGCGACGTCGTTGCCGCTGCCCGGCGAGGTCGACACCCACTCGCCGGAGGAGGCGTCGACCTCGCAGACCGGGAACTCGTCCTCCAGGGAGGAGTCGGCCGGGCAGGTGCCGTCGTAGGCGGCGGTGTCGTACGGGTAGAGGGCGGGCCTGCCGTCGCCGCCGGCGTAGAAGTTGTCCTGGATCCCGACGACGTCGACCCCGTGGAGCAGCACCTGCCGCCCGGCCGGGTCCGCCAGGTAGGGCTGGTCGGTCCCACCCGGTCCGGTGTCGGCCCCGGCGGCGGGCACCACCACGTGCAGGAAGGGGAGGCGCGGCGTCCCGGCCGCCACCGTGGCGCCGGACGGACCACCGGACGACCCGCAGGCGGCCGTCACCAAGGTGACCAGGGCCAACGTGGCCACGACGGCTCCCCGCCGGGGACCCGCCGCCCGTCCGTGGCCACCGGGACGGCTCCTGCGCACCCGGGTCCGTCCTTCACGCATCACGCCCCCCTCGGCCCGCCGGTCCGCCGATGGTAGGCGGTGGCTGCCGGAACGGCCGACTGGTTACCCTCCGGTCACCTGGCGGAACGCGAAAAATCCAATTCGGACGGCCGGAATTGTCGGATAGAGCCTGTTAGCTTGGCGTCTCTGTTAATGACGTTCTCGTTTCGAACACGCACTGTGGGGGTCGAGTTGTGAGCCGCATCCGTACGCTGGCCGTAGTACTGAGTGTCGTCGTGTCGGGGGTGCTGGTGGGGATCGCCGCCACGGCCACCCCGAGCGGGGCGGCAGGGGGCGTGACCACCAACTGGACCGATCCGGCGGCCTGTGGCGTCTCGGCGTCGACCACGGCGCCGGCCTCGGCGACGTCGATGACCGTGACGGTCAACGGTGGCGCGGGCGGCGGCGGCGGTGCGGCGGCCAGCGGGAGCGGCGGCGGCGGCTCGAACGGCGCCACCATCGCCGGCACCGTGGCCATCACCCCCGGCCAGCAGATCACCGCCACCTCCGGCTGCGAGGGCGCCTCGGCCCCCAACCAGGGCGGGGTGGCCTCGACCGGCGGCGCCGGCGGCAACGGCTGGGCGGCCGGCGGCAGCGGCGGGAACGGCTACTACTGCACCGGCCCGAACATCAGCGGCGCCTGCATCGGCGTCAGCGGCAACGACGGCAGCGGCGGCGGCGGCGGCGGGGCCAGCGCCATCTGCATCGGCGCCACCTGCGGCAGCGGCGACACCCCGTTGGTGGTGGCCGGCGGCGGCGGCGCCGGCGGTGAGTCGATGTGCGCCGGCAGCGACGGCGGCGTCGGCGGCGGCGCCGGCACCGGTACGCCCGCCACCGCCCCCGGTGGGGGTGCGGGCCCGAGCGGTGTGACCGGCGGGACCGGCGGCGGCTCCGGCGAGGCCGGCGGCGCCGGCGGCGTGAACACCGGCTCCGGCGGTCCGGGCGGAGCCAACGGCACCGCCGGTTCCACCTCCGTCAGCATCGGCGACAGCGCGGCCGGCGGCGGCGGCGGCGGCGGGTTCGTCGGCGGCGGCCCCGGCGGCGGCGGCGGCACGGACTGCTCGTCGGGCGGCGGCGGCGGCGGCGGTTCGAGCTGGATCGAGGCGGCGGCCACCGGCGTGACCTACAGCGGCCCGGTGACCGGCAACGGCTCCATCTCCGTCTCCTTCTTCAGCCCGGCCCCGACCATCACCTCGATCGCCCCCATCACCGGCCCGGCCTCGGGCGGGACCACGGTGACCATCACCGGCACCAACTTCTCCGGCACCACCGCCGTCGACTTCGGCGGCGTCGCCGCCACCAACGTGACGGTCGTCAGCACCACCCAGGTCACCGCGAAGACCCCAGCCGGCACCGGCACGGTCGGCGTGACCCTGACCACCGGCGGCGGGGTCGCCACCTCGCCGACCCAGTACACCTACGTGCCGGCCCCGACCATCGCCTCCCACGGGCTGTCGCCGACCTCCGGCTCGACGCTCGGCGGGACCACGGTGACCATCACCGGCACCAACCTGGCCAATGCCTCGGTCGTCGACTTCGGCTCCTCGGCGGCCACCATCGTCACGGACACCGCCACCTCCCTCGTGGTGACCACCCCGGCGGGCGCCGGCGTGGTCAACGTCTCCGTCACCACCATCGGCGGCACGGCGACGGCCACCAACGCCTACACCTACATCCCCCCGCCCGGGGCCATCACCATCTCGCCGGCCAGCGGCCCCGCCGCCGGCGGCACCACGGTGACCATCACCGGCACCAACCTGACCGGCACCTCCAGCGTGACCTTCGGCGGCACGCCGGCCACCAACGTGGCCGTGGTCAGCGCCACCGAGGTCACCGTGGCCAGCCCGGCCGGCACCGGCACCGTCAACGTGGTCCTGACCACCGGCGGCGGCTCGGTCACCTCCGGCAACCAGTTCACCTACATCCCGGCCCCCACCATCGGGGCCGGCGGCCTGTCGCCCACGTCGGGCCCGGCCACCGGTGGTACCAGCGTGACCATCACCGGCACCAACCTCTCCGGCACCACCCAGGTGCTCTTCGGCACCTCGCCGGCCACCAATGTCACGGTGGTCAGTCCGACGGTGGTGAGCGTGGTGTCGCCGGCCGGTGCCGGGAGCGTCACGGTGACCCTGACCACCCCCGGGGGGACGGCCACCGCCCCCAGCCAGTTCTCCTACTACCCGGTGCCCGGGGCCATCGCCATCTCGCCGACCTACGGGCCGGCGGCGGGAGGCACCGCGGTGACCATCGCCGGCACCAACCTGTCCGGCGCCACCTCGGTGCTCTTCGGGTCGACCAGTGCCACGGTCACCAGTGACACGGCCACCGCCATCGTCGCCACCGCCCCGGCCGGCTCCGGCTCGGTCAACGTCTCGGTGACCACCCCCGGCGGCACCGTGATCTCGACCAACCAGTTCACCTACGTGCCGGCCCCCCAGATCACCACCATCACCCCGTCGGCCGGCTCCGACAACGGCGGCACCATCGTGACCGTCACCGGGACGAACCTGGAGGGTGCGACCGCGGTCGACTTCGGGAGCACGCCGGCCGTCTTCTCGAACGTCACCGCCACCTCGATCACCGTGGTGGCCCCCCCGGGGACCGGCACGGTCGGGGTCACGGTCACCACCCCCGGCGGCACCGCCGACTCGCCGGTCGAGTACGCCTACGTGGCCTCGCCCACCGTGACCGCCATCAGTCCCGACTACGGGCCGGCCATCGGCGGCACCAGCGTGACCATCACCGGCACCGGGCTGGCCGGCACCACCGCGGTCGACTTCGGCAGCTCGCTGGCCACCTTCACCGACGTCACCGACACCTCGCTCACCGCCACCGCCCCGGCCGGCTCCGGTACGGTCACCGTCTCGGTGGTCACGCCGGGCGGCACCGCGGTGGCACCGACCCAGTTCGCCTACGTGCCCGCCCCGACCATCACCTCGATCAGCCCGAGCAGCGGACCGGCGGCCGGTGGCACCACCGTCACCGTCACCGGCACCAACCTCGGCGGGGCCACCGGGGTCACCTTCGGGACCTCCACGGCACCGGTGGTGTCGGAGACCTCGACGACCATCGTGGTCACCTCGCCGTCGGGCTCCGGCTCGGTGCCCGTCGGGGTGTCCACCCCGGGCGGCATCGCGGTGGCACCGACCCAGTTCACGTACACGCTGACCCCGACCATCACCGGCATCGCCCCCACCGCCGGACCGCTCACCGGTGGGACCTCGGTGGTGGTCACCGGGACCAACCTGGCGGGTGCCACCGGCGCCGATTTCGGCGCCGCCGCCGCCGGTGTCGCCGGTGACACCGCCACCTCGGTCACCCTGACCTCCCCGGCGGGCTCCGGCACCGTCCCGGTGTCGGTGACCACCCCGGCGGGCACCGCGGTGTCCCCGGTCGAGTTCAATTACGTGCCCGCCCCGACGCTGACGGCCATCAGCCCGGCCACCGGTCCCGCGGCCGGCGGCACCGTGGTGACGCTGACCGGGACCAACCTGGCCGGCGCGACGGCCGTCGAGTTCGGGACCACCCCGGGCCTGGACATCACCAACGTGACCGACACGTCGATCACGGTGACCACCCCGGTCGCCTACGGCACCCAGTTCGTGACGGTGGTCACGCCGGGCGGCACCGCCACGGCGCCGACCGAGTTCATCTTCACGCAGCCCCCGCCGACCGCCAGCGGCATCTCCCCGAACAGCGGCTCGACCTCGGGCGGCGGCACGGTGACCATCACCGGAACCAACCTGTGCGGCGTCATCTCGGTCACCTTCGGCACCCGGGCGGGCACCAACCTCAGCGTCAACGGTGCCTGCACCGAGCTGACCGTGACGGTCCCCTCCGGAGGCGCCGGCAACGTGCCGGTGACCATCACCACCCCGGGCGGGACCACCAACGTGGCCGGCGGCTACACCTACGTGAAGCCCGTCACGCCGCCGCCGCCCAACCCCACGACGCCGCCGTCGGTCACCGGCATCACGCCCTCCAGCGGGCCGCCCTCCGGCGGGTCGTCGGTGGAGATCGTCGGCACCAACCTCTGCGGGGCCACCCGGGTCACCTTCGGCAGCGCCACGGCCACCGGCCTCTCCGCCAACGCCTCGTGCACCATCCTGACCGTGACCACGCCGCCCGGCTCGGGCACCGTGCAGGTGACGGTGACCAACCCCGGCGGGTCGTCGACCTCCCCGGTCGGGTTCACCTACACCCCGCCGGGCTACTGGGAGGCCGCCTCCGACGGCGGCGTCTTCGGCTTCGGTGGCGCCGGGTACTACGGCTCGATGGGCGGGCGTCCGCTCAACCTGCCGATCGTCACCATGACCACCACCCCGGACCACCGCGGCTACTGGCTGTTCGCGGCGGACGGCGGTGTGTTCGCCTTCGGTGACGCCGCCTTCTACGGCTCGGTGCCCGGCGTGCTGGTGCCCGCCGGCCGGACCCTGAACGCCCCGATCGTGGCCGCCGAGTCGACCCCCGACGGCCAGGGCTACCGGCTGTTCGCCGCAGACGGCGGTGTCTTCGACTTCGGTGACGCCCAGTTCGTCGGCTCCATCCCCGGTATCTTCGTGCCGGCCCACAAGACGCTCAACGCCCCCATCGTGGCGGCGACCTCCGACCCGATCGGGCAGGGGTACTGGCTCGACGCCGCCGACGGCGGCGTGTTCACCTTCGGGACGGCCACCTTCGAGGGTTCCCTCGGCGGTTCGCCGGTCACCAGCCCGATCGTGTCGATGGCCGCCACGCCCACCGGCAACGGGTACTGGGTCTTCGCCGCCAACGGCGGGGTGTTCGCCTTCGGTGACTCCCACTACGAAGGGTCACCCGCACCGGGGTCCCTGACCACCACCGTGGCCTGGGGCGTGTCCAACGCCGAGGGCACCGGGTACTGGCTGTTCGGGAGGAACGGGGCGGTGGGCGCTTACGGCGTCCCGTACCTCGGCGGGCTCAGCGGCCCGCTCAACGCCCCCATCGTGACGGGGGTCGGATTCTGATGCACCAGGGGAACCAGGGAGACGGACGACCAGTGAAGCGATCGGCCACCGGCGGCAACAGTACGGTGGGCACCACGTGGGAGGGGAAGCACAGCATGGCTCGGGACACGCAGCAGCGGAGGGGGCGCCACGGCGCCCGGAGCGCGGTACGGGGCCTGCTGGCGGGCCTCGTCGGCCTGGCGTCGGTCTCGCTGGCCCTGGTGGCTGCCGCCGGGACGGCCGGCGCCGCCGGCCTCACCCTGGCGCCGGGCACCGCCGCCTACTCGCCGAGCTCGCCGGTGGCGGCCAACACCTTCGGTCTCGGCGCACTCATCTCCGGTGGGACCCCCGACGCCGCCACGCTGTCCATCACCGGGCAGCCGGCGAGCGGATCCGCCACGGCCAGTGCCACCGGGTACATCACCTACACCCCGACCACCTCGACCACCGGCAACCAGGTGGTGACCTACCAGATCTGCACCGCACCGGCCACCGGCTGCGCCACCGGGACGGTCACCTTCTACGACGCCGCCAACGAGATCTTCGGTGAGCCGGTGTCGGTGAGCACGCCCGTCGGGAACATCACCGAAGACATCGAGCAGACCCTGAGCATCGGGATCGAGGCCCCGTCGAACCCGGTGACCGGCACGACCATCAGCGCCTCGCTGGCCCCGGCGCCGGCCACCATCCCGAGCTCGGACTCGGGAGCCACGGTGAACTACGCCAACAGCATCGGTGCCATCTTCCCGATCCCGGCCGGCCTCACCTACGTACCCGGCTCCGCCGGGCTCTCCGGGGGCGACGCGGCGACGGGCCCACAGACCACGATCACCTACTGCACCGCCGCCAGCTCGGCATGCACCGCCCAGCCCGCGGGCACCAGCTACCACACCACCTTCCCGTACCTCGAGGAGGAGACCAACTCGAGCTACCACGTCTCCCCGGGGACGGTCACCCTGCCGACCGCCACCGCCCGGTTCACCGTGTCCGGGGCGGCGGGCAACCCCATCAGGGCCACCGTCTCGGAGTTCGACATCACCATCAACGCCACCGACTCCGGGTTCACGGTCACCGTGCCCTTCGCCGGCTACCCGGCGGCCGACTGCGGCTCGAGCGGCTGCAGTTCGGCGCCGACCTACCAGGCCCAGAACCTCTTCACCACCACCATCGCCTCGCCGCCGCCACCGCCCGCCGTCACCGCCGTCAGCCCCACCACCGGTTCGACGCTCGGGGGCACCGCGGTGACCATCACCGGGACCAACCTGGCCAATGCCACCGCGGTCGATTTCGGCTCCACGGCAGCCACGGTGACCGCGGACACCGCCACCTCCATCACCGCCACCAGCCCGGCCGGGAGCGCCGGGACGGTCGACGTCACCGTCGCCACCGCCGACGGCACCTCGACCACCTCGTCGGCCGATCAATTCACCTACGCGGCCCCGCCGCCGGCACCGGTCATCTCCTCCATCGCACCGGCCACCGGGCCCAACGCCGGCGGCACCTCGGTGACCATCAACGGGTCCAACCTGGCCAACGCCTCGGCGGTGGACTTCGGGTCGACCCCGACCGCCATCCTGTCGGACTCCGCCACCTCCATCATCGTGAACTCACCGGCCGGGTCGGGCAACGAGAGCGTGACCGTCACCACCCCCGGTGGTACCGGCACCTCGCCCTCCCCGTTCGCCTACCAGGCACCGCCGGCCCAACCGGTGGTGACCTCCTTCACCCCGTCCTCGGGGTCGCAGAACGGCGGCACCCCGGTGACGATCACCGGCACCGGACTGAACGGCGCCACCTCGGTGGACTTCGGGGCCACCCCGGGCACCATCACCGCCGACTCCGCCACCTCCCTGAC
>Ga0181519_10001576_pt1 | contig 20050 bp, 15 predicted proteins | sample PEATcosm2014_Bin_26_FD_121102 | JGI IMG/M metagenome (GOLD analysis project Ga0181519, IMG submission 121102) | Peatland microbial communities from MTU Mesocosm Facility, Houghton, MI, USA - PEATcosm2014_Bin02_10_metaG | ecosystem: Environmental > Terrestrial > Soil > Wetlands > Peat | place...
CCCCTCTCCTCCCCCCCTGGGGGAGGGGGACCGCGAAGCGGTGGAGGGGGCTCCAGCCAGGCTGAAACGTCCGCGCCAGGCTGGAGCCCCCATCCCGGCCTTCGGCCGTACTTCCCCCAGGGGGGGAAGAGAACGCGTTGCCTCTCCTCCCCCCCTGGGGGAGGGGGACCGTGAAGCGGTGGAGGGGGCTCCAGCGGAGCTCGGAAGAAGGCGCCAGGCTGGAGCCCCCATCCCCGGCTTCGCCGGTACTTCCCCCAGGGGGGGAAGAGAGAGATCTTCTCCTCCCGTCGGCGTGGGGAAGGGGGCTCCAGCGGAGCCCGGGCCAATCCCCCTCACGCGTCGATCAGGAACGAAAGCTGGCGCTCGGCCGGATCGTTGCGGCCTTCGGCGATCTCGCGATCGAGCAGGCGGGTGGGATAGTCGCCGGTGAAATAGTGGTCGGTGAACTGCGGGCAGGCCGGATTGCGCGGCCCGGCCCCCAGGGCCCAATAGAGGCCGTCGACGCTGAGGAAGCCCAGGCTATCCACCTCCAGCATCCTGGCCATCTCCTCCAGCGAGCGATGGGCCGCCAGCAGCTGGTCGCGATCGGGCATGTCGATGCCATAGAAATCCGGCCATTTGATCGGCGGCGAGGCCGAGCGCAGATGCACCTCCGCCGCTCCCGCCTCGCGCACCATCCGCACCACCCGCACCGAATTGGTGCCGCGCACGATGGAATCGTCGATCAGCGTCACCCGCTTGCCGGCCAGCACCGCGTGGTTGGGGCTGAGCTTCATGCGCACGCTCAGCTCCCGCGCGTCCTGGGTCGGCTGGATGAAGGTGCGGCCGACATAGTGGTTGCGGATGATGCCCATCTCATAGGGAATGCCGCTGGCCTGGGCGTATCCCAGAGCGGCCGGAACGCCGGAGTCGGGCACCGGCACCACCACGTCCGAGGGCACGCCGCTTTCCATGGCCAGGCGCTGGCCCATGCGCTTGCGCACCTCATAGACCGAGCGGCCGTTGACCACGCTGTCGGGCATGGCGAAATAGACATATTCGAAGGCGCAGGGCCGGGCCTTGGCGGCCGGGAACGGGCGCACCGATTCGACGCCGTCGTGCGAGACCACCACCATCTCGCCGTGCTCCACGTCGCGCACGAACCTGGCCCCGACCATGCTCAGCGCCCGGGTCTCCGAGGCGAACACCGGCTTGCCGTTGAGATCGCCCAGCACCAGCGGGCGGATGCCCAGGGGGTCGCGCACGCCGATCAGCTTCTTGTTGGTCAGGGCCACCAGGGCGTAGCCGCCCTCGATCTGGCTCAGCGCATCGATGAACCGCTCCACCACCTTGGCCCGGCGCGAGCGCGCGATCAGGTGCAGGATCACCTCCGAATCCGAGGTCGACTGGAAGATCGCCCCGTCGGCCACCAGCTGTTCGCGCAGCACCAGGAAGTTGGTGAGATTGCCGTTGTGGGCGATGGCCACGCCGCCGGACTGCAGGTCGGCGAACATCGGCTGGCCGTTGCGCAGGAAGCTGCCGCCGGCGGTGGAATAGCGGGTGTGGCCGATGGCCGCGTCGCCGGGCAGCCGCTCGCTGAGGTCGCCGGAAAAGGCGTCGCCCACATGGCCCAGATGCCGCTCGGTATGAAAGCCCTGGCCATCGAAGGAGGCGACGCCGCAGGCTTCCTGGCCGCGGTGCTGCAGGGCGTGCAGGCCGAGCGCGACCACCCCGGCGGCGCGGGCGGTGTCGAACACGCCAAAGACGCCGCACTCCAGGCGGGGCGTGTCGTCATCCGGGTCCCGGGCCGCTGGCGGCAAGGTTTTCGCTTCGAAGGTCACCGCGATTTCTCCACCAGATCGTCAAGGGCCTTACGCTGATCTTCACTATAGCCATGAAGGCGCCGTTTCGTCTCGGGCGGCGGGGCATCGTCGGCCGGCGCGGTCGCCGGCGCCGGATCCAGAACCGCGTGCTCGATGGCCGGCGCGGCCGCCTTGGCCTCAGCGAAGCCGTGCGGCGCCGCCTGGCGCAGGGCGGCGCCGGCGAGGCTGGCCACCGGATAGACCTTGGCCCTGGTCAGCCAGCGCGGCATGCGCGGCCCCGGCGTCGCCGCCGTCATCACCAGGAAGAAGCCCCCCACGATCACCAGGCCTCGGACGAGGCCGAGGCCAAGGCCGAGCAGGCGGTCGAGCCCCGAAAGCGGCGTTTGCCGCACCCCGCGGGTCAGGGCCCCGCCGATCATGCGAATGACAATATAGACGATGACGAACACCACCAGAATGGCGGCGACATGGGCCAGCCACACGGTCTTGATGACGTGCTCGGCGAGGTGGGCCGTGAACCGCAGGCCGAACATGGCGGCGAAGGCGGCGACCACGAAAGCGATCACCGTGGTGATCTCCCGCGTCGCCCCCCGCGCCAGCCCGATCAAGCCCGAGACCACCAGGATCCCCCCGGCGATATAGTCAAACGCCGTCATCGGCTATCTCCTCCCCCCCCTGGGGGAGGGGGACCGCGAAGCGGTGGAGGGGGCTCCAGCCGGACTGAGAAGAAGACGCCAGGCTGGAGCCCCCATCCCGGCCTTCGGCCGTACTTCCCCCAAAGGGGGAAGAGAAAGAACGCTCTCCTCCCCCCCTGGGGGAGGGGGACCGCGAAGCGGTGGAGGGGGCTCCAGCCGGACTGAGAAGAAGACGCCAAGCTGGAGCCCCCATCCCGGCCTTCGGCCGTACTTCCCCCAAAGGGGGAAGAGAGGGACCTCTTTCTCCTCCCCCCCTGGGGGAGGGGGACCCCGAAGGGGTGGAGGGGGCTCCAGCCGGACTGAGAAGAAGACGCCAGGCTGGAGCCCCCATCCCGGCCTTCGGCCGTACTTCCCCCAGAGGGGGAAGAGAGGGACCTCTTTCTCCTCCCCCCTTGGGGGAGGGGGACCGCGAAGCGGTGGAGGGGGCTCCAGCTGGGCTGAGAAGAAGACGCCAGGCTGGCGCCCCCATCCCCAGGGCGGATCGAGAAAGGCGCGCTAGTCCCATCGGTTGTCGCCGATCCTGGCCACCGCGTCGGCCAGCCGCGAGACCCCCGTCACCGAAAACCCCGCGCCGCCCTCCGCCCCCATGGGCGCCAGCGCCCGGCCGAAGCCCAGCTTGGCGGCTTCCTTCAGGCGCATCTCCGAGCGGCTCACCGGGCGCACGTCTCCCGAAAGGCTGATCTCGCCGAAGACGACGCAGTCTTGGGGCAGGGCTGTCTCCAGGGCCGAGGAGGCGAGGGCGGCCGCCGCCGCCAGGTCCGCCGCCGGCTCGCTGATCCGAAGGCCGCCGGCGACGTTGAGATAGACATCGCGCGCGGCGAAACCAAGACCGCAGCGCGCCTCCAGCACGGCCATGACCATGGCCAGGCGCCCGCCGTCCCAGCCCACCACCGCCCGGCGCGGCGTTCCGTAGACGGACGGCGCCACCAGGGCCTGGAACTCCACCAAGACCGGCCGTGAGCCCTCGACGCCGGCGAACACCGCCGCCCCCGCCGCCCGCTCGCCGCCCTCGTTGAGAAACAGGGCCGAGGGGTTCTTGACCTCGGAAAGGCCGCCGTCGCCCATCTCGAAGACGCCGATCTCGTCGGTGGCCCCGAACCGGTTCTTGGCCCCGCGCAGGATGCGGAACGGATAGCCCCGCTCGCCCTCGAAGGCGAGGACGGCGTCGACCATATGCTCGACCACCCGGGGCCCGGCGATCTGGCCGTCCTTGGTCACATGGCCCACCAGCACCACGGCCACGCCGCGCTTCTTGGCCAGGCGCACCAGCTCGCCGGCGCAGGCCCGCACCTGGGTCACCGAGCCCGGTCCCGCCTCGTGGGCGTCGCTCCACAGGGTCTGGATGGAATCGATGACCACCAGGTCGCACGCCTCGCGCCTCAGACCCTCGACGATCTCGCGCAGGGAGGTTTCGGCGGCCAGCTTCACATGGGCGTCGGCCAGGCCCATGCGGTGGGCTCGGGCGCGGATCTGCTCCACCGCCTCCTCGCCGGAGATGTAGGCGCAGGCCGCGCCGCGCCGGGCGGCCTCGGCGCACACCTGCAGCAGCAGGGTCGATTTGCCCACGCCCGGATCGCCGGCCAACAGGATCGCCGAGCCCGGAACCACGCCGCCGCCGCACACCCGGTCGAATTCGGCGACGCCGGTGGCGATCCGGGGCGGGGGAGGCGAGAGACTTTCCAGCCCCTCGAACGCCAGACCCCGCGCCTTGGCCCCCCGCGCCGGCGAAAGGGCGCCGGGCGGCCGCGCCAGGCTCTCCTCCGCCAGGGTGTTCCAGGCGCCGCAGGCGGGGCACTGGCCGGCCCACTTGCCATGGACCGCGCCGCAGGACTGGCAGGCGTAGGTGGCGCCGTCGCGGGCCATGCATCCATCCGATTCGAGGGTTGGCGCAGTCTACCGCGCCGGCGAGGCTGTCGCCCGTGGGAAAATTCGCGCCGTATCTGGTTGTGCTCGGACGATTTCGCCAGGGGGCGCGGGTCCCCAAAAAGGCATGTCACCTTATTCTCGCCACATCCGTTTATGTGCGCTAGCTTCGCCGCCAACCGTTCACCGCACAGGGAGGCGTGGCCGATGAGCATCGTGGAGGGCGCTGGAAGCGCCGGACTGATCGCAAGAATTCGCGGCCTGATCCTGAACCCCAGCGCCGAGTGGGATGTCATCGACACCGAGCCGGCCACGGTTAACAGCCTCTATGTAGGCTACGCCTGCCTCCTGGCGGCGATCCCGGCGGTGGCGGGTCTCGTGCGCGGCTTCTTCCCCATGTGCGTGCTGGGGATCTGCGTCCACCTCAACCCGATCTATATGGTCGTCGGCGCCATCGTCGACTATCTGCTCGGCCTCGCCGGCCTCTATGTCACGGCCCTGATCATCGACGCCCTCGCGCCCAGTTTCGATGGCCAGAAGAACCTGATCCAGGCGCTCAAGGTCTCGGTCTACGCCATGACCGCGGCCTGGCTCGCCGGCGTCTTCACCATCCTGCCGTGGCTCTCGATCCTCTCGATCCTCGGCCTCTACAGCCTCTATCTCTTCTATGTGGGGCTGCCCAAGCTGATGAAGTCGCCCAAGGATAAGGCGCTGGTCTACACCATTGTTTCGATCGTGCTCTCCGCCCTGGTGATGATGGTCGCCTATGGGATCGGCGGCTGGATCTCCGAGATCGGCGCGGGGCGCGGCCCCCTGGCCGTCACCGCCGCCGGCGCCCCGGCCGTCATCACCACCAATGGCGCCACAATCGATGTCGCCAAGATGCAGGCGGCCGCGGCGGCCGCCAGCGCCGCGGCCTCCGGCCAGGGCGGCAAGGCCGTCACGGCCGTCGATCCCGACAAGCTCAAGGCCCTGCTGCCCGCCTCGGTCGCCGGCCTGCCGAGGACCCAGGTCACCGCCCAGGGCGTCGGCGCGGCCAATGTTTCCGGCTCCAACGCCGAGGGGGTCTACAGCGCCGGCGGCCAGAGCATCACCCTGACGGTCACCGACATGGCCGCCATGGGCGCCCTGGCCGCCATGCCCGGCGCCATGGGCATCCAGAGCACCAAGGAGACGGCCAGCGGCTATGAGAAGGTCGGCACGGTGAACGGCCAGTTGACCACCGAGGAATGGAACCACGACACCAAGAGCGGCAAATACGGCGTCGTCATCGCCAGCCGCTTCCTGGTCAACGCCGAGGGGACGGGCACCAGCATGGACGCCCTCAAATCGGCCGTCGCCGCCGTCGCCCCTGATCAGCTCACCAGCCTCGCCAAGGGCTAGGGGCGCGGGCCGGCGCGGAGCGTCAAGGAAAGCTCCGCCACGCGCGGAGTGGTCCCCGGTGAGCGGCGATGATCGCGCCCATCGGGGGGGAGGGTTGCGCCGTTAGTGAGTTCGACGGCGTTCAAGGCTGGCCAGCGCCGCCGGAGGAGCCGTAGATCTGGCCGGTGGCGTAGCTGGCGTCGGCGGCGGCGAACTGGACGTAGAGGCTGGCCAATTCGGCCGGCTGACCTGGACGGCCCATGGGCGTGTGGCCACCGAACGTCTCCAGTTTCTCCATGCTTGCGCCGCCGCTGACCTGTAGCGCGGTCCAGATCGGCCCCGGCGCCACGCCGTTCACGCGGATGCCCTTCGACGCGAGCTGTTTGGATAGCGACTTCACATAGTTCATCGTCGCCGCCTTGGTCTGGGCGTAGTCGTAGAGGTCGGGACTGGGATCGTAAGCCTGTTCGGAGGTGGTCGCTATGATCGCCGATCCAGGCGCCAGGTGCGGCAGGGCGGCCTTGAGGATCCAGAACGGCGCATAGATGTTGGTCTTCATCGTCGCGTCGAAATCTTCGCTGGTGATATCGAGGATAGAGTCGTGGGTCTGCTGACGGCCGGCGTTGCAGACAACGATATCGAGACCGCCCAACGCCTTCACCGTCTGCTGCACCAGGGTCTGGCAGAAGGCTTCGTCGCGCAAATCCCCGGGGATGGCCACGCCTCGGCGGCCGGCCGCTTCAATCAGGTCGATCACCTCGGCCGCATCCGGTTCTTCGGTGGGATAGTAGTTGATCGCCACGTCGGCGCCCTCGCGCGCGAAGGCGATTGCCGCCGCTCGGCCCATGCCGGAGTCTCCCCCGGTGATCAGCGCCCTGCGACCCTGAAGCCGCCCCGAACCGCGATAACTCGTCTCTCCGTGATCGGGGCGCGGCTCCATCTTGCAGGCCAGTCCCGGCCACGGCTGGCTCTGTTTTTGGAACGGAGGTTTGGGATGTTTCTCGCGGGGATCTTCCAGCGGGACCTGGCAATGGGCGTCCCTTGCCCCCCACCCGGCGGCGTGGGCCCGATCCTTGTGGGCGGCGCCCATGCGCGCACCACCCAGCTCGCGAACTTCACGATCCATCGTAGCGGCTCCTCTTTTGGGGTTCCTGGTGAGGAAAACCATCACGCCGCTAATTTGTTGCTAGGGCCACGTCAGCAGGCGCGCCCGCCAGAACGCTGCGATCCGCCATGCCATATCTCTTTGTCTGGACCGCTACGGCGGAGGGCGTCGCAGCGGTGGATGGAAGTGTCCGCTCACAACCCTCGCCGATCGTTTCTGTTCCTAGCTGCACCAGACTCAGCGGGGGCCTCGGAAGAGAGGGCGTCCGCAGCGAGGAACCACGCCGCTTCGGCAAAGCCGCTGTCGGCGGCAATAGTCTTGGGTGGCTCCAGAGCCGGTCCGAGGCGTTACCGATTAGCGAGTGACCTTAGAGCCGATCTTGGGAAGCGGGGTCTAAAAGCCAAACTGCCAATGTTCTTGGAAATCATGCTTGGCCATAGAAACTACACACGTCGATCGGCGTTGACATCTGACCTTGTCACTTCACAGACGGTTGGCCGTGCCAGAAATCTTAGAGCGTTCGACGACTCTACATAGCCGGCCGCCGCCTGCCGCTTCCCCGCGGGGCTTGGCGGATCGACTTGAACTGGCGGCGATCGCGCTTGAACGCACTCGCATGCCAATGGTGGTCACTGACCCGCGCCAGGCCGACAACCCTATTGTCTTGGCCAACCAAGCCTTCCTGGACCTGACCGGCTATGGCGCTGAGGAGGTGATCGGCCGCAACTGCCGCTTTCTGCAAGGCGAAGGCACATCGGCGGCGGTTGTCGGTAAAATCAGGGATGCGATCGCCGACCGGACCGACGCCACGATCGAGATACTGAACTACAAAAAAGACGGCTCTCCCTTCTGGAATCAGCTGCACGTAAGCGCGATCCACGACGATGCCGGTGAGCTCCTCTACTTCTTCGCCTCGCAGGACGACGTCACCGAATTCCATAAGGTGCGGATCCTTGAAGCGACCGAGCATCGGCTTCTCAAGGAAGTCGACCACCGTGCCCGCAACGTGCTGGCGGTCGTCGACGGCATCGTCCGGCTGAGCCGAGCTGAGGATGCCACCCTCTATGCGGCGGCGATTCAACAGAGGGTCCAAGCCCTCGCCGCCGCCCACACCCTCCTTTCCGACCAAGGCTGGAAGGAGGTCGCGCTTGGACGGATACTGCAGCAGCAGGTCGATGCGCTGGCTTTGGGCCGCGTCCGCCTGGCAGGCCCGAATGTCATGGTCCCGGCCTTGGCTGTCCAACCGCTGGCTTTGGTGATTCACGAGCTATTGTTCAACGCGACGCTGCACGGGGCGCTGTCAATTCCTTCTGGCATGGTTTCCGTGCGTTGGGCGGAAGCGGCCCAAGCCGGTGGTTTCGAGCTGACGTGGGTCGAAACGAACGGACCGGCGCCGTCGCAAGCGCGCCGGCCTGGCTTCGGCACGATGATGATGCGGGGCATAATCGAGAGGCAGCTGCGGGGCGCAATCCGGCGCGACTGGTCGGACAACGGCCTGACCGTGAAGATCGTGGTTCCCGGCGATTCCATCGGGGAAGGCGACCCAAACCGACGTTAAAATCATGCTCCGACGGCGCCGGCGTGGCGGTGAGCGGACGGGGCGAACACCACGCTTCCTGCCAGGACGGGATGCATTATCGTCCGCACGGTCGGTTGATCTCGCTCAAGTCTGGCCTAAAACTGTAATGACCAGAGCGCATTCTCATCGGATTGGGGAGCTTAGTTCTTGAATAGAGCTGTCGCGCCGCCGACCGAAGCCCTAACCGCCGCCGTCGTCAAGGCGCGGCCCGATCTTGCGCAACTATTTGAAGCGATGCCGGGTCAATACATGATCCTGGACCGCGACCTGATCTACGTCGAAGCCAATCCCGCCTATTGCGCCAGTACGGAACGTAGCCGCGAGGAGATCGTCGGGCGCTATGTTTTCGAGGCCTTCCCGCCCACGGGCGAGGGCGGACGCCAGATCGAGGAGTCGCTGCGCCGGGTTCTGGCGACGGGGGTCGCCGAGACCCTTCCCCTGGCCGCCTACCCGATCCCCACGCCCGATGGCGGCTTCAGGATGAAGTACTGGTCGTGCGCCCACCTGCCCCTCTTCGATGAGAACGGCGAGGTCGCCTTCGTCGCCCAGAACGCGGTCGATGTCACCGAACTGCAAAACCTAAAGACCATCGCCTACGGCCCCGATCCGGGCGCGCCGGCGCGAGGCGAGAGCGTCCTCTTCCGGCGGGCGTTGGAGATCACTGCCCTTAATGACTCGCTCGCGGCCGAGACGCGGGGTCTGCGCGAGTTGTTCATGCAGGCGCCGGGGTTCATGGCGGTGCTGATGGGGCCGGAGCTGATCTATGCCCAGGCGAACAGCGCCTACCTCCAGCTGATCGGCCATCGGCCGGTTGTCGGTCTGCCGCTGGCCGAGGCCTTGCCGGAAGTCGTGGCGCAGGGCTTCCGCGACCTCTTGTTGAGCGTCATGCGGGACAGAACCCCGCATATCGGACGAGCGACCAGCGTCATGCTCCAGCGGGAGCCAGGAGCGCCCCTGGAGGAACGGTTCCTCGACTTCATCTTCCAGCCGATCGCCGGATCGGACGGAGAATCGGTGGGCGTGTTCATTGAGGGCAGTGACGTTACCGACCGCGTGCTGGGCGAAGCCGCGCTTCGGCGGAGCGAAGAGCAGCTGCGCCTCGCGACCGAGGTGGCCGAGGTGGGCCTGTGGGACGTGGACGGGACAACGGGCGCCCTTTACTGGCCCCCCCGGGTCAAGGCGATGTTCGGCATCTCGCCAGACCAACCGGTCACCATGGACGACTTCTACGCCGGCCTTCATCCCGACGATCGGGAAACGGCCACGGCGGCCTATCAGGCGGCCGCCAATCCGGACCTCCGGGCGCTCTATGACGTCGAATATCGCACCGTCGGCAAGGAGGATGGCATCGTGCGGTGGGTCGCGGCCAAGGGTCGTGGCGTGTTCGACGAGACCGGCCGGTGCAAGCGGGTGATCGGCACGGCCATCGACATCACGGAGCGAAAGCGGGCGGAGCAGGAAAAGATCATCCGTGAGAGAGAGGACGCTGAACTGCGGGAGCAGTTCATCGCGGTTCTCGGGCACGACCTAAGAAATCCTCTGGCCGCGGTCGCCGCGGGAACACACATTCTGGTGCGTAGGCCGGAAAAGGCTGCGGAGGTCGCCGAACAGATCGAGCGGAGTATTTCGCGAATGTCGGAGCTGATCGACAACGTGCTCGACTTCGCACGAGGCCGGCTGGGCGGAGGGTTTGTCACCGCGCGTGACAGCGCAAAGCCGCTGGAACCCGTTCTCCTCCACGTCATTCAGGAGCTCAGGGGGGTTCACCCGGACCGTAGTTTCGTCGTCGAAATCGACCTTCGCGAGCCCGTCCAATGCGACCGCCAGCGCATCGGGCAGCTGCTCTCGAACCTCCTTGGCAACGCCCTTGCCTACGGTGCGCCGAACAAGCCTATCGACGTGCGTGCTCTCGCCGATGGTGGCCAGTTCTCGCTTTCCGTCACCAACGCCGGAAAGGCGATTGAGCCGACGGCTCGCGAGCGGCTGTTTCAGCCGTTTTTCCGCGGGGTCCGCGACCGCCGCGAAGGCCTGGGCCTTGGCCTCTATATCTGTTCTGAAATCGCCAAGGCGCATGGAGGAAGGATCGACGTAGAATCTGAAGGAGGTTCGACCAGCTTCACGCTTCGGATGCCCACGCGCGCCTAGCGCGTTTCTGTGACCGCCGCATGCCACGCGTGATGGGGCGAGCCTTTCGCCCGACCGGCGCTCTCCGTTGATGAGTTCCGCGTGCGCCATGCCCGAACCGGAGCGGCCTCGTCAGGCGAAATGATCAGGTGAGTGCGTTCCATCGTTCACTGCAGCGGCTGAGACGGAACCGTGACGACCGGATTCCGTTCAAGCATCGTCACTTTAGGAGGCCGTTGGTTATGCGCTTTATCCTATCCGCCACTCTGGCCGCCGCTCTGGCCGTGGGGAGCGCGTCGCCGGCGGCCTCCCAGGTCGCCTCACAGACCAAACCCGAACGTGACGCGGGCGACACGGTGGCGAAGCCCGTGGGCGCGATGTCGTCCCACACGGTCGGCGCCTATTCCACCAGCGGTTTCGTCGAGAACGCCGCGCGCGGCGACATGTTCGAAATCCGCGCCAGCCAGCTCGCGGAGGAACGCGCCTCTTCGAGCGAGATCAAGAAATTCGCGGCGCAGATGGTCGCTGCGCACACCAAGACCACGGCCGGCCTCAAGGCGGCCATGAAGGAAGGCGGCGTGACGACGCCGATCCCGACCGGCCTTGACGCCCGCCGCCAGGGCCTCCTCGACAATCTCCGCGCGTCCAATGGCGCGGAGTTCGACAAACGCTACGTCGCCCAGCAGATCGCGGCTCACAAGGAAGCGCTGGCCCTCATGAAAGGCTATGCCGCCCATGGGGACAATCCGGCTCTGAGGGCGGCCGCCGCCAAGACCGCCCCAATTGTCGCCGACCATCTTCACATGGCCGAAGCGCTCCCGGGGGCGAGCTAGCGCGTTCGGCAACACCATCCGATCCACCTATCCGGATGGGCGCACGGCCGAGCTTTGGCTCGCCCAGGACGGATCCTACACCGCCGAGGGTCGTCGCCACGATCCCTCGAGCGGTCACTGAACGGTCAAGGCCGATAAGCTCTGCCTCAAACGGGCGCACCCGATTCCCGCGCCGTTCAGCTACTGCGTCGCCTTGCCCGAGAGCCTCTCGGCGTCGAGGACGGGGAAAGCCTATACCGGCGACCCTATTCAGATCGCGCTGGTTCCGGGGCGCGTGGGCGGCTGAGCCGGACGACCCGGCGGTCTTCGCCGCCTTTCGGGACCTTATCAATGGCGCGGGCGCGTTCGCCGCCTGAGTGTGGGGTTTCCTCCGCCGAGCGGGCGGCCGTGCGGGAACAGATTGCGGCGGGCTTGGCCAAGGGGTAGGCCAAGAACGGCAAGGCGTTCTCGCCAAAGAGGCTTTGCCGGGCCTTTGGTGCTAGGGGGTCCACGGCTTGGGGATGGCGCTATGCGGGCGGCGACTCTGGAACTGGAAGAGACGGTCTGCCCCACCCTGTGCGAGGCTTGCGACGCGCGTGGCGTGAGCATCTGCCGCGTCCTGCCGCACCCACAGCTACGCCGCCTCGCCGCCCCCGCCGCCATCGGCGACTACGCCATCGGCGAGACCCTGCTGTTCGAGGGTGATCCCGCCGCGCACGTCCTCAACATCACCGAAGGCGCCGTCATGCTGTCCAAGGGGCTTGCCGATGGCCGCCGTCAGGTGCTCGGCTTTCTGTTCAAGGGCGATTTTCTGGGACTGACCTTGACCGAGACCTATGGCTTGAGCGCCCAGGCGCTCACCCCCGCCAAGGCTTGCCGGTTTCCGCGGGCCTCGTTTCAGCGACTGCTGCGGGAGACTCCGCGTCTTGAAGAGGAGCTTTTATCGAGAGCGTCTGACGAACTGGTAAGCGCCCGGCTTCACCTCACCCTGCTTGGTCGCAAGTCTGCGACGGAGCGGGTGGCGACCTTCCTTGGGTGCATGGCCGATCGAACGGCCACGCTCGGCGGCCAACCAGGCACGGCGCACCTGCCCATGACCCGGGCGGACATTGCCGATTACCTGGGCCTGACGACCGAGACCGTGAGCCGCGTCATATCGGCCCTCAAACGGCAGCGAACGATCGGCCAGGCCGGTCGCGGCTTGGTGCGTATTCTCGACGCCCAACGACTCGAGGCTCTGGCCGAACGGGCGTGAAGCAGGCCGCTCAGGCGCCGGAGGGCTGGGCGGACCCGCCGGCAGGGTAGGCCTGCGTGGCCGGTCGCGCTTTCCGCTCGGTGGGCGTCCGGGTCCACCAGGCCATGAAGACCAGCCCGGTCGGCAAGGTGACGGTGATGGCGATAATGAGGGTGGTGACGATGGTCCCGGTCATAGCGCTCTCCTGTGAACGCTCCTCAAAAATCACCTCCGCGCCGCGCGCGCCTTGATCTGGATCAATGTTCGGCTCCGAGCGTCTTTGCGTCTCCGTGGACGCCTGAAAGGGCGCCGCGTCCTGCCCGCCGCCGTCGGGAACAGGTGGATGGAGTCTTCCGGAGCCAGACGCCCGTTCGGGCGTTTTCCCCGCCATGACCGTGACGACAGCCCCCACCCTGGCGTTGGCGACCGCGTTAGGCGTCGCTGGCGCCATCGCCCCGGCCGCCGCGCAAGACGCCTCGCCGGCCGGCGCCGATCGCGTCCAGGAAGCGTTCGGCAACACCATCCGATCGACCTATCCGGATGGGCGCACGGCCGAGCTTTGGCTCGCCCAGGACGGATCCTATACGGCCGAGGGGCGTCGCCATGACCCATCGAGCGGCCACTGGACGGTCAAGGCCGATAAGCTTTGCCTCAAACAGTCCCGCCCGATTCCCGCGCCGTTCAGCTATTGCGTCGCCTTGCCGGCGAGCCTGTCGGCCTCCTGGACGGGCAAGGCCTATACCGGCGAGCCTATTCAGATCGCCCTGGTTCCAGGACGCGTCGGCGGCTGAGTATGCCGAGCCCGGCGGTCTTCGCCGCCAGGCCAGCCTGGATGAACCCACGCTCAGTTTGTCAGCCGCTCGGGCGGAGCGCCGGTCGCCGAAGCCAAAGCCTGGCTTTCGGAGCGCAGTCGCACCCACATCATGATGGCGTTCAGGGCGCTGAACAGCGCGGCATAGCCCCAGAGTCCGAACGCCAGGGGAAGGATCGCGATCTCGCCCGCCACCACCAGATAGTTGGGATGCGAGGTGAATCGATAGGGTCCGCCCCGGATGAGGGGCGCGCCGGGGAGGGTGATCACGCGGGTCGTCCAGCGTTCGCCCAGCGTGGCGATCACCCATACCCGCCCCACTTGCAGGACAATGAAAGCGGCCAGGAAAAGCGGTTGGATCGGCCGGTTCCAGGCCAGGATCCATAGGCCCGCCAGCCAGGCGGCGTGGAGCAGCACGATGAAGGGATAGTGCCCGGCGCCGCTTTCCACGCCGCCCCGCGCCAGGAGCCGGCGGGTGTTGCGGTTGGCCACGATCAGCTCGCCCAGCCGTTGAAGGGTCACCAGCGCCAGCACGATCAGCGAAAGCGTCATGCGGCGCGGCTCAGGGTCACCACGCTGGAGGTGAAGCCGGGACCGAGCGACGACATGGCTATGCGTCCGCCCAGGCCCGCGCGCCGCGCCCTGTCGAGGACGAACAGCACCGTGGGGGCCGACATGTTGCCGTGATCGCCAAGGACCGCGCGCTCGTGTTCAAGCCGTCCCTGGCCCAGATCGAGCGACGACTCGATGGCCTCGATGACCTTCATCCCGCCCGGATGGCAGACGAATTGGTCGATGTCTTCCAGCGTGAGGCTCTGGGCGGCCAGCATCTGGGTCATCGCCGGCTTGAGGTTCGAGCGGACGAAGGGGGGGATCGCCCGATCGAAGACCACCCCCAGCCCTTTGCGCTCCACCCGCCAGCCCATGATGTCGAGAGTCCCAGGCCAGGTATGCTCGGCCATGCCATCGACATGGGCGAATCCGCCGTCTCCCGAGCGCAGGACGCAGGCCGCCGCGCCGTCGCCGAAGAGGGCCGTGGCGATGATGTCGGCCTTGGTCAGTTCATCCAGGCGGAAGGAGAGGGTGCAGGTCTCCACCACCACCAGAAGCACCGTGGCGCCCGGCGAGGCCCGCGCCAGCCTCGCGGCGAGCGCCAGTCCCGTGACGCCGCCCGCGCAGCCGAGGCCGAACACCGGAACGCGGGCCGCGTCGGGCCGGAAACCCAGCCGCTCCATGGCCCGGGCCTCCAGGCTCGGCGTGGCGATGCCGGTGGACGATACGCTGACGATGATATCGACCTCCTGGCCCGTCAGCGAGGCCTGGTCGAGGGCCGACTTGGCGGCGGCGGCGAAGAGATCGTCGGCGCCGGCGAGGTAGGCCTCCGCCCGCTCGGGCCAGTCGCGAGGTTCGAGGAACCATTCGAGCGGAACCACCGACTGCCGGCTCCGCACGCCCGCGGTCTCGAAGACCTTGGCCATGCGATCGAAATTGGGAAACCTGGTCTCGAGCAGCCCGCGCGCGGCCTCGATCACCTGGTCCTGAGGGAGCGCGTGGGGCGCCGAGGCCGTGGCCAGGGAGAGCAGAGCGACGGGTGGGGGCATGGTGTCCTTTCCAACCCGCGGGTCGCGCGTCTTGGCGTCCAATACAAGTCGCCGGGCATGGTAAAGGTTCCAAAGTGGATGCGGCGCAATCTGGAGTCTTTGGGTGAGGGTGGAATATGCAACCTCGCCGGGAGCCCGGCATTGTTGCGATGGCGCCGGCCCTGGACACCGGGCGATCCTGGGAGCCGCGCGATTGACCACCACCGCCTCGTCTCACGCCGCCCCGCCTGACGGCGCCTCCGCTTGGACGTGGATCGGCTTCGCGACCATGTGCCTTGGCATGTTCCTGGCGATCCTGGACATCCAGATCGTCGCCACTTCCATGCCGACCATCCAGACGGCCCTGCGCATTCCGCGCGATCAGATGAGCTGGATCCAGACCGCCTATCTGATCGCCGAAGTCATCGCCATTCCGCTCACCGGATTCCTCACCCGGATGCTCGGCATGCGTTGGCTGTTCGTGGTGTCGATCACCGCCTTCAGCCTGGCTTCGCTCGGCTGCGCCCTCAGCGGGGGTTTCGCGGCCCTCATCGCCTGGCGGATCGTCCAAGGGTTCGCCGGGGGCACCCTGATCCCGGCGGTGTTCGCCGCCGTTTTCATCCTCTTTCCCGAGCGTCGCCAGGATATCGCCACCACCCTGGCCGGCGTCCTGGCCGTTCTGGCGCCCACCGTCGGCCCCGTCGTCGGCGGCTGGATCACCCAGACCTTCTCCTGGCAGTGGCTGTTTCTGGTCAATGTGGCCCCGGGCCTCGCCTGCGCCGGCGTGGTGGCCCGCGCCCTGCCTCGCCGCGCGCCGGACTGGGGTGAGGCGAGGTTGCTGGATGCGCCGTCCCTCGCGCTCCTCGCCCTTGGCCTGGCGGCGCTCGAAATCGCTCTGAAGGAGGCGCCCGGCCATGGATGGGCTTCGCCCCTGGTGCTGTCGCTGCTGGCGGTGAGCCTGGTGTCGGCGGCGGCGTTCGTCCGGCGCACCCTGACCGCGCGCCACCCGATCGTACAGCTTCGCACCTTCGCCAATCGCAACTTCGCGATCGGATCGATGCTCAGCTTCGTCCTGGGCATCGGACTGTTCGGATCGGTCTATCTGATGCCGGTGTTCCTGGCCTTTGTGCGCGGTCATGGGGCGCTGGAGATCGGCGAGATCATGCTCGTCACCGGGCTCGCCCAGCTGGCCACCGCCCCGATCGCGGTGGCGCTGGAGCGCCGCGTCGACGCCCGCCTCCTGACCGCCCTGGGGTTTCTGGCCTTCGCCATCGGACTGGGCCTCAGCGCGCGGCAGACCGTCGACACCGATTTCGCCCAGATGATCTGGCCACAGATCATCCGCGGATCGGCGATCATGTTCTGCCTGCTGCCGCCCACGCGCCTGGCCCTGGGTCATCTAAGTCTGGCCGAGACGCCAGACGGCAGCGGCCTGTTCAACCTGATGCGCAATCTTGGCGGGGCCATCGGACTGGCGCTGATCGATACGGTGATCTACGGCCGCTCGCCGGAGCTCGGCCGCCAGATCACGGCCCGTCTCCAGGCGGGCGATGTGGCTACGGCGAAGGCCGTGGGCATCCCTCTGGATCTCTTCGCCCTCCAGGGGCGCGGGCCGATGGACGCCGACACCGCCGCCATCGTCGCGCCGATGATCCGTCACCTGGCGCTGGTCCGCGCCATCAACGAGGCCTGGGCTCTGATCGCCCTGCTGACCCTGGCGGCCCTGATGGCGGTGCCCTTCGCGCGGGGTCAGCCGCGGGACTAGGGCCTGATGGCATTGCACGGAACAGATGCGGAGGCTGAATCGAGCTCTACACTTTTGCATCTAGAGCAGGATTCAGATTTTAGACGATTCCGTCTAAAATCATCCTGCTATAGCCCGCCTCTCGCGGTCGCCTGGCGCAATCCGCCGCCGCGGCTCGCCTCTCCCCTCCGTCCCGCGTATTTCACCTGTATCGACCACCGGGGGGCCATCGTCATGGCGGCGCCAAAGGGGCGTGGTCGCGCGGCGCCATGGTCGACGCTCCGGCGGAGATCCGACGGCCGGAGGGTCTTACTGTTTCGCCAGGGCGACGCGCATCTCGGCCTCGTGGTCTTCCACAAGCGCCCCGCTCACATCGACAATCACCCGCCTGATCTCGCCGGTGAATCGGAACGGCGGCTCGTAGTCCGGCGTCACCGGCGCGCCGGTGTCGGCCCCGACCAGCATGGCGCCGCCCTGGGCCAGGCGGGCTGGCGTGGTCACCGGCAGGTCGCCGCGTCCGATCTCCTGGCCGTCCACCAGCAGCTTGACGACGCCCGGCGTGCCTCGGCCCTTGGCGAAATCGGGCGCGCCGGTGGGGGCGAACTCCATGCTGAGGAAATGCCTGCCGGCCGGAATGTCGGACCTGGACTTCACATGGAAGATTTCCACCGCGACGTAGTTGTGGACGAAGCACAGCTTGCCGCCCTGGACATAGAACGAGATGCCCCCGTCATTGCCGCCCATGCTGAGCAGGACGCCCTCCGCGCCGGCCTTGGGGATATCCACCTCGGCGGTGATCGAGAAGGGCCGGTTGAGGATCTTGGCCGCCGCCCCGGCCGGAACCGACTGGGTGCCGGGATAGAGGACATAGCGGTGGCGGTTGGCGGCGATCTGGGGACGTTCCTCGCTGACGCGCTGCAGGCCCCGGCTGTCGATCGGCAGGACATTGTACTTGCCGGCCTCGGCGTACCACATGCCGATCATGGCCGTGAGCCGGCCAGGCTCCCTGGCGGCGAGGTCGGTGGTCTCGGCGAAGTCGGCCGTGAGGTCGTAAAGCTCCCAGCCCGTTTCATCGAGCTTGGTGAGCATATCGTAGGTGATCGGCGTACCGAAGGCGCGGCCGGATTCGATGAACGAGGTTCCCGGCCAAGGGCAGACCGCGCGCCAGCCGTCGTGATAGAGCGAGCGGTGACCCATCATCTCGAAATACTGGGTCTTGCGCCGGCTGGGCGCCTCGGCGTCATCGAAGGTGTGGGCGAGGCTGACCCCTTCCAGCGGCGACTGGGGCAAACCCCGAAGGGCGGCCGGCGCCTCCAAACCCAGAACGTCAAGCACCGTGGGAACCATGTCGATGACGTGGGCGAACTGGTGGCGGACTTCCCCCTTGGACTTGATGCCCTTGGGCCAGGCGATGATGAACGGATCGCTGATCCCGCCGCGATAGGTCTCCCGCTTCCACCGGCGGAACGGGGTGTTGCCGGCGTAGGTCCAGCCCCAGGGAAAATGGTTGAGGTGCTTGGGTCCGCCGATCTCATCGATCGCCGCCAGGTTCTGCTCGATGGTGTCGGGGATGTTGTTGAAGAACTTGCATTCGTTCAGCGAGCCGTGCGGGCCGCCCTCGGCGCTCGCGCCGTTGTCGGAGATGAGCATGAACAGGGTGTTGTCGTATTCGCCCATGTCCTTGAGGAAGGAAATCAGCTCACCGATGTAGTGATCGGTGTGTTCGAGGAAGCCGGCGAACACCTCCATCATCCGCGCATAGACGCGCCGCTCGTCGGCGCCGAGCGTCTCCCAGTCCTGCACGTCCGGGTCGTGCCGCGAGAGAACCGCGTTGTCCGGAATGACCCCCATCGCCTTCTGCTTTTCGAACACCGTCTGGCGATAGGCGTCCCATCCGGCGTCGAACCGGCCCTTGTACTTGTCGGCCCAGGCCGCTGGCACATGGTGGGGCGAGTGCATGGCGCCGGGGGCGAAATAGATAAAGAACGGCTTGTTCGGCGCCACCTGCTTGGCGTCGGCGATCATCGCCTTGGCCTTCTCCACCAGGTCGGGCGTCAGGTGATAGCCTTCCTCGGGCGTCTTCTCCGGCTCGGTCTGGGAATTGTCCCGCACCAGCTCGGGATAATACTGATGGGTGTCGCCGCCGAGGTAGCCATAGTAGCGCTCGAACCCGCGCCCCAGCGGCCAGCGGTCGTAGGGCCCGGCGGCGGTCATGGTCTCCTCGGGCGCCAGGTGCCACTTGCCGACGCAATAGGTGTTGTAGCCCTTCTGTAGCAGGATCTCGGAGAGAAAGCCGTTCTCGAACGGAATATAACCGTCCGAACCCGGATAGCCTGTCGAGCCGTTGGTCAGGCAGGCCAGATGGTTGGAGTGATGATTGCGCCCGGTCAGGATGCATGAGCGCGAGGGCGAGCAAAGCGCCGTGGTGTGCATGTTGGAAAAGCGCAGGCCATCGGCGGCCAGGGCGTCGATGTTCGGGGTGTCGATCGGGCTGCCGTAACAGCCCAGATGGCCAAAGCCCATGTCGTCGATGACGATGAAAACGACGTTCTGGGCGCCCTCGGCGGCGCGGTTCGGCGCCGGCCACGCGGGCTCGGAAACATCGGCGGTGCGCCCGATGACGCCGGTAAAGGCTGTCCCGGGCCGGTATTCCTTGATCGCCATCGCTCAAACCTCGCTTGCTCGCCGATCACCATGCAATACGGAAACAGTAGCGCCAATTCCCACGATCGTCATGAACGCGACATCCTCTGAACCCCCGTGGCCGTTGGAATCCGCCGACGGAAGCCCTGTTCCCCCCGGAGCGCGCCCGGTCCAGCCCCACTCCGCCGCGACACCCTCGTCCTTCGCGCGGGCTCGCGCAAGGGATTTGCGGAATGCGGGATGATGGGGCGCCAGAACCGGGGATGGGCGACGGCGGCCTGGAGCCCGGTCCCTTCACACGGAACGGATGTAAAGGGAGATTCAGGCTCCACGCCTATTGAATCCGAAGCGGGATTCAGCCTCTGGACGGCTCCGTCCAAAGCCGTCCCGCCCGGGAGAGACGGCCGGTCGGCCAGGAAAATAGGGTTGACATATTGCAATATATGTGGTCTCCTTGGGCCCATGTCTCTGCCCTACCATTTCTGTCCGGACATGACCGATGAGGTCGAGCGGCCGGACGATACCGAGGCGATGGTCGAGGTCCAGGCTTCAATCGCGCGGAGCGAGCGGCACGCGGCGATCCTGGCGCGCCTGGCCGACATGGGCATGGAGATCGCCGAGGCCCTGACAGTCGAGGTGAAGAAAACCCCCAGCCCCGATCTGGCCGCGGCCTTCGCCAAGGTCGCCCAGGCGGTC
>Ga0181519_10001577_pt1 | contig 20048 bp, 14 predicted proteins | sample PEATcosm2014_Bin_26_FD_121102 | JGI IMG/M metagenome (GOLD analysis project Ga0181519, IMG submission 121102) | Peatland microbial communities from MTU Mesocosm Facility, Houghton, MI, USA - PEATcosm2014_Bin02_10_metaG | ecosystem: Environmental > Terrestrial > Soil > Wetlands > Peat | place...
ATGAGCGGACGCTGTACTTTGGGCGCGTTGGCCGTGCCCGGCGGGGCTGCAAGGGCGCTACCGGCGTCCGGTGGCGCGTCGGGGTGCGCCGTCACCGGGGCATCGAAGTCTTCGCCAAGCGTCCCGGGGAGGATGGTCGTAGCCGCCAGCAGGGTCGTCGGTTGCATCACCGTCGTCGTCGACAGGAGCGTGGTCGCAGCGCCAAGACCGGTGGTAGCGCCCGCCTCATCGGGGTCCGGAAAATGCCGCAGGAATTCCACGAAACCCATCGGTTCGAGCTGCGCCAGGCCCATCTCGACCACGTCCACGCCCAGCATGCCGGAGAGCTCGCCGATGCTGCGCTGGCCGTCGATGAGGATGAGCAGGCGCCGGGCCGAACTCGACAAGACGCCGCGCGCGGCCTTCAGGGCGCCCGCGCCCGCTTCGGTCTTGCCGTAGACGTTGAAGGAGCGCGTCGACGCGTCCATGTGGCTATGCCGTTGGCCGTTCGCCGGAGCCGCGCTTGCGCACCTGCGCATGCGCCGCCTCCCGGCGGGGAATCGTCGTCCATCATGCCCCGCCCCCGGCCGCGCACCATCGCCGGGAAAGGTGGCAAAACCGGGGGCTATTCGGGTGCTCGACCGCGCCGGTATCCCGGCTCGCCGGGCCCTGCATGCGGGCAAATTGTTGTTTTGATCCCAATCCGATCAGGACATTCGCGCGATTCCCCGGGCAAACCCTCGTGGCGATCCAGGCCAACTGCGACAATCGGCGGTGCACGCGGCGTCGCACGTCGAATCGCCAAGGCGCAACCGGGTAATCCACATTTGCGGGGACAGGGGATGATGAAGAAGATTGCGGGTCGGGCGCCGTTCGCGGCCGGCCAAACCACGATGGCCGCGGCCATGCTGTTGTGCGCGAACGCCATGGGGCAGCAGGCGCCCGCCGAAGACCAGTTGCCGGAGATCGTCGTGACCGCGCAAAAGCGCGCCTCGACGGTGGAAAAGACGCCGATCAGCATGACCGCCGTCAGCGGCGACGAACTGCAGGACCGCGGCATCACCAATTTCGCCACCCTTGCCGGGGAGACCCCCGGGGTCTCGATGAAGTCAAATGGCCCCGGACAGACCGAATTCGAAATGCGCGGCATGACCTCGAGCGGCGGCAACTCGCCGACGGTGGGCTTCTACCTGGACGACACGCCCCTGACCGCGCCGGCAGCCGCGCAAAACGGCAAGGTGGTCATAGATCCCACCCTGTACGACCTTGCCCGCGTCGAAGTGCTGCGCGGGCCCCAGGGCACCTTGTACGGCTCCTCGTCGATGGGCGGAACCATCAAGCTCGTCACCAACCAGCCCAAGCTCTCGCAGTTCGAAGGCAGTGCGCAGGCCATCTTGTCCGGAACCGACGGCGGCGGCTTCAATCACAACGAGAACGTGATGCTCAACCTGCCGCTGATGAAGAACGAACTGGCGCTGCGCCTGGTGGCCTCGCAGTCGTCCACCAGCGGATGGATCGACCGGATCGTGGCTGGCGACTTCCCGCAGTCGACTGCCGGCGGCACGATACGCGGCAACGTGCAGGCGGCGCCGGTGGTCCAGGACAACAAGGGGAGCAATGCCGAGACGATGCAGGGCGGGCGCGCGACGCTCGCCTGGAAGCCGACGGACCAGCTCACGATCACGCCCTCCATCTTCTACCAGTACACGAGCCAGGAAGGCCCCAATTTCTACGACAGCGTTCCGGGCACGCAGGCGCATTACCAGCCCTTCGGCATCCAGGAACCCTATTCGGATTCCGTCACCATCAGCAGCCTGAACGTGGATTACAAGTTCGATGCCTTCGACCTCACCTCGGCAACGTCGAACTGGCACCGGCTTTCGCGCCTGATCCAGGACGGCAGCGAGAACGTGCCGTCGGTGGGCGGCGGCTTCGGCGGCCCCACGACCTCGACCACGTTCTACGGCCCCAATGGCACCGGACCCATTTTCGGCCTGGAACTCGATCCCTCGAATCAATTCAGCGAGGAGCTGCGCGCGGCCTCCACCGGCGACGGGCCGTTGAAATGGGTGGGTGGCCTCTACTACAGCAAGTTCCAGTCCAATTGGCAGCTGTTCACGGATCTGCCGAATCCGGCGGCGTTCGAGTCCTCGACCAACAACCTGTTCACCCTCGACCAGCCCACGCAGATCAAGCAGGACGCCATCTTCGGCGAGGCCACGTATTCGGTCACCGAGAAACTCCACCTCACCGGTGGCCTGCGCTGGTACCACTACGACAGCCAGCTCGACATGTCCTTTTCGGGCTTCGGCTCGGCCAGCGGCAACAACACGCCCACGATCACGCACGTGACCCAGGCCGAATCGGGCGTGAACCCCAAGGTCGACATCTCCTATGACGTCGACAAGGACATGATGATCTATGCCACGGCCGCGCGCGGTTTCCGTCCCGGCGGCGGCAACCAGCCGCTTCCCACGACCGGACCGGCGGGCCCGCTGATCCTGTCCGCGCTCCAGCAATTGGGATACGCCAATGGCGTATCGCCCAGAAGTTTCCAGCCCGACAGCCTGTGGAGCTACGAGGTCGGCGAAAAGGCCAAGTTCCTGGACAACCGCTTCGGGGTGAACGCCAGCGTCTTCTACGAGAACTGGAAGAACATCCAGCTCGAGGAACTGCCCTTCGGCTATCCGATCTTCGACAACGCCAATACCGCCCACATCTACGGCGGCGAACTCGAGATGCGCGCCGCGGTGCTGCAGAGCCTCACCCTGGGCGCCAGCGCCGGCTATACGCACGCCACCCTGGCCGAGACCAGCCACGGATTCACCGCGGGCCAGCTGCTCCCCGACGTGCCGAAGTTTTCCGGCACGGTGAGCGCGACCTACCACAAGTACCTGAGCGACCGCTACGAGTTCACCTCGCGCATCGAGAACTCCTACATGGGCAGCCGGGTGGACCTGGGAACGGCGGGCGGCGTCGTCAACAACCAGCAGGCCCCCTTGCCCAGCTACGATCTCACCAACCTGCGCGCGGGCATCAATTCCGAGGCGGGCTGGGCGGGCGCATTGTTCGTCAACAACCTGACGAACAAGCATGCCTACCTGGAAAACGTGGCGCAGTTGACCCTGCCCAACGCGGCATACAACCGGGTGGCCACCAACCAGCCGCGCACCATCGGCGTGGACATGAGCTACCGGTTCTGACGTCGTGTTGCCGCGCCCCGGTCCGGATGGGGCACGGCGCAACGGCGGCACCGCCGAAATGCCCCCGTAACAGAATCCGGGCAGACTCGCGCGGGGGCGGACCGTGCCCACGGGCAGCGTGGGGCCCCTCCCGGGGCCGCACGCGCCGCGCGGCTTGCTTGCGGGCATGCCATCGGCGGCCCGATGGCCCTCCCAGGGCCCACGGGATTCACGAAATGAAGAAAAAAACAGTTCTGTTGCAGCTGGCCCTTGCCGTCACGACCCTTGCCCTGGTCTCGCGCACCAGGGCCGCCGATCCGGCCGACACCACGGCACTGCCCCCCGCCGGGGAAGCGCCGTCGTGGAACCTGCACGGACAGTTCACGGCGGTATCGCAGTTCCACCCCGCCTTCCATTCGCCCTACATTGGCGCCAACAGCCTTTCGCCGGGTTTTGCCGAGAAGGAGACTGCGGACGTGACGCTGTTCGGCGGCTATCGCCTGTGGTCCGGCGCCGCCGTCTACGCGGACCCCGAGATCGACCAGGGCTTCGGCCTCGACGACACCCTGGGAGTCGCCGGATTCACCAGCGGCGAAGCCTACAAGGTCGGCGCCCGCAATCCGTACTTCCGCCTGCCGCGGGCTTTCGTCCGGCAGGTGATCGGCACGGAGCCGGCGGGCACGTCGACCCAGGCTGCCGATGGACCCAACCAGATCGCGGACGCGGTGCCCGACGAGAACCTCACCCTCACCGTCGGCAAATTCGGCGTCGGCGACCTTTTCGATACCAACATCTATGCGCACGACCCGCGCGCGGATTTCCTCAACTGGTCCATCATCGACGGCGGGGCATTCGACTACGCCGCCGATGCATGGGGTCTGACCTACGGCGCCGCCGCCGAGTGGACCCATTCGTGGTGGACACTGCGCGGCGGGGTCTTTGCCCTGTCGAAGGTACCCAACGGCAAGGACATCGACTGGCAGTTCCGGCAGTTCTCGCTCATCGGCGAATTCGAGGAGCGCCATGGGCTCCTTGGGCATGCGGGCACGGTCAAGACGCTGGTTTTCGTCAATCACGGCCACATGGGCAGCTACGCGGACGCGCTTCGCCTGGGCGTCGAAACCGCGAGCATTCCCGATACGGCGCTGGTGCGGCGGACCGCGTCGCGGCCCGGCGTGGCCGTGAACATTGCCCAGGATGTGGGCTCCGGATGGGGCGCCTTCGCGCGCGCGAGCCTCAACGATGGCAGCGAGGAGGCCTTCGAGTTCACCGAGATCAACAAATCGATCGCGGCCGGCCTCAGCGTGAAGGGCGACGCCTGGCGCCGGGCGGACGACACGCTGGGCATGGCGGCCGTGGTCAACGGACTGTCGAGCGCGGCGCGCAGCTACTTCGCCGCGGGGGGCATCGGGATCCTCATCGGCGACGGCAGGCTGCCCGATTACGGCTACGAAAAGATCGTCGAGAGCTATTACTGCCTGCGCCTTGCCGGGCATTTCGCCCTCACCGGCGACGTGCAGTTCGTGGCCAATCCCGCATACAACCGCGACCGCGGCCCGGTAACCGTCCTTGGCCTGCGGGTCCACGCCGAATTCTGACCGGACGGACTAGACGGTCAGGTGCTGCGCCACCACCGCATCGGTAAGGGCATCGATTCCGCCCGACACCACGACGCGCCCCTTGTCGAGGATGCGCACATCGCTGGCAACGCGCCGCGCGAAGGGCAGCTTCTGCTCCACCAGCAGCACCGTGAGGCCGGTTTCGCGGTTCAGGCGCAGGAGGATATCGCCGATCTGGTGGACGATGCCCGGCTGGATGCCCTCGGTGGGCTCGTCGAGGATCAGCAGGCGCGGCTCCAGCACGAGGGCCCGGCCGATGGCAAGCTGCTGCTGCTGGCCCCCGGAAAGGTCGCCGCCGCGCCGGCGCAGCATCTGGCGCAACACCGGGAAGATCTCGAATATCTGCTCGGGAACCGCGCGCGAGGGCGAGCGGCGCGCCGCCAGACCGATGCGCAGGTTCTCCTCCACCGTGAGCTGGGAAAAGATCTCGCGGCCCTGCGGCACGTAGCCTATGCCCAGGTGCGCGCGCTCCTCGGCGGGCAGCGCGCACAGGTCCTGGCCATCGAAGAGCACCTGGCCCGAGGCCACCGGAAGCAGCCCCATGATGCTGCGCAGGAGCGTGGTCTTGCCCATGCCGTTGCGCCCCATCAGGCAGGTGCACGATCCCTGCGGCACGCTCATGTCGACGTCCCACAGCGTGTGGCTGCCGCCGTAGAACTGGTTGAGCCCGGTGATCTGCAGCATGCTCATTGGCCCAGATAGACTTCGATCACCTTGGGATCGGCCTGCACGGCATCGATGCTGCCCTCGGAGAGCACCCGGCCCTCGTGCAGCACGGTGACGCGCCGGGCGATGGAGCGCACGAAGTCCATGTCGTGCTCGACCACCACGACCGAGTGCCGGCCGGCAAGCGAAACCAGCAGCTCGGCGGTGCGCTCCGTCTCCTGCGGCGTCATGCCCGCCACGGGTTCGTCGATCAGCAGGAGTTGCGGCTCCTGCATCAGGAGCATGCCGATCTCGAGCCACTGCTTTTGTCCGTGGGAGAGCGCGCCGGCGCGGTCGAAGCGGCGGTCGGCGAGGCGTATGGTCTCGAGGCTCGCCTCGATCTTCTCGCGCTGCGCCGGCGTGATGCCGCCAAAGAGCGAGCGCCACACGGACTTGTTGCCGGCCATCGCCAGCTCCAGGTTCTCGAAGACGCTGTGCTGCTCGAAGATCGTGGGCTTCTGGAACTTGCGGCCGATGCCCGCCTGGGCGATCTGCGGTTCGGTGCAGGCGAGCAGGTCGATGGACTGGCCGAACCACGCGGTGCCCGAGTCCGGCCGCGTCTTGCCGGTGATGACGTCCATCATGGTCGTCTTGCCCGCGCCATTGGGCCCGATGATGCAGCGCAGTTCGCCGATCTCGATATAGAGCGTGAGCGCGTCCAGCGCCTTGAAGCCGTCGAACCGCACCGTGATGGCCTCCAGGTAGAGGACCATTCCCTGGGTGCCGCCCAGGGGGCCCGCGGACGCGGGCTTATAAAGCGGCGCGATCACGACGCCACCCGCCGGCGCAGGCCGCCGCGCGCCGCCATTGCCGAGAGCGCGCCCACGATGCCCCGCGGCAGGAACAGGGTCACGACGATGAACAGGGTTCCGAGCGCGTAGAGCCAGAAGCTGGGCAGGGCCGCCGTGAAGAAGGTCTTGGCGTAGTTGACGAACACCGCGCCGGCGGCGGCGCCGTACAGGGTGCCGCGGCCGCCGATGGCCACCCAGATGACGATCTCGATGGAATTGGCGGGCGAGAACTCGCTCGGGTTGATGATGCCGATCTGCGGCACGTACAGGGCGCCGGCCACCGCCGCCAGCAGGGCCGAGAGCACGAAGACCCAGAGCTTGTAGTACTCCACGCGGTAACCCAGGAACCGGGCGCGGTTCTCGGCGTCGCGCACCGCCTGTATGACGCGGCCGGCGCGCGAGGAGACGACAAAGCGGCACAGCAGGTAGCTCCCCGCCAGGGCGAAGGCCGTGCACAGGAACAGCACCACGCGCGTTGCCGGCGCCTGCAGGGAAAAACCGGCAATGTCCTTGAAGTCGGTGAAGCCGTTGTTGCCGCCGAAGCCCATGTCGTTGCGGAAGAACGCCAGCATCAGCGCGTAGGTAAGGGCCTGGGTGATGATCGACAGGTACACGCCGGAAACCCGCGAGCGGAAGGCGAAGTAGCCGAACACCAGCGCCAGCAGTCCCGGAACCGCCAGCACCATCAGCAGGGCAAACCAGAGGTGGTCGAAGCCGTACCAGAACCAGGGCAGTTCCTTCCAGTTGAGGAAGACCATGAAATCGGGCAGGACCGGATCGCCGTAGACGCCGCGGCTGCCGATGGCGCGCATCAGGTACATGCCCATGGCGTATCCGCCCAGGGCGAAGAAAGCCCCGTGGCCCAGGCTGAGGATGCCGCAGTAACCCCAGATGAGATCGACGGCCATCGCCAGGATGGCGTAGCTCATGTACTTGGCGACCAGCGTGACGGTGTATCCGGACAGGTGCAGGGCCGAGCCTTCGGGCACCAGGAAATACAGCAGCGGAACCAGCACGGCGGCAGCCGCCAGCACGAGCAGGAACAGCACGGGACCGGTGTCGCGCCGCAGGGCCGCCTGCAGGCGGTCGATGAGGGCCGCCATCAGGATTCCGCCGCCCGGCCTTTTTGCGGGAACAGGCCCCGCGGGCGGCGCTGGATGAACAGGATGAGGAACACGAGCACGAAAATCTTCGCCAGCACCGCTCCGGCCACCGGCTCGAGCAGCTTGTTGACCACGCCCAGGGCGTTGCCGCCCAGCAAGGTGCCCCAGAGATTGCCGACGCCGCCGAAGACCACCACCATGAAGGAATCGACGATGTAGCTCTGCCCCAGGTTCGGACCGACGTTCGTGAGCTGGCTCAGGGCGACGCCGGCGACTCCGGCGATGCCCGAGCCCATGCCGAAGGTGAGCGCATCGATGAGGCCCGTGCGGATGCCCATGGCCTTGGCCATGGCGCGGTTCTGCGCCACGGCCCGCACCTCGAGGCCGAAGCGCGTGCGCCGCAGCACGATCTGGAGCAGGGCAAAGACGCCAAACGTGAAGATGACGATATACAGGTGGTTGTAGGTGATCGACAGCGCGTCGTTGATCTCCAGCGAGCCCGCGAGCCATTCCGGGGTGATCACGGAACGGTTGTTGGCGCTGAAGATGTCGCGCACGGCCTGCTGCAGCAGCAGGCTCACGCCGAAGGTCGCCAGCAGCGTCTCGAGGGGACGGCCATAGAGATGGCGCACGATGCCGCGCTCGATGGCAATCCCGGCCAGGCCCGCCACCAGGAATGCGACCGGAATGGCGACGATGATCGAGGCGCCGATATGCTGGGGCATGGCCTGCTGGACGAGATAGGTGGCGTAGGCGCCCAGCATCATGAGTTCGCCGTGCGCCATGTTGATGACGCCCATGACGCCGAAGGTGATGGCCAGGCCGATGGCAGCCAGCACGAGGATCGAACCCTGGCTCAGCCCGAAGAGCAGGGTCTGGACATTGGCGTAGAAGGTCCGCTGGGCCTGGATCGACTGGAGCGCGCTGGCGGCGGCGGCGCGCACGCGGGCGTCGGTCTCGGCCGCCTGGGCGTCGTCGCCGTTGCCCGTCATCGCGGCGAGTCGATTGAAAACCTCCGGATTGAGGTTGCCCTTGAGCGCCTCGACGGCGGCCATGCGCGTTGCCGCGTCGGCACTGTCCAGGTCGGCCAGCGCCAAGCCGGCCTTGAGATCGGTCTGCACCCGCGCATCCGTCTCCAGCGGCACGCGGGCCCGCAATGCGGCCAGGATCGCCGGATCGGGCGCACGCAGCATCTCCTTGACCGCGGTGCGCCGGACGGCGACGTCCGGATCTGCCAGGTCGAACTGCGCCAGGGCCACGCGCAGGGCCTTGCGCAACTGGTTGTTGACGCCAACCGGCGCCGCGTCGGGCGGCGCCGCAGCCGGTGCACCGCTCAGGGCGTCCACCGTGCTGCCACCGGCCTGCGGCTCGATGAACAGGCGCGGATCGGCGCTGCCGGCCAGGAGGCGGCCATCGAGCAGGGCCGCCAGCACCGGCCGGGCGCGCGGATCGCGCGTCTGCGCCAGTTGCGCGATCAGCTCGCGCTTTTCATCGTAGTCGGCGGCGGCCAGGCGCTGCAGCAGGGGCTGCAGCGCGTCGGACTCGCCGGCCGCCCGCGCCAGGGGCGCCAGGATCAGCCCCCCCAGCAGTGCGGCAAGCAGCCACCACGACCGCGCCCGCCCCGGCAAAGCCGCCGCGCGCGTGCTGCGCGCCGCTACCGGGGCCGGGCCGGCCCCGCATGCGATCACCGGGCCGCCTACTTGTAGTTCTGCCCGGAACACACCTTGGTCTTGGTGTTGTAGTTGCCGCACTTGAGCGTTACCCAATCCGCCTCGATGTCCTTGCTGCCCGGCAGGAAATCCGACCAGGCGTCGCCGGGCACCGTGGTGGCGGTCTTCCAGACGATGTCGAACTGGCCGTCGCCGCGCACCTCGCCGATATACACGGGCTTGGTGATGTGGTGGTTGGGCAGCACCTTGGCGATTCCGCCGGTGAGGTTGGCCGTCTCCAGGCCCGGCAGGGCCGCGATGACCTTGTCCACATCGGTGGAACCCACCTTGGCGACCGCCTTGGCCCACAGCTGGAAGCCGATGACCGTGGCCTCCATCGGATCATTGAAGGTCCGCTTCGGATTCTTCGTGAAAGCGTGCCACTTGGCAATCCATTCCTTGTTGGCCGGCGTGTTGATGCTCATGAAATAGTTCCAGGCGGCCAGGTGGCCGATGAGCGGCTTGGTGTCCAGGCCCGACAGTTCCTCCTCGCCCACGGAGAAGGCCACCACCGGGATGTCCTCGGCCGAGATCTTCTCGTTGCCCAGTTCCTTGTAGAAGGGCACGTTGGCGTCGCCGTTGATCGTGGAGACCACGGCGGTCTTCTTGCCGGCGGAGCCGAATGCCTTGATCTTGGCCACTTCGGCCGTCCAGTCGGAGAAGCCGAACGGCGTGTAGTTGACCATGATGTCCTCGTCCTTCACGCCCTTCTGCTTGAGGTAGGCCTCGAGGATCTTGTTGGTCGTGCGCGGGTACACGTAGTCGGTGCCCTCCAGGACCCAGCGCTTCACCTTGACCTCCTTCATGAGGTAGTCCACCGCGGGAATGGCCTGCTGGTTGGGCGCCGCGCCGGTGTAGATGACGTTCCTGGAGGATTCTTCGCCCTCGTACTGCACCGGGTAGAAAAGCAGGCCGTCGTCCTTCTCGAAGACCGGCAGCACCGACTTGCGCGAAACCGAGGTCCAGCAGCCGAACACGACCGCGACCTTGTCCTTTTCGAGCAGCTCGGCCGCCTTCTCGGCGAACAGCGGCCAGTTGGACGCGGGGTCCACGACCACCGCCTCGAGCTTCTTGCCGAGCAGGCCACCCTTCTTGTTCTGTTCGTCGATCATCATCAGCACCGTGTCCTTGAGGGTGGTCTCGCTGATGGCCATGGTTCCCGACAGGGAATGCAGGACGCCGACCTTGATCGTGTCGGCCGCGGCCGCGCCCAGGCTCAGCAAGGACAGGCCCGCCAGGATCGCCGCGCCCGCAAATCGTTTTTTCGTGCTCATGTGAAGTCCCTTCGATGTGATTGGCAATTACATTTGCAGCTGGAGCTTGGCGCCGATCGTGCGGGCCGTGCCGCCGACGACGTCCGAATCCAGGTAAAAGGCCCCGACGCGAGCGTTGAAGCCCTTGATGATGTAGTTGAGGTTGATTTCCTTGGTCTTGCTCGTGAAATCGCTGCTGCCATGGGTGGTCTTGTCCACGTACTTGCCCAGCAGCTGGAACTTGCCGATGCCCACCGGCTGGGGAAATATGTAGGCCGCGGTTCCGGACCAGCCGCTGCTCGAATTGATGAGGCCGTTGTCGTGCTGGTACTCAGATTCGAGGTCGACGACGCCCGCGTCGCCGAGTTTCTTCTCGAGCATGCCGTCCACGCTGTAGGCCGTGCCCCCACCGGTGCCGTGATCGGCAGTGTCGCCTGCCTGGTTCTGCGCGGCAATGCCCAGGGCGAGGATGTCCTTCTCGCCGTAGTACGTTCCGTTGAGGTAATAGCCCGGCTCCGGATCCCAGAAGTCGGCCATGACGCGGATGGCGCTGATCAACTTGCTGTTGCCGGCGCCGGCCGCGGGCGTGCCGGAGGCCGAGGGCCCATCGAAGAGTCCCGCATGCACCTTGACGATGCCGAACTGGCCCCAGTAGGCGACACCGTTGTCGCGGCCCGTGGCGACGCTCGGATAGAAATCGGCCACGCCGCCGGCAAACGGAAACCAGTCGTCGGCGTAATAGGGGCCGGCCAGGTTGGCCCGGTCGCTCGGCGGCAGGAAGCGCCCTGCCCAGATGTTGAGCGTGGGCGAGAACTCGAAATGGCCGAAGGCATCGAGCACCTTGACGCCGTTGTCGGCTTGCGAATATTCCGTGTCGAAGGTGAGCTTGATGTTCTCGGTGATGCTGCCGTTGAGGTACAGGCGGATGCTGTCGAGCAGGAAGCGGTTGGTATTGGACGCATTTCCGGAGGCCTGCGGGTTCTCGTTGTCGAAACTCGTGATCAGGCCCGCGCCCACGGAGACCGGCGGCAGCGTGATGTCGGCAGCCGAGGCACCGGCCGCCGCTGCCAGGCCCATGGCGCCGGCAAGGATGGCGGCCGGCGCCGTTGCGCCGGAAAGTCTTTTTCGCATTGTCTTGCCCATTTTGTAACCCCCCTTGAGTGCTGTTCATAAGTGCACCGGTCCAGAGCAGGGTCGCCCCCTCATGGTGCATGCGATCGAATCTCATCGGCGTTCAAGCGCTTCGGCACAGCCGATGACCTAAGGTACGAGAGGCCTCGGGGGCCCGGTAGGCGGCGTATGACGTAGTGGCATGCGTCAAATGACGTATGGGCACTGCGCTTGCCTCTGGGGCACCCTTGCACTGCGGCAAGCGGTGGCGCGGATGCGCGAGCCCGGTTGTTGTGTTTTTGGCACATCCCTTGCGGCAGGAATCGGCATGGCTACTCAGCAGCGAATCGTCTGGAGGCGCCGCCAGTACAACAAGCTGGTGGCCAGCGAGACCCTGGAGGACTACGCGCTGCGCTTCACCGCCACGCGCGCGCGCAAGTCGTCTTTCCGGGTCGGCAACACCGCCCTGGGCCCCGTGGCCTTTCTTGCCATGGAGGCCATCGGCGGGGCGATCACCCTCGCCTACGGTTTCCAGAACGCGATCTGGGCGATCGTCATTTTTTCCGTGCTGATGTTCCTCATCGGCCTGCCCATCGCCTTCTACGCGGCCAAGTACGGCGTCGACATCGACCTGCTGACGCGTGGCGCCGGCTTCGGCTACCTCGGCTCGACCCTCACCTCGCTCATCTACGCCTCGTTCACCTTCCTGCTCTTTGCGATCGAGGCGAGCATCCTGTCGGCGGCGCTGCAGCTCGTGTTCCACGTGCCGATCGCCATTGCGCACCTGATCAGCGCGATCGTGGTGATTCCGATCGCCGTGCACGGCATCAGCCTGATCAGCCGGATGCAGCTCGTGACCCAGCCCGTCTGGCTGCTGCTGCAGTTCCTGCCCCTGCTGTACATTGCCTTCGCCAATCCGCCCGAGCTGGCGGCCTGGACGGGCTTTGCCGGGCAGCGCGGCAGCGCCGACGGCTCGACGAGCGTGCTGATGATCGGCATGGCGACCTCGGTCCTGCTCTCCCTGCTGCCGCAGATCGGCGAGCAGGTCGATTACCTGCGCTTCCTGCCCGAGCGCACCCAGGCCAACCGCCTGGGCTGGTGGACGGCCCTGCTCACCACCGGTCCGGGGTGGATCGTGACCGGCAGCGCCAAGCTGCTCGCCGGTTCCTTTCTCGCGGTGTTTGCCCTTCACCACGGCGTCGCCCCCGACCAGGCGGACCAACCCACGCAGATGTACTTCGCCGCGTTCGTCGAGGCCATCCGCTCGCCCGGGGCGGCCCTGGCCCTGACGGGCATCTTCGTCATCACCTGCCAGCTCAAGATCAATGTCACCAACGCCTACGCGGGCTCGATCGCCTGGTCCAACTTCTTCTCGCGCCTCACGCACAGCCACCCCGGGCGCGTGGTCTGGCTCGTCTTCAATGTCGTGCTGGCCCTGCTGCTCATGGAGACCGGTGTCTTCCAGGCCATCGAGGCGGTGCTGCTCATCTACGCCAATTTCGCCGCGGGCTGGTTCGGAGCGCTCACGGCCGACCTGGTGGTCAACAAGCCGCTGGGCTGGAGCCCTCCGTACATCGAATTCAAGCGGGCGCACCTCTACGACATCAACCCCGTGGGGGTGGGCGCCCTGCTGCTGTCGATCGTGGCCTCCAGCCTCACCATCCTGGGGGCCTTCGGCGAAGCGATGCAGTCGCTCTCGCCCCTGGTGGGCCTGCTCACGGGCTTCATCGGCGCGCCGGCCATCGCCTGGGCCACGCGCGGCCGCTATTACCTCGCGCGGCCTTCCACCGGGCTCCCCGAGGGGCAGCAGCAGATCCGCTGCAGCGTCTGCGAAAACGCCTTCGAACCGCGCGACATGGCCCATTGCCACGCCTACGACAGCCCGATCTGCTCGCTGTGCTGCACGCTCGAGGCGCGCTGCCGCGACCAGTGCAAGACCGACAGCCGGGCGGTGGAACAACTCACCTTGCTCACGCGGCGCATCCTGCCGGCGCGCATCGCCACCGCGCTGCAGTCGCGGGCCGGCCAGTTCGCGGGCCTGCTGCTGCTTTTCAACCTCGCGACGGGCCTGCTGCTGCTGCTCGTGTACCGGCAGTTCCACGCCGCCAGCGCCGTCGAGCGCGGCGCCACCGGCACGGCCCTGTGGCTGGTGTTCCTGTGCTCGACGGTGCTGTCGGGCGTGCTGGCGTGGATCATCGTGCTGGCCCACGAGAGCCGGCGCGCCGCGGAGGCCGAGTCGGCGCGCCAGACCGCGATGCTGATCGACGAGATCGCCGCGCACCAGCGCACCGACGTCGCGCTGCAAAAGGCCAAGGAACTGGCCGAGTCGGCCAACGCGGCCAAGACGCGGTTTCTCGTGGGCATGAGCCACGAGGTGCGCACGCCGCTCAATTCGATCTACGGCTACGCCCAGCTGCTCGAACGGGGCACCCTGGAGAGTACCGACAACGCCGTGCGCATCATCCGGCGCAGCTCCGAATATCTCGTGCACCTCATCGACGGCCTGCTCGAGATATCGAACATCGAGATCGGCCTGGTGCGGCTCAACCGCGATCTCGTCGACCTGGTGGCTTTCCTCGACGAATTCGCCGAGATGGTCCGGCCCCAGGCGGCGGCCCGGGGGATTGCCTTCGGCTACGAGCGCTCCGCCCGCCTGCCGGTGCTCGTTCATACGGACGAAAAGCGGCTGCGCCAGATCCTGAGCAATCTCGTCTCCAACGCGATCAAGTACACGCGGGAGGGGCATGCCAGCCTCAATGTCCGCTGCCAGGGAGAGGTCGTGGAATTCGAGATCGCCGATTCGGGAATCGGCATCGCCCCGGAGGAAATGGAAAAAATCTTCGAGCCGTTCGAGCGCGGCCGCGGCCCGGAGGCGCGGGCGGTGCCTGGCACAGGACTGGGCCTGACCATCACCAAGCTGCTGGTCCATGTCATGGGCGGCGAGCTCACCGTGCGCAGCACGCCGGGCGTCGGCTCGACCTTCGTCGTGCGCCTGCACATGTCCAGGTCGCGCATGGCGCCCGACACGCGCGCGAGCGGCCGCGCGGTGCGCGGCTACGATGGCCCCCGCAGGACCATCCTGGCCGTCGACGACGATGCCGGCCATCTCGCCCTGGTCCAGGACCTCCTGCAGCCGCTGGACTTCACGGTGCTGGCGGCCGACAGTTGCAAGCGCGCCCTGCAGCTGGCCCGGGCCGATGCACCCGACCTTGTGCTGCTCGACCTCTCCTTGCCCGACGGCAATGGCTGGGATCTTGCCCGCGAGCTGCGGGCGCTGCCGGGGCTCGGATCGGTGAAGATCGTCATCGTATCGGCCAACGCGCACGAGCAGCGCGGCGCCGGCGAGCAGAGCCCGCACGACGATTTCGTGCGCAAACCCCTGGAAACCGAGCGCCTCATCGAGCGCATCGGCCAGGTGCTCGACCTGCAATGGCGGCACGAGCCGGCCCCGCGCAGCGCCCAGCCCGCGGCCATGCCCGCTTCGGGCCGCATGAACCGCCAGCACGTCGACGACCTGTACCAGCTGGGCCGCATCGGCCACGTGCGCGGCGTCGAGGCCAAGCTGCGCGAGATGGAGGGCGAGGATCCCTCGATCGGGCCGCTGGCGGCGAATCTGCGCACCCTGGTGGCCAATTTCGACCTGCGCCAGTACATGCAGGTGGTCGAATCCCTGCGCAAGGCCGGGTGAGGCGATGTTGCGCCGGGACACCCTGCTGGTGGTCGACGATTCGCCCGAGACCCTGGGCTTTCTCACCGACATGCTCGACCAGGCCGGGTTCACCGTGCTGATCGCCACCGACGCATCGGGCGCGCTCGACCTGGTGGACCGCATAACGCCCGACCTGGTGCTGCTCGATGCCGTCATGCCCGGGATGGACGGCTTCGAGGTGTGCCGGCGGCTCAAGCGCGACAAGCTCATGGGCAACCTGCCGGTCATCTTCATGACCGGCCTGGGCGAAACCGAACGCGTGGTCGAGGGCCTGGCCGCGGGCGGCGTGGACTACGTGGTCAAGCCCATCGTCATCGACGAACTGCTGGCGCGCATCCGCGTGCACCTGGACAATGCGCGCGCGGCCAACGGCAGCCGCGCCGCGATGGACGCCAGCGGACGTTATCTCCTGGCAACCGACCGGGCCGGCCTGCTGCGCTGGTGCACGCCCAAGGCCCGCGAACTGCTCCTGCAGGTCTACCCCGACCGGGGCGCGCGCAAGGACGCCCTGCCCCTGGCGCTGGTCGAGGAGCTGCTGCGCCTGCAGGCCGATCCGGGCACGCCGGCGCCGGCCGCCGCGCTTGCACTGGGCAACCGCCAGCTCGAATTCACCTACCTGAGCGCGACCGGTCCGGACGAGTTGCTCTTCTGCCTGACCGAGACGGGGCGTCGCGAGGAACACGAGACCCTGCAGCAGATGCTCAATCTGACCGTTCGCGAGGCCGAGGTGCTGCTTTGGATCAGCCGGGGCAAGGCCAATCGCGATGTCGCGCAGATCCTGGGAATCAGCCCCCGCACCATCAACAAGCACCTGGAACGCATCTTCGAGAAGCTCGGCGTCGAGAACCGTTCGGCGGCCGCGGTGCTTGCGGTTCGCACCTTGAACGCCTTTCGCAACGCCGGAAATTCCCACCCTGGCATCGGTGCACGGACGATGTGACCGGCGAACCGCATCGAATCCGGCACCTGCGCATTCGTTCGCGAATTTATGACTGGGAGGCATTCCAAATCGCGGCTTTGTCCCGCCGCCGCGCACGCTTGCCTCGTCTGCCAGCCCCTGCATCTGCGCCATAGCCCACGCTAATATCCTGCCCGACGTCTTTTCCTCGGTGGCCGCAGGCGCCATCGCGGGGAGGCCAACGGCTGCCCGGGGACGAGGTCCCGCGCAGCGACTTCGCGCCGGGGGTTCTGCATGGTCCAAGACACGCTGTTGACGGTTCCCGACACCACCTGGGACCGCGAACCCTCCTGCGCCGCGCCTACCACCGGTATCGAGGACGTCATCGAATCCGGGCGTGTCGTCCACCTGCCGGCGCTGCGCTTCGGGCTGCGGGAGGAGGAGCGCGCCATCATCCAGGGCGGCGCGGTGCGCTGCCATGCCAAGAACATCAGCATGCGATGGACTCCCGGGGCGGAGCGCGGCCTGCTGCGGGGTGCCGCTGGCGCGGCGGGCGACGTGGCGGCGATCGGGGAAATGCTCGAGCGCTTTTCCGTCCAAGCCGGCGAACTCCTCGAGCGGCTTTTTCCCGCCTACCGCGGTCTCCTGCGCCGCGGCAATGCCTCGTTTCGCCCGATACCCCTGGTGGGGCGCAAGACGAGCTGGCGGCAGGACGACTCGCGACTGCACGTCGATGCCTTTCCGTCCAATCCCCTGGGCGGCCTGCGGCTGCTGCGCGTGTTCACCAATATCGACACCGACGGCACGCCGCGGGTCTGGCGCCTGGGCGAGCCCTTTCCGGATCTCGTGGACCGCTACCGTGGGAAGATGCGCCGGCCGCTTCCCGGCAGTGCGTGGCTGCTGCACCGATTGCGCATCACCAAGCAGCGCCGGTCGTTGTATGACTACGCCATGCTGCAATTGCACGACCTGGCCAAGGGCGACGTTCACTTCCAGCGCGAGAGCCCGCAGCAGACCGTCGCGTTTGCTCCGGGCACCAGCTGGATCGTGTTCAGTGACCAGGTACTGCATGCGGCCGTATCGGGCCGAAATCTTCTCGAGCACACCTTCCTGCTGCATCCGGCGCATCAGAAAATTCCGCACTTCGCGCCGGTGGAGATACTGCGGCAAAAGCTCGACTGGTGGAATGCCAAGCGTCCGCCGCCGGATCGCGGCCAGCCGCAGCCCTGGTGGTCGCCCCTGGGCAGCAACGAACGCATCATCGGCGACGACTGACACCGCGCCTTCAGCGATCTGGCGGCACTTTCGACGAACCGCCAGCCCCCATCCGTCGCGCTTCAGGCGCGGTTTCCTGCGGTTCGTCGCAAACCGCATGCGCGCGCCGCGGCAACTTCGTACATTGCGTCCATGGACATCGCTTCTGCAAACCCGCAGACAACGGTCAGGACAGCAAAACGGAGTAACGCCATGAAGACCTTCGAAAACACCACCAGCAACGACACCGTTCTCACCGGTGGCCTGCTCGCCATCGCCATCGCGTGGATTGCCTTCACGGCGCTGCAGGGTCCGGTTGGCGCCGGCACGGATCGCGGCGGCGCCGCGCTCGATGCGGCCAGTGTCACGACACTGCGCGCCAGCGCCACCACCCACGCGATGACGCAGCCGGCCGATCGCCACCGCGCGGCGGGCAGCAAGGTCTCCTAAGGCGCCCTGCGCCGCGCCGGCGGCGGCGCGCGTCGCTGCATCGGGGCACGCCGATGGGCGCGCGCTGCGCCGGCGCAATCCCGGTTACGGGCGGTTCGTCACCGAGCATCCAAGCCCTCCCTCCACCCGCTTGTCTGCTTTTTTGGCCTGACGACAGGACTTGCTCCGCCGCCCTCTTTTCTTCCTGTCGCGTGCCGCAGCGCCATTGCGTGTTCTGTTTGCGAACGGCCGGCACCGGGGCCCCGCAGCATTTCGGCGCGCAGGCAGGAATGCTGCAGGCGGCGGCGTATCCTTGCGCGTTTTGCCCCCTGCGAGGCACGATGAAGCCATTGAAGGAGCGTGGCCCTGGCCGGCGCGGAATGCTCGCCGGCGCAGGGGCGGCGGCGGTGCTCGGCGCCCTGGAGGGCTGCGCACCCCAGGTAATTGCGCCCCGGCGCGATGCCCATCCGGCGGATCGCCTCGAACTGCACCCCTTGCGCGCATCGACAGACAGGATCACGGGCATCACCGTCTGCACGCGCCCGTTCCGCGCGCAAGGTCCGCGGCTCGAGGTCGAGACCGTGGGCGAAAAATGCATCGTCCACAATTATGGACACGGCGGCAGTGGCTGGTCGCTGTCGTGGGGATCGAGCAGCATTGCCGTCGCAATGGCCATGCAGACCGGGGAGCGCCATATCGGCGTCATCGGTTGCGGGGCCCTCGGACTGAGCTCGGCGATACTCCTGCAAAGGGCCGGTGCGCAGGTGACGATCTATGCCAAGGAGATTCCGCCTCAGGTGCGCTCCTCCCTGGCTACCGGACTCTGGACACCGGATTCGCGTATTTGCCTGGCGTCCAACGCCACGCCGCAATTCCGAACGCGCTGGGAAAGCATGGCCCGCCAGTCGTTCCAGGCCTATCAGAGCCTGCTGGGCCTGCCGGGCGATCCGGTCGAGTACATCGACACATACCTTGTATCCGATGCACCACGCGACCGCGCTCGCGACATCGTGGCGCTCGGCGGCCGTCCACCGTTTGCCGAACTCAAACGCGACCTGATCGACGATCTCATACCGCAGCGCAGGGTTTTCGCGCCGGGGTCCCATCCGTTCGGTGCGCGCACCGTGGAAGCGTCGAGCCTGATGATGTTCAACCTGAGCGCGTATTCGCGGATGCTGATCAACGATTTCCTCGTCGATGGCGGCAGATTGGAAATCGCCGAATTCCACGTTCCGGCCGATCTTGGCCGACTCGCGCAAAATACGCTGATAAATGCAACCGGGTACGGGGCGCGCGCGCTGTTCGGTGACGCGTCCGTGACACCGGTGCGTGGCCAGCTGGCACGGATGATTCCCCAGCCCGACGTGCACTATGGAATCTTCTACGACAACGCCTCTTTCGTTCCACGCCGGGACGGGCTGGTGTTCCAGCAGGTTGGCAGCAGCGACTACTACGGCTTCGATGACGACACCACGGTGCCGGACCGCGCCGAGGCCGAGTCGGCCGTGAGAACCATCGCCGGGCTTTTCGCCTAGCGGGCGGACCCGGCTTCGGCGCATTCGCACGGCGGGGCGGCGGTTTCAGGGAGGGGTGCGCAATTTCCCGCGCCGTCGGCCGAACCTGGGCGCATTCCAGGCGCCGATTTCCGCAGCCCGTCGCAATCCGGGTGCGCTGCCCTCATCCACGCCCTAGATTGCGCACATGGACTTCGCCACCGACCGACACCGGAGCGAGCCCGAAAACGCCAAAAAGGGAACCATCATGAAAACCTTCGAAAAGAATCCGACCCTCGACAACTTCCTCACCGCCGGCTTGCTGGCCGCCGGCATCGCCTGGGTGGCGCTGGCCGCGGCACAGGCGCCCGCCACCGCTCAGATGGCCCGTGCCATTCCCGCCTACGTCAACGCCACTGCCACGGGCACCGTGCATGCCCAGGGCAGCGGGGTCGGCGTATCCTCGGCAACGCCTTCCGACGGACACGACCGCGTCGCGTAAACCCCAGCCGGACAGGGCGCGCGCCGCCCATGGCGCGCCCCCATCCGGGGCGGCATATCCGCCAACCCGGAATCGTCAAAAAAACGCCGGCACACCCCACGCCGGCACACGGGAGAAAACATCCATGCGTACCCGCCTTTGCGCCCCATCCTTGCTGGCAGCGTTTGCCACCCTCGCCGGCCCCGCGCTGGCCGAGCAGCGCTTTTCCTTCGATTCCAACGGCGGGCAATTGCCCAAGTCCGTGGTGCCCATCGACTACGCCATTGCCATCGATCCCGACACACAGTCGGGCCTCATCCACGGCACCGAGTC
>Ga0181519_10001578_pt1 | contig 20036 bp, 8 predicted proteins | sample PEATcosm2014_Bin_26_FD_121102 | JGI IMG/M metagenome (GOLD analysis project Ga0181519, IMG submission 121102) | Peatland microbial communities from MTU Mesocosm Facility, Houghton, MI, USA - PEATcosm2014_Bin02_10_metaG | ecosystem: Environmental > Terrestrial > Soil > Wetlands > Peat | place...
CCCCCGAAATTCCAAGACGCGGTGCCGACGGCATCAAACACCGGGAGGACCGAACCGATGGCGGCGAACTGAAACGCCTGTTCCTTCATTTTTGCAATCGGCATTGCCACGCCGGCCGTTAGTGCTTTGTGGTATCTTCCCTGAATGTTTGCGCGGAGATTGCGCATTTGAGAAGCAAATCCAATGTCGAGTAGCAGTCCGCCTTCGGGCAAAACGGATCGACCGCGCTCGGACCGGCGCGTGGCGGCGGCAGTCGGCCCGCAGGACAGCGCCGGGAGCTTCACCGTCGTCGGTATCGGGGCTTCGGCCGGCGGGCTGGAGGCTTGCCGGAAACTCGTGGAGGCATTGCCGGACGGAACAGGCATGGCCTTCATCCTCGTTCAGCACCTCGACCCGACCCATGAAAGCATGATGGTCGACCTGCTTGCCGGGCACACGTCGATGACTGTCCGGGAGGCAAGCGATGGCATGAAGCTGGAGCGGAATCAGCTCTGCGTCATTCCGCCCGGAACCTACCTCTCCGTCCAGGATGGCTGTCTTCACCTGTCGCAGCCTCTGGCGCGACATGGCGCGCGGTTTCCCTTCGATTTTCTGCTCAATTCCCTGGCTGAAACTTATGGCGCGCGTGCCGTCTGTATCATCCTGTCGGGGACGGGAGCCGATGGCAGCCTCGGCCTCAAGACCATCAAGGAGAGGGGCGGGCTGGTCATCGCCCAGGACCCGGACGAGGCCGGCTATGACGGTATGCCCCGCAGCGCCGTCGCGACTGGGTCGGTCGACCTTGTTCTGCCAGTGGCCGAGATTCCGGCGGCGCTGGCCAGTTACGAGCAGCGAATGGCGGCTGGCCTACTCGATCCTGCAGTGGAGGAACCTCCAATGGATTGGCTGCCGGAGGTCATCGATTTGCTGCGCACCAAGACAGCCCATGATTTCAGGCTCTATAAACACGGCACCTTGCAGCGCCGGATCGCCCGACGCATGGCGATGGCGGCAATCAAGACCGACGACATCAACCGGTACCTCGACAAGTTGCGGGCCAGCCCCGACGAACTCGATCTGCTCGCCAAGGACCTGCTCATCAACATCACCGGCTTCTTCCGCGACCCCAAAGTGTTCGATCTCCTGTCGCAGACGATCATCCCCGAGTTGGTCGCCAATCAAGACCCCGATCGGCCGCTGCGCATCTGGATCGCCGGCTGCAGCACAGGCGAGGAAACCTATTCGCTTGCCATGCTGTTTCGCGAGCACATCGCGACGACGAACAGCAATCTCAAATTGCAGGTCTTCGCCTCCGATGTCGATCCGGATGCGGTCGACCAGGCGCGCGAAGGGCTCTATCCCGCCGCCATCGAGGCAGACGTCTCGGCCGAGCGCCTGGCCCGATTTTTCACCCGGGAAGGTCAAAGCTACCGCGTCCTGCCCGAACTGCGCAGCACTGTGGTTTTCACCGTCCAGGATGTGCTGGCCGACCCGCCCTTCTCGCGCCTCGACATGGTATCCTGCCGCAATCTGTTGATCTATCTGCAGCCCGAAGCGCAGGCGAAGGTGCTGTCGCTGTTTCATTTCGCGCTGCGCGAAAACGGCGTTCTGTTGCTCGGCAGCGCCGAGACGGTCGGCAGTTTCGAGGAGCGCTTCAAGCTGATCTCAAAGCCGGCGCGGGTCTATCGCCATGTCGGGCGCAGCCGACCGGGTGAACTCGCCTTCGCCATGGGCGATGGCGGGCGCGCACCAGTCCGTGCGGGCCAGAGCTTTGGCGTCTCGCGCCAGCTTGCGCTGGGTGAGCTTTGCCGGCGGCTCGTCACCGAGGCCTATGCGCCGGCAGCCGTTCTGATCAACCGCAAGCATGAATGCCTCTATTCCCTTGGGCCGACCGACCGGTATTTGCGCGTGCCGCCGGGTCAGCCGACGCATGATCTGCTCGCCATGGCGCGGCAGAGCCTGCGCAGCCGCCTGGCCTCGGCGATCCACCAGGCCGGCCAGGGGAATGCGCGTGTGACAGTTCCCGGCGGACGGGCAGAGCTGGACGGCGACGTGCCGCCCTTCAGCATCGACGTCCGGCCGACCCAGAGCGAAGGCGAAGAACTCCTGCTGGTGTGCTTCGTCGATGATCCGATCGCCGAGCCGAGGCAAAGCCGCCCGCCGCTGCCGAGCGATGTCCCGCGCGTCGTCGAACTCGAAAGGGAACTCGAACTCACCCGGTCCGAACTGCAGACCGCCATTCGCAACCTCGAGACATCGAGCGAAGAGCAGATGGCGATCAACGAGGAAGCCTTATCGGTCAATGAGGAATATCAGTCGACGAATGAGGAGTTGCTGACATCGAAGGAGGAGTTGCAGTCGCTCAACGAGGAACTCACCGCGCTCAACAGTCAGCTCCACGAAACGCTTGAGCGGCAGCGGACGACCTCGAACGATTTGCAGAATGTGCTGTACAGCACTGATGTGGCGACATTGTTTCTCGACCCCGACCTGAATATCCGCTTCTTCACGCCGGCGACCAAAGCGCTGTTCAATATACTGCCCGGCGACATCGGGCGGCCGCTCGCGGATCTGAACTCGCTGGCACCTGATGGCGCGCTGCTGGATGACGCAAGGACGGTACTGCGCAACTCGTCCCCGATCGAGCGTGAGATCGAAGCGACGAGCGGTGCCTGGTATGTCTGCCGGATTCTGCCTTATCAGACTCAAGAGGGCGGGGTCGAAGGCGTCGTCATCACCTTCGCCAATATTACCGACCGCAAGCACTCCGCGGACGTCATGGACGACGCCAGGCGTCAGGCGGAGCTCGCCAATCTCGCGAAGTCCCGATTTCTCGCGGCGGCCAGCCATGATCTGCGCCAACCGCTGCAAACCCTGGCACTCCTGCAAGGCTTGCTGGCAAAGACCGCACAGGGCGACAAGGCTCAGAAGCTCATCGGTCGGCTGGACGAAACGCTCAGTGCAATGTCGAGCATGCTGAACACGCTGCTCGACATGAACCAGATCGAAGCCGGCACAGTGAATCCCGAGATCGTCGATGTGCCGGTCGGGTATATCTTGCAGCGCCTGGGCGACGAATTCTCCTATCACGCGCAGGCGCAGAGGCTGGGATTTCGCCTGGTGCCGTGCGGGCTGACGATCCGTACCGACCCCCGGCTGCTTGAGCAGATGCTCCGCAATCTGCTGTCCAATGCTGTGAAATACACCAAGCGCGGAAGAGTGTTGCTGGGCTGCCGCCGACGCGCAGGCCGGCTGAGCATCGAAGTCTGGGACACCGGGCTCGGCGTCCCGGAGGCGCAGCAGCAGTTGATATTCGAGGAATACCACCAACTCGACAATGCCGCGCGCGATCGCAGTCGCGGCCTTGGCCTCGGCTTGGCCATCGTGCAGCGCCTTGGCAGGCTGCTCGGGCACCGCGTCGCGGTCCGCTCGGTCCCTGGCAAGGGCTCGGTCTTCAGCATCGAAGTCCCATGCCCGGAACGTCCGGCAGCGCGCCGGCCCGATGCCGGCGAAGGCGGGGCCGCCGTCCCGGAGAAGCGAATCAGCGAGCCGGTCCGGCAGACCGGCACGATCCTGGTCGTCGAAGACGATCCCGAACTGCGCGAGCTCCTGGAGATCTTCCTCAAGGAAGACGGCCATCGCGTGGCCGTGGCCAGCGACGGCGTCGCCGCCCTGGAGTGGATGGCGCAAACGGCGGCGCGCCCCGATCTCATCCTCGCCGATTTCAACCTGCCGAATGGGTTGAACGGGCTGCAAATGACGATGAAGCTGCGCGAGTCAGCCCTTCGCCCAATCCCGGTCATCATCCTCACCGGCGACATCTCGACCGGCACCCTGCACGACATCGCCCAGCAAAACTGCCGCCAGCTGAACAAGCCGGTGAAATTGCCGGAATTGAGGGACGCCATCGACCGTTTGCTCCGGACTGAGCTCGCCGGCCTCCCTACCCCGGCGTCCCGCCCCGCCCAGGCCGCCGGCAATCCGACCGCGCCGGTCGTCTTCGTCGTCGACGACAACCTGCAGATCCGCGACAGTATCCGCAGCGTCCTTGAAGAAGAGGGCAGAGTCGTCGAGGACTACGCCGATTGCGAATCCTTTCTCGAAGCCTATCGGCCGGGCCGCGAGGGATGTCTGTTGATCGACGCGTATCTGCCCGGCATGAACGGGCTTGAATTGCTGCAGCGGCTGGCGGCTGCGGGTCACCGCTTGCCGTCGATCATGATCACTGGTAACAGCGATGTCGCGATGGCGGTCGAAGCCATGAAGGCCGGCGCCTTGGATCTCATCGAGAAACCGGTGCGGCGCGACGAATTGCTCGCCAGCATCGATCTCGCACTCGAATTGTCGCGCGACGCCGCCAAGCTATCGGCGCGTCGAGAGAGCGCCGCAGACCATGTTGCCGGCCTGACGGCGCGACAACGCGAGATCATGGAACTCGTTCTGGCCGGCAGTCCGAGCAAGAATATCGCGGCCGATCTCGGCATCAGCCAACGGACGGTCGAGAATCATCGCGCCGCGATCATGAAGAAGACCGGCTCGAAATCTCTGCCGGCCCTGGCCCGCCTGGCGTTGGCTGCGGCCTCAACCGACGCCAACGAGCCGGAGCCCGATTTCAATAGGCCGGCAATCAGGCATTAGCTCGTTCCCGGGTTCATCGAGGCGCGGCCGGCCTCGGCGCTGGCGTGTCGGGCAGCATAATTTCTGATTCAGGCCCACTATCTATGCCGCCATCGATACCACTTCACAAGATAGAATTGCCGTAAGCTGAGTATATTCCGAGTCTGCCGCCGCAGCGATTTATCAGTAATATTATGGTCGATCCGTCGCGCCGACCCAATGGACCGCGGCCAGAATCGGTTTCAGGCAGAATTCGTAGAACAGGAACATAGTTATGATGAATATCCGCAAGCTAGTTCTGGCGACGTCACTGGCCGTGGCCGCCATAGCCGCTGTACCGATGATCGACCAAGCCAACGCAGCCTCGTCGACCGACGAACTCAGCCGGGACGCCAACCAGGCCCTGCAGCTGCTGTACAGCCACAATCCGGCCGCAGCCAGCTTGGGGCGATCGGCCAAGGCCGTGCTCATTTTCCCGAACATCGTCAAGGCGGGCTTCGTGTTCGGTGGCGCCTATGGCGAAGGCGTGCTCGAATCGGGCCTCAAAATCGACAGCTACTACAATTCCTTCACCGGCTCCTGGGGCCTCCAGGCGGGCGCGCAATCCTACGGTTATGCCGTCTTCCTGATGACCGACAAGGCGGTCGAGTATATCCACCAGACCCATGGCTGGGAAATCGGCACCGGGCCGACGGTGGTCATCGTCGATGAAGGCATCGCCCAGAATCTGACGACATCGACGCTGAAGAACGACGCCTACGCCTTCATTTTCGATCAGAAGGGATTGATGGCCGGCGTCAGCATCGAAGGCACGAAGATCTCCAGGGTCAGCGGCGCGACCTAGGCGGTCCAGGTCGGCCGCCCGCACCTCTCTCCACCCGAGCCGGCTTACGGTTTTCCGATCGAGCTCGGATGCGGAGCGCGGCCAATAGTCGAAGCATTTTCCGAGCCCGCTCCGGTCGGATTTCCGCCAGCCAGCCTTGCCGCCGGCCGGCAGCCGTCCACCGCCTGTCCGCAGCGAGACCCCTTTTCCCATCCGAGCGAGGCCGATATGACCGTCTCCAAATACCTCAATTTAAAGAACCTGCTGCTGGTTACGACGATGCTTGCGAGTCCGGTTGCAGCAGTCGCCCCGATCACGGCGATGGCGCAGATCGGGATTTCGATCCAGATCGAGCCGCCGGTGCTGCCCATCTATGAGCAACCCCCGATCCCAGAGGTCGGGTACATCTGGACTCCCGGCTACTGGGCCTACGACAATGAGGGCGGCTATTTCTGGGTGCCCGGCACCTGGGTGCAGCCGCCGCAGGCCAATGTACTCTGGACGCCCCCGTATTGGGGTTGGGCCGACGGCGCCTACCAGTTCCATGACGGCTATTGGGGCGAGCATGTCGGCTACTATGGCGGCGTCAACTACGGCTACGGCTATGGCGGCAGCGGCTATGAGGGCGGCCGGTGGGAAGGCGGCAATTTCGCCTATAACGGGACCGTCAATAATTTCGGCGGAACCCGCGTCACCAATGTCTATCAAAGCAACGTCACGGTCGCCAACAACTCCCAGGTCAGCTTCGCCGGCGGCCCGCACGGTTTGACGACCCAGCCCAGCGCCGCCGACCGCGTGGCCCTCCGGGAGCATCACATCGCGGTGACCGCCGACCAGACCCGCCATTTCACAGAGGCCGCCAAGAACCCGGCACTCGCCGCGAAACAGAATGGCGGTCATCCGGCAATCGCAGCAACGGCTCGTCCCGCACAATTCACGGGCCCCGGCATCGTCCCGGCGCGCGCGGCCGGTGCCGAACATCCGATTGAGCATAACGGCGTTGTACAGACCGGTGCCGGCCGCGAGGCTCCGGTCGAACACGCTGCGCCGCCTCGTGAGGCAACCGCACCACATCCGGCGGAGCATCAGGCGACGGCCCACACTGCCCCTGTCGAACACGCAGCCCCACCCCGTGAGGCTGTCGCACCGCATCCGGCCGAGCATCAGGCGACGGCCCGCATCGCTCCCGTGCAGCACGCTGCCGCGCCGCGTCAGGCACCGCCAGCACACCCGGCGCAGCAGCATGCGCCGCCGGCGCATCCCGCGGCCACACAGGTCGCCCATGTGCAACCCGTGCAGCACGCCGCACCGGCACCGGTCGCCCAGCACCCGGCTGTCAAGGCGCCACCTGCGAAGCAAGAAGAAAAGAAGCCGGAGCACTGATCCCGCGCGGGGACAAAGGCTACATCTCGGCTTCCCTGCCCCGCCGGCTCGTTCCGGCGGGGTTCTTTTTGTAGGTTGCGGCAGGGGTGGTCAGCGCTGCTGGTTCGGCAAGGCGCGTCGCACCGTCGCCGCGATCTGCTCGGCGAGTTGATCGACCGCCCGGCTCATCGCAGCAGCAGCAGCCGCATCGTCCGACATCCCGGCCGCCTCACTGAAACTGCCGTGCTCGCCCGGCGCGGCCGCTGCGCCATCGGCGGCCGCGAAACGCCATCGCGCCGACAGCAGGCAGCCGCCATCGGCGCCGATCTCGAAGCTCTCGACGTCGACTACCAGCCGGCGCGTCGGCTCGGCGCCGGCATTGGTCGTGATAACTTCATGCGGCAAACGCCGGGCCAGGCTCGAGGCCAAGGCGTGGGTGAGGCCGAGCGACAGGCGTTCGCCCCAGCGGCCGCTTGGGCTGGCGATCAGCTCATTGGCGCCTGATCGGCGGAGAATATCGCTGGAATCGAGATAGTCCGGCACCGTGACGGTCTTCAATTCGACGACCGGCAGCCCGGCCTCGGATGTGGTTCCCGTCGCGGCCGGCGCGAGCCCGCCGAGTTCATAACTGCGTATCGGGATGCTCGACCCGCACCCGGCGAGCTGGATCATCAGCCCGACCGCGGCGATGGCGCGGGGCGCAAGCGAGGCGGTCAATGGCCGGTCCTCCCGCTCAGGATCACGCTCGGATCGCGTTCGATTTCATGGCTGAAGCCGCGCAGCGAGCTGGCGCTGGCAGCCAGGTCGCGGATCGCCGATCGCAGATCGTCGCGCATCGCCGAATCAGGGGCCGTCATCTCCTTGAGCGAGCCCATGAACGCATCCGCATCATGGATCGTCCGGTCCGAAGAGGCGAGCACGCGGCCGAGCTCGCCGCCGCTGACGGCCAATTGCTGTTTACCCGCAATCGCCAGCTGATCGATGTCGTCGAGCGCTGCATGGGCCGACGCGGAGGTGTCTTTCAGGCTGTCGGCGAGCGGGCCGACCTTGACTTCCAGATCCTCGGCCAAGTGCCGGATCGAAGCGAGCGCCTGCTGCGCGTCTTTGCCGATCTGCTTCAGCGGCAATTCTGCGATCTCGTCCTCGAGGGTATCGAGCTTGGAGGGTGTCGATGGAATTTCGGGCCGATCCTGCGTGCCATTGGTTGCCGGCGGCGTGCCGGGCTTCAGGTCGAGATCGACCCGAAGCTGGCCGGTGATCAGGCTTTGCACGTTGAGTTGGGCACGCAGACCGGCCTTGAGCAGACGGTCGAAATCCGCGTCGTTCTGCCCGGCCCCGGCGTTCTCCAACGAGATTTGCGCCGGATTCAGATCAAGATACACTGGAATGCGAGCGGTCAGATCGGTCATGTTGAGATTGACCGCGACGCTGGTGACGGCCCCGACCCTGACCCCGCGAAACGTGACGGGCGCCCCGACATCGAGGCCGGCGACCGAACCTTGGAAATAGACGACGGCATGCACCGTTCGGCTCAACAAGCGGGCCCCGCCGAACAGCAGAACGGCGCCGACACCGAGCGCCAAGCCGCCGATGACGAAGCCGCCGACGATGGCGGGTTTAACGGCGCTCATTTGCATCTCCTGCCAAGGCTTGATCCCCGGGCGGCCTTTCCCGGTTCATGAAAGCATGCACGATCGGGTGATCGCACGCGTCGCGCAGCTGGCGCGGCGCGCCGTGGGCGATCACCGTCTTGGTCTCGGCATCGAGGAAGACGCCGTCGTCGCAGATTTCGAAGAGGCTGGGCAATTCGTGGCTGACCAGCACGATCGTGGTGCCGAAACCGTCGCGCAGCTCGCGGATCAAATCGTCGAGCCGCCGCGCCGAGATCGGGTCGAGCCCGGCAGAGGGCTCGTCGAAGAACAGGATGGCCGGATCGAGGGCCAGCGCCCGCGCCAAACCGGCGCGCTTGCGCATGCCGCCGCTGAGATCGGCGGGCATCGTGTCGCCGGCAGCACCAAGCCCGACCAGCGCCAGCTTGACCGCGACCAACGCCCTGATCGAGGCGTCGTCGAGCGTGGTCAGCATGCGCAGCGGCAATGCGACATTTTCCGCCGTGCTCATCGAGGTCCAGAGTGCGCCGCTCTGAAACAATACCCCGAAGCCGCGGCCGATCGCGGCCCGCCGTCGGTCGCTCGCCGCCCAATAATCCTCATCGCCGACATGGAATGTCCCCGCACTCGGCCGGAGCAGGCCGATCATGGCTTTGAGCAGGGTGCTCTTGCCGCAGCCGCTGCCGCCCATGATCGCGAAGATCGAACCGGCGGCGACGGTGAACGAAACGTCGTGTTGGACGATCCTATCGCCGAAACCGATGGTCAGCCCGTCGATCCGCAGCTTTGGTTCCGTCGTCATGGGCTCAGATCCCCAAAGCATCGGCGCAAAGCGCGAAGAGCGCATCCAGCGCGATCACGCCGACGACACCGGCGACGACGGCAGTGGTCGCCGCCCGGCCGACATCAGCGGCGCTGCGGCCGGCGCGCAAGCCGACGCGGCAGCCGGCAATCGCGATCAAAACGCCGAACGCGACGCTCTTGGCGAGGCCCAGCCCGAACTGGCTCGCGGAGACCGCCGCCTCGGTCGCATCGATGAAGGCGATCGGCGAGAGATCGAGCGTTACCACCGCGACGACGAATCCGCCGAAGATCCCGACCGCGCAACCATAGAGATAGAGGAACGGCATCATCGCGGTCAGCGCCAGCACCCGCGGCAGGATCAGATAATCGAAGACCGGGATACCGATCGCTTGGAGCGCGTCGATCTCCTCATTGCCCTGCATGGTAGCGATGTTGGCGGCATAGGCGCCGCCGGTCCGGCCGGACATGATGATTGCCGTCATCAGCGCCGCCATCTCGCGCACGACCGCGATCCCGACCAGGCTCGCGACATAGATGTCGGCCCCGAACGCACGAAGCTGGACGGCACCGACGAACGCCAGAATTCCGCCGACGAGGAGATTGACGATCGTGACGATCGGCAGCGCGCCCGGACCCGCATCGCGCAGGCAGTCGAGCAGGTCGGTGCCGCGCATCGCTGCCCGACCGCCGAGTGCCGCGACGCTGCGCAGGCAGGTGTTGCCGATAAGCGCCAGGACTTCGATGAACTCGTCGTACCCGGCGATCGTCCAAAGCCCGATGCGACCTGGAATGGAAACGGATGATGGCGGCGGTGGAGCCGGCGGCGGTCGCGCGACGAGTCTCAGCAATCGCCGCGCCGACGCGGGCAAAGCAGTCTCGTCGACGGCGATTCCGGCGTGAATTGCGGCGTCGCGCAGGCCCGACAGGAAGGCCACGAGGGCGCTGTCCCAATGTCCGAGCCGCTCAGCCTCGAAGCGGAGCGACTTCGCACCGGCCGCCAGGATCGACTGCGATGTGCCTGGCTCGACGCCGTTGGTGCAGGCGATCCAATCGCCCGAGAGAGCGATCACGGTTTCAGTGCCTTCGCCCCGGGCACTCCAGCCGCGACCTTCGATAGCCGTCACTCTTGTCCTAGGGCAGCGCATTCGATCGGGCCGGCGGTTGAAGCGCGACTTTTGGCGCGCGAAATTCCCTCTGGCATGACCGATGTTTCCTGTTCGACCGTGTCCGAAGCAATCGGCGCGAGTGGCCGCCGGATCGGCAGCGACCCGCGCATCATGACGGAGTGGCGCCGTCACGAAATCGGGCGCCGTGGATGTTGCATGGATACCGGGTATTGTCGGGCCGAAACAGGCTCGGGATTTACCTACGCGAGAAGCTATCCCGCTCAAACTTACTGGATCTGACGGCTCGTCCCGACCTCGTTTCTTGTCGGCAAATCCTCTTCCGGCAAAGCGGAGACAGCAAATCCAAGCGTCGGCGCACGCTCGGACTGCGTAGTTTCCGAGGCTGCCGCCCCTCCGCTCAGAAGCCTAACTTTGCCCGGCGCGCCTTCGGAGCCGATTCGTCCGGGCGTCGAAAAATCCGCCGTTCCGGACAACCACTAACCGCGGGAACCGTGGATGACCTTGCACTCCTCGGAGCCGCTACCCTCGGACGACGCCGGCGATGCGCCGCCGCACCCACCCGCCGCCGCTCGGCCGCACAAAACATTGCGTGCGTCGATCGCCCATCGCTTCCGGTCCTGGACGCCGCCGCACCGAATGCCCGACGAGCCGATCCGTGCGGAATTGTTCAGCACCGAACGCCTCGAATTGCATGCCGAGAGTCTTGCGGCCGCGCAGCGCGTCACCTCGAAGCCGACGACGGACCATCAATTGGAACGCCGGCTGCGCGATAACAGTCAGGCGCTGCGTCGCGCCTATCAGGCTGCCGTGGCGGCGGTGCGCGAGGAGCGCGCGGTAACGCCGGCCGCGGATTGGCTGATCGACAATTTTCATGTGGTCGAGGAGCAGGTTCGCGAGATCCGGGTCGATCTGCCGCCCGGATATCATCGCCAATTACCCAAACTGGTTGACGGCCCGTTCGCGGGCTATCCGCGCGTCTTCGGCATTGCTTGGGCCTTCGTCGCCCATACCGACAGCCATTTCGACCCAACCATGCTCGGCCGCTTCGTGCGCGCCTATCAGCGCGTCGAGCCTCTCACCATCGGCGAATTATGGGCCGTCGCGATCACGTTGCGCGTCGTGCTGGTCGAGAATCTGCGGCGGCTGGCCGAAGGCATCGTGGCATATGAGGCGGCGCGGCAGGAAGCCAATCGCCTCGCCGACCGGTTGCTCGGCGTCGGCGGCCGGGAGGTCGAGCCGGTCGATGCCGTGCTCCGGCCGATCGCCGGTCCTTTGCCGGCGTCGCTGGCGATTCAGCTAGTGCACCGGCTGCGCGAGCAGGACCCGAAGGTGCTTCCGGCGCTGGCGTGGCTGGACGAACGCCTCGCCGCACAGGGTGGCGAGGCCGACATCCTCGTCCAAGACGAGCAGCGGCGCCAGGGCGCGGTGAACGTGACGATCCGCAACGTCATTACCAGCATGCGCCTGATGTCCGCGATCGATTGGCGGGAGCTGGTCGAAAGCGTCAGCCTGGTCGATGCGGCGCTCCGCGCCGAGAGCAATTTTGCCGTGCTCGATTTCGCGACGCGCGACCGGTATCGCCGCGCCATCGAAACCCTCGCGCGCGGGTCGGGGCACACGGAAATCGATATTGCGAAAGCCGCTTTGCGGGCGGCACTGGAAGCCCGCACAACGGCGCCGGACGGCGGCGATGCGGACGCCCTGCGGCGTCAGGATCCGGGATATTATCTGATCGCGACCGGACGCCCCTCGTTTGAAAGGTCGCTGGGCTTTCGCGCCACGGCCGCGGGCTGGTTGGCGCGCTGCCCGGCGCGCCTCGGCATTTTCGGCTACGTTGCGTTGGTTGCTGCGATCACCGCACTCCTCATCATCCTGATCGTGGGCGCGATCGGCGGCGCGATGCCGGGCTGGCTCGGCTATTGCCTGGCCCTGCTCGCGCTGGTCCCCGCTTCGGATGCGGCGACGGCGCTCGCGAATTGGCTCGTCACGAGCAGCGTCGAGGCCGCGGCGCTGCCGAGCCTGTCGCTGAAGGACGGCATACCCTCGAGCCTGCGCACGATGATCGTCGTGCCGGTGCTGCTGACCAGCGCTGCCGCGATCGCGGCGATGGTCGAACGGCTGGAAGTTCATCATCTGGCGAATGCCGATGGCGACCTCGTCTTCGCCCTGCTCTCGGACTGGACGGATTCGGGCACGGAGACGGCGTCGGATGATGCTGCGCTGCTGTCGGCCGCGGCGGACGGCATCGCCGAGCTCAATGTTCGGCACGGCCCGGCCGCGGAGGGCGATCGGTTCCTCCTGCTCCACCGCCGCCGGCTGTGGAACCCGGCGCAGGGCAAATGGATCGGATGGGAACGCAAGCGGGGCAAGCTGCATGAGTTCAACCGCCTGCTGCGCGGTGACAGCGGCACAAGCTTCGTGCCGGTAGGCGCGCGCGCGCCCTGCGTGCCGAAAGGGGTTCGCTACGTCATCATTCTCGATGCCGATACGCGCCTGCCGCGCGGTGCGGCCAAACGCCTGATCGGCAAGATGGCGCATCCGCTGAACCGGCCGCTATTCGATCCGATCGCCGGCCGCGTCATCGACGGCTATGCCGTGCTGCAGCCGCGCGTCACGCCCTCGATGCCGAGCGGCCGGGACGGATCGCTGTTCCAGCGTGTCTTTTCGGCAATCGGCGGCCTTGATCCCTATGCGAGCGCGGTCTCCGACGTCTATCAGGACCTGTTCGGCGAAGGCTCCTATTGCGGCAAGGGCATCTACGAGGTCGATTCGTTCGAAGCGGCGCTCGAGGGTCGAATCCCCGAGAACACGCTGCTCAGCCATGATTTGCTGGAAGGGATCTTCGCGCGCGCCGGCCTCGCATCCGATATCGAGGTGATTGACGAGTTCCCCGCCCGTTACGACGTGGCCGTCGCGCGCCAATCGCGGTGGGCGCGCGGCGACTGGCAGCTCCTGCCCTGGATCCTCGGCCGGCGGCTCGGCGCCGGCGGTGATCGGCGTCGCTGCGCCATTCCGCTCGTCGGCCGCTGGAAGATGATCGACAATCTCCGCCGGTCGATTTCGGCGCCCGCGGGCGCGCTGGCCCTGGTCGTCGGCTGGAGTTTTTCGCTGTATGACGCGGCGCTTTGGACCGCCTTCATCCTCGGCACGATGGCCATCCCGGCTGTGCTACCATTCGTGACCGGCATCATACCGCGCAGCCTGCGCCTGTCGAAGCGGATCCATCTGCGGGCGGTCGGCACCGAATTCCGGCTTGCGCTGACACAGATTGCGTCTCAAGTCGCCTTCCTGGCGGATCACGCCTGGGTAATGGCCGATGCGATCGTGCGCACGCTGTTCCGCCTGTTCGTGTCCCGGCGGAACCTTCTCGAATGGCTGACCGCGGCGCAAGCCAAGATCGGGCCGCGGCTCGATCTGGCCGGGTTCTACCGGCAAATGGCGGGCGGGGTGGCGCTCGCCGGCGCGGCGGTCGTGTTCCTTGCCTGGCGCGGCGCGGATAGCTGGCCGGTCGCCGCCCCGATCCTTCTGTTGTGGCTGGGCTCGCCGGCAATCGCGCTGTGGATCAGCCGCCCGGCGCCGATCTCGGCATTGCCGCCGCTCTCCGCCGCGGACGCGCAATCGCTACGCCTGGTCGCACGCCGGACGTGGCGCTTCTTCGAAACTTTCGTCACGGCGCAGGACCACATGCTCCCGCCGGACAACTTCCAGGAGGATCCCGTACCGGTCGTCGCCCATCGGACGTCGCCGACCAATCTCGGCCTCTTTCTTCTCACCATCGTCGCCGCGCGCGATTTCGGCTGGATCGGCGCGATGGAAGCGGTCGAGCGGCTCGAAGCGACGCTCGCCTCGATGCAGTCGCTGGAGCGATACCGCGGTCACTTCTACAATTGGTACGGAACGCTCGATCTGGCGCCGCTCGAGCCCAAATATATCTCGTCGGTCGATAGCGGAAACCTCGCCGGCCACCTGGTCGCCCTGTGGAATGCCTGCGGGGAAATGGCCCATCTGCCCGCGCTGGACCCGCAAAGGCTGAGCGGCATCGGCGATGCCGTGGAACTGGCGCGCGCCGCGCTGTCCGATATGGCAGGCAGCGGCGAATCGCCGATACGTCGGCAGATGGCCGGGGCGCTCGACGGTCTTGCCGCGATACGCGGGCAGGCACCTTCGACGCCGGTAGCGGTCGCTCGATATTTGAACGAATTGTCGGGGCACGCGCACACCGTCGCCGGTGTCGCGCGGCGCTTGGCCGAGGATCGCGCGGAAGCCGGCCGCGACGCAAGAGAAGCGGTGGTCTGGGCCGAGTCGATCTGCGCCTCCGTGGATAGTCATCTGCGCGATCTCGACACGTTGATGCCATGGGCGCAAACGATCGCCCGCGGCTTGTCGGAACACGCCGCCTTATCCGATCCTTCGTTGCGCGCACTGCTGGATATGACGCCCGCACCGGCTGATCTGCCGAATCTGTGTGAAGCGGCGATCGCCCTGCTGATGTCTCATCGCCGGACGGACATCGCCGACCCGGCCGATCTCGACGCGCTGATCGATGGTTTCGAGGGTTCGGCGCGCGCGGCCGCGGCGTTCGAAGGACGCCTGACGGCCGTCGGCCGGTCGGCCCGCGCCTTGTTCGACCCGATGAATTTTGATTTTCTGTTCGATGCCGAACGCCAGCTCCTCTCGATCGGCTATCGCGTGGCGGATGGCAGCCTCGACCCCAATTGCTACGATCTGCTGGCCTCAGAGGCACGCCTCGCCAGCTTCATTGCCATCGCCCGCAGCGATGTGCCGACGAGCCACTGGTTCCGGCTGGGGCGGGCGCTGGCGCCGGTCGGTTTCGACTCCGTGCTGATCTCGTGGTCGGGCTCGATGTTCGAATATCTGATGCCGTCCCTGGTCATGCGTGCGCCGGGCGGCAGCCTGATCGAGCAGACGAGCCGCCAAGCCGTGCGGCAGCAGATGAGATACGGCGCCGCGCGCGGCGTGCCCTGGGGTGCGTCGGAATCGGCGTACAATGCCCGCGACTTGGAAATGACCTATCAGTATTCCAGCTTCGGCATTCCCGACCTGGCCCTGAAGCGGGGTCTCGGCGACTCCACGGTCATCGCCCCCTACGCGACGGCGTTAGCGACCATGGTCGACCCTGCGGCGGCGGCGCATAATTTCGAGCGCTTGGCCGAAATCGGCGGAAGCGGCCGCTATGGCTGGTACGAAGCGCTGGATTTTACCAAATCACGCGTGCCCGAGGGCGCCAAATTCGTCGTCGTGCGCGCCTATATGGCGCATCACCAGGGCATGAGCGTGATCGCGGTCGCCGATGCGCTGCTGCAGGGGGCGATGCGGCGGCGCTTCCATGCCGAGCCGATGGTCCAGGCGACCGAGCTGCTGCTGCAGGAGCGTATGCCGCGCGACGTGGCGCTCGCCGAACCCAAGACCGAGCCGACCGTGCAGGCCGTCGAGGACGACGAATTCCTCGCTTCGACCCAGCGCCGGTTCCTTTCGCCGCACGCGCCGACTCCGCGCACGCATCTGCTCTCGAACGGCAGTTACGCGGTGATGCTCACATCCGCCGGGTCGGGCTATAGCCGGTGGCAGGATCTGGCGGTCACCCGCTGGCACGAGGACCCCACGGTCGATGCCTGGGGCAGCTATGTATTCTTGCGCGACGTCCGCAGCAGCGTGTTCTGGTCGGCCGGCTATCAGCCGAGCGGGGCCGAGCCGGACCACTATGAGGTTGCCTTCTCGGAGGGCCGCGCGGAGTACGTTCGGCAGGATGGAACACTGACGACGACGCTGGAAGTGGCGGTCTCGTCCGAGGACGACGCCGAGGTCCGACGCGTATCGGTGACCAATCTGGGGAACCAGAGCCGGGACATCGAGCTGACCTCCTATGCCGAGATCGTGCTGGCGCCGCCGGCTGCCGATGCGGCGCATCCGGCCTTCTCGAAGCTCTTCGTCGAAACCGAGTTCGTGGCCGGCACCGGCGTGCTGCTGGCGACGCGGCGGCAGCGCTCGCCCGGCGAACCACGGGCCTGGGCGGCGCATCTGGCCGTCGTCGAAGGCGAGAGTCTCGGCGACTTGCAGTTCGAGACGGACCGGGCGCGGTTCCTGGGGCGAACGCGCACGATCCGATCGCCGATCGCGATGACCGCCGGCGCGCAACTGTCGAATACGGTGGGCGCCGTTCTCGACCCGATCTTCAGCTTGCGCTGCCGCGTGCGGATTCCGCCGCGGACCACGGCCCGGGTGGCATTCTGGACCTTGATCGCGCCCACGCGCGGCGAGGCGCTCGACCTGGCCGACAAACATCACGGCGCGCTGGCCTTCGATCGGGCGACAACGCTGGCCTGGACACAGGCACAGGTGCAACTGCGTCATCTTGGAATCGGGGCGGCGGAGGCGCATCTCTTTCAGCGTTTGGCCAATTGCCTGCTGTATGCCGGGCCGACACTGCGCCCGGCCTCCGAAATCCTGCGGCGCGGCGGCGGCTCGGCGGCCCTGCTTTGGGCTCACGGCATTTCCGGCGATCTGCCGATCGTCCTGGTCCGGGTCGGCGACCACACCGATCTCGGTATCGTCCGGCAATTGCTCCTCGCCCGTGAATATTGGCGGATGAAGCGGCTCGCAGTCGATCTCGTGATCCTGAACGAGCGCGCCGCCTCTTATCTTCAGGATGTGCAGATCGCGCTCGAAGCCCTGCTCCGCGCCGGCCGGTCCGCGCCGCGGCCGACGGGCGAGACCGACAAGGGTGCCGTCTTCATCCTGCGCACCGATCTCATTTCGCCCGAGCTGCGCGACCTGCTGCAGACCGTGGCGCGGGCGGTGCTCGTCGGGCATCGCGGCAGCCTCGCCGAGCAGATCAAGCGGCTGCCTGTGCCGAACCCGGTAGCGCCGCAGCCGCGGCGCCTGCCGCCGACGCTGGCTGCTTCGCCCATCAGTCCGCAGCCTGCACTCGAATTCTTCAACGGTCTGGGCGGTTTCGCCGCGGACGGCGGCGAATATCGGACCATTCTCGGCCCGGGGCAAACGACACCGGCGCCCTGGCTGAATGTCGTCTGCAACCCGTCATTCGGGTTCCAGGTTTCGGTCGAAGGCAGCGGCTTTACCTGGTCGCTGAATTCACAGCAGAACCAGCTGACCCCCTGGTCGAACGATCCGGTGAGCGATGCGCCGGGCGAGGCGTTCTATCTCGGCGACGACGAGACGGGGGAGATCTGGAGCCCGACCGCGCTGCCGATCCGTGAAGCGGGGTCGATCTACGATGTCCGCCATGGCCAGGGCTACAGCCGCTTCGGGCATGTCGCACACGGCATCGCGTTGGAACTGCTGCAATACGTGCCGGTCGACGATCCGATCAAGATATCCCGACTGAAAATCACCAACCTGTCCGGACGACCTCGGCGCCTGACTGCGACCGCTTATGTGGAATGGGTGCTCGGGCTGTCGCGCGGGGGGGCTGCTCGTTTCGTCGTTACCGATATCGATGCGCAGACCGGGGCGATGCTGGCACGGAACCCCTGGAACACCGAGTTCGGAGCGCGGGTCGCCTTTGCCGATCTCGCCGGCCGGCAGAGCTCCTGGACGGGCGACCGGACGGAGTTCCTCGGCCGCAACGGCACGCTCGACCGGCCGGCGGCACTCTCTCGGCCGGCCGCCCTGTCCAAAAGAGTGGGCGCCGGCCTCGACCCTTGCGCGGCACTGCAGAGCCGTCTGGATATGGCCGTCGGAGAGACCGTCGAGATCGTCTTCCTGCTCGGCGAAGCGGCGACGCAAGACGCGGTGTCGTCTCTGATCGGAAAATACCGCGATGCCGATCTCGATGCCGTGCTCGCCGCAGTCGCCGAGTTCTGGGACGATACGCTGGGGACCGTGCAGGTGACGACCCCCGATCGCGCGCTCGACATCATGCTGAACCGCTGGCTGCTCTATCAGACCCTCGCCTGCCGCGTCTGGGCGCGCGCGGGCTTCTACCAGGCGAGCGGCGCTTTCGGCTTTCGCGACCAATTGCAGGATGTGATGGCGCTTTCCATCTCGTTGCCGGCATTGGCGCGCGGCCATCTGCTGCGCGCCGCGTCGCGGCAATTCGTCGAGGGCGATGTGCAACATTGGTGGCTGCCGGAAACCGGACGCGGGATCCGCACACGGGTTTCCGACGACTGCATCTGGCTGGCCTATGTCGTCACCCATTACGTCGAGGTCACCGGCGATCGGGGCGTGCTCGACGAGATCGTCCCCTTCGTCGAGGGGCCGGCGCTAAAGACCGGCGAGGCCGACGCCTTCTTCCAGCCGAGCGTCTCCGACCGGCAGGCCAGCCTGTTCGAACATTGCGCCCTGGCCCTTGACTGCAGCCTCGCCCTCGGCAGCCACGGTCTGCCTTTGATCGGCACCGGGGACTGGAACGACGGCATGAACCGGGTCGGCGCCGAGGGCAAGGGAGAGAGCATCTGGCTCGGCTGGTTCCTTTATGCCGCGCTGACCGGCTTGGCCGCTCTTGCCGATGCCCGGCAGGCACCTGAGCGCGCGGCTTCCTGGCGACGTCACGCCAGCGGCCTGGTCGAGGCGCTGGAACAGCATGGCTGGGACGGCGGCTGGTATCGCCGCGCCTATTACGACGATGGCTCGCCGCTCGGCTCAGCGGAAAGCGGAGAGTGCCGCATCGATTCGATCGCACAGTCCTGGAGCGTGATTTCCGGCGCCGGCGATCCGGATCGCGCCACACGCGCCATGCAGGCGGTCGAAACCGAACTGGTCCGCCCCGGCGACGGGCTGGCGCTGCTGTTCGCCCCGCCCTTCGTCGAACCGGTGCTCGACCCGGGCTATATCAAGGGCTACCCATCGGGAATTCGGGAGAATGGCGGCCAATACACGCATGCTGCGCTCTGGTCGGTGATCGCCTTCGCCATGCTCGGCGACGGCGACAAGGCGGCAGGATTATTCTCGATCCTGAATCCGATCAATCATGCGCGCACGCCCGAAGCCGCCGGGCGCTACAAGGTCGAACCATATGTCGCCTGCGCGGATCTCTATTCCTCGCCGCCGCATGTCGGGCGCGGTGGTTGGACCTGGTATACGGGTTCGGCAGGATGGATGTATCGGGCCGGGCTCGAATGGCTCCTGGGGTTCCGCCTCCAGGGGGCGACGCTGTTGATCGACCCTTGCATACCCAGGGGCTGGCCGCGCTTCATCATCGCTTTCCGATATCATTCCGCTCGCTACGACATTGCGGTCGAGAACCCGGACGGCGTCAGCCGCGGCGTCTTTTTCGCCGAACTCGACGGCATGGCGCTGCCGTCCGGAGACAAGGCAAGGGTTCCGCTCGTCGATGACGACGCCGCCCATCGCGTCCGGGTCATTCTCGGATGATCGGGCCGTCGATCGCGATACAGGCAGGCGTCGGCCCCGGAAGGTAGACCCGCTCGCCGGCAAATTCCGCCGGCGAGCGCATGATCACGGCCGCGGCCGATCAGCTTTTGATCGACCGGTTATTCCCAGGTATGAACGACCTTGCGGGTCGTGCGCTCCACCAGCACCGGGTGTTGGTTGACGAGGCCGTAGCTGTATCGATCGGGGTCAACGACCTTCATCGTCTCGGGCAACGGGTACAGCGACACCGTGTCGGGCAGCATCATCCCGACTTCAGGCTTCAGGCTCGGGTCGATGAACGAGGCATACTTCTTGGTGGTCGAGTATGCGGTGATCTCGCTCCCCTGATCGGTCGTC
>Ga0181519_10001581_pt1 | contig 20032 bp, 18 predicted proteins | sample PEATcosm2014_Bin_26_FD_121102 | JGI IMG/M metagenome (GOLD analysis project Ga0181519, IMG submission 121102) | Peatland microbial communities from MTU Mesocosm Facility, Houghton, MI, USA - PEATcosm2014_Bin02_10_metaG | ecosystem: Environmental > Terrestrial > Soil > Wetlands > Peat | place...
TATTCATTCTGAACTTTCCTCCTAAAGAAAGTGATTCGTTGGTGGCTAAGTGAACTGCGGACGACCTACGCCGTGAGCGAATCTTTTTGCCAACGTTGAACCTAGGAACGCAAAGTGAACGGCAGGTGACGCACGCGAAGGTTCAAAGTGAAATGTTGAGGAAGTTCTGAAACCTTGGAAATCAAGGGGTTTCAGTCACAGCAGCTGTCGCGCCACCCGCACGTGGCACAACGGTAGTGCGCGTGCTCGGCCCCGAGCGCCGATCCACACAAGGGGCACTCCTCGAAAGTTGCGAATCGACTCGCGCAACCGGGATCGGGAAGCGCCGTGGCGCGAGGCGCGGTGTCCTGGACGTCATCCATCGGGCAATTATGGACGCCGCGACGTGGCGTGACGGCGATAGGCGCCGTCAGTTGGGGATTTCTCGCAAAACTGGCCTAAAGTGCGACTGGGGGGAACAATCAAGTCCGAGGCAGGCATTGATGCGAATAGGTGTTCTTACCGCAGGCGGCGACGCGCCGGGCCTCAACGCGGCGATTCGCGGACTCGGAATGATGGCCTTTCGTGACGGACACGAACTCATCGGCGTCACCAACGGCTGGGCGGGTCTGGCGGGCGACTATTCGGGAAGGGTGCTCGCGCCCGAAGAACTGAGCGGCATCGTCGGTCAGGGCGGCACCCTGCTGGGAACGGCTCGCTACAACCTGGACGATCCCAAGGGGGGCCGCGAACGCGTCCTCGAAGCACTGGGACAGCACCTCGACGCACTGGTCGCCATCGGTGGTGACGGCACCCAGCGCATCTCGAACTGGCTCGCCGAACGCGGGGCGCCGGTGATTGGTGTGCCCAAGACGCTCGACAACGACCTCGTCGGCACCGACTACTGCATTGGCTTTGACACCGCGGTGAGCATCGTCGCCGAATCCCTCGACCGCTTGTACACGACGGCCGCGTCACACCACCGCGTGATGGTGGTCGAGACGATGGGACGAGCGACTGGCTGGGTCGCGGCGATGGGCGGCTTGGCGGGAGGCGCGGATCTCATCGTCATCCCGGAGTTCCCACTGACGTTGGACCAGATCATCGCGCACCTCGTCAAACGACGCAGCTCGAACAACGCGTTCTCGATCGTGGTCGTGGCCGAGGGTATCAACCTCGAGACCCTGGGCTGTTCGGTGCACGACGAAGTCTCCACCGAAGGCATCGGGGGCGTGCGACTCGCGACGAGGGGCGTGGGACAGTTCGTCGCCTCGCAGATCGACGCGCACGGAGGTTTCGAGGTCCGCACCACGGTGTTGGGTCATTTGCAGCGCGGTGGCAGCCCGAGCGCCTACGACCGTATTTGGGCGACGCGGGTGGGGGCCGCCGCCTACGACGCGGTAGTCGCCGGCAAGTTCGGCATGATTCCCGTGGTCCAGGGCAATCAGGTCGAACTAGCCCCGTTGGCTTCGGTGGCGACCGGTCAGCGCAAGGTACCGCGCGAGCTCTACGACCTGTGCGCCGCGTTCTTCTAGAAGGTTCGGACTCTCAGTGGGGACCGAGTTGCCCGACCCGGTAGTGCTTACGACACAACACCTGATAGTGGACCACGCCGCGCACGACGTCACCGGTGACGAATTGGTCGCCCTCGCGCGCCACCGCGCCATTGACAACCCTGGCGTTGCAGCGGCCTTTGGCGCCGCACCAGCACGACGAGGTGAGCGGCAGTTCGTGTGCCCAGTCGGCGATGGCGAACAACCGCGCCGAACCAGGGAACACGTTCAACAAGAAGTCCGCAGACAATCCAAAGGCGTGCACGTCGATCTGCTCGTCGTCGACGGCCACGGCGAGCTGGTCGATCTGTTCGACGCTCGCGAACTGGACCTCGTCGATCACGAGGATGTTCATGCCCTCGCCCACGAGTCGCGCGACGTGCTCAGTGAGGTCGCACCCAGGTTTGATCGCCTCCGCGTGGGCTTCGATGCCGATTCGACTCGTGACCATACCGTCGTCGCTCCGGTCGCCGAACGTCCATAGCGCCACGTCACTTCGACCTTCGCGAAGTTGCCAACACAGTTGCAACGCGAGGGTCGACTTGCCCGCGGCCATGGTTCCGTATGTGAAGGTCAATTCCGCCATTGCCGTCTCTCGTCGTGACCGAACCACGTTACCTTCTCGACCCCGGGTTTCTCCAGCGTCGACCCAATTGACCTCACTAGATTGTTCCAATGAACCACGTCGTTCGATCCATTGGCTACATCCGCAACGAGCGAAGCGAGGCGCTCGACGACAACTGGGACGACGTCGTGAGTGTCGTCGAGCTCGCCCAAGACGTGCCGAGCGAAGCGCTGCGGGGCCTCGAGGACTTCAGCCACGTCGAGATCGTGTTCTACGCCGACTGGGCCGAGGAGGTTCCACCGGGACCGTGGCACCGTCACCCTCGCGGCAATGCGCAGTGGCCCGACGTGGGGGTCTTCGCGCAACGCAATAAGGACCGGCCGAATCGAATCCTGCTGACGACGGTGGCGATCGACTCGCTCGCGGAGCGATCGATCACCGTGCGCGGGCTCGACGGCATCGACGGCACACCGGTGCTCGACATCAAGCCGGTCTTTCGCTGGAGCATGCCGCGAGGACAACTGCGCGTGCCCGCCTGGAGCGAACAGCTGGGCGAGCACTACTTCTAAATCGCGTTCGCCTCGATGAAGGCATTGAGGACGGCGGCGAGTTGAGGTCCTCTTTCCTCCTGGAGGAAGTGTCCTCCGCCTTCGATGGTCACGTGCGCTTGACCCTTGGCCCCGGGGACCACGGCGAGAAACTTTCGATCGCCGCCCTTGGTGATCGGATCGCTGTCCGAGTAACAGCAGAGGAAGGGCTTCTCGAAGGCGGACAAGACCGACCACGCCGCCACGTTCGGGTCGTGCGCGGGGTCATCGGGCGAGGTGGGCACGAGCAACGGGAACTGTCGAGCGCCCTCCTTGTAGGAATCGTCGGGAAAGGGTGCGTCATACGCCGCCACCACTTCGGGGGCCAGACGATTCACGCAACCCCCCGAGACGATGCCGCCCACGTGGAAATCGGGCGTGTTCTGGCTGTACTCCTGCCACAACATGAAGGCGTCGCTCATTGGCTCGTCGCCCGTGGGAAGGCCGCCGTTACCAATGGCCACCCGGGCGAATCGTTGCGGGTACTCGCCAACGAGGCGAAGTCCGATGAGACTGCCCCAGTCCTGGGCGAACAGGGTGACCGCCGAGAGGTCGAGGGCGTCGAACACGAGCTCGCGGACCCACTCGACGTGTCGGGCGTAGGTGTAGTCACCGCGGCGCGACGGCTTGTCCGAGCGACCAAAGCCAATGAGGTCCGGGGCGACGACCCGGTGCCCTCGGGCGACCAGTCCGGGGATCACGAATCGGTACAGGTACGACCAACTCGGTTCGCCGTGCAGCAGGAGGACGATCTCACCGTCCCGTGGCCCTTCGTCGACGTAGGCCATGCGCAGGTCCTCACCTCCGTTGGGGTCCTTCACCGAGGCGTAGGACGCCACATAGGGAAAATCCGGGAGGTCGTCGAACCTCTCCTCTGGTGTTCGAAGTCGGTCCATAACGGTCATCGCTTTCTCTTCGTGGGATAAAACTACTGACGGGCCATGCCTTCGCGCGCGGCCGTCTCGTTCTCACTGCTTGAACTTTGTGCGACGAGTTGGATGTCAACTTGCCGAAGTTTTCCCGAGAAGGGGAATTCGTCACGATACTGCTTCGAGACGGGTGAACCGTGATCGGATCCGATACTCATGCCGATGCTCGAGATGATGCGCATGAGGAAAGGGAAGTGACCAGTACCGACCGGTTCGGCGTTGATCACGAGCGTCGCCACGGCGTCGTTACGCCCCCGCCGGAACTGCACCCCGACCGTCGATTCTCCTCGGGGCACGTCCTTCGTGGACTCGATCAGGTGATGATCGCCAAAGATGTTGTAATCGAAGAACAGCCGACCGTGCTGGATGAAAAGGCTGACCCCCGCGTTCTCGGTACCCGACGCCATGATGACGCCCTCGTCGCCCTCGCGGCACGTGATGCTCGCCTCGAGGTCCCAACTTCGACCGCCAATGCCCGCCGCCGCCTGAGGCGGGATTGGACTGAGCGGCGGTCGATAGGTGTAGTGGCGACTCAGCGGATGCGGAGAGTTGTCACGCGAGCGTGATCCGAAGAGTTCAACCAGTCGGTCATCGAGGGGCAGCACACCATATTTCTCCGCCTCGTCCCACCACATCGCGATCAACTCCTCGAGTCGGTCGGGCTCGTCCTGGGCGAGGTCGTGGCACTCCGAGGCATCTCGCGCGACGTGGTACAACTCCCAGCGATCGTCGTCAAAGGGCACGCCAAACTGGTGGCGAGTGACGGCCTTCCAACCCTCGTGATACATCGCTCGGTGACCCACCATCTCGAAGTACTGGGTCGTCTTTTGACTAGGGGCGTCCGCGGCGTCAAAGGAGTACGCCAGTGACGCTCCGGCGATGGGCATTTGGTCGAACCCTCGATAGACGTTTGGCGCACTGGCACCGGTCACCTCGAGGACGGTCGGTGTGATGTCAGTGACGTAATGGAACTGGCGGCGAACCTCGCCCTTCGCGCGTATGCCCTTGGGCCAGTGCACGACCAGCGGTACGTGAACCCCCCCTTCGTGCGTGTTCTGCTTGTACCACTTGAAGGGGGTATTGCCCGCCTGAGCCCAGCCCCAGGGATAGTTCGAGTGGCTGCTCGGTCCACCTATGTCGTCGAGACGGAGAACCGCCTGGTCGGGTACTTCGAGGATGCCGTTGAAGAACTTCATCTCGTGCAGGATCCCAAAGGGCCCACCTTCTTGGGAAGCGCCGTTGTCGGACAGTAGGAGGATCAAGGTATTGTCCAACTCGCCCAATTCACCCAAGTCGTCTACGAGACGACCGATCTGGGCGTCGGTGTGTTCGAGGAACGCGCCATAGGCCTCCTGCAAGCGTCACGCCAATTTCTTCTGATTCTCCGGTAATGAGTCCCACGGTTCGACACCGTCGTTTCGAGGCGCGAGTTCGGTGTCGCCCGCGATGACGCCCATCTGCTTTTGTCGCTCGAACCAGCGCTCGCGGGCTACGTCCCAACCCTCGTCGTAGCGACCGCGGTGTCGAGCGAGGTAGTCGGCCGGCGCCTGGTGCGGCGCGTGCGTGGCACCAAAGGCGAAGTACATGAAGAACGGACGGTCCGGGCGGATCGACTTGGCGTCGTGCACGAATTCAATGGCGTGGTCGACGAGATCCTCGCTCAGGTGGTAACCGTCCTCGACCGATCGCGGCTGGGACACCCGGTGATTGTCGTAAACGAGGTCTGGAGTGAATTGGTCGGTCTCGCCGTCGAGAAACCCGTAGAAACGATCGAATCCCCGCCCGAGTGGCCACTGGTCAAAGGGTCCGGCGGACGAGGAATTCTCCATGGACACGAGGTGCCACTTGCCGATGGCGAAGGTCGTGTAACCCTCGTCGCGCACCATCTCGGCGACGGTGGCCGCGTGATTCGAGATCTGGCCCCTCATACTCGGGTAACCACTACTCCAGTTCGAAATGCCTCGCATGCCCACGGAATGATGGTTGCGTCCGGTGAGCAACGCCGCGCGAGTAGGCGAGCACAGGGGCGTCACGTGGAAGTTCGCGTAGCGCAGTCCGCCGGCCGCCAGGGCATCGATGCGGGGCGTAACCATCTCGGAACCGAAGCAGTTGAAGTGGGCGAAGCCGAGGTCGTCAATCAGGATCACCACCACGTTGGGCGCGCCTGGCCCCGCGTGTGGCGAGGTGGGCCACCACGGTGTCGAGTCCGCCAGCGTGCGGCCAATGATCCCTTCAAAGGGCTCGTAGCGTTTCATCGTCTCCCCCGTGCTACTGGCGAGGTTAGGTCAAACGCACACCACTAATAAGCGCTGGCCCATCTCGCGCTCACCACGTCACGTCGGGGGCACGTCGCCGGACCTAACTGCCCGATGGCGATTGACGCGGCGACGTTGGCGCGCTGCAGGGATTCGAGGGCGCTGGTCCCGCTGAAGACTTCGGCGAGGAACACGCCGTTGTGCACGTCGCCCGCTCCGTTGGTGTCGACGGCTTCACTGGGTACCCCCGGCACGTGCACCGTGTCGTCGTGCGGCCGAGCGAGATGACATCCCTCGGCACCATCACGAATGACCACTCCTTGGCGCCCAGTGCGCTCGCGCAATGAGCGAAGTGCCTTCTCCACGTTGTCTTCGTGCGAGAGTGAAGCCGCCTCGTGCCGGTTGCACAAGAACCAATCGGTTCGAGCGAGGACCTCATCAATTACCTTGACCGGTATGTCCATCACCCGAGGACCCGGGTCAAAGGCCAACGCGACGGCGTCGGGCAGCGTCCGCAGCCACGTCATGACCTCGTCCCTGATGTCGTCGTAGACAATGTCGTAGCCGGACATGAAGAGGACGTCCCCGTCTCCGACCTCCACGCGAGAGAGCTCGTTCGCGGTCAGCTTGCCTTCGGCACCCGGTGACGTGACGAAGGTGCGTTCGCCATCTGGTTCCACGAGCACCAGGCACAAGCCGAGGTCCACGTCGGTTCGCGCAGGAATCGGCGCGTGGATTCCCTCCTCACGCAATGCGGCCGTGGCGATGTCGGCGAACGGTCCGCTACCCACTTGACCCAGGTAGATCGCGCTCATTCCTTGGCGAGCCGCGGCACTGAGCGCATTGAAGCCTCCGCCGGCCGTCACCAAACGGCTCGTCGCCACCTCGTCCAGTCCCTTTTGAGGCAGCGCCGCGACCTTCACCACGACGTCAATCATGATGGTGTCCAAGCCCAGGAACCGAGACCGCACCGTCATCTCTGCATCACTCTATCGACGCGCTCGCACGAGTTCTCGGGCGACGCGCGTTAGTTCCAGTCGATTGACGGCTTGAACCTTTTCAATCGCCCAAGGCGGAAAGGTGGCCGGGCCCCGCAATGCGCCACTCATGGCGCCGGTGATCGCACCAATCGTGTCGGTATCGCCGCCGAGCGACGCGGCGATTCGACACGCCATCCAACCGTCGTCGCGGTTCGCCACGAGAACCGCGAACGCCGCGGGGACCGACTCCACGGTCGCGAGACTCGTGCCAATGTCGCGCCCGACCACGTCGATGAGTTCTGATCCCTTGAATTGGCGGCCAATCACGACGGCGCGCTCGATGCGATCGCTGATCCGAAACGATCCGTCAGCCGGATACCTCGACTCCACCAGTTTGGTCGCCTCTAAGGAATAGCGGATACCGTCGTCTAGCGACGCGCCGTCGATGCCTGCGCTGATCATCGCCGCTACCGCTACGGCACCGCTCAAGGCGACTTCGGTGTTATGAGTGAGGGCGCTCACCTCTAGAACGAGCTCGACTAGACCACCTACGTCAGCACTGTCACAGACGATGCCGACCGGAGCCACGCGCATGGCCGCGCCATTGGTCGAACCGCCTCGGCCGGACTCTTCGGGATCCATTCCCGCCTCAATATTCTCGAGGGCCTGTTTCGTCGAGGGCCCGAGGAGATCGAGCAGTCCGCGACGAGCAACGTCCTGCTCCCACTCGACCAGTCTGCGAGCGTAGCCACGCGCGTCGAAGTGCTCTCGCGAGACCACCAGCTCCTGAGCGAGGATCAGAGCTTGTTCGGTGTCATCAGTGACGGTGCCCGCCGCGAGACCCGCCGCGAACGGGTGGTCGGGACGTGAGGCGTGGAAGGTCTCGAGGACGGGCTCGAACTCTTCTTCAATTTGTTCGCGAGTGAGCGACTGCGTTGGCATGCCCAGGGCGTCGCCAACGGCGAGGCCTGCGAGTGTCGCGTACGCACGATCCTCTCGGTCATCAATCGTCGAAGGTACGTCGGTCACCGAGTTCAACGTACTCTCATCAGACCTCGTTGACCGAGGGCAAAGGACCTTAAACGCGGAGCGAACGCACGAACGAGACAAACCAACTGCCTAAAATCAATACAATGAGCATTCTGCCCCTGAGGAGGACCAGTGAGCGATGAAGTTGCCGAGATTCTTGGCACGGGAAGTGGCGCCGCCCTTCGAGTAGAAGAGAACGGTATCAACGTCATCAGCGAGGCGGAACGCAAGGGACGCCCACGCGAGCTCTTCTGGCCGTGGTTCGGCGCCAACGTGTCCGTACTGGGAATCGGCTACGGCGCTTACGTTTTTAGTTTCGGCATCTCATTCTGGCAGGCCATCGTCGTAGGACTGATCGGCATCACCGTGAGTTTCGTGCTCTGCGGCGTCATCGCGATTGCCGGTAAACGTGGCTCGGCACCGACGATGGTCCTCAGTCGTGCTGCCTTCGGAATCCGCGGTAACCGATTGCCCTCGTTCATTTCCTGGCTGCTGTGTGTGGGCTGGGAAACCTTTCTCATGGTCATCGCCGTACTCGCCACGTCCACTGTCTTTACCCGCCTTGGTTGGGGCGGCGGCACGGGGGTGAAGGTGGTGGCACTCGTTGTCATCGGCGCGCTCATAGTCGGCGGCGGGGTCATGGGATTTGACCTCATTATGCGCATGCAGGCAATCATCACGGTCGTGACGGGCGTACTGACGGTGTTCTTCATCATCCTCACGTTGAATCACATCAAATGGCATGTCGTTTCCCAGGTCCCCACTGGTTCGGCCCAGCATTTGGTGGGGGCTCTCGTCTTTGTGATGACGGGATTCGGACTCGGATGGGTGAACGCCGCCGCGGATTACTCACGCTACCTACCGCGCAACGCGTCGACCAGGGGCGTCGTCTGGTGGACCACATTCGGTTCGTCGGTCGCGCCGCTGATATTGCTGCTCTTTGGTTTGCTGCTCGCGGGGTCATCGCACACATTCACGAACGACGTCAACGGCAGCGTCTACGGTCCCGTGGGCGCTCTCGCGACGATCTTGCCGACCTGGTTTCTGGTGCCATTCGCCATCGTCGCAATCCTGGGACTGGTGGGCGGCGCCATCCTCGACATCTACTCCTCGGGGCTCTCGCTGCTCTCGGCCGGGCTGAAAATCCCGCGCTACGCCGCCGCCGGCGTCGACGGTGTCATCATGATCATCGGCACCGTCTACATCGTCTTCGTATCGGGCAGTTTCATCTACCAGTTCGAAGGCTTCCTCATCACGGTTGGTGTACTCATCGCCGCGTGGTGCGGGGTCTTCCTCGCCGACCTCGTGCTTCGCCGCAAGGATTATTCGGATGCGGATCTGTTCAGCCCAACTGGCCGATACGGTGACGTTCGCTCGGTGCCGATCCTCACCATCGTGGTCACCAGCTTCATTGGTTGGGGACTCGTCACCAATACGTACGCGTCGTGGCTGACGTGGCAGGGCTATCTATTGAAGCCGTTCGGTCTCGGCGGCAAGAGTGGACCATGGGCCTACGCCAACCTCGGGGTTCTCGCCACCCTGTTATTGAGTTTCGTGGCGACGCTGCTGCTTGACCGCAAGACCGTCGTCGAGCAGGAGTCAATCCCCGCCTAACCCGGCGTGAGTTGATCAATCCATTGCGATGTCGTGAGCACGGTGGCTTGGCGAACAAAAACCTTTTCGGTCAGCACGCGATGGACCTCGGGATCAGCGTCCGCGCACCCGTCACGCAGCACCGTCAGGTCATAGTCCAGATCAGCCGCCTGGCGAAGTGTCGAGAGGACGACGCCGCTCGTCGCAATCCCGCTCAACACCAGTGAGTCGATGTTCTTTGCGCGAAGCACCACATCGAGATCACTTCCTGAGAACGCGCTCACCCGGCGCTTCGTCACCACGACCTCACCGGGCTCAGGAGCCAGGCGATCGTGTATCTGCGTCGAATGGTTGGACTCGCCAAAGGATGGCGATCCCGCCAAGGCCGCGAAGGACTTGTTCTTCGCACTTGCTTCCGGTGCGCCCTCGCGAAAGGCGATGCGCACGAAGACCACCGCCACGCCGTGCGATCTCGCGGCGCTGAGGGCGGAGTGAAGTGTGGCCAAGAGCGGTTCCACGTCCTCGGCGTATCGTTCCACGATGCCGTTCTGTACGTCCATGACGAGCAGTGCTTGATTTCCCATTTCCGGCTCCCGCTCTTCCGCTACTTCGCCAACGATCGTTGGAGATCGACGATCTTCGAGAATTGCGCACCCAGGCTCGTAATGTCCGCCTTCAGTTTCGCAGTCGCGAGCGGAGATTTCTTGTCCTCCAACACGTCATTCTCCGCCTTGCTCACCGTTTCTTGGGACTTCGCGAAAGTGACGAGGAGATCGTCGAAGCTCACGTTCGGACCGTTGGCGTCCTTCATGAGTGCAACGGCATCGTGTTCGAGATCAACATTGACTGATATATCGGTCGCGACGCTCGAGTTCTTTGCGCTCACCACTTGGGTTTCGATCTGCATCGTATAGAGGACCGCCACTGCGCCAACGCCCCAATCGGCGAAGAGAACTCGAGAGGCGCTGACGGCACTCGTCAAGAGGTAGATGTCCGAGCCAACATTGGCGGACTCGTAATACACGACGCCCGTGTTTCGCGTGACCTCATTCGCTGTGGTCTGTGTGGCGTACACGGCGAAGACCTTGCCCAGCGATCGGACGTCGTTGATGAACTTCTTAACAATCGGCTGCTGTCCCTTGGGAACCTTGGCATCCTGGATGGCCTTGGCTTCACTCTCCAGATGGCTCATCGCCGCCGCCGCCTTCGTGGCCGTCGCCGTCTTGTCCTTTTTGCACGCACCAGTCTCGCAAAAGAAGAACGATCGTATCGTGTCGACGCTCGCGTAGCCGTTCGTGACAATTTCGTGAACCGGACTCAACACAGCCGTCGCTGAGGCGCTAGTGACGGAACCGAGGCCAAGACCGACGCCGAGCAGGGTGACCGCGATGGCCCGGTGGAGGTGGTGGTATGGAAATCGATTCTTCATTGCACTCTTTCTGTCGTCCAACCCTAAGCGCTCGGTCAGCGAATGGGAACGAGCCGAGGCATTCAGGTTACAAATGAAAGAAAGCACACGACCTAGAGTTGGCCTGAGACGAAGGAGACATCATGTTGATTGCGACTACCAATGACCTGCCCGGTTACAAGGTCACCAAGGTGATCGGCGAAGTCAATGGCTTGACAGTGCGAACCAGGAACGTGGGTGCGCAGATCGGTGCTTCGTTCAAAGCACTAGGTGGCGGCGAGTTACGCGGTCTCACCAAGCAACTTCAAGAATCACGCGAAGAAGCGCTCAATCGATTGAAGGAGGCCGCCGAGGCCGCTGGCGCCAACGCCGTACTCGCAATGCGCTACGACTCGAACGAACTCGCTGGCACCTTCCAAGAGATACTTGCGTACGGAACGGCGGTTGTGGTCGAAGCGCTGGCGTAGCCAAGTGGGCGCCGTTGCCCCATCACTAGCCACTGGGTTCGTTGGACGAGAGTAGGACCTCGACGTGCTCGTACCAGTCGAACTTCGCATCGAAGTGGACCGCGTTCCACTTTGCGATCTGCGCGCTTCTCACGTTCGAAAGCGAATCGTCGACGAAGACAACACGACGTAGCTCAGTGGGAAGACCAAGGCGCTGCTGAGCGTCGGTGAAGAATCTCGAATCTCTCTTGGTCCTACCCAATTGCGCCGAATAGACGAAGCCGCGGAGGGGCACGAGCGAAGCGAGTCTCTCGTGTAGGAACTTGGCACGGCGATGCTCCTGATTCGTTGCGACCGCGATGGACACGCCTCGCGAGGCCAGCGCGACAACAGTATCGACGACCTCGTGGTTGATAATGAAATCCGACTCGAACCAACAGGCCAAAACCTCGTCAACGTCGAAGTCCCAACCGAGACGTTGCAGCACCGCGCCGAGCGTGGCAGCCACCTCACGCCGTCCGATAACGATTTCATCCCAATACGGTTCGAAGAAGGCCCCGCGAAGTTCATCGGCATTCACCTTGAAATGAGACGAGAACTCTACGGTCCACGCTCCCAGCCCGCCACGACTTGGATCAAGCAAAACACCGTCAACGTCAAGGACGAGCCAGGAGTTACTGAGAGATTCCTTAGTGCTCATACCCAAACCCATCGACAGACATTACGATGAATGTGATCCCTTCGGACGTTGGTGGATTTGTCTGATCGCTCTTTTTGCCGGGCGACACGCGCAACGAGCGCACGCACCGTGCTTGACGCGACGACAAATGACACCTAGACCTTTCGTGGGATCGGGCGCCGAAGATTCGCGTGTCCAGTTTAAAAAAGCGGAGGAACAATGACGAAATCTGGAACCTTACGAATGACCCTCGGCGTGTTCGCCACTGCTGCGTTGCTGGTCACGAGCGGTGTCCTGAGCGCTGGCGCCGCATCCGGGCCGAAGCTAACCGTGACCCCATCAGTAAATTTGAAGAATGGCGAGACCGTCAAGGTCACCGGCAGCGGCTTTAAGAAGGGTGACTTCGTCTACGTCGTCGAATGCCTCGTGGGCGCCAAGGGCGGCGCCCAGTGCAACGAACTCGGCGCCACGCCCGCCACGATCACCAGCAAGGGCGTCCTGCCGTTAACCAAGTTCAAAGTGATGACGGGCAGCATCGGGGGTGGCGTCTGCGGCACCAAGCCCTCGAATCTCAAGAAATGTGACGTGAGTGTCGGCAACGCCCAAGGTACCGACTCCGCCGTCTTTCCCATCGTCTTTAAATAATCGTTCGCGGTCGTAGGCGCTACGAATGCTTCTCGCACTGCGGGGGTGATTCGTAGCGCCACGCGACGCCGGCCGGCCCTTGGAGCGCGCGAGACCGGCGACGAATGAAGGAGAGTATGGAAAACCCTCGGAGGTGGCGGGGAATACCCGAGATCTACAGTGACGCCCAGGCATTCTCTGAGCGTCGGGGCTACTCGACTCACTTGGGTTTTGTGGCACTGCTGGCCATCCTCTTTCTCACGTTTCTCGACAACACCATCATCAGTGCCGTCTTAGCGAACGTACAGTCGGACCTGCACGCCGGTATCGCGGATCTCCAGTGGATCGTGGGTGCCTACGCCCTCACCTTCGCCAGCCTGATGCTGATCTGCGGTTCACTCGGTGACAACTATGGTCGCAAACGCATCATGCTCATCGGCGTCGGTGTGTTTTGCGCGGGATCCATCGTGTGCGGCCTTGCGACGTCCTCGACCATGCTCGTGATCGGCCGAGTCATTATGGGCATTGGTGCCGCTGGCTCGGAGCCGAGCACGCTGTCGATGATCCGCCACATCTATCCCGACCACCGGCAACGCGCTCGCGCCCTGGGATCGTGGGCGGCGGTCTCGGGTCTCGCACTGGCAATAGGTCCCGTCATCGGCGCCACGCTGGTTGGGGTCTACTCCTGGCGTGCGATCTTTTGGGCCAACCTCTTCTTCGGACTGCTCGCGATGATACTTGCGGGCGTCACGCTTCCCGAGAGCGCCGACCCGACTCGTACACGTCCCGACTACGCGGGGTTCGTGGTCGCGGCAATCGTTCTGGGTACCGCGACGTTCGCCACGATCGCGGGAGAGACGGCGGGCTACTTTGCCAGTTGGATCATTGCCTTGTACGTCATCAGCGGCGTCGCCTTGTTGTTGTTCGGCTACGTGGAGCAACGAGTCAAATACCCGATGGTCAACCTCTCGTACTTCCGACGACGTCCCTTTGCCGGTTCCACGTTCATCGCCTTCGCGAGCTATTTCTCGATCTTCTCCATCTTCTTCTTCGTCGCGCTGTATCTCGAGATTGTGGCATCGGTGAGTGCGTACAACCTCGCGCTGGACTTTCTCCCGCTGCTCGCGGGCATGGTGATTGCGTCGCTCTACGCCGGCCGGTGGGTCGGAGCAGTCGGCACCAGGGTGCCGATGATGACCGGGTGCGTGATTGCCGCCGTGGGGGTTCTCCTTACCGACGTCTTCATCGGGCCCGGTGCCAGTATCGGCACGGTCGGTTGGACAATGGGTATCGCCGGAATCGGCTTTGGAACACTCGTCGTGCCCGTGACGTATTCGGCACTCGCGAGCATTCCTTCCGCTCATTCGGGCATGGCCGCCTCGACGACGAACACCAGCCGCGAACTGGGCGCGGTGGCGGGGGTGGCGATTCTCGGATCGATAGTGAATGGGCAGTTGACCGTGAACCTGACGGCGCGCCTGATCGCGATCGGCATACCCGTCGCGTTCAGGTCCGAGATCATCACGGCGGTCACGACCGGATCCATCAGTGCCAAGGCCAAGGGCCTGAGTGGCAAGAGTTCCAAAGCGGTGGCGACGATCATTCACAACGTCGTGCACGCGGCGTACGCCGCGTTCACTCATGGTCTCAATCTGGCGCTCACCATTTCCTTCGCACTCTTGCTGCTGTCGGCAATCGTGTCCTACGTGACCGGTACCAAGGACGGCACTCAGATGTACCCAGACGACGTGGCCTGACTTCCTTGCGTCTCGGCGGCCCGTTAGCGACGGGCTACTACGCCAGGGGTTCGAACTCGGCGGTGAAGTGGCGCAGGGCCTTGGGCTCACGAACCATTCGATAGCCGCGCAGGTGTGACGCGTCTTCGGCGACCGCTTTGACCACTTCGATGACGTAATCCACGTGACTCTGGGTATAGGTACGCCGCGGTATTGCGAGACGCACGAGTTCCATCGCGGCCGGTTTTTCGGAACCATCAGGTTGGCGTCCGAACATGACACTGCCAATCTCGCAACTTCTGATCCCACCCGTGACGTAGAGCGCCACCGCTAGCGACTGACCGGGGTATTCGAGAGCGGGAATGTGCGACAACAACGCCCCCGCGTCCACGTACACGGCGTGACCACCGATGGGCTTGACCACGGGCACGCCCGCCTCGTCAAGCGCGTCGCCAAGGTACGCGGTTGACCTGATGCGGTAACGAAGATAGTCCGGGTGCACCGCCTCCTTCAGACCCTGCGCGAGAGCTTCGAGGTCCCTACCAGCGAGTCCGCCGTAGGTCGGAAAACCTTCGGTCAGGATCAATACCGTACGGCATCGCTCGGCGAGTTCATCGTCGTTGAGCGCGAGCCACCCTCCGATGTTTCCGAAGGGATCCTTCTTGGCGCTCATGGTCATGCCGTCGGCGAGCGACGCGATCTCTCGAACGATGTCCGAGATTTCTCGATCCTTTTGCCCCGGCTCTCGCTCGTGGATGAACCACGCATTCTCGGCGAACCGACACGAATCGAGAAAGAGCGGCACACCGTGTCGATGACAGACCTCGCTGACTTCACGAATATTCTCGAGTGACACGGGTTGGCCCCCTCCAGAATTGTTCGTGATGGTGAGGAACACGACCGGCACTGCGCCTCGATGTGCCGTCAGCAACTTCTCCAGTTCGTCGACGTCCATGTTGCCCTTGAAGGGATGCAGCGTCGATGCCTCGCGCCCTTCTGGAATGACCAAGTCGACAGCCTGTGCGCCCGAAGCCTCGACGTTGGCCCTGGTGGTATCGAAGTGCGTGTTGTTGGGCACCACGCGACCGGCACCACCCAACACTGAGAACAAGATCTTCTCCGCCGCTCGGCCCTGGTGAGTGGGAATCACGTGTTTGAACGGAAAGAGTTCCTTCACCGCCGCCTCAAATCGAAACCACGATGGTGATCCCGCGTAGCTTTCGTCGCCGTGCTGTATCGCCGCCCACTGGTCACGCGACATGGCTCCGGTCCCGGAATCGGTCAGCAGATCAATCAAGACGTCTTCAGCGTGGAGCCCGAAGAGGTTGTAGCCCGAATCCTCAATGGCTCGGCGACGTTCGAGCGGGGTTGTCATGCGCAACGGCTCGACCGAGTGAATTCGAAAGGGCTCGATGATTGTTGAGAAGTCGCGCTCCATTTTTCGATGGTAACCCTGGTCATGGAGGCTCACACCATGACTTAAGTCATGGTTCGCCACGACTTGATGCGGCAACGTCAAGAAACCTTCATGTCAGCGCCACCGGCGGGCCGATATTCTCGAGGAGAATGAACACCCCGTCACGAACGTCGCTTCGACTCGCCGTTCGAATGGTGATGTCCGTGGGAATCGCTCTGGTGATTCCTCTCGTCCTCACTACGACCGCCACTGGCTCCGCGTCGAATACGACGCCCTCGAGCACAACGAGCACCACGAGCTCTGGCTCTACAACCACGACTCTTCCTGGCTCGCCGACCACGACCACCACTGTCCCGGTGCCGACCAACCTGCCGTGGCCCGCCCCCGACAGTGCGGCGGTGGCAATACCCAGCCTCGGTGTCATGGCCGAGTCACCGAACCAACCCCGAGTGCCCATTGCGAGTTTGACCAAGCTCATGACCGCTTGGGTCGTCCTGCAGAAGCTTCCCTTGAGTCCCAATCAGACCGGACCCTGTCTTCGCGTCGACGCCCAGGACGTGGCTTTCTTTCACCAGAACCTATCCATTCAAGAATCGACCGTCAAGATCGTCGCGGGCGAGACCTTGTGCGAAGCGACGCTCTTTCGCGGACTCTTCGTCCATTCGGCCGGTGACTACGCCGAATTACTGGTCCGCCTCACCGGCATGAGTACTGCAACGTTTCTGCGGACCATGAACGCCGACGCCGTGACGCTCGGACTCACTCAAACCCACTACGCGGACTACACCGGCATCTCCATCGGTGACTCGTCGACCGCTCACGATGTGACATCGCTCACCGTGGCACTGATGACGGGTCAGCCGTTCATCGATTCCATCGTCGATCTGACGAAGGTCCACCTGCCCGTCGCGGGCTGGGTTGGCTCGTACACACCCTTTCTCGGCACCGATGGCGTCGTGGGCGTGAAGTCCGGCTACACGTTGGCCGCAGGCGGATGCGTGGCGATGGCCATCAACGTGACTCTCGGAGGGATTGTTCTGCCCACGTATGAAGTCGTTCTCAGTCAGCCCGGCGCCAATGCCCTCGACGTCGCGGGATTGCACGCGTTGAACCTCATGCGAGCACTTCGGCCATCCTTGGCGCTGGTCAATACGGACGGTACGAAATCCATCGTGTGGATCGGTTCTCCCGATCTCGTAACGCCAACTACAACCACCACTACGACGACGTCAACGTCCACCACGACGACGTTGCCTACGATCTAGGCAAAAGGACAGAAGACTCTTCATTGTCCCTGGGCCGCATTGGCCGTTGAACCCGATCTGAGATCTGGCTTCGTGCACGGTCCCGATTCCGCGTTCACGCAGATCGTGTAGAGGTTCGTCGTGACTCCCTTCACGTCGGCTCCCCGCAGGTTGGCCCCTTGAAGATTGGCGCCCGCGAGGTTGGCGCCCGCGAGGTTGGCGTTTTGGAAATCATCGGACTGCAAATCGTCACCACTCAAGTTCTTGCCGGCAAGATTGCAGCCCGCGAGATCGAAATTCGTCACCGACACCGTGCAGTCTCTTGACGCCACGAATTTCGACACCGATGCCGACGTGCCGCACGAGCTGAGCCCCAGGCCGGCCGCCAGCAGCGTCGTGACGAGGAGGCATCGCCTCATCTCAGTGCAGGCCCTGTGTGGCGAGCAGCGACACGATTTGTGCCACTGACGAGACCTTCACCGACTGCGACGCCGACGGATCGTCGGGAATGATCCACTTCAGACGACCCTTGGCGTTGACGATGTACATGTAGTCGTCGTGGATACTCATAGCGTCGGTTCTGGTCATGGTGACACCGATTCCGTACTCCGACCAGACCTTGCTCGTTGTGGCCAATTTCCCGGTCACGAAGTAGAAGTTCTTCACTTTCCCAATTTGGTGGATGGCGATGAAGTGACGAACATTGGCCAGAGTCTCGTGGTACGGGTCGGCGGCCACGGCGACGATGTCAATCTTGGCGTTCGCTGCCAACTCCGAACGAACCTGGGCGACTTGACTCGCGAGCAACGGACAGTCCGTCCAGCAGACGGGATCAAGGAACGTAATGAGCGTTGTGTAGCCCGGATGCTCACCCAAAGAATAGGTCTGGTTGAACTGGTCGGTCAGCGTGAAACGCGGCGCCACCGTGTTGAGTGGTGACGGTGAACCGTTCTGGGCGAGGAAAAACGTGTTCTCCGCGCTCGCAAAGGTTGTGGCGACAAACATCGACACGGTGCTGGTGACGATCATGGCTGCGGCGAAGGTGGCAATGACCGCACCCACGCCACTCGTCATCTCCGCGCGAAGCCGCGGCGCGCGCGCGGGGGCCCGCTCCAAACGGGGCATCGCGCACCACGCCAAGACCGCCATGGGCAAGAGCGAATTGAAGTCAGTCGACAGTCCGCCGTAGAGCGCCGCGTCCTCGGCCACGACCCAGAGAATCAGGCAGCCAGCGATGGCGCTGTACACGGACCAGTTCCGGTGATCCTTCACGGCGCGCCAGAGTCCGATGCCGGTCACCAAGAGCCAAAGTATGACGACGACATTGAAGCCGCCACCCATTCGCCCACTGATGACCCCCCCTTCGCGAACCACCCACGCCAAGGGATGGGGCTGAGCGACGCTGGTCATCGATTGAGTCATCGCTGTAAGAGCGTTCGAATTTCCGCCGTGCCAAAAGCCCGCGGCGGGGAGCGATTGAAAGACAATGGCGATGAGGAACAACGCCGAGAGGAACCGCAACACGAACGGCGAGAACGAGGTTCGGAAACGGTCGTTGCTGACGAAGAGCCAGATTCCCGCCACGACGTAGATCAACGTTGCTCCCGGCCAACCGAACAAGATGGTCGCCCCGCGGACAAAAATGCCCCCCGCACCGTTTCCGATGAGCCATATCCCTGCGGCCCACACGACCGAAACCAACGCGGCCCACCGTCCAGTGCGGCCCCTCGACACCAGCAGCACCAATCCCAGACCCACCTGGAACCAGGCAACACCAGTCGCCAATGAGATGGGGTGCGCGTTCCAGATGTTGATGCCGTGGATCATCCAGGAGTGGAGCCACGACGGCGTTCCTGCAGCCATTGGGCGAACGACCTCGTTGGCGAGACCAAGGGGCATCGAGCTCTGGAACTGCAGAATTCCGTCGACGAGCCAAATCGTCCCGAAACTCCATCGCAAATATGTCCGAGCTCGCGGCTCGTCCGCACCTTCTGGTAACAGATTGAATCGGAAGATGGTTCGAGTCGCGATGAGCACAACCAGGAAGATGAATGCCGCCGCGCAGATCCACAACGCACCGGTGACGAAGAGGGCGTGTCGGAAGAGATGCACGACGAGAAAACTCGTGAGGTCTATCGACCGTGCGTGCATGCCAGACATATACAGATTCCTTATGAAGTGAGATTACGAACCGACTGGACAACCCGTGGACCGAGCCGACGAATCAGGTGAATTCAAACTGCGTGAAGAGTACACCGAATTAACGGGGGCCCCTTTCGTGTACCGAAGGTCTCGCCGGCCTGATGTTTCACTCATCACGGAGGCCGTACTCACCTTCGCTAAGACCATTGAGCGACGCCACGCGTTGCTCGCGCGCTTGCTGAAATTCTTCGACGCTCATATTCTGATGACGACGAAGGAGCGTGGACAGAAAATCGGACTGATTTTCGTCGACCATCGAGCGACGAAAAGCCATGAAGAGCGCCGGAAAACACCAAAAATCACCACACACCCAAAGTATCGCGGCACCGATTTGTTGGTCCGCGACTCGATTAAGTGTGATGACTTGCATGGGCATCCCCGGCATCGCCGCCATTCCGTGCATGGCGGCACCAAAGTCGTACCAGGCGACCGACGTGAAGAAGCTGAGAATGATGGCAATGACGGTCATGATGAGGTTCGTCACCAACAGCGCACCGGCTTGAGCGAACGGTGAAAGGGTCGGGCGAAAAGGAGCCGAAGGGATGAATTGGAACCAGAAGAGCAATCCGGATACAAAGAACGAGGACAACATGAGACCAATGTGCAGGTCGGTGCTCGCCATGATCCCGACCGGCGGCCGGAGCGAGCGCAGCCAACGTTCGAGCTTGAGCTGCTGGCGCATCCAGGTGCGACCGGTCGGGATGTTGGAGTTGGCCTCCAGCACATCACAGTCGGCCCCGGTGGCCCGGACCGTCTCGACAAAACCGCGGCGTCGGAGCTGGCTGAACCAGAGCTCGCCCGAGCCA
>Ga0181519_10001582_pt1 | contig 20031 bp, 15 predicted proteins | sample PEATcosm2014_Bin_26_FD_121102 | JGI IMG/M metagenome (GOLD analysis project Ga0181519, IMG submission 121102) | Peatland microbial communities from MTU Mesocosm Facility, Houghton, MI, USA - PEATcosm2014_Bin02_10_metaG | ecosystem: Environmental > Terrestrial > Soil > Wetlands > Peat | place...
TGGCGGGCCACCTCCTCGGCCGCCTCCAGGTTGTTCCGGTAGACGGTCTCCTCCAGGTTGGTCTTCCCCACGTTCTTGCCGGTGTTGACGTCGATCACCGTCAGGGCCTCGGTCCGGTCGATGACCAGCGACCCCCCCGACGGGAGGTAGACCTTGCGGTCGAGCGCCTTGTGGAGCTGCTCGTGGACGTGGAACCGCTCGAAGACGGGCAGCTGCTCCTCGGCGGTGTCGAAGTACTCGACCCGGTCGGCCAGCTCGGGATTGACCGCCCCCACGTAGTCGCGGACCTGCTCGTAGAGGGCCACGTCGTCGATGACGACCGCCCGGTACTCGCGGTTGAGCTCCTCGCGGATCACCCGCACGGCGATCGGTGGCTCGCGGTAGAGGAGGGCGGCCCCCTGCCCCTTCACGGCGGCCGCGGAGATGGCCTCCCACCGCTCGACCAGCCGCTCGACGTCGTTGCGGAGCTCGTCGGCGCTGGCGCCGGCGGCCGCCGTCCGCACGATGAGCCCGTGGCCCTTGGGCCGGACGGCGTCCACGATCTTCCGGAGCCGCTTCCGCTCACCGTCATCGAGGCGCTTGGAGATCCCGAAGGCCGAGCTGTCGGGGACCAGGACCACGAACCGGCCCGGGATCGACACCTCCTGGGTGAGCCGGGCGCCCTTGGCCCCGATGGGGTTCTTGGTGACCTGGCAGAGGATGGTCTGCCCCGGCCTGAGCACCTGCTCGATCCGGGGCTGCGAGGTCGACGCCCCCGCCTCGAGGTCGTCGGTGTCGTAGCGGACGTCGCCGCGGTAGAGGACGGCGTTCTTCGGGGTGCCGATGTCGATGAAGGCCGCCTCCATGCCCGGCAGGACGTTCTGGACCCGGCCGCGGTAGATGTTGCCATCGATCTGGGTGGCGTCGTCGGAGGCGTGGGAGACGTAGTGCTCCACCAGGGTCCGACCTTCGAGGAGGGCGATCTGGGTCGTCTCCGGCCGGACATGGACGCACATCAGGTAGCGGCCCACGGCCTTGCCGCGGCGCTCCCGCCCGCCCTGGCGGTTGCCCGGCCGGACGGTGGCCGGGGTGTCGAGCGCGGACGGCAGCCGCTCGGTGACGACCTCCACGGGCTCGTCGCCGCCGCCGGCGCGTTCGGGGCCACGTCCGCCCCCCTGGCGTCCGCCCCCCGACCGGCCGGACCCGTTCCCCGACCGGCCGGACCCGTTCCCCCCGCCCTGGCGGGAGGGTCCGGAGCGGCTGCCGCGGCCGTTCCCCTGGCGTCCGGAGGGCTCCGCGGACCGCGGCGGCTCCACCGATCCGGCCGGGGCCGGGCGGGTGTCGCCGATCTTCGGGCGGACGGGCGGAAGTCCGCCGGCGGGCGGTGCACCGTTCGCCCCGGGCGGCGCCTGGCGGGCGGTGGGCCCGCCGCCGGCGCCGGCCGGCGCGCGCTGGTCCCCGTCGCCGTCGGACGGTTCGCCGTCGGCCGCTTCGCCGGTGCCCGTGCGGCCCCGCCCGCGGCCCCCTCGGGAGCCCCGGCGCCGGCGGCTCTGGCCGGTGCGCGGCGCGCCGTCGCCTCCGGCTCCGTCCGGGCCGTCGGCAACGGCGGACCCCTCCGGGCCGTCGGCACCCCCGTCCCCATCCCCGCCCTGCGGTCCCCCGGTCACCGGGAGCCCCGGAGCCGGCGCAGCCGAGCGGTCAGGCGCCGGAGCTCCGGCGTCGCTGTCCCCCTGGGGCGTCGGGGGGACCGTCGGCGTCGCCACCTGGTCCCCGACCGACTGCCCGGTCGTCGCTTCTGACATCGAATTCCCTTCTGAAACCTCTCACGATGCCCGCTCCATGGCGGGCACCGCGCGCGCCGCCGACCGGTCGTCCCGCAAGGCAACGGGCTCCCGTCGGACGCCGTCGCGCTCGATCCACTGATTCGTCCTGCAGGCCCGGTCGAGGACCGGGCCGGGTCCGTCGTCGCCAGTCGGCGACCCCACGGCGAGGAGACCCCGGACCAGCTCGACGGGGCGCACCCCGCGGGGCTGGCACGACAGCTCGGCCACCAGGTCGACGACGTCGTCGGGGCCGTCGGCCGAGGCCGTTCCCGCCCGCCGGCCGGCCACCGCCAGGGCCAGCACCGACGGTCGGAGGTCGTCGCGCTCGTGGCGACCCTTCCGCTCACGGGCGATCCACACCTCGGGGCTGGCCAACAGCGCCGCCACCCGCTCCTCCAGCTCCGGCCGGCCGATCCCCCGGACCGACATGGTCCACGAGCACGACGTCACCTCCTGCTGGAGGGAGGTGGCCCGCCGTTCCACCGGCTCGCCGGCGTGCACGTCCAGCCCCTCGGGGAGCATCCCCGAGAGCCGCGCCGGCAGGGCACCCACCTCCACCCGCGCCGTCTCCGGGCGGGTGTCGTCGAGCAGGACGTCGACGTACTCGGCCAGGGACTCGCACCCGGTGGGCAGGGCCAGGCCGAAGCTCAGCTGTGGCCGGGGCGAGAACCCCTCGGTGTAGGCCATCGGCAGGCGCGCCCGCCGCAGGGCGCGCTCCCACATCCGGGCCACGTCGCGCTGGCTGGTGAAGCGCACCTTGCCGACCTTCGAGAAGCGGAGACGGATTCGCACGTCAGCCCCTCCTCTCTCCGGCCGACACCGGGTCGCGTGCCCCCGTCCCGGGGGTGGGTGCGGCGCCGGACGGCGCCGTGGGCAGGAATCGTACCGGCACCTGACCCCCGGTCGAGAGATCCTGGCCGGTCCCCTGGCTCCCGCCGGCCGGGGGCACCGCCGAAGCCACCACGTGCTCGACCCCGAACCCGGTGCAGGCGCCGCAGTCGTAGCAGGGCGTCCACCGGCAGTCCTCCAGGCCGTGGGCGGCCAGGGCGTCGGTCCAGTCCTGCCAGAGGAAGTCCCGGTGGAGGCCGGCCGACAGGTGGTCCCACGGGAGGACCTCGTGTTCGGTCCGGTGCCGGTAGACGGCATCCTCGAGCGTCATGCCGGCGGCGTCCAGGGCCGCCGTCCACCGGCCGAGGTCGAAGTGCTCCGACCACTCCTGGAAGGTGCCCCCGTGGCGCCACACGTGCTCGATCACCGCCCCGGTCCGCCGGTCGCCCCGGCTCACGATCCCCTCGACGGCGGTGGCCTTGGGGTCGTGCCACCGGACGGTCAGCCCCCGGACCCCCCGGGCGGCGTCCTTCAGGAGGTGGACCTTGCGGGTCAGCTCCTCGACGGTGTTCTGCCCGAACCACTGGAAGGGGGTCTGCGCCTTGGGCACGAAGCCCCCCACCGAGGCGGTCACGGTGACCCCCTTGTGGTAGCCGCGGCCGATCTCCACGCACCGCCGGGCCAGGGCCACGATCCCCAGGGTGTCCTCGTCCGTCTCGGTGGGCAGGCCGATCAGGAAGTAGAGCTTCACCCGGCGCCACCCCTGGCTGAAGGCGGCGTCCACCGCGGCGTAGAGGTCCTCCTCCCGGATCAGCTTGTTGATCACCTGGCGCATCCGCCAGGTGCCCCCCTCGGGGGCGAAGGTGAGCCCGGTCCGGCGGACCCGCTGGATCTGGGCGGCCGTGCCCACCGTGAAGGCGTCGACCCGGAGGCTCGGGAGGCTCACCGAGACCTGGCCGGAGCACGAGGGGTCCTCGATGATGGAGGTGACCGTCGATTCGATCCCCGAGTAGTCGGCGCTGGACAGGGAGGTCAGCGCCACCTCGTCGTAGCCGGTCCGGTCGAGCCCGTCCATGACCATGGTCCGGACCTGGTCGGCGGGACGCTCCCGGACCGGGCGGGTGATCATCCCGGCCTGGCAGAACCGGCAGCCCCGGGTGCACCCCCGGAAGAGCTCGACGTTCAGCCGGTCGTGGACCACCTCGATCAGGGGTACCAGCTGCTGCCTGGGGTAGGGCCACTCGCCCAGGTCGGTGATGGTCCGCTTCTCGACCAGGGCGGGCGTCTCGGGATACCGGGGGGTGGTCCCCACCAGACGCACCGCCCCCGGGTGGGGATCGTCGTCGCCGGCGGGGGCGTAGGCGGGCTCGTAGGACGAGGGGACGTAGACGCCCGGGAGCCGGGACAGGGCCCGGAGCAGGGTCTCCCGCGAGCCGGGGTCGGCGCCGGCGGGGGCGCCGGGGACGGGGCCACCGACCTTCCACGCCGCCACCACCTGGCTCACCTCGCCGACCGCCTCCTCGCCGTCGCCCAGCACGAAGCAGTCCACGAAGTCGGCCAGGGGCTCGGGATTGAAGCAGCAGTGCCCCCCGGCCACCACCAGCGGGTCGTGGTCCGCCCGGTCGGCGGCCCGCACCGCCACCCCGGCCAGGTCGATCAGGTTCAGGACGTTGGTGTAGACGAGCTCGGCGGAGAGATTGAAGGCGAGGATGTCGAAGGCCCGGGCGGGCAGGTGGTTCTCCAGTGAGAAGAACGGCACCCCGGCCGACCGCATCGCCTCCTCCATGTCCACCCAGGGGGCGTAGGAGCGCTCCGCCACGGAGTCCGGACGCTCGTTCAGCAGCTCGTAGAGGATCTGCAGGCCCTGGTTGGGGAGGCCGATCTCGTAGGTGTCGGGGTAGACGAGCAGCCAGGCCGCGACGTCGGGGCGGTGGACGGGCACCTGGGCGCCCAGCTCCCCCCCGATGTAGCGTGCCGGCTTCGTGACCTGGGCCAGGAGCCGTTCGATCTGTGGCCAGAGCGTCTCCATCGTTCCCGTCAGCTTAGGGGTCCCCGCCGGGACCCCCGGACCGTGGCCCCCCGGGGGGCGGTCATCCGCCCGGGATGGTGGTCGTGGTGGTGGTCGTGGTGGTCGCCCCGGCGCCGGTCGGCGTCCCCGGGGCCGTGGTGGTCGTGGTGGTCGGCGAGGTGGCGGCCGGGAGGGGGATGGGCTGGGGGTTCTGGACCACGCCGGCCGTCGGCTGGAGGGCCACCGGTCCGACCGGGTTCTGGGCCAGGTAGTTGAAGATGGTCTTCACCACCGGGGCGGCGGCGGTGGCCCCGTACCCGGCCTGGTCGATGACGCAGACGACGACGTACTGGGGCGTGGGGGTGAAGCCGATGAACCAGGCGGTGGGCTCCTTGCCCGCCTCGGTGTCGGCGGTCCCCGTCTTGCCGGCCAGGTCGGTGACCGGCCACAGGGAGCCCTGGAACGCCCCGTTGGCGGTGCCGCTCGGACTCTGGACCACCCCTTCGAAACCGGCCAGCAGGGCGGCGTAGGTGCTGGGCGAGAGGGCGACGTGGCCGGTGACCTGGGGGGTGAACTGCTTGATCAGCTTGCCGGCCGGGGAGACCACGGCGGCGCCGACCTGCGGGGCGTACCGGGTGCCACCGTTGACGAACGTCGAGTACGCCGTGGCCTGCTCGATGGGGGTGATGGCGGTGGCTCCCTGGCCGAAGGCCATCTCCACGTTGGAGCCGGTGTACCACGTGGTGTCGGGGAAGGCGGTCGGGTTCTCGGCGTGGAGCTTGAGCCGCTCGGCCTGGCTGTCCACCCGGCCGGCCTCCTCGCCGGGGAGGTCGATGCCGGTGAGCTGACCGAGGCTGTACTCGGCGGCCTGGTTCTGGATCGGGGTCTCCCCGTAGGTGGCCGACTGGTCGTAGAAGAGGGCGCCCAGGTTGTAGAAGAAGTCGTCGCTCGAGACGGTGAGGGCGGCGGAGATGTTGAGCTCGCCGCCGGTGTCCCCGGCGGCGTTGTGGAGCTGGCACCCCGGGGCGGTCTTCGGCTGGCAGCCGGGCACCTCGAAGGTGTTGGTGTCGTTGTAGTACTGACCGACCGGCCACAGGCCGGTCTGGAGGGCGGCGGTGGCGGTGTTGAGCTTGAAGGTCGAACCCGGCGTGTACTGGCCCTCGATCACCCGGTCGAGGAGGGGCTCGTTGTTGGCCGGGTCGTTGAGGGTGGCGTAGTTGGCGTCGCTGACCCCCCCCACCCAGATGGACGGGTCGTAGGTGGGGAACGACGAGGAGGCCAGCACCGCCCCGTCACGGGGGTCCATCACCACGACCGCCCCACCGGTGGGGTTCGGCTGGCAGCCGGCGTTGTTGTTGCACTGGCGGTCGTAGGCGGCCGGATCGGAGCTGAGGAAATGGATCTGGTCGGCGAGCGCGGCGTCGGCCACCTGCTGGAGGGGGAGGTCCAGGTTGGTGACCAGGTTGTCGCCGGGGGTGGCCGGTTCGGTGACCAGGGTGCCCACCACCTGCCCCTGCGAGTCGACCTCCAGATCCTGCAGGCCGGGGGTGCCCCGCAGGGCGCTCTCGTACTGGTACTCGAGTCCCGACTGCCCGTAGGGGTCGCCCTCCTGGTAGCCCTTGCCGGTGTCGGCGGCCAGCTCCGTGCTGTTGATGGTGCCCACGTACCCGAGGGTCTGGGCCGCCGGGTAGGCGCCGAGCGGGTAGATGGCGGCGGGCTGGGGCGCCGAGAGCTGGGGGTAGTTCCGCTCGTTGGTGGTGGAGGTGGACACCCCGGGGAACTCGTCGGGGTGCTCCTTGATGAAGAGGATCTCCGTGGGCGTGGCGTTGGGCAGGATCGGGACCGGCTCGTAGACGCTGTTCCGGTTGTCGGCGACGGTCGCCTCCACCTGGGCGGTGGTCTCCCCGATCAGCGCGGCCAACCGGCCCACCACGGCCGGGTACTGGGCGGCCTCCCCCCGCGAGAGGGTGATGGTGTTGACGGCCACGTTGTTGACCATCGGGTTGCCGTACCGGTCGAGGATCAGGCCGCGGGTCGGCTCGACGGACACCGCCCGGAGCTGGTTGGCCGTCACCGCCTGGGCGGCCGCCGGGGCCTGGATCACCTGCAGCGTCCACAGGCGGAGGGCCAGCAGCCCGAACAGTCCGATGACCACCAGCCCCGCCACCCGGAGCCGGAGGGCGGGGCGGGCGGCGGTGGAGTCGGGCGCGTCGAGGACACCCTCCACCGAAAAGCGGCTCTGGTGGAGCCTCGGCTGCTTGGGAGCCTTGCGACGGGACCCCTTGTCGCGTTCGGGACGGAGGATGCGCGGGTTCCGGAAGGGATGGCGGAGGGAGCGCTTCACCGTGTCCCATTGTGCCAACCGGAGCGGCCCGGGAGGGCGCGGGGGGCGGTCGGGCGGCTCACCAGGTGCCGACGTTCGACGTCGGGATGCCCTCGGTGGACACCTCGGGGAGCGCCCAGCCGACGAGACGGGTGGCCGGCACGGCCAGGACGGCGTTGACCACCGAGACGACCACCACGATTCGCGTGAGGTCGACGTGGAGCACCTGGGGCTCCCCGAGGATCGAGCCGAGCACGGCGTAGAGCAGCACGAAGACGATGCTGGCCAGGGCGCCGGACACCAGCGGCAGCCACCACGAGGACCGGTCGAGGGCCACGGTGGCCATGCCGACGGCGAAGCCGACCATGCAGCCGACCAGGGCCGAGAGCCCGAACGGGGTGGGGAGGAAGAGGTCGGCGACCAGGCCGGACCAGAACCCCATGGTCGCTCCGCGCCCGGGTCCCCCGACGATCCCGGCGGCCACCGGCAGGAGGATCATGATGTCCGGATGGACCCCTCCGATGCGGAGGTCGAGCATCAGGGTCTGCTGGACGCAGACGAACCCGAAGACGACCAGGCTGACCCGGGCGGCGGCCGCGGGGGTCACGACGACGGCCCCCACAGCACCACCGAGACGTACCGGAGGTGGGCGAGGTCGGCCAGCGGCTGGAGGGTGACCGTCTCCTGTGAGGCGGTCAGCCCGGTCCGGGCCGAGGCGACGGTGCCGACCGGGATGCTGGCCGGGAACGAGGCGCCGTTCAGGCCGCTCGTCTCGAACAGCTCACCGTGGGTCAGCGGGGTCCCCGAGGGCACCAGGTCGACCGAGAGGGGCTTGCCGGCCCCCTGGCCGCCGGCGGAGGCGAACGACCCGGGCGACCCGTAGATCACCCCCACCGTCGAGGCGCCGTCGGTGATCAGGCGGACGGTGGCGGTGGTGTGGGCGACCTCGACCACCTGGCCCACCAGACCGTCGGCGGTGACCACCGGCATGCCCAGCTCGACCCCCTGGTCGCGCCCGACGCCGATGGTGATGGTGGCGGCGAAGTCGGAGGCGTCGTACCCGGTGACCTGGGTCGGGACCGTCGTCAGGTTGCCCAGGTACGTGATGTCGAGGAGCGCCGACAGCTGCTTCAGCTGCTCCTCGGTCATCTGTGACTGCTGGGTTTGGGCCTTCAGGTGGTTGATCTCGTCCTGGAGCTTCTGGTTCTGCTGGCGGACCGCCCCGTAGTGCACCGAGCCGGCCAGGAAGCTCCCGATCGGCTCCACGATGTCGTCGACCCCCGACCGCACCGGGGCGAAGGCGTCGTTGGCCACCGACTTGACCCCCGAGGTGAGCCGGTCCAGCCCGCCGCGGGCGTCGAGGGTGATGATGGTGATCGACGCCAGGACCAGGATGATCAGGGTCGTCCGGGGTCGGCGTGTCCGCCGCGGCTTCGCCACTGGAACCGCCCCCCCGGGCCGGTCAGCGAGCTGACGACGTGATGAGGACCTGCTTCAGTGCCTCGAACTCCTCGAGGCACTGACCGCTGCCGATGGCGACGCAGTTCAGCGGGTCGCGGGCGACCACGATCGGCATGCCCGTCTCCTGCGTGAGGCGGCTGTCGAGACCGTGGAGGAGTGCGCCGCCACCGGTCAGGACGATGCCCTGCTCCATGATGTCGGCGGCCAGCTCGGGCGGCGTGCGGTCGAGGGTCACCTTCACCGCGTCGACGATGGCCGACACCGGCTCGTCGATGGCCTTGCGGATCTCCTGCGTGGAGATGACCACCGTCTTCGGGAGCCCGGTCACCAGGTCGCGGCCGCGGATCTCCGCGTGGAGCTCCTCCTCGAGCTCGAACGCCGAGCCGAGGGCGATCTTGATCTCCTCGGCGGTGCGTTCGCCGAGGGCCAGGCTGTACTCCTTCTTGACGAAGGAGACGATGGCCTCGTCGAGCTCGTCCCCGCCGATCCGGATCGACTGGCTGGTCACGATGCCGCCCAGGGAGATGACCGCCACCTCCGTGGTGCCGCCGCCGATGTCGACCACCATGTTGCCGGTCGGCTCGTGGACCGGCAGGCCGGCGCCGATGGCGGCCGCCATCGGCTCCTCGATGATGTAGGCCTTGCGGGCACCCGCGTACTCGGCGGCCTCCATGACCGCCCGCTGCTCCACGCCGGTGATGCCGGAGGGCACGCAGATGACCATGCGGGGCTTGGCGAACCGCCGCTGGTGGACCCGGTGGATGAAGTAGCGGAGCATCTTCTCGCAGATCTCGAAGTCGGCGATGACGCCGTCCTTCAGCGGCCGGATGGCCTGGATGTGGCTCGGGGTTCGGCCGATCATCCGCTTGGCCTCGGCCCCCACCGCCAGCGGGCGGCCGTCCTTCACGTTGACGGCCACCACCGAGGGTTCGTTCAGGACGATGCCACGGCCCCGCACGTACACCAGGGTGTTGGCGGTGCCGAGGTCGACGGCCATATCTCGTCCCAATAGGGAAAACCCGTTGTCGCGCATCAGCGATGCAACCCTCCGTCGGTGCTCGGACGGGACTGCGTGCGTTCGGTGGACCACACCTGCGTTCCGTTGCTGTCGAGAGCAAGTCTACGCCGCATCCTCCGACCAGGGTACGGGAACCATGACGGCGTGCACAAGGTCACCCCCGGTGGCGACCTGGCCACCTTGCGGAGAACCCCCAGGTGGAACTGGTCGTTTCCCGGCCGGAGCGCCCGGCGGGCGGTCAGGCCAGGTCGGGGAAGAACAGGGAGATCTCACGGGCGGCCGACGCCGGGGAGTCGGAGCCGTGTACCAGGTTCTCGCCCGTCTCGAGGGCCAGGTCCCCCCGGATGGTCCCCGGGGCCGCTTCGACCGGGTTGGTGGCCCCCATCAGGGTGCGGACCACCTTGAAGGTGTCGTCGGGCCCCTCGACCACCAGGACCAGGGCCGGCGACCGGGTGATGAACGAGACCAGCTCGCCGTAGAAGGGCTTGCCGTCGTGCTCGGCGTAGTGGCGCCCGGCCTCCTCGGTGGTGATCGTCCGGAGCTCGGCGGCGACCAGGCGGAGGCCCTTGCGCTCGATCCGGCCCACGATCTCCCCCGACAGGCCGCGCTCGACGGCGTCGGGCTTGCAGATGACCAGTGTTCGTCCCACGAGCGGGGCAGGCTAGCCCACCCCGTACCGGGTGTCAGAACGACCCGGTCAGGCCCCGTCGGCCACCAGCGCCTCGCGGGCGGCGGCCACCACGTAGAGGGAGCCGCACACCACCACCCGGCCGTCGGGGCCGGCCCGGGCGGTGGCCACGGTGAGGGCGTCGGCCGGGTCGACGGCGACGACCACCTCCATCCCCAGTCCGGTGGCCGCCTCGGCCACCACCCCGGCGGGCATCGCCCGGGGGGTGTCGGGGGCGCAGGCCACCACCGAGGCGACGCCGGCCTCCGCCAGGGCACCCAGCATGGCCGACGGGTCGCGTCCCGAGAGCATGCCCACCACCGCCACCGTCGCCTCCTCGGCGGCGAACTCCTCGGCCAGCGAACGGGCGAGGCTGGTCATCCCGGCCACGTTGTGGGCGCCGTCCACCACCACCAGGGGGTGGCGGCCGACCACCTCGAGGCGTCCGGGCACCCGGACGTGGACGAACGCCTCCTCGACGACGTCCTCGTGGAGCGGCCGCCCGAAGAACGCCTCGACGGCGGCGAGGGCGACGGCGGCATTGTCGCCCTGGTGGGCCCCGTGGAGCGGGACCAGCACCTCGCCGTAGGCGGCGCCCGGTGTGCGCAGGTCCACCAGCCGTCCGCCGACCGCCACCCGGTTGGCCGTGCAGTCGAAGGCCTCGCCACGCACCCAGACCTCGGTGGCCCCGGCGGCTTCCGCCCGGTCGCGGAAGAGGGCGACCAGCCCGGGTCGGGTCTCCCCCACCACCACCCGGCTGCCGGTCTTGATGATGCCCGACTTGTCCGTGGCGATGTCCTCGAGCGTCGGGCCGAGCACCTCGGTGTGGTCGTAGCTGATGTTGGTGATCACCGCCACGTCGCCGTCGACCACGTTGGTGCAGTCCCACCGGCCACCGAGCCCGACCTCCACCACGGCGACGTCGACCGCCTCGTCGGCGAACCACAGCAGGGCGCCGGCGGTCAACAGCTCGAACCGGGTGGGCGGCTCGGCCAGCTGCCCCTCCACCCGGGCCAGGGTCTGGAGCACCTCGAGGAGGGCCCCGTCGTCGATGGGCTCGCCGTTGCGGGCGATGCGCTCGTTGACCCGGCTGAGGTTGGGACTGGTGTAGGTCCCGGCGGACAGGCCGCTGGCCCCGAGCAGCGCCGTCACCATGGCCGCCGTGGACCCCTTGCCGTTGGTGCCGGTCAGGTGGATGGCCGGGTAGGCGGCCTGGGGTTCGCCGAGGGCCCGCATCAGCTCGCGCATCCGGTCGAGGGTCGGCAGGGACCGGCGGGTCGGCATCACCGACTCGTAGTTGACGTGACCGTCGAGCCAGGCCACCGCCTGGTCGAGGTCGTCGAAGGAGGGAGGGGGTGCCGTGGTCACGGGTGGGCTCGGGGCCGGGGGCGCTCCGCGGCGGGGCGGAGGTGGGGGGACGTGCCTACGAGGCGGCCCGGCGGGTCCGGGTGGCCTTGGCCGGCGGGCTGTTCAGCGGCACCAGGGTCGGGTGCACCTTGTCGAGGACGACCGCCCGGTCCACCACGCACTTGGAGACGTCGGTGCGGCTGGGGAGGTCGTACATCACCTCGAGGAGGACCTCCTCGAGGATGGCCCGGAGCCCGCGGGCGCCGGTCCCGCGCAGCAGCGCCTGCTCGGCCACCGCCTCGAGGGCGTCGTCGGTGAGCTCGAGCTCCACGTGGTCGAGCTCGAAGGTCCGCTTGTACTGGCGGGTGAGGGCGTTCTTCGGCTCCACCAGAATGCGGATCAGCGCCTCCTTGTAGAGATGGGAGACCGCCCCGACCACCGGCAGCCGTCCGATGAACTCGGGGATGAGCCCGAACTTCATCAGGTCCTCGGGGAGCACGTGGCGGAGGAGCTCCGAGTCGTCGCGGTCGGCCGCCTTGCGGACCTCCGCCCGGAACCCGATCCCCTTCCGTCCGATCCGGTTCTCCACGATCTTGTCGATGCCGGCGAAGGCACCACCGCAGATGAAGAGGATGTTGGTGGTGTCGATCTGGATGAACTCCTGATGGGGGTGCTTCCGCCCGCCCTGGGGCGGCACCGAGGCGGTGGTCCCCTCCAGGATCTTCAGCAGTGCCTGCTGGACGCCCTCCCCCGAGACGTCACGGGTGATCGAGGGGTTCTCCGACTTCCGGGCGATCTTGTCGATCTCGTCGATGTAGATGATGCCGGTCTCGGCCCGCTTCACGTCGTAGTCGGCGGCCTGGATCAGCTTGAGGAGGATGTTCTCCACGTCCTCGCCCACGTAGCCGGCCTCGGTGAGGGCGGTGGCGTCGGCGATGGCAAACGGCACGTTGAGCATCCGGGCCAGCGTCTGGGCGAGGAGCGTCTTGCCGCAGCCCGTGGGACCGAGCAGGAGGATGTTCGATTTCGAGAGCTCGACGTCGCCGTCCTGGGAGGTGGTGTCCCCGGCCTGGACCCGCTTGTAGTGGTTGTAGACGGCGACCGACAGGATCTTCTTCGCGTACTCCTGACCGATGACGTAGTCGTTCAGGAACTCGTAGATCTCCTTGGGCTTCGGCAGCTCGTCGAAGGAGAGCTCGGTGGTGTCGGCCAGCTCCTCGGCGATGATGTCGTTACAGAGCTCGATGCACTCGTCACAGATGTAGACGCCCGGACCGGCGATCAGCTTCTTGACCTGCTTCTGCGACTTGCCGCAGAAGCTGCACTTCACCAGATCGCCACCATCTCCGAACTTCGCCACGTCGGTTCCCCTCGTCCTTCTGTCCGGCGGTCCCTGTCGTCTGCCCTGCTGGTGCGCCCGCTACCCGTCCCGGCGACACCGGCCCCCGGGCGCCTCCGGCGGCGGTACCAACCCTAGCGGCTGGCCCGGCCGGCGTCGGTCGTCCACGGGGTGGGCGGGCACCCTAGGCGGCGCCCACCGCCTCGATGGCGGGGACGTCGCGGGAGCTGATCACCTCGTCGATCAACCCGTACTCGACCGCCTCGGCCGCGGTCATCACGAAGTCGCGGTCGGTGTCCTTCGAGACCTTCTCGGCGGGCTGGCCGGTGTCGTCGGACAGCATGCCGTTCAGGAGGTCGCGCATGCGGAGGATCTCCTTGGCCTGGAGCTCGATGTCGCTGGCCTGGCCCTCCACACCGCCGAACGGCTGGTGGAGGAGGATCCTGGCGTGCGGGAGGGCGAACCGCTTGCCCCGGGTGCCGGCCCCGAGCAGCACGGCGGCGGCCGAGGCGGCCTGGCCGAAACAGAAGGTCGACATGTCCGGCTTGATGTACTTCATCGTGTCGTAGATGGCGAAGAGGGCGGTGATGTCACCACCCGGCGAGTTGATGTAGAGGTGGATGTCCTTGTCCGCCTCCTCCGACTCGAGGAAGAGGAGCTGGGCGCAGACCAGGTTGGCGACCGTGTCGTTGATCGGGGTCCCGAGGAAGATGATGCGCTCGCGCAGGAGGCGCGAGTAGAGGTCGTAGTTGCGTTCGCCGCGGCTGGTCGACTCGACCACCCACGGCACGCTGTAGGACTGTGCGTCCATCGGGCCGGATGCGTCCGTGAAGCTCACTCCGAATCCTCCTCTGCCTGGTTCTCCGACAGGTCGTCCCGCGACACGGGCCGGCCCTCCTCGTCCACCAGCTCGACGTTGTCGAGCAGCCAGCGCAACGCCTTCGCCTTGCGCCGGTCCGAGCGTACCGCCGCCAGCCGCCCGGCCCGTTCGAGCTGCTCGCGCACCTGTTCGCCGGAGAGCTCCAGCCGCTCGCCCATCGAGGCCAGCTCCTCGTCGAGCTCCTCGTCGGTGACCTCGATCTCCTCGGCCTCCACCAGCGCCCGGAGGGCCAGGTCGGTCTTGACGCCCTGGAGGGCCCCGTCGCGGAGCTCGTCGAGGAACTCCTGCTCGTCGCGTCCGGTGGCCGCCAGGAACTGGCCGAGCCCCAACCCCTGCTGCTCGAGGCGGTGACCGAGATCGTGGAGACGCTCGCGCAGCTCCTCGGAGACCAGCACCTCGGGGATCTCGTCGGTCACCAGGTCGGCCAGCGCCTCCACCGACCGCTGCCGCAGGGCCACCTGGGCCTGGGTCACCCGTAGCTGCCGGAGACGGGCGGTGAGGTCGTCGGTCAGCTCCTCGACGGTGTCGAACTCCGACGCCTCCGAGGCCCACTCGTCGGTGAGGTCGGGCAGGACGAGCTCCTTGACCTCCTTCACCTCCACCGCGAACGTGACCGGCACGTCGATGCCCTCGGGCGACGACCCGAAGGAGAGGGAGTCGCCGGCCGCCGACCCCAGCAGCTGCTCGTCGAGCTCGGGCACCACGCCGCCGCTGCCCACCTCGTAGAGGAAGTCCTCGGCGATCAGGTCCTCGTCCTCGCCCTCCTCGCTCCCCGCACGGGTGCCGGTGATGTCGAGGGTGACCTGGTCGGCGTCGCGCACCGGACGGTCCACCTCGACCAGCTCGCCGGAGGTGGCCCGGAGCCGGTCGACCTGCGCGGTGACGTCCTCCTCGGGGACCTCGATCGACGGGACGGTGACCTGCAGCCCCTGGTAGCCCGCGATGGTGACGGTCGGCCGCACCTGGACCACGGCGTCGAAGGAGACGGCGCCGGTGTCGTCGCCCGAGGTGATGTCGATCTCCGGCTGGTCGATCGGGTCCACCTCGGTGTCGGTGACGGCCCGGGCGTAGAACTCGGGGAGCGCCTCACGGAGTGCCTCGCCGCGGAGCGCCGAGGCGCCGCCCATCCGGGCCTCGATCACCCGACGGGGCACCTTCCCCGGACGGAAGCCCGGCACCCGCACCTCCCGCGAGAGGCGACGCAGCACGCCGTCGAGTGCCTCGTCGATCTCCGATTCGTCGATCTCGACCGAGAGTCGGACCCTGTTGCCCTCCTCGGGCGCTGCTGTGGCTCGCATACGAGTAGGTGAGTCTACCGGCCCCCGGGAGGGTGCGGCCCCCGCCGGCGCGGTCGGATGGGGAACCCCGTCAGATCATGAACGGCATCGCCGCCAGCACCGTCCGGCCGAGGTCCGCGTCGCCATCCAGGGTCACGACGCCGGCATCGAGGAGCCCGGTCCCCGACACCCGACCGAGTCCGATCCGGGCGAACGGCTCCTGGTCCATGGTCAGGGTCACCGTCGGTGCGGACGGCTCCTCGTCGGTCACCGAGGCGCGACCACCCGCCACCACCACCGGGAGGCGCCGCCCCAGGATCCCCGTCACCACGAAGAGCACCGACGTCCCCTCGGGCGGCGCCACCTTCTTGCCGACCACGTAGGGCATGGCCCGTGCACACCGGTCCAGGGTGATCCGTTCCCCGGCGCGGTTGCGCCCGCCGGGCCGACCGACCGCCTTGCGGATGTCCTGCTCGTGCGCCCAGGTGTCGAGGACCCGGGTCTCCATGAACTCCCGGTAGGGCACGTCGCCGGCCGGGCTCCACCCGACCACGTCGAACTCCTCGGGGCGCATCGAGCGCAGGGCCATCAGCCGGCGGTACGTCGTGTCGGCGAACTCGCTGAGGACCTCCTGGCCCGGGACGCCGCGGCGGGCCTCGATCCAGGCCTCGTTGATCTCGCCGAACGGGTGCTTCACATGGGCCGGCAGCTCGACGAGGGCCGGCGGGGCGGGGTCGCCGAGGAGCATCCGCTCGATCCCGATCAGGTGGGAGACCTGGTCGCGCACGGTCCACCCCGGGCAGTCGGTCGGGAGCTCCCACTCGGGATCGGTGAGCCCGTTGCCCGCCTCGAGCACCGAGGTCCACACCTGGTTCAGCTCGTCGACCACCGCCTCGCCGTTGGCTGCACGCTCCGTCATCTTCCCCCCCGGTCCCGTCCTTGGTGTGACCAGTCTGCCCGTCCGGGCCGATCCCTGCCCGGGTCCGGGATCAGGCGGGCAGCACCGCCTCGATGGCGTCGACCACCTCGGGCGCCTCCGGGTCCACCGTCGGGCGGAACCGGCGCACCACCGTCCCCTCCGGGGAGACCAGGAACTTCTCGAAGTTCCACTGGACGTCGCCGGCCTCGCCGTCGTCGTCGGGCACCGCCGTCAGCTCCTCGTAGACCGGATGGCGGCCGTCCCCGTTGACGTCGACCTTCTCCATCAGCGGGAAGGTGACCCCGTAGGTGGTGGAGCAGAAGGTGGCGATCTCCTCGGCACCGCCCGGCTCCTGGCCGGCGAACTGGTTGCAGGGGAAGCCGAGGACCGTGAAGCCGCGGTCGCCGTAGGTCTGCTGGAGGCGCTCGAGCCCCTCGTACTGGGGGGTGAGCCCGCACTTGGAGGCCACGTTGACCACCAGCAGGGCCTTGCCCCGGTAGTGGCCGACGGACGTCTCCTCGCCGGCGAGGGAGTGGAGTGTCGGGTCGTAGATGCTCATGGGCCCGAGCCTATTGTCCCGGATCGGCGCCCGGTCCGGGTCGGGACGGTCGGGGTTTCCGTTGCGTGAAATGTGGGCATGCCCTCACTGTCCGCGTTCATGTCGGCGCTACGCTGTGCCGATACTCCGAATGAGTCGCGGAACGCGGAAAGGGGTGGGCGTCGATGGCGAGCGGCAGCCCAGACAGTTACCCGGGATCGGGCGGTCACCCCGGGAGACGGGACGTCACCGGGGCGGTGACCGGCGTGCTCGTCCGGTACGTCCGGGCGGTGTCCGGCGAGCCCGGGGTCCTCCGGATGCTGGCACTGGCCGGGGAGGCCCGCTTCGGCTCGGCGCTCGAGGCCCCGGACGCCTTCAGCACCTGCGACCAGATCGTGACCCTCTTCCACGCCGCCGCCCAGGTGACCGGCGACGGCGCGGTGGGGTTCCACGTCGGGGAGCAGATGATCCGTCAGTACCTCGGGACCGAAGTGGAGGAGCGGTTCCGGGCCCTCGGCACCCCGTCGGCCATGGTCGCCAACGTGACCGACTCGATCCCCCGGTTCACCACCTTCGTCACCTCGCAGGTGGCCGCCGTCGACGAGTCGAGCGCCCAGGTCAAGGTCATCAGCCCGGTCTCCGTCGGCCGGCACCTCCACCTCTGCGAGTTCACCCGGGGCCTCCTCTCCCAGGTGCCCGTCCCCTTCGGGGGCGAGCCCGCCACGGTCACCGAGTCGGAGTGCCAGGCGCGCGGCGGGAGGTTCTGCCTCTACCACCTGGCCTGGCGGATGGCACCGGCCCCGGAGGCCGAGGGTCCGGCCGCCCTCCTCCTCGACCCCGAGACGCGCATCGCCCAGCTCACCGGCCAGCTCCGTCAGCTCGACGAGCGCCTGGAGGGTGTGTTCTCCACCGCGTCGGAGCTCCTCGGCGAGACGGACATCGACACCCTCCTCCGGGGGATCACCTCGCGGGCGGGGCGGGCGGTCAGTGCCACCCGCTACCTCCTGGTGGTGCGCACCTCGCCGGACGCCGACATCCAGCTCCACCACAGCGGCTTCAACCCGGAGGAGGCCCGGGCACTGGCCGAGGAGCTCTGGAAGGAGCACCCGGACGACGACGGTGGCGCCCGGATGATCGTCGACATCCGCTCCTCCCGGCGCCGGTACGGCCGCCTGGCGGCCGTCTACCCGCCGGGTGTGCGGTACTTCGAGTCCGAGCGCCGGATGCTCGCCCTCTACGCCGGCTACGCGGCCACCGCCCTCGACGTGGTCACCGCGCTCGAACGGGCCCGCTCGAGCGACGCCACGGCCCGTGCCCTCCTCGGGTTCTCGGGCGCCCTCGCCCGGGCGACCACCACCGGGGAGGCTGCGCAGCTGCTGGCGGACACGGTCCCGACCGTGCTCGGCTGCCAGCACGGCACCGTCATGCTGTGGGACCCCGACCACGGCCACCTGGCGGTGCGGGCGGAGACCGGCGGGGCCGGGGACCAGGCCGCCGGGTACGGGTGCATCGTCCCGACCACGTCGGAGGGCGACCGCCGGGTCGACCGGGGGAGGTCGACGGCGGTGTCGACCGGTTCACCGGCCATCGGCCGGATGATGGCCAGGCGGACGCTGGCCGTGCTCGACACCGACACCGAGGACCCGGTGCTGCGGGACCTGCTGCTGCGCGGTGGTACCACCGCCTCGCTGGTGGCGCCGCTCTTCGCCGGCGACGAGTTCCTCGGGGTGGTGGCGGCGAACTTCAGCGGCGAGGTCCGGCCGACCACGGTGCGCAACCGCGACCTCCACGAACGGCTCTCGGGACTGGCCGACCAGGCGGTGACGGCGCTCCAGAACGTCCGGCTGCTGGAACAGATCTCCCACTCCGCCTGGCACGACGCCCTCACCGGGCTGCCGAACCGCCGCCTGCTCGAGGACCGGGTCGAGCAGGAGCTGGTCCGTGGCCGGCGGGTGGGCGAGTCGGCCTGCCTCTTCTTCATCGACCTCGACCGCTTCAAGGAGGTCAACGACACCCTGGGGCACGCCGCCGGGGACGCCCTCATCCGGGAGGTCGGCACCCGTCTGGTGGAGAACGTCCGGCGCCAGGACACGGTGGCCCGGCTGGGCGGAGACGAGTTCGCCGTGCTCCTCCCCGGGCTGTCCGACCTCCCCTCCATCACCCAGCTCGCCCGCCGGTGCCTGGCCGCGCTCGACGCCCCCTTCCCCATCCTCGGCCGGGAGGTGCGGACGTCGGGATCGATCGGCATCGCCATGGCGCCGGAGGACGGCCGCACCTACGAGGAGCTGCTGACCATGGCCGACCAGGCCATGTACCGGTCCAAGTCGCTCGGGCGCAACACCTTCACCCGGTACGCCGACGACCGCCATGCGGCGCTCGACGGGGGGGAGGCGGCCGTCCCCGGATGACCTCGGTGCTTGCTCGAGCAAGCGCGGAAGCCGCCCATCCCCCCGTCGCCGGCGGTGCGCCGATACGTTCGGATCGTCCGGTCGCCCGACCGCACCGAACCGAGACCAGGGGGAGCCATGGCGTCGTACGAGGGCTACTGCGTGAAGTGCCGGGAGAAGCGGGAGTTCGAGGGGGAGGTTTCCGAGATGGCGAACGGCCGGCGGGCCGCCAAGGGCAAGTGCCCGGTGTGCGGCACCGGCATGAACCGCATCCTCGGGAAGAGCGCCTGACTCAGGGGCCGACCCCGAGGTCGAGCGCCCCGAACACCGCACCCTCCCGCAGTCCCCAGTCGCTGACCACCAGCCGCTGGAGCCCCAGGTCGTCGACCAGGGTGGCGAGCACCACGGCCCCGATGGGCAGCAGCGGGGCCCGTCGGGCCTGCACACCGGGGAGGGCCAGGCGGGCATCGAGGTCGAGCGTGCAGAGACGCTCGGCCAGCTCGCGGAGCTGACCGGCGGGGAGCTCCACCTGGTTCACCTGGAGCGAGGAGACCGAGTGGGACGCCGGGACCGCCCGGTGGAGCACCATGGCGAGCCGGGCCAGGGCCCGGACGGTGCCGCCGCTGGCGATGGTGCGGGCACCCGCATCGGGGTACCGGGCGAGGATCTCCCGGATGGGCTCGGCCCTCCGGTGGGCGAGCTCGGTGAGCCGGACCCGGTCCCCCTCGGTGAGGCGGTCGCCGCTGTCGAGCTCCCCCCGCAGGCGGGCCGTGCCGAGCGGCACGCTGGCCACCGCCAGCACCTCCTCGGCGTTGCCGATCCCTGCTTCGAGGCTCCCCCCGCCGAGATCGAGCCCGAGGACCGGCTCGGTCCCCACCCACACCCCGGCCCGCTGGCCGTAGAAGCAGAGCCGGGCCTCCTCCTCGCCGGTCAGCAGCGTGATGGGGCACCCGAGCACCCGCTCGAGCCGGGCCAGCAGCGCCGGGCCGTTGTCGGCATCGCGGAGCGCGGCGGTGGCCATCGCCACCATCAGGTCGGCCCCGGACTCCTCGGCGGCCATCCGGAGCCGGTGGACGGTGCGGACCGCGGTCGAGGCCCGGTCCGCCGGGACGCTGCCCGTGCGGGCCACCTCGGTGCCCAGGTGCAGGAAGGACCGGCGACGCAGCACCGGCTCGAGGACGCCGTCGCGGGAGGCGTCGACGACCATCAGGTGGAAGGAGCTGCTCCCGAGGTCGAA